>Ga0209698_10006736_pt1 | contig 12157 bp, 9 predicted proteins | sample LitLauG_LLR_2012_FD_187203 | JGI IMG/M metagenome (GOLD analysis project Ga0209698, IMG submission 187203) | Freshwater sediment microbial communities from Pennsylvania, USA - Little Laurel Run_MetaG_LLR_2012 (SPAdes) (version 2) | ecosystem: Environmental > Aquatic > Freshwater > Creek >...
TCGGAGATGCTGGCGGCCGCGGGAGCGACCAACATCGAGCCTTTCATGGATGACGATCCGCCGGGATTTTCGATTCATGAGATGGGGACAGCGCGGATGGGGCGCGACCCGAAGACGTCGGTGCTGAATGCGTTCAACCAGGCGCATGATGTGAAGAATCTTTTCATTACGGATGGCGGGGCGATGGTGTCTTCGTCGTGCGTGAATCCTTCGCTGACCTACATGGCGTTGACTGCGCGCGCGTGCGACTACGCCGTGCAGCAGATGAAAAACGGGGAACTTTAGGCGTATGCAGAGCCGGCGTGAATTCGTGAAGTCCACTTCGCTGGCGCTGCTCGCGGGACTGTCTTGGGGAGAAACGAAATCCAGCCACCTACCACTGGCATTTTCTACATTGGGCTGCCCGAAGTGGGAGTGGAAGAAGATTCTGGAGTATGCCTCGCAGCACGGATTTGCGGCGATCGAACTTCGCGGGCTCGAGGGGAATCTGGATCTGCCCTCGCATCCCATCTTTTCCGCTAGTCGCATGGAACAAACGAAACAAGAGATTCACGCCAGCAATTTGAAGATTGCGTGCGTTAGCAGTTCTGCGAATCTCTACGTGGAGGATCCGGCGAAACGTGCGAAGCAGTTGGACGATGCGCGGCGATTCGTCGATCTGGCATCCAGCCTGGGTGCGCCCTATGTGCGCGTGTTCGGCGGGAAAGCCGAATCAGACAAGAATCCTGCTCCGGACGCCGCGACCAAGAGCCGGGTTGCGGCGGGATTGCGGGAGTTGGGCGAGTATGGTGCTCCCCGGAAAGTCACCGTCATTATTGAGTCGCATGATCATTTCACGGCTTCGGCGACTTTGAAGGACGTCTTGCGTCAGGCGGATTCCGACCACGTCGGATTGTTGTGGGACGCGCACCATACGTTTGCGACGTCGGGGGAAGAACCCGAGTCGACGGTGAAAGAGTTGGGGGCGTGGATCCGGCACACGCATTTGAAGGATTCGGTCGGAAGCGGTGAGGATCGTAAGTACGTGCTGACCGGACATGGAAACGTGCCGATCACACGCCAGATTGCAGCTCTTCAGTCGATTGGATACAAAGGATTCTTTTGCTTCGAATGGGAGAAGCTCTGGCATCCGGAGATCGACGATCCGGAGATTGCGATTGGCGATTTCTCGCGCTTCATCAACCAGTGCTCCGGCAATCCGCGTGCGTGTGGTCTGGATTAACCGAGCCCTAAGCGGCTGCGGAGGAACCGCCGACCGCGACCCCAGCGGCTAAAAAGCCTCGATTGGAAACAAGCCGGTTAACGCAGCGCTGGAAGCGCTGCGCCACCCCAAAACGAGTTTTCCGCAACCTCCTAAGTCACTGGCTTATCAGAAATCACTTCTAGCTTCGGATCCCAATACATTTTTTTGCCTGAGAAATAGGCCTCCGCGGCCATCATGCAGGCGACGGAATGCGCGAAGCCGTCGTGCACCGAGGCGTGGGGCTGCTGGCGCGACCGCATGCATTCGAACCAGTTGGCCATGTGCTCGAGCGAGAGGTCGTCAATGCCCATGGGCGGGAGTTTGTCTTCCCCGGAAAGCGAAACATATTTGGCAGATCGCTTCTCGTCGATGTCGGCGTCGTCTTCGTGCGTGCCCTTCTCTTCCACGACCTGATAGCGCGGACTTCCCTCTCCGCCGACGTTGATCAGCGAGGCTTTCTTTCCCATGTAGCGGGTGAAGCTGGGGGCATCGTTGCCGAAGCTGGTGGAGTAACTCACGAGAAAACCTTTGGGATACTCGAGCAGCGTCTGGAAAGTGTCGGCGGTTTCACGGCCGTCGTGCCAGGCAAAGACTCCGCCGTGCGACACGGCCGACTTGGGAAAGCTGTCGTTCATGAACCAGTGAACGAGGTCAATGGCGTGGCTCATCCATTGATCGGGAATTCCGCTGGAGAAATCCTTGTATAAGCGGAATTCGAAGTAGAGGCGTGGGTCGAAGGGACGCGGGGGCTTGGTGAGCAGCCACTTGCTCCAGTCGGTATCCAGCTCGTGGATTTGTTTGACCTCAGGACGGCCGCGCCAGCGAGGGCCGTGGTAGTTCCAGACGATTTCGACCTTGCTGATGTCGCCCAGAGCGCCGCTGCTGGCGACTTTCTGCGCCGCGATCTGATATGGCTCACTGCGATGCTGCGTGCCAACTTGAACAACGGTTTTCGCCTGGAGCACCGCTTCGCGCGCTGCTTTGACTTCGGCGAGCACGTTGCCCATGGGTTTCTCGACATAGGCATCTTTGCCGGCTTCGGCGGCCATCTTCAGGATGGGCGAATGAGAGTGTTCGGGGGTGGAGATTAGAACTCCATCCACGTCTCTCATGGAAAGCAGTTCTTCCAGATGCTGAACAGTTCGCGGAGTCCGGCCGTAGTAGCCGGCATTCGTGGCAGCGGCTTTCTCGCGATGCACGCTCCACAAATCGCAGACTGCGGTCATCTCGACGTTGTGGCTGGCCTTCAGTTTGGAGGCGATGAGGTCGAGATCCGTTCCGCGGCTGCCGATGCCGATGTGACCGAGCGAGATGCGGTCGTTGGCCCCGAGAATCCGCCCATAGGAAAGGGCGGTGTGGGGAAGAACTACGCCACCGGCGATGGCTGCGGCGGTGGTTCCAAGAAACGTTCGACGATTCATTCTGTCCAAAGATTCACTCATGATGGCCCCCGAGTCGTCAGCGAGTAACTGAATTTCCGTCCAGAAATTCAAACAACATGCTAAGAGCGCGATTCTTGGCAAGTCAATGATAGGTAGGAGTGCATCTCACCCTGCGGAAAACAAGGGAATTGAAAGTCTTGCAGACGAAATAAATATTTTCTAATCTGCGGCACGCAATTCTGCTTGGCATCACAACGGATTGTGATCGAAGGCACAGACGGAAAAGTCCGTCGAGCGGAGAATCAGGTTGCAAAGAAGTTGCACCGAGTGCAGTTTCTTGCAATGCGGGGCACGGCAATTGGGCTTCGCGCCACGGGCTTTGATTGACGCTCCGCGACCGTACACGATAGATCCCGCCTCTGAAAGAGGCTCCCCCCTCGATCTGATTCGTGAAATGTCCCGGCATCACTAACTCCGTATGTACGTTGGGCCGCTCTTAATAACTGTGATCCAGATGGTGAAGTTTATTTGAGCACTGTTGATTTGTCCCAGGAAAGCTCGAGAAGCGATCGGTGGTGAAATAGAAAAGCATGCATAATCGTAATTTATTCGCACATCATCGATAGCCCTCCCACGTGAGGTCGATCCTCCCCCACTGGACCTCGAACCTGAGGTCTTCGTTCACAACTCCGACGTGTCAGACAAATTGAGGTCACCCAGGACGGTGACTTAGAGGGCGAAGCTATGGCCAGCTTGACGCAAACGTGGGCGGAACCGCTTGTGATTCCAACAGCGGACGAGGGGCAAGAACTATGGTACGCCGTGCAAACGCGCGCGCGGCACGAGAAACTGGTGGCGCATCGTTTTCGGGAACGGGGTATTCCGTCGTTTCTGCCGCTGGTGACCGAGATCCATCGGTGGAGCGACCGAAAAAAGATCGTAGAGCTGCCGCTCTTCAGTTGCTATGTGTTTGCCAAGATCGAGCCCACGAATGTGGATCGCCTGCGCGTTCTGAAAGTGGACGGAGTGTTGAGCCTGGTGGGCACGCGCGGCGAGGGAACGCCGATTCCCCAAGAACAGATTGAGTCGGTTCGAATCCTCGTGAAGGAAAAGATGTCGTGCAGTTCACACCCGTTCCTGAAGATTGGCCAGCGCGTTCGGGTTCGCAGCGGCGCACTCGATGGGATGGAAGGAATTCTGGTGTCGCGCAACGGAGATCGCACCCTAGTCGTTTCGATCGACGCGATTCAACGATCGCTGGCGGTGCGCCTCGAAGGATACGCACTCGAAGCTGCCTGATACCTTCTGAACCGCACAGTTGATCACCCTCCCGCCCAAGATTACCGTGGACACAAATTCTGAAACCATGCGCCTGCTGGTGATGAGCCGGGAAGTTGCCGCTCTGCGGAGTCTGTGGTCACTGGTGGAATCGAATACCTGGCATTTGGAAACCGTCAACACTGGCTGGGAAGCGATGGAGCACGTGCAGTCCGGGCTGGCTCCACATCTGCTGATCATCGATGTGCCTCGCAAAGATGGCGACAGCCTTTATGTAGTTCGGTGGGCTCGCCGTTTCCGTCCAGAGCTGCGCATACTCGTGCTTTGCCACGCCGAAGATGCGGACAAGAAAGATGATGCACTCCGGCTTGGCGCCGATGATGTGCTGGTTCGCCCATTCTCGGATGACAGGCTTGAAAGCGTGATCCGCGGTTACGTGCACCATATTGACCGCACGAACCGGACAACTGCCGGGGATGCGGAACTGGTGGATGACGATATTTCATTCGTAAGCATCAGTCCGATCATGCGGAAAGTCCGCGCGCAGGCCGAGCTGCTGGCGCAAAGCGACGTGCCGGTGCTGATTCTGGGAGAAAGAGGAAGTGGCAGGGAGACGGTAGCGCGGCTGATCCATCGGCTCTCGGTGCGCTCCGGCTTCACATTTCAGAAAGTTCAGTGCGCGGCTCTGCCTGCAGCCTTCATGGACGGAGAACTTTCTCGCGCGTTGGAAAGTCATGACTCACATACGTCAGTCCCCGACACCTCCGCGAAAGGGATGCTGCTGTTGGACGAGATTACAGGGATGCCGTCAGCTCTGCAGCTGCGACTCCTGAACGCGCTGGAGAGTTGGCACGACCAGTTCGAGAGCCCGGGGATGCTAGGACGACATGTGCGACTGCTGGTGTCGAGCAGCGCGAATATCGAGCGGGCATTAGCGGAGCGCAAACTGCGCGAGGATCTCTACTATCGTCTCAGTTCGTTCACTGTTCACGTGCCTCCGTTGCGACAACGGACCGAAGATATTCGGGCGCTGCTGCGGCAGTTCATGCAAAGGCTCTCCAACCACTATGGTCTGCCGGCGCGGGAGTTCCCTGAATCAACAATCGAGCGGTGCGGGAACCACTCATGGCCGGGCAATCTGACGGAGTTGGAGGCATTCGTCAAACGTTATCTGGTCGCAGGCGAGAGCGATGCTCATCAGTGCCAATTTGCGGGCGACCAAGCTTCGCAGGTTCAGATTGATCCCAGCGAATCCGCCCAGGGAGTCGAGGAATCATCGGTCAATCCAACCTCGTTGAAATCCCTGGTTCGCAGCTTGAAATGTGAGACGGAGAGGAACGCCATTGCGGTGGCTCTGGAGAAGACGGGATGGAATCGCAAAGCGGCAGCGCGACTGCTACGGGTTAGTTATCGAACCCTGCTCTACAAGATCGAGGAGTACCGGATGAACGAAACAAACTCGGGCGCCTCGTTGCTTACTTTTAACGAGCATGCGCTCGGCGTGGCAGGGAGCAAGGACAAGGCAAGTTGAGGGAATTGAGTTGGTGGGACACCGAGTAATTGAGTGATTGATAAGTTGCGCAGCAGCATTCGTTCTCAGGTTCACAAGTAATAGCTGCGGGAGGAATCCATGCGAAGACTTTCAACGATTCAGACTATCGCCGGCGGGATCTGCATTTTGTGTACGAGCGCGGTTTGGGGTCAGACAGGATCAGCAAGCAATCTGGTATCGGGAAACTCAACGGCGGCGGCTGCGCCTACTGCCTCGAAGCCGCATGATGACAGCTTCGTCATCGGCAATGACGATGTGCTGGCGATCAACGTTTGGAAGGAGCCGGACATCTCTCGTTCTATTCCAGTGCGGTCCGACGGCAGGATCTCGCTTCCCCTGGTCGGCGAAGTTCAAGCGGCGGGGCAAACTCCACTGAAGCTGGAAGCCGAGATCGCGAGCAAGCTCAAGAACTACATTTCCGAGCCCGAAGTCACGGTGATGGTGCAGCAGATCAATAGCCAGAAATTTAATGTGCTGGGGCAGGTGATGCATCCAGGATCGTTCGTAATTACGAACTCCCCGACGGTGCTGGACGCAATTGCACTGTCCGGCGGATTCCGGGATTTTGCGAAACAGAAATCAATCTATGTGCTGCGGGAGAAACCCGACGGCACGCAGGCCCGCCTTCTCTTCAACTACAAGGAAGTCATCAAGGGCGTGAACCCCACACAGAACGTAAAGCTGCAGCCGCGCGACACCGTGGTCGTGCCTTGAGGCAACCGATGCGAACACGAATCTATGTCGGTGTGATTCTCCTGGCCGCTGCGCCCGCATGGCCGCAGACTGCGAATTCGAGTTCGGAGCCTGCCGTGAACGTGGAAGATCAGATGCTCGTCCCGGCTCCGGCGAGTGGAGAGGCGTATCCAGTCGCGTTGAGTTCGGAAGAGCGGGCGAATTATCTGCGCTATGGCGTGACATTCTCCACCGGATACAGCGACAACTTGCTGGGGGCTGCAACGCCCAACGGACACGCGATCAGCGACTTCAATTACTCGGTGTGGCCGACGATTGGCTTCGACAAGAGCACATCCCGGATGCACTGGGGTACGACGTATGCTCCTGGATTCACGTTTTATCAGCGCACGAGCCAGAGGAATGAGGCCGACCACAACGCTTTACTCCGCTTTGAGTACCGGCTCAGTCCGCATGTGACGTTCAGCGCACGCGACAGCTTTCAGAAGAGCTCGAGCGTGTTCAATCAGCCAACTCTCGCAGCGGCGGACGTTGTGCCGGGCGGGGCGCAAGGTCCCAACGTGTCGGTGATCGCACCTCTTGCGAATCGCCTAAGCAACTTCGGAACCGTCGGACTCACTTACCAGTACAGTGCGAATGACATGATCGGGACAGGCGGCAGTTTTGGCACCCTGCACTACGCCAACACGGCGCAGGTTAGTGGGCTGTCGGATGAGAGTTCGCAAAGCGGTTCGGCGTTCTACTCGCATCGCATGGCCAACCGGCATTATTTCGGCGCGATCTATCAATATCAAAGACTAATGTCCTATCCGAGCGGATTGAACAGCGAAACGCAGACGCACGCGGTTCTGGGTTTTTACACGGTGTATCCGTCTGCCAGGGTTTCCCTGTCGTTCTTTGCCGGACCGCAATACGCCGACATGATGCAACCTGCTCTCCCGTCCTTCGAACTTCCGGCCTATACCTCGCGAAGCTGGTATCCGGCCGCCGGTGCCAGTGTGAATTGGAGCGGACGGTTTACCGCAGCTGCTTTAAGTTACTCGCATACCATCCGCGGCGGCAGCGGCTTGATGGGCGCGGTCCGACTCGACGAGGCCAGTGCGGTGACGAGAGTGCAGTTCAGCCCGACTCTCTCCGGCTCGTTGAGTGGCTTTTACGCCAACAACAATATGCTCGGCGTGTCGCTCCTCTCCAGTAATGGACATACGTTCTCGGGAACAGCGGCCGTACAGCGCACGCTAGGAGAACACTTTGGAGTGGAATTGGGATACTCGCGGATTCATCAGACCTATAACATTCCAATCCTCGCCGCGACGCCAAACACGAATCGCGCTTTCGTTTCCGTTTCCTACAATTTTTCACGACCGCTGGGGAGATAGGCTGTATGGCAGACAATCTGGAAGAGAAACAGTCCGACCCCATCGACGTACAGCACTATCTGGGCTTGGCGCGTCGCCGGCATCTGCATTTCTTGATTCCGCTTCTGGCGGGATGGCTGATCGTGTTTGCACTTAGCTGGGTCCTGCCCCCCCGCTACCGGTCGGGCACATTGATACTGGTGGAGCAGCCCACCATGCCCAAGGACTATGTAACGCCCAATGTGAACGATGATCTGCAGGAACGGCTGCAAAGCATTACCCAACAGATCCTTAGCCGGACGCGGCTGCTGCACATCATCGATGGACAGAATCTATATGCGGACAACCGTGTCCAGTTGACGGCTGAGGAAAAGGTTGAACGCATGCGGAAAGACATCGAGATCGAGCTGGTGCGTGATGCACAAGGCCGCGTAAATGCGTTCAACGTTTACTACGTGTCACGAGATGCCCGCACGGCCCAGAAGGTCACCACGGAACTGACGAACCTGTTTATCAATGAGAACTTAGAGGTCCGTCAGCATCAGTCGGAAGACACGACAAGATTCCTTGAAGAACAGCTCGATACGGCGCGCCAGACGCTCAACAAACAGGAATCACGTATCCGCGAATTCAAGAGCCAGCATGTCGGAGAGTTGCCGGCACAGCTCGAGAGCAATCTGCAGATTCTGAACGGGCTGCAGTCGCAATTGCGGACCGAGGAAGATGCCCTGAACAATGCGAAGCAGCAGCGAGTCTACCTGCAGACCCTGGCGGACCAATACCGGACGTTGCGCATCTCTTCCGGTGATGGCGGGGCCCCGGGCAGCCTTCCAGCGATTGATCAGGAACTCGATCATCTCAAAGCGCAGCTCGCCGATCTCAGCTCGCATTACACCGAGAAACATCCAGATCTTAGGAAGCTGAAAGACCAGATCACCAAGACCGAGCGGATGAGAGATCAGCTCCTTTCCGCAGCTAGCGCGAACCCGGGCAGCACCACCTTGGACACTGGCACCCAACCGCCAGCTCTGGCGCAGTTGCAGAGTCAATTGCTCTCGAACCAGGCAGAGATTGCGAATCGGGAACATGCTATCGAGCAACTCAAAGTCAAGATCAACGAGTACCAAGGTCGCCTGAACCAGGAACCTGTGCGCGAGCAGCAATTGGCGGACTTGACGCTCGGATACGACCAGTCCAAAGCCAACTATGACGAGCTGCTCAAAAAGAAAAACGAATCGGCCATGGCGACAAGCATGGAACTCCTGCAGCAGGGAGAAAGGTTCCGCGTTGTCGATCCTCCAAGCCTGCCAGTCAAGCCCGACTTTCCCAATCGTTTGAAGTTCTGCCTGATCGGGCTGGGCGTTGGGATGGCTCTCGGGTTGGCGTTTGCCGCCGGCTCGGAGATGCTGGACGAACGGCTTTACACCGAGAAAGACATCACAAGACTTCTGCCGGTACCGGTGCTCTGTGAAATCCCGGTGATTTCTGAGTCAGCGCAGACGGTTCCAACGAAAGTCGGCTGGAGAGGTTGGACAACTGCAGCGGTAGTGATCGCTGCGCTGCTGGCCGGATCGCTCTTCAGCTATTGGCGCGGCTAGGTCCACAGTCATGTACAAGAGCTTCTATCATCTGAAGCGGAATCCATTCGAGATCACGCCCGATCCCTCGTTCTTGTTTGCGACGAAGAGGCACAACGAGGCGCTGGCAGCACTCTATTACGGTGTGAAGAGGAGGAAGGGATTCGTCGTCATGACCGGGGAAGTTGGCACCGGCAAGACGCTCCTGGTTCGCTGCCTGCTGCAGGTATTGAAGCGAGCGAACATCAGTTATGCCTACGTGTTTAATCCGGTCCTGAGTCCCGTGGAATTTCTGCAATACATCGCCGGGGATTTCCAAATCCCCACCGCGGGCAAATCAAAGAGCGAACTCCTGCTGGACTTAAGCGCGTTTGTAATCGCGCGTCATCAGAAACAACTTACCACGGTGCTTGTGATCGACGAGGCCCATCATCTCTCCACAGAAGTATTGGAAGAGGTTCGACTGCTGACCAACCTGGAGACTCCGCAAGAAAAGCTGCTGCAGATCCTCCTGATCGGCCAGCAGGAACTGGATCAAAAGCTGGATTCCGTCAACCTGCGCCAACTAAAACAGCGCATTGCACTCCGTTCACACCTGTGTGCGCTGGATCTCGATGAAACGCGCGGCTACATCGATTGCCGCTTAAGACTGGCGGGATGCGCGGATCCTTCCACGATTTTCCCAAAGGACACTACATCCGCAATCTTTTTACACTCCCGCGGACTACCGCGCCTAGTTAATACAATTTGTGAGAACGCATTGATCCACGGCTATGCGAAGCAGGCACACAGCATTTCTCCAGCGATCATCGAAGACGTCGCCGAGGATCTCCGCCTGAACGTGGTGCATCCCTCCGAGGAGGACGAGGCAAAACAAAACTCGAGGGATATTGAACGTGCCGCAAAGACGCTGCTCGATCTTTATGCGTATTTGCGCGAGGTGCAAGAGACTGAATCGGATTTGGGGATCAGAATGGCTGCCGGAGTGAGAGAACAATGAGCCGCATTTTCGATGCGCTCCAGAGATCTGGAGCGGAACTAACAGGCGTGGAATACGACGACATGGTGTCGGTTGCGACCAAGGTGTTCGAGTCGCCCATCGGGCCTCACGATAACGAAGAAGAAGCCGTGCGCGGCGCAGTGGAAGAGTTTCCGGCGGTTGAGATCTGCGTATCCAGCTCGAGCGGCCTGGTATTTCTCACTCAACCGGAGAGCCTCGCAGCCGAGAAATTCCGCTTCCTGGGAGTGCGGATGCGGCAAATGCAGCAGAACCGCTCGATCAAGAGAGTCCTCGTGACCAGTTCGATCGCGGAAGAGGGCAAGAGCCTGGTCTCTGCCAATCTCGCGGGGGTTCTGGCCCGAAGAAAAAAGCAGAAAATCCTGCTGATCGAGGGCGATCTTAGACGGCCTACGCTGGCTCATCAATTCGGCCTGCACAATCTGAAAGGCCTCTCCGAGTGGCTGCAAGGCGACTCGCAAACGGTCACGAATGTGTATTACCTCGAAGAGGCCGGCTTGTGGTTGATGCCGGCCGGGCACCCACCCACCAATGCTCTGGAATTGATGCAATCCACCCGGCTGTCCGCTCTCATGAACCAGCTTGCGACCGCATTTGACTGGATCATCGTAGATTCCCCTCCTCTGCTTCCGCTCGCCGACACGACCGTGTGGGCTCGTCTTACAGACGGAGCACTTCTTGTGGTGCGGGAGGGAACAACGGAGAAGAGGCCGCTCGAACGCGGGCTTGAAATGCTTAAGAAAGCCGACCTGCTCGGGGTCGTGCTGAACGGTTCCTCCAACACAAACCATCGCAACTATTATCAGAGATACTCGGCTGCACGGACCAACGTACAAGCATAATCAAACAATCCAACAACAGTCCTCCCCTGGCTGCCGCAATTCTAAATTCATTTCCCAAATGGATTTCCTATCACCGACAAGAAGTTAGGAGAAGAAATCGTGAATATGCGGCGCTCGCCTGATAGTTTCGGTCCGGGCCTTTTTGCTACCGACCCTGAGCCGGTCCCCATCCGCACAATTCTGAGCGAAAAATCCTTCCACAAAATGATCTCCTCCGAGAGGAGGAGAACAGAACGATCGCACAAGCCATTTCTCGTGATGTTGCTGGACATGGGCGATGAGATGCCCGCCGACAACCAGGAGAACGGATTGAGCAGAATTGTGGATGTGCTATCGCTGGCAACGCGGGAGACCGATGTGGTGGGCTGGTACAAGAACGGCCTTGTCGTTGGAGTGATGTTTACCGAGATCGATGCGGAGGAGAAGAAGCACATCCTGAACACCATGCTGGCGCGCGTCAGCGCGTCGCTTCAGGACAATCTCAGCTTCGAGCAGTTCAACCAGATCAGTATCTCGTTTCACTGGTTTCCGGAAGAGTGGGGCAACGGAGTTCCGAAAAGGCCCAGCAACCCGGTTCTCTATCCTGACCTCTCACCGCGTGGAAATGGTAAGGCACTCTCGACGCGGATTAAGAGAGTCATGGACATTGCGGGCAGTCTCATTGCTCTCATCCTCTTCGGCCCCTTATTCCTCATTATTGCCATCGCAATCAAGCTAGATTCCAAGGGGTCGGCGATCTTTCGGCAAGAACGGATGGGGCAGTTCGGCGCGGCATTTACGTGCCTGAAGTTTCGCACCATGTACTCCAACAATGATCTCAGCATTCACAAGGAGTTCATGACGCACGTGATCCACGGTGAATACGAGGGCAAAGATGAAACGCAGGGACAGCCGGTCTACAAGATGGTAGACGATCCACGGATCACGAAAGTAGGGCGGTTTCTGCGGCGTACGAGCCTCGACGAACTGCCGCAGTTCGTCAATGTGTTGAAGGGGCAAATGTCGTTAGTCGGCCCCAGGCCGCCGCTGGCGTATGAATTCCAACAGTACGACCTGTGGCATCGCCGCCGGGTGTTGGAAGTAAAGCCCGGAATCACCGGCCTGTGGCAAGTAAATGGGCGAAGCCGGGTTCGCTTTGACGATATGGTGCGACTCGACCTGCGCTACGTGCGCACCTGCTCCTTTTGGCTGGACATTCAGATTTTGCTGCAGAC
>Ga0209698_10006737_pt1 | contig 12155 bp, 10 predicted proteins | sample LitLauG_LLR_2012_FD_187203 | JGI IMG/M metagenome (GOLD analysis project Ga0209698, IMG submission 187203) | Freshwater sediment microbial communities from Pennsylvania, USA - Little Laurel Run_MetaG_LLR_2012 (SPAdes) (version 2) | ecosystem: Environmental > Aquatic > Freshwater > Creek >...
TATCCGTCGTTGTCGTAATCGATGAACGCGCAGCCGGGGCCCATGGTTTCGGGCAGCCACTTCTTGCCGAAGGCGCCGTTATTGTGGGTGAAGTGGATGCCGGCCTGGGCGGTGATGTCGCGGAATTGGATCTGCGATTGCGCGACCGCCACAAAACTAAGTGCGATCAAGCACGGAGACACGGAGGCACGGAGGAGTCTTGAGAGCAAAGCAAGAACGATTTCTCCGTGTCTCTGTGCCTTCTTGGTGAATTGATTCTTTGAACAGAACATTTATCGGGAGGCTCCAGGAGAAACCGCTGCCGGGCTTTGCCCGGCCGAACGGCCGAGGGCGGCCGTCCCCACATGGGTCGTGGTGCTCCCATGAATGGTATTGGTGACCGGCAGCGGAACTGAGACGTGTTCGTGCACCGACTGGCGTTCGTTGTTGTCTTCGGGATGCAACTGGCGGTAGGGGCCGGTGATGGCCTGCGATGATTCGTCGGCTTTAAAGCGCATGTAGCGGGCCTGATGTTCTTTTGCCAATTTCTCGTTCCCCAAGCCGTTGTAGCACAGCATCAGGTTGTAGTGCGCCTGCAAGTCTTCGGGATCGATTTCGAGCACGGACTGCAGAATCTTGACTGCGTCGTCATACTTGCGCTGCAGGAACAGAACCCGTCCCAGATCATTCAGGGCTACGCGATCGCGTGGATATTGCGCGAGCACATTGCGGAGCCGCGAGGCAGCGCCGTCGTAGTTGCCGTCGGAGCGAAGAACTTTCGCGTAGAAGAAGTTTGCGCGTGCGAGACTCGGAGAGAGCGCCAGCGTCTTCTCCAACACAGTGCGCGCACGCGGCATGTCGCCTTCCTGCACGGCGCAGCGTCCGATGTTGACCCAGCCATCGGGATTGTTCGGGTCGGCTTCCGTGACTTTCTCGAAAGCGGCGGCAGCGCCCTTCAGGTCTCCTTGCAGGAAGAGGCCGATGCCGTAGTCATTCCAGCGCTGCCACTCTTCTTTGCGGACGATCGTCTTGGGCGCGGGTGCAGGCGCGTTGTGCGCGACCACAGGAAGCGTGACCTCGTCTTCCGCAACGGGCACGATGGGCAGGTCGGGAATCTTTTCCTGCTTGGCGGAAACGCCGCTCAGGGATGCGGTGAACAGAGTCGGCCGATCATCATAGTCCGGCGAGACTGCGTCGGGCTTGGTCGGATCGGGCACTCCAGCAAAAGCTTCCTGCGTGCCATACCACGCGAATTTACGGTAGCAGAGACGTGCATGCAGCGTAATCTTGTTGCCGGCATTTTCGGGTATGTGCATGCGGTAGTGCACGGTGTCGGCCGCGCCCGGCGGAATGAGCCTCACATAGACAACAGCGCGAGTGGCCCAGGCATTCCGCTTGTTGATGGGATTGCCATGAGCGTCGATCTGCAACGAGCGGTAGAAGTGCGCGCCCTTCTCGACTGGGCCGTGACCGTTGTCCTCCACCATGCCGCTCCAGAAAATGGTCTGACCTTTATCGTCGGTGCCCTTCAGCTCGAGCCAGGTGTCGTAGGCATCGACGGTGCCGCCGGGAAAGAAGTGTCCGACTTTCTTCGTGCGTACGACCACGTCAACGCGGACCGTGTCGCCGCGGCGCAACGCGGGCTGAACGCGATTGAGCGGAGCGGTAATAGGGGTGGCCTCGCCTCCGGCGGCTGCGACTTTGCTCTCCGCTTCTTCGCCAACCGCGAACGTCGTGGATAGATCTGACTGCGTGGCTGCACCCTCCTTCAACGGAGCTTGGGCTGGCGACAGCGCGAAGATATCGACTGTTAGAGCGCCATTCTTCAGGAAGTCTTCGGTGAGTTTAAGCTGGGCCGGATCTTCGTTCGCCGTCGGCACCGCTGTGTTTGCCGCCGGGAAGCGATGGGAATGCACGAAGCCATTTATGTTGCCCATGTCCTTCGAAGCCTCAGCGGGCATGTGGCAATCGGCGCATTGCTGCGGCTTGGGCGGGTAGTAGAACGAGCGCGCCCCTTGTCCGGAAACCCCGCTGGCCTGCCAGTTGTCGTATTCATTGAATCCGCGGAACCAGCGGTAGTGATTCACCGGCACGTCGAGATGCACCTTGTGACAGGACGCGCAAAACTCCGCCGTCTGGTCGCGCATGAAAGGCTTCAGGAAAACGCGACGGTGGGGCTCAGGATTCAGCTTGATCAGGAAATCATGCAGCTTGCGGGCGAGGGGATTCTTCGTGGCGGCGAGTTCGTGCAACCTGGGATACTCCAGATAAAAATCCGCCTGGCCCATCGTGCTCTTCACGTTGGCGATGGAGTGGCACATCATGCAGCCCAATCCCGCTTGCGCTTCAGCGCGATGCACGATCTGCTTGATGGGCGTGTCCATCATACCGGCGTAGAGCACTGCGGGATCGTGGCATCCTCCGCACCATTTCGAGGGCTTGGTGCCGATCGTGTCCTGCATATACTCGATCGATTTGCGGTACCACTGATTGTTGAAGGATGAAAAGTGGTGTGCAGAGCTAAACCACTGGTTGTAGATGTCTTCGTGGCAGCGCTTGCAGGAATCGGACTCCATGAAGAACTTGCTGGGAATTTTCTGCTTGCCGTACACCTGCGCCGAACTGGGGAAGAAAGATCCTTCCGGACCGTCGCCCTCGCCATTCATGTCGTCGGGAGGCATGGCCGGGTTCTGAATGCGGTTACGCGTCTCCCAACTGCCGCGGACGTATCGCGCTCCGTAACCAATTCCGGCGAGTACTGCGAGATAGAGGACAGCACGGACGGCGCCAGCGGCTGATCTTGAACCGAGCGGGCCCGGTGCGGAGGAGGCACGTGCGCTCAGCCATCCGGCAATCAGCAGGCCCATGCCCGCCAGCGAGAGCACGATGTGGAGATAGAGCTTGTTCCATTCCGTTCGTGGCGTGCCGGTCTCTATAAGGATCAGTCCGACGACTGCGCTGGCGGCAACTAGCAACCAGCCGGCTCGCGCGGCCAGGGTGCCGGGGCGGAGAAGACGAAACAGCATCGGAACCAGGAATATGGCGGCCAGCACGCCTCCGGCAGCGTGCAAGAGGACAATGACTGCATAGAAGATGTTGGCCTGGGGAAACGTGTAGAGGTAGGCGGCGGAGATGGCCAAAAAAGCCATCAGCCACGACAGAATTCGATCGACTCTTTTCCCGGAACCTGGCATTTCTGGAATGGCGACCGCGATGGCGGACGTTCCCCACTTCGGCCCCACAGTGGCCGAGGTCTCGCGCACTTAAACTTATACAGTCGTCTGGAACGGCGGAATAATACAAAAATACTAGAGCTCCACGAAAAAGTTGGGTCGTTGGTTTGCCGCTGCTGACTACGATCACGGGCCTGCTGGACACGTGGAGGCCCTTGAGTAATTCAGTCGTCGTGCCGCCGGGCGTGTTGAGATGGGAATACCGGGAATCGTTTCTAACGGTGAACGCAATCCAAAGGCACGACCACGAAGGACACTAAGGTACACGAAGGAAATCCGAGGTTCCTTCGTGATACTTCGTGTCATAAGGCTACGGCTATCGGATTGGCGGCCGTTTACCGGGTCCGACTTCCTTTTCTAGCACAGCGGCCACCGACAGGACCTGCTCTTCCTCCCAGGGCCGGCCGACAATCTGGACGCCGATGGGCAAGCCCTCCGGTGATTCGCTGACGGGCACAACCACGGCGGGATTGCCGAGCAGATTGAACCACTCGGTGTAGCTCCAAGCGTCAAGGTACTCAACGGTTTTGCCATCGATGGTCCAACTGCGCTCGCCGTGGCGGAAGGCGGGAATGGCGGCGGGTGGGCAGAGGAGGAGCGGATACTCCCGCATCTGCTTGAGGAAACTTGCGCGCAGCGAGTCACGGCGAATCCATGCGTCGATTACTGACTGCCCTGACAGGCTCGGCTCGGCCGCCGACCAGTCGAGGAATTGCTTCAACATTGGACTCGCATCGTGCTCGCGGCCGGCGAACATTGGGGCGATGAGCATGCCACCGGTCTTGACGAAAAATGTCTTCCAGAGGAGGCGGGCTTCTTCCAATCCTTCGGGACGAAATGCTTCGACTTGAAATCCGCCGCGGCTCAATGCTTCGGCGGCAGTGCGAGCTGCTCGGCGAATTTCCGGAGTCACGGGCGTGCGACCGTCGTGTTCGAAGTAGCCGATGCGGAGGTGCCTGAGCTCCTCGTCATTCTGCCAGCGGAGTGGGACTGGCGAAGCACAGGTGTCGCCGTCGTCGGGACCTTGCATGACTTCAAACAGAACTCTGAGATCGGCTACACAGCGCGCCATAGGACCTACCACGCCCAACAACGCAAACGGTCCGCCCGAGGGTGGGAAGTGGCCGGTCGAGGGAATGCGGCCGGGAGTCGGTTTAAGCCCGCAGATTCCCGTGAAGTGGGCGGGAACGCGAATCGACCCGCCACCGTCGCTGCCGACGCCTCCGGCAGACATACCAGATGCAATGGCTGCCGACTCTCCTCCGCTCGATCCGCCCGGAGTACGATTCAGGTCCCAGGGCGAGTTGGTGCGACCGTGAAGCAAGTTGTCCGTTTCCCAGGCCATGAGCAACTCGGGCGTGTTCGTCACGCCGAGGATCACCGCTCCAGCTCGCCGCAAGCGCTCGACCAGGGGCGCATCGTGGGTGGCGACGAACCCGGCGCGAAGGCGCGTGCCCGCTTCGCATTTCATTCCGGCAACTTCGATCGAGCTTTTGATGCTGATGGGAACGCCGTGCAGCGGCCCGATTTCCCGTCCGGCGGTTAGCGCTGAGTCGGCTTCTCGCGCCTCGCGGCGGACGCGCTCGGGATTCGCGTCGACGAATGCGTTGAGCTTCGTATTGAGGCGTTCGATTCTGGCAAGGTGTAACTCGGCCAACTCTACTGCAGAGATCCGTTTTTCGCGGATCTGCTGCGCCATCTCGAGCGACGATGCAAGTGTCAAATCGGTCATGCGATTCCCTTGAAATCGAAACTGGTGTTTGGGCAGCGATCGGATCGAAATCGGGGGCTAGAGCATTCGCCGTTTTCGATGGCCACATTGTGCTTGCGCGCATTCGCGCCCATGGTAGGATCGTTCAGGTTTGGACCGGGTCCGCGTGGAATGCTCACCCACGACGGAGGCCATCGAATGCACCGGTCGGAGAGACCCTCTTGAGTAGCTCTACCAGTGTAGACTTGCGCAGATTGACGCTCAAGACGTCTACGTACGCGATGGTCCTCATCTTCGGATTGGCTTCCCTGCTCTACACCATGCAGGTCTTCACACCTCTCCGGCTCACGACGGATGGCATTTCCTACCTGTCATTTGCAGACTCGGCGGTTCGAGCCGATGGGCTGACTACCATCAATAAAACGTATTTCCTCTTGCCGAAGGGATACCCAATTTTCTTGTTTGCAATGATGAGAATGGGCATTTTTTCGTCGGCCTCACTTGTTGCTTCCAATCTGATATTTCTTTGGCTGGCGTTGGCATTCAGTTTTCAGACATTGACCGCCCTTGCCTTTGAGCGCGAGGTCGCTGCCACCGCCTGCTTACTGACGTACTTGTCCTATGCATCGGTTAAACACGTCACGCAGGCAATGAGCGACTTCCTGTTCTTCGTTTTGGCTGCTTGTGCGTTCTGGCTTATGACCAAGAAAGGCGCTTACCGGTGGCTCGCAGTTTTGCCCAGCTTGTGTGCCGTAGAGGTTCGACTCCTTGGACTAGCACTCTTTGCACCGATTGCCTTTCTGGTTTGGGAGTCGGCGGCGAAGCGTCCTCGGGTCCTAGTTCCTGTGTGCGGCATTGTAGCTTGTTGCCTGGGGATCGGTATCTGGGCTGGCCGACGCTATTTCGCCACAAATGCCTCGATTCTCCGCCATGAAGGGGTGGCGCATTTCATCTGGCGCTCAAGCATTACACACTGTGAGGATTTTGGACAGTTGATCATCAATCTACCTTGGACGAAGCTTCCGAGTTGGACCGCTGTATTCATCATTGGAACAGGAGCAGTTGCTCTCCTGCTATTCGTGATGGGAGTAATCGCACTCCACAAATCCTTGCCATTAGTGTCGTTCTATTTGGTGGGATGTAGTGTGCTGATACTTCCATGGCCGTTCACCGACCCACGTTTCTGGCTCCCAGTTATGCCATATGTAGTCGTCGCGATTTGGAAAGGGATAGTTCAAGTATTCGAGAAGGTACCCAAGTGGACGTTGGTCGGCTACACTGCGCTATTCTCCGTCGCCGGCTTCGCAGCGTTGGGGTACAGCACTTGGATAACTTTCTCTGGACCCAAGTTTCCCTATCGTTATGGAGACGGTGTGCTGCGGAGTGCGTACATCGCACACTGCTCGGGATCAGCCGAATCAAGCAATCAGGAAGCGCTTAATTTGCTTCGCCGATATGAGTGGCGTTGTGACGCTAAACAGTGAAAAGCGGAGTAGCTTTCTGGCGACGACTCGCTGCGTTGCCGCGCAGCAAAACGCTCACGAGGCGGGGCCGCCCGCCAATCTGCGGAATGAATCTAGTCTGGGTCGTTAGGCGGCGAAAACTGAATCGTAGGGGCAAATCATCGCAGAGATTTGTTCCGTGTCCCTTTCGCGGAACATCATTCGCATCAGAGTTTGGCGCGAGAGCGGGAGCGGTCCATGGCGCGATCGAGGGCGGTTTTCTCTTCTGACGTCAAGCAGCGGTACGCGCCCTTCGGAAGCGTGCCGAGTTGCAGGGGCCCGATCGAGACGCGCAGCAGCCTGAGGACTTGCATATCAAGAGCAGCCAGCAGGCGGCGAATCTGACGATTTTTTCCTTCGTCGAGGGTGATCTCAAGCCAGCAGTTCTTTTGGCCGGAGCGAAGCGGTCGGCACCGCAAGGCTTTCAGAAATTCTCCATCACCTGTATCCACACCGCGCTCGATCGTCTGGATCACATCTTCACTCGCGATCGCCGCGACTTGGACATGATAGGTCTTCGGCAAATGGGTTTCGGGCGCAGTGATGCGGGCTCCCCATTCGGAGTCGTTGGTCAGTAGAAGCAATCCTTCGCTTGCTTTATCGAGGCGCCCCACAGGAGCAAGCCAGGGAAGCTTTTCTCCGCCGGCGAGCAGCGAATATACCGTGTCGCGGCCCTTCTCGTCGGAGGCGGTTGTGACCAAGCCTCGAGGCTTGTTCATCATCAGATAGATATTTTCTGCTGCCTTAATAGCAAGGCCGTCGACCTCGATCTGATCGCGATCGATGCGGACAGGCGTTTCAGGGTCGCGGCGAGTGGCGCCGTTCAAGGTGACACGCCCGGCGCGAATCAACTCGCCAGCCTGCGAACGCGAGCAATAGCCCAGCTTCGAAAGGCCTCGCGCCAACCCAATTCTTCGAGAGTCGCTTTGACGCACGCTTTCATGCTACTCGAAGAACGAGCGCCGCTGCGCGGCTGGACGGCCGAAGGCGGCCGTCCCCACACGGTCTGATGGGCGAATCGCCCTCCCACACGATCGTGGAAACCTCGGAGTCCTTGCTACCATATTCTGCAAAGGAGATCTCATGGCTCACCAACACCCGCCCCGTTTTCTGAAAATTGTGGACGACGCCAAGACCCGCGTTCGCGAAACGAACGTGAACGATATAAAGAAGAGAATGGATAATGGGGACAAGTTCATCCTGGTTGACGTGCGCGAGGAGAGCGAATACGCCAAGGACCATCTCCCGGGCGCGATTCACCTGGGCAAAGGGATCATCGAGCGCGATATTGAGGCGCGCGTGCCCGATCTGAATGCGGCGATGATCCTCTATTGCGGCGGCGGCTTCCGCTCGGCGCTGGCCGCCGACAACCTGCAGAAAATGGGGTACACCAACGTGATTTCGATGGACGGCGGGATTCGGGATTGGCGGGAAAAAGGGTATCCTTTAACCAAAGACTGAATGTAGAGACGTTGCTTGCGTCTCTGCAGGCGGCAATACGACAGTTAAGTTCTCCCATATTGGCGGCAAAGACGTAGCAAGCTACGTCTCTACGACGGAAGACATTTTGTGGTAAGCTGCGCCGTCCCTCTATGAACGCTCGCATCTTCTTCTGGTCGCTGACATCGGCACTGGCCGGATTTTTGTTCGGCTTCGACACAGTCGTGATTTCCGGCGCGGAAAAAACCATTCAGGCGCTGTGGGGGCTGAGCGACAACCTGCATGGCATTGCCATGGCGTCGGCCCTGTACGGCACGGTTGTGGGATCGTTGATTGGCGGGTGGCCGGCGGATCGCTTCGGGCGCAAGGCGACCCTGCTCTGGATCGGTGTTCTCTATCTACTTGGGGCGGCGGGGTCGGGGCTGGCTCCCAATGTCTGGGTCTTCATCGCCGCGCGCGTGATTGGCGGACTCGGGATCGGCATTTCAACGGTCGTTGCCCCAATGTACATTTCCGAAATCGCGCCTCCCAAACATCGCGGGCGACTCGCGGGAATGTTCCAGTTCAACATTGTCTTCGGAATACTGGTCGCCTTCGTATCGAACGCTCTGCTCGCCGGCATCGGGGAGAACGCGTGGCGATGGATGCTGGGAGTTGCAGCATTTCCATCTCTGCTCTATGCCTTGTTCTGCTTCGGTCTTCCGGAAAGTCCGCGTTGGCTGCTGAGCAAGAAGGGCGATCGGGAAGCAGCTTTGGAGGTACTGCGGCGAACTCAACCCGAGGTTTCCAAAGAGGAAATCGCGGCCGAGGCTGACGACATCGTGGCAGCATCTACCGTGCAGGCGTCTTCCGGGCAATTTTGGACGAAGCGGCTGCGCAAACCGATTCTTCTGGCCTTTCTGGTTGCGTTCTTTAACCAGCTCTCGGGAATTAACGTGATTCTCTATTTCGCGCCGCGGATCTTTCAGTTGGCTGGCCTTGCTACCAAGGCTGCTCTGCTGCAATCCATCGGCATCGGCATCACGAATTTTATCTTCACTTTCGTCGGCCTTTGGCTGATTGATCGTCTTGGACGGCGTACTCTCCTTTACATCGGTTCGTTTGGCTACATCGGTTCGCTGGGATTTGCCGCGTGGGCTTTCTTCAGCCAGCACTACTCCATAGTTCCCGCCTGCATCTTCGCCTTCATTGCGGCACACGCGATCGGCCAGGGAGCAGTCATCTGGGTCCTTATCTCGGAAATCTTTCCCAATCGCCATCGCGCGGAAGGCCAGACTCTCGGGAGCTTCACGCATTGGATCTTCGCCGCGTTGCTTACTACCGTCGCACCCAAAGTGTTCGCCGCTTTTCCGCCGGGCTACATTTTTTCGTTCTTCGCTGGAATGATGATGCTGCAGCTGCTGTGGGTACAGACGATGGTGCCTGAAACCAAGGGCGTACCTCTCGAGCAGATCCAGCGGCAGCTGGGCATCGAGTAGCAGTGTTTATCGAAGGTCTGGGTTACGGTCGAAGTCTCCGCGGACGCGCTCGCGTCTTGCGATTTCAGCCGGGCAGAACTGCGATCATCGTCTCGGCGTGCGGTCAGGGCCTGCGCCACTTTCGAAGCTGCTTCCAGGCCTGAACCAGTTCTTGCACGGCGCGCGCCGGGGGGAAGGTGTGGCTGTTGATGATGCGGCATTCGCGGTACGCACGTTCGTAGAACTCGCGCACACCATGTTCGCTGAGAAGCGACAAGTTGCGCATGATCTCTTTCAAATCCTCGCGGGTCCAAATCTCTTCCTTCCTGCCGGGATCCGGTCGGCGCGCCATGAGAGTGAGATTTTAGTATATTCGTGTTTTGTTCGCCTATGATTGAGGTCCTTCTCGATAGCGATTATGAGTGCCTTCAGCATTTCGTCGGCGGCACTCCCCGCGGAGTTGGCTGCAGTCGCCACAGTCGGAAAGAAGCTGCGAAGGCTCTGTGTTGGTGTATGCGGCTCTTTGAGCTCGCGTGATCTCCGGCTGTTGCGAGGTCAGTCCGGCGACAGAGTCAGTTTCCCAAATACCGAGTGCGTGCCAAGTAAGTGACAAAAAGCACGTCTGCGCTGGGCCGCCACCGGGACAGGAATGCACTCAGACAACTTGGTCTGCTCCTGAATTTCGGAAGAGATGGGCAACACTCTCAATCGCGCAACGATCTCGTTCTCAAAGTTGTTTCGACTCTCTATCCTGGCTTCGGGCAGCGCCAGGTTCAGCACTATCAAGGCTCCTCCCAAAGGTGGTCGTTCCTGCAAGATCCGGGATTTCGCGCCGCAAGCGATTGACGGCCGCCTTATCAAGCGCAGCCTGCCGATCGAACTGCAACTCACACGAGTTGACGGAAGAATCCCGCGGCACGGCGGGAAGGCAAGGGTGCTCCGCGTCCGGAGTCGCGGTTCCCGCGAAGATGAAAATTGAATGTTATAATTTTGCTTTGCGTTTTCCCGCCAGTCCCCCACCGTGGGCGCGTAGCTCAATTGGCAGAGCAACTGACTCTTAATCAGTAGGTTGAAGGTTCGATTCCTTCCGCGCTCACCAACTTCAGCAACATAGCTAGTGCGGCAACCCATTTGGTCGCACGTTTGGTAGCAACTGTTTGCCTATCCGCCGTGAACAATTGGCGACAGCTGGGGATATGGGTCTTCCACTTTGCTATGACCCGAAGCTACTTGAAACGGAGCTCGGGTACATCAACTCCGGTGCTGTACAGCCGCAGATTTCCGCATGAGCCCGAGCCTCAGCTCAAGCTCTTTTTGGGCAGCCACCTAGGGCCAACGCAATCTCACGAATCTGCGCTTCGTCCTTAAGTTGAGTGCGCCAGCGACCTGGGATGGAAGCATATCCGTAATAGGCCCCTGCAATCGCCCCGCAGACCGCGGCAACAGTGTCCGCATCGTCGCCCAGGTTCGCCGCACGAACAACTGCCTCTTCGTAAGATCCCGTCGTCAGAAAAGACCAGGCCGCGGCCTCCAGCGTGTGGACCGTGTAGCCTGAACTCGCGATGTCAGCTTCCTCGTAGATCTCGATTTGTTTCAAACGATCCCAGACGAAGCGCTCGTCGTTTTCAAGCAGAGCAATCGCCTCTGGGCGAGCGTCGCGTACGCGGCGACAGATGGCAGCTTGGATCCACACGTTCAGAATCACACATGCGGACTGGGCCTTCGGATCATAATGAGTCACGCGTGCGCTGGCTCGGGAGGCTTCAGTCAGTTGATCAGGACTGTTTAAGTAGAACAACGCGACTGGAGCACAGCGCATCAGAGCGCCATTGCCGGCACTTGATTCCCGGTGATCGGCATAGTACCTCGTTGAACAGCTCTCCGGGTTGTCGACATAGCCTGCTGCGTTGACCACGGCTCTCGTCTGAATGCCTACGTCTTTGGCGGTTCTCGCCCATGCCCGAAAGCGTTGCGCAACATCAGACGCTAGGAAGCCTTTTTTCTCCAGGAGGGACTCTGCAATTAGCAGGGCCATTTGGGTATCGTCGGTGTATTCGCCTTTGCTCCAGAGGCTTGACGCAATCAGGTCCCGAAGCCCTTGCGGGAAACGTCTCCGCACTTCGCGGCGACTGAGGAATTCAAGGGGAGCACCGAGCGCGTCCCCTATTGCGAGACCGACAAGGCAGCCAGCAATGCGGCTGGCATAATCGGGCATCAGTGTCGTACTGGAATCATGCGAAGACACTCAGGGGAATTTTCACGCTTCATCGGCCTTGCTGCAAGTGCGTGCAACGTCACCTTCACACTCTTCTGGCCTTCTCGCCGTGATGGACATCACATGTCATGACGTGTCGAGGAGTTCGTATGCCCGTGCCGCCAACCGACGCTCACGTGCTGGTGCCTGCCAGGGCTGGAAAGGAAGTAACAGGAACGTCGGAATGTCACCTAACTCACGTTCTCACGGACCCAGGTGGCGCGGAATCAGCCTGAGCTGCAGACCATGCAGCAGACCCGAGGGCAGAGGTTGCAAATTCTCCATTCCTTGCGGGACAAACCGTTGCCCATAGCGATCGTTCAGGAGTCGATAGTCCGGAAGAGCGCTTCCGGCTAACGCATTGATGGCCGTATTGCCGACGACGATACTTATTTCGTTCATTCCCGGCTTCAGCAATGAACTCACTTCGAGGGTGTACGGTGGATGCCACACGACACCGGCACATTGACCGTTAACGTACACCTCAGCTGCTTCACGCACCGGCCCCTCTAGAAAAGCACGCAGATTAAACGTCGGCAAAGGATCAGGCTTCGGCACCGGTGTACCATCACCGAAATC
>Ga0209698_10006739_pt1 | contig 12153 bp, 8 predicted proteins | sample LitLauG_LLR_2012_FD_187203 | JGI IMG/M metagenome (GOLD analysis project Ga0209698, IMG submission 187203) | Freshwater sediment microbial communities from Pennsylvania, USA - Little Laurel Run_MetaG_LLR_2012 (SPAdes) (version 2) | ecosystem: Environmental > Aquatic > Freshwater > Creek >...
GTTCAGATGTGGTACATGCTCGCGCCGGCTTCGCGCATCTCGCGCTCGATGACGTCCGTGATCGTCGTCTGTTCCAGGACGCGGCGCGCCGCGTCCGCGGCGTCGGCGAACGGGCCCTCCGCGTCACGGCCGAGCGGGCCGTCCAGCAGCTCGACGATCTCGAGCACCGTCACCGTGGATGGCTCGCGGGCAAAGCGGTAGCCGCCCTTCACGCCGCGCTGCGAGCTGATGATTCCCGCGCGCCTGAGCACCGCGAACAGCTGCTCGAGGAACTGGACGGGCACATCCCGCCGCCGTGCGAGCTCGCCGATCGGCACCGGGTCCGTGCCCGGGGCCTTGCCGAGCTCGGCGAGCGCGAGCACCGCGTAGGGGGACTTGCTTGTGATCGAGATCATCGGTTGCTCCGGCGCATGCGCGCCTGATCAGGCGATCGTAGTGGGCGCGGCCCCGGAGGGCGGACAGCGCGGCTAGAGCCAGCCGCGCTCGGTCGCGATCAGGACGGCCTGGGCGCGGTCGACGGCGCCGAGCTTGCCGTAGATGTTGTGCAGGTGCGTGCGCACGGTGCTCGTCGACAGCGTCAGCTCGTGGGCGATCTGCTTGTAGACCTTGCCCTCGGCGAGGCGCTGTAGGACGCCGAGCTCTCGGCTGGAGAGCGGGCACGGGTCGACGTGGCGCTGGCGCTGGCCGCCGGAGTTCGGCAGCTCATACATCACCGTCCGGAGCTCGGCGGGGCCGAGGCCGACGGCGCGCGCGGTGTGCAGCATCTCCGACGGGGAGACCTTCGCGCCCTGCGTGTAGTGGGCCAGCATGTCCGCCAGGCGGATGAAGGCCGCCTCGCCTTCGGCGTCCGGGTTGTGGTGGCGCTCGATCGGGGTCGCGACGGCGGCCGGCAGACCCCAGCGGCGGACGAGCACGCCGCCGACGAGCGCATGGTCCACGCCGAGCTCGCGGCGCTCCTGGTGGATGCGCTCCTCGGGCGTGCGGGCACCGCGGTGGACCTGCGACGGGTAGCCGGGATAGGCGTGCAGCAGGACGAGCTTGCCGACGTCGTGGAGCAGGCTCGTGACGGTCAGCCGGTCGCGGCTCTCGTAGCCGACCTCGGCCGCGATCCGGTCCGCGGCATGCTGGGTCGCGAGCGCGTGCAGGCGGAACCGCTCGGGGGCGGCGTCCCACACGCTCGCGCGCTCGAAGAAGTCGAAGGTGCGCACGCGGCTGGCGAGCGCCTGCACCGTCTGCGGGCTGAGGTGCTCGACGGCGCCGACGACGGTCTCGACCTTGCCGTGACCGGTCGGCGTGCGGTTGGCGAGGCGAAGGACGGCGATGATCAGGGCGACGTCGGACTCGACGGCCGTGACGATGTCAGCGGTGGCGACGTGGTCCTTCGCGATCACGGACAGCAGCCGGTCGCGGGACTCGGCGAGCGCGGGGAAGGCCTCGAGCGCTTCGAAGGCCATCGTCAGGCGCCTTCCGTGACCCTCGTTCTGGTGGCGCTCACCGGTTGCGCCTGTGTTGCGGCGGCCGCTCGGTGGCTGGGTGCGGCGGCGCTCGGCGCTGGCCTGCGCTGGGCTCGTCGCGAGCGCGGTGCGGCCCGCGGAGGAGGCGCTCGGGCTCTGGGCGGTCGCGGCTGCCTTTGAGGCGCGGCGCACCGGCGAGCCCTCCTTGGAGGTCTTGGCGGCTTTCAGCTTCGGGCTCGGCGACTTGGCCTGCATTGAATCTAACCCCTTCCTTGGGTTCTCGCGGCCTTCCCGGCCGTGTTCTACCTGCGTATGCACGTATCGGCAGCCCCGCGGGAGATATTGAGCGTCCTGGGCGCTCAATTGCGGGCGAGCGCGAGGTCGACCCGTCGCAGGGTCTCCTCGCGACCGAGCAAGGCGACGCTCTCGAAGATGCCCGGGGAGATGGTGCTGCCGGTGAGGGCCACGCGCAGCGGCTGATAGATCTCCCTCGGTTTCGCGCCGCGCTCCTCGATCACCCGCGCAAGCGCCCGCTCCACGGACTCCTCGTCGAAGCCGTCGCAGCTCGCCAGGGCCGCCCTTGTGAGCGCGAGGGATTCGAGCCCGCCCTCCCCGAGCCAGCGCTCCCGTGCCTTCGGGTCCTCGCGGGGGCCGTCGAGCAGCGCGCCGGAGAGATCCATGAAGTCCGCGAGGGTGTGGATCTTCTCCTGGCTGATCCGCGCGAGCTCGCCGAGGCCGCTCCTGCCGGTGAAGGCCTCAAGGCGCGCTGCCAGATCCTCCACGGGCAGCGCGCGGATGTACGTGCCGTTCAGCCAGCGGAGCTTGACCTCGTCAAATCGCGCCGGGTTGCGGCTGACCCGCTCGAGTGTGAAGCGCTCGACCAGCTCGCCGGTGGACAGCACCGTCGCGTCGTCTCCGGCGCCCCATCCGAGCAGCGCGAGGTAGTTGCGCACCGCCTCCGGCAGATATCCGGCGTCGCGCAGCTCCTGCACGGATGCCGCGCCGTGGCGCTTTGAGAGCTTCTTGCCGTCGGGGCCGTGCAGCAGCGGAAGGTGGGCGTAGACTGGCATCGGCGCGCCCCCGTCGAGCCCGAGCTCGCGCATCGCCTCGAGCACCAGCAGCTGCTTGGGCGTGTTCGATACGTGGTCCTCGCCCCTGACGACGTGCGTGATCGCTGCGTCGAGGTCGTCGATCGCGACCGCGAAGTTGTAGAGCACCGAGCCGTCGGCGCGGGCGATCACGGGGTCGTCCATGTGCACGTGCTCGAAGCTCGTGTCGCCGCGGATGACGTCGTGCATTATCGTCGCCCCCTGTGCGGGCACGCGCAGGCGCACGGCGCCCTCGGGCTCGCTCTCGCCGCGGAAGCCGCGGTCGGAGCCGTGCTCCTGCTTGTAGGCCTTGACGTCCTCACCGGTCGCGCTCGTGCGGTAGGCGTGACCGGACTCGAGCAGCGCCTGCAGTGCTTGCTGATGGCGCTCGCTGCGGTCGGTCTGCAGGATCGGGCCCTCGTCCCAGTCCAGTTCCAGCCAGCGCAGCGCGTCGAGGATCTGCTCGATGTTCTCGGGGGTCGATCGCTCGCGGTCGGTGTCCTCGATGCGCAGCACCATCGTGCCGCCCTGATGGCGGGCCAGCAGCCAGTTGAACAGCGCGGTGCGCGCGCCGCCGATGTGCAGCGCACCGGTCGGCGAGGGAGCGAAGCGGACCCTCATCGCGCTGCCCGCGCGCGCGGCGGGTGTCTCGGATCGGGATGTCCCTGCGGAGCTCATCTCCGCGTGAGTATCGCGCAGGCGGCGGAGCCGACCCCCGGCCGCACGCGGCGATCCCGGCGCGCCGCGGTGCTCCGCTGCGGCGAACCCTCATAATCGCTGCGGTGCTGATCGGAGCTCACGTATCGCCCGCGGGCGGCCTGGCCATGGCCGTGGAGAGGGGCGTGGAGCGGGGCTGCCGGTCGATCCAGATCTTCAACCAGTCGCCCCGCATGTGGCGCGCGAGCACCTACTCGGACGGGGATGCCGCGGATTTCAGGCGGGCGATGGCCGACAGCCCCGTCGAAGCGGTCCTGATCCACGCGGTGTACCTGCTGAACTGCGCGAGCGAGGACCCCGAAATCAGGGCCAAATCGCTGGCGTCGCTCACGAACTCCCTGCGCGCGGGCGCCCAGATCGGCGCGGCCGGGGTCGTCCTCCACCCCGGCTCGGCCAAGACGGGGGATCCCGCTGCCGCGATCGCGAGGGCCGGCGCGACGATCGCCGAGGCGCTCGCCGAGAGCGAGATCTGCCCGCTGCACCTCGAGAACACGGCCGGCGCGGGCGGCACCCTCGGCCGCTCGATCGAGGAGCTCGCGAGCCTGATCGACGCGTGCGGCGGCGATGCCCGCGTCGGGCTGTGCCTTGACTCCTGTCATCTGTTCGCCTCCGGCTATGACGTGCGGACGAGCGCCGGCGTCGATCAGATGCTCGCGCTGGTCGACAGCGAGATCGGCCTGGATCGGCTCGGCTCCCTGCACCTGAACGACTCGCAGACGCCGCTCGGCGCGAACCGCGACCGGCACGCCAACATCGGGCAGGGCGAGCTCGGCGAGCGCGGCTGCGCAGCGTTCCTGTCGGCGCCCGCGTTCGACGGGCTGGCATGCGTGCTCGAGACTCCCGGAGAGGACCGCAAGGGGTCCGGACGCGAGGAAGTGCAGCTCGCCCAGCGCCTGTACAGGCGCGGGGTCGCTAACCGGTCGCGGCGGACCGCGCGGGCGCGAGCGCGTTCGCGAGCTCAGCCCTGAGCGTCGGCGTGTGCTGCACGCGGTACTCGCTGCCCAGGCGCAGCGTCCGTGTGCCTTCCACGGTCTGAATCTCGATCAGGACCTCGGCCGGGCCCGGGAACTCCTCGATCATCTGCTTGAGGTCTTCGATCGCGGACGGCGTCAGGTCGGACGCGGCGCACGAGAGGTGCAGTGGCCGGGACTGCATGCTCGCGGCGCGCCGTGAGGCCTCGGCACGGGCGCGGGCCTGCTCGATCTCCTGCTCACTCGGTGCGAAAGGGCTGAAGCTCTGCACCACGACACTGGTCTTCCCCGCCTCCCTGTGATCGATGCGGCCCTTGACGATCACCACCGAGTCGACCTTGAGCTCGGCGTCGGTCTCGGTCAGGGCCTTGCCGAAGACGAGGATCTCGACGGACCCCGTGAGGTCGTCCAGCGTCGCGAACATCATCGGGTCGCCGTTGCGCGTGCGGATGCGCTTGGCCTCGGTGATGATCCCTCCGATCGTGACCTGGTCCTTGTCGCGGCGGTCCGGGACCGCTGAGATCGGGCAGTCCGTGCGGGCGCGGAGCGCATCGCGCAGAGGCTTGAGCGGATGTGCGGATATGAACAGGCCGATCGCTTCCTTCTCGGCCGCGAGCAACTCGGGCTGCTCGAACTCCTCGCCCGTGATCGGCGGATGCAGTGGCCGGCCGAGGCCGCTGCCGGCGGACGGTGAGGAGGCCGGCTGCTCCTCCGCGAGGTCGAAGATCGAGCCCTGCCCGATCTGGGCGTCCTGCTGGATCTTCTGCCCTGCGGCCTGTGCCTGCTCGAGGACGGCGAGCATTCCCCTGCGGGTGGCTTTCGTTGAGCCGAATGCCCCGCACTTGATGAGCGCCTCGATTGCCTTCTTGTTGACGGTGCGGCTGTCCACGCGCTCGCAGAAGTCCCACAGCGACGTGAACTCTCCGCCCTCGGTGCGCGCTCGCTTGATCGCCTCCACCGCCTGGTAGCCGACGCCCTTGACGGCGTCCAGGCCGAAGCGGATGTTGCCGTCGACGACTGTGAACTCATGGTCTGAGAGGTTCACGTCCGGCGGAAGGATCTCGATCCCCATCTCCTCGCAGCGAGCAACGAAGAACGGCACCTTGTCCTTCGTGGACATGACCGAGGAGATCAGCGCCGCCATGTACTCGGCGGGGTGATTGGCCTTCAGCCATGCGGTGCGGTAGGCGATCAGGGCGTAGCACGCGGCGTGGCTCTTGTTGAACGAGTAGTCAGCGGACTTTTCGTTCGTCTGCCACAGCGACTCGATCACGTCCGCGCGGGTGCCGGACGCCTTGCAGCCCTGCACGAACTCGGGCTTCAGCGCGGCCATCGCCTGCCGGTTCTTCTTGCCGATCGCCTTGCGCAGGTCGTCGGCCTTGGCCCCGGAGAAGCCGGCGAGCTCTTTCGAGATCTGCATCGCCTGCTCCTGATAGAGGATCACGCCGTTGGAGGACTCCAGGATCGGCCGCAGCCGCTCGTCGGCGTAGGAGATCGCGCCCGGGATGCGCTTTCCCTTGGCGTAGGTCGGTATCTGGTCCATCGCGCCGGGCCGGTAGAGGGCGACGAGCGCGACGAGGTCGTTGAACTCGTCCGGGCGCACCTTCTTCAGCGCCTCCCGCATCCCCTCTGACTCGAATTGGAAGACGCCGATCGAGTCGCCGCGGGCGAGCATCTCGTATGTGGGCGCGTCGTCGAGCGGGAGCGAGGTCATGTCCGGGCGATCGCCGCTCGAGCGCTCAATGATGTCCAGCGCGTCCTCGATCACGTCGAGGTTGCGAAGGCCCAGGAAGTCCATCTTCAGGATGCCGATTTCCTCAATTGGTTTCATCGAGAACTGGGTGACCATCCGGAACGCTTTCTCACCGTTCTCATCCGTGCCCGCGTCCGCGAGCTGCAGCGGCACGATCTCGGTCAGCGGGCGGTCGGCGATCACGACGGCCGCCGCGTGGATCGAGGAGTTGCGCACGATCCCCTCAAGGCCCTGCGCCACGTCGATGATCTGCCGGGCCTGCGGGTCCTCGTCGCACGCCTTGCGCAGCGGCTGGCCCGACTTCAGGCAGTCCTCGAAGGACGGCGAGCGTCCCATGATCGGGTCCGGGATCAGCTTCGCCAGCCGGTCGCCGGCGCCGTAGTCGTAGCCGAGCACCCGCGCGGCGTCGCGGGTGGCCGCGCGCGGGAACATCTTGCCGAAGGTGATGATCTGCGCGACCGACTCGCGGCCGTACTTCTCGGTCACGTAGCGCATCACGCGCTCGCGGCCCCGCACGGAGAAGTCGATGTCGATGTCCGGCATCGAGACGCGCTCGGGGTTCAGGAAGCGCTCGAACAGCAGGTCGTATCGGAGCGGGTCCACGTCGGTGATCGCCAGGCAGTAGGAGACGATCGACCCGGCGGCCGAGCCACGGCCCGGACCGACCGCGATGCCGTTCTCCTTCGCGAACTTGACGAAGTCCCAGACGATAAGGAAGTAGGCGTTGAAGCCCATCCTGTCGATCACGCCCAGCTCCATCTCCATCCGCTCCACGGCCTCGGCCGGCGGCGGGTCGCCGTAGCGGAGCACCAGGCCCTCGCGAACCCTTGCCCGCAGGTACTCGCGCTCGTCGGTGCCGTCCGGCGTCGTGAAGCTCGGGATCAGCTGCTTTCCGAGCTCGAGCTCAACCGAGCAGCGCTCGGCGATCTCCAGCGTGCTCGCGAGCGCCTCGGGCCACTCGGCGAAGGCGCCGGCCATCTCCTCGTTGTCGCGAAGGTAGAACTCGTTCGTTTCGAACGTCATCTTCGGTTCGGCGATCGTGCTCTTGGTCTGAACACACAGCAGCGCCGTGTGGTGGTCGTAGTCCTCGCGGCGCAGATAGTGCACATCGCCGGTGCCGACGAGCGATCCGCCGACCTCACGCGCGATCCGCACGATGCCCTCGTTGCACTTCTCCTGGGCGGCGAGCCCGTTCTTCTGCACCTCGAAGTACACGTTCTCCGCTCCGAACACCCTGAGCAGCTCGTCCGCGTGCTCGCGCGCATCGCCGGGCCGGTCGTCCAGGAGCCGCTGGCAGAACCTCGACGCGAGACAGCCCGTGAGCGCGATGACGCCCTCGGAGAGGTCCTCGATCTGTGCGAGGTCGACCGTCGGCTTGCCGCGCTGCAGGCCCTGCAGGAAGCCTGCGGAGGACAGCTTGACGAGGTTGCGGTATCCGGTGTCGCTCGAGGCGAGCAGCGTCAGGTGGTTGCGCTCCACCTTTCCCGGGCCGGTCGCGGTGTGGTCGTCGACGAGGTAGATCTCGCAGCCGATAATCGGCTTGATGCCGTGCTTCTTGCTCGCCTTGTAGAGCTCGACGGCGCCGTTCATCACGCCGTGGTCGGTCAGGCCGAGCGCCGGCTGCCCGAACGCGGCGGCGCGTTCCACGAGGCCCTCGATCTTGCACGCGCCGTCGAGCAGCGAGTACTCGGAGTGGACGTGAAGGTGGGCGCAGGTGTCGTTGCTCACGGGCACTGCATGCTAGGCATCCGCCCGGCGGAGCCTCAGCGCCCGCGCCGCTCTTTGCGGCGGTTGCGGATGCGCTGAATCAGCGACATGCTGTGCTTGTGGGGCCGCCTGGCCTCGGCGGCCGGCGCAGGGGCGCCCGGGGCAGGCTGCTGCGGCGTGCGGGCCGCGGGGGGCTCGACGGGGAGATGCTCGGGTTCCTCGGCCTCCGGGCCGTCGACGGGGGGCGGTGCGCTCTCGGCCCGTGCCCGCAGGCGCTCGACCGCGGCGGCGAGCGCCTGCGCCATCTCCGCTCCGCGCTCGCCCGCGCGCGGGTCCAAGTCCGGATCCACCTCCACGGGCATCGACGGCAGCGGGGACGGCGCCCTCGGGGACGGCGGCGCGGCGGGCGGCGCGGCGGGCGGCGCGGCGGGCCGCTCGAGGCCTGAGATGAGCCGCTCCACGACACCCCGGACGTCGCCCATCAGGGCTGCGGCCTGCCTGTTCCCCTCGCGCATCGCCTCCAGCGCCTGCTCGGCGCGCTCGCGGGCCGTCCGCTCGGCGCGCAGGCCGAGCTCGATCTCGCCGGTGCGCCGCTCGAGTTCGCGCACGCGATCCTTCAGCTCCTGCTCGACGGTGCGAACCCGCGCGCGCTCGGCCGCGAGCTCCTGTTCGGCCTCGGCGAGCTGGCGCTGCATGTCCGCGAGGTGCCCTGAACGCTCGCGCTCCCCGCGCTCGTACTCCTCGAGCGAGCGGCTGAGGCGCTCGCCCTCGAGCCGGCTCTCGCGCTCGATCTCGAGCACGCGGTCCTCGGCCTCGACGCGCAGCTGCTGCTCGGCGTACTCGCGCTGCTTCACGCGGCGGAGCTCGTGCTCGCGCTCCTGCGAGCTCTCCCGCTCGGACTCGAGCAGCTCGGATGCCCGTGCTCGCTCGTCCTCAGCCTCCCGCAGGCGCTGCTGCAGGCTCGCGACGTGCCGCTCGAGGGTGGCGACGGTGGCTTCCGCGGCCTCCGCGCGACGGGTCAGTGCGGCCTCCCCGCTCTCGGCGGCGCGGCGCGCCCGGCGCTCGGAGAGGAGGTCCCCCTCGCTCCCCCGCCCCTGGCCCTCGCGGCCGCCTCCGGGGTAGCCCCCGGGCGTCTCGTTTCCCTCTGGCAACACGGTGCGAGGGAACCTACGCGCATGACCGGACGTCCAGCGCCCGCCCGGCTACTGGTTGCGCAGGCGCCACGCCATCGCGGACTGCAGCGAGAACAGCTCGATGAAGCCCGGCGAGGCGGTCTGGCTGAACAGTCCCCCGGACTGCGAGAAAGACGCCAGCGCGGCGTCGTAGACGGCGTTCGGCGATGAGCGCGTGATCACGCGCGCCTGCCCCTTGTAGAGCTTCAGCCCGATCGTCCCTGTGACGCGCTCGCTGACGCGGTCCATGTAGGCATCGAGGTCGTCTCGCAGCGGCTCCCACCACAGCCCCGCGTAGACGAGGTAGGCCCATTGACGGTCCAGCTGCGGCTTGAACTGGTTCTGGTGGATGGTGCACACCAGGCGCTCGAGCTCCTGGTGCGCGGGGAGGATGATCGCGGCCGCCGGCGCCTCGTAGATGTCGCGGACCTTCAGGCCCACGATCCGGTCCTCGATGTGGTCGATGATCCCGACGCCGTGGCGGGCGCCGATCTCCGCGACCGCTTCGATCAGGTCCACGAGGCCGAGCGGCCGGTCGTTCAGCGCCACGGGCACGCCGCGCTCGAACGTGAGCGAGATACGCTCGGGTTCGTCCGGGGCCTCCTCGGGCCGCGTGACGAGCTGGAACACGTCGTCCTCGGGCTCATGGTCGAGGTCCTCGATCCAGCGGCCCTCCGAGGAGCGACCCCACAGGTTGTCGTCGATCGAGTAGGGCGCCGCCTCGGTCCCGCCCTTGACGGGAATGCCGTGCTCGCGCGCGTACTCGATCTCCTCCTCGCGCCCCATCTGCCATGAGCGGACCGGCGCGATCACCTTCAGCTCCGGCGCGAGCGTTGCGACGGTCGCCTCGATCCGGACCTGGTCGTTGCCCTTCCCGGTGCAGCCGTGGGCGATCGTGTCGCAGCCGCTGGCGCGTGCGTGCTCGACCGCGAGCTTTGCGATCAGCGGGCGCCCGAGCGCGGTGAACAGCGGGTAGCCGCCGCCGTAGAGGGCGTTGGCCCTGATCGCCGGCGCGAGGTACTCGGCGGCGAACTGCTCGCGGGCGTCGACGATGTGGCAGTCGACCGCGCCGAGTGAGATGGCCTTGCCCCTGATCACCTCGTAGTCCTCGCCGGGCTGGCCGAGGTTGACGGTGAGGCACACGACCTCGGCGCCGTAGTGGTCCTGAATCCACTTGAGCATCACGCTGGTGTCGAGCCCGCCGGAGTAGAGCAGCAGCACGCGGCTGACCTGCTCGGGGTCTGCCTCGTAGCTCGCGGTCCGCGGGAAGTCTGTGGGGTCGGGGCTGCTCATCGCGGCTGAGACCCTAATGCTTCTGTGTGCTGTTCCGGGGCGCGGCCAGCGTCGCGCTGGCCGCGGACGGCGTGCCCTGGTGCAGGCCAGCGGCGTTCCGGGCGCTGACGGCGAAGCGCACGCGGACGCCGTACGGCAGCCCCTTGATCGAGGCGCTGTAGGCGGGGCCGGACCCGGTGAGCCTCATCGGGAGCGTCCTGGTCCGCCGGCACGGGACGCTGGCCCGCCGATGCCCGTGCACCACGGTGCACCGCGTGCTGACCTGGTAGCTCGCGCTGGCGGCGATCGTGAGCGCGACGGCGTTCGGGTCCGACGCCCGCAGCGAGAGGGTGCAGGCGCGCAGGTGGCAGCGCGGGCGCCCGCTGATCCTCGCGGCGGGCGGCGCCGTGTCGAGCGTAAGCGGTGGAGATCCGCCGCTGCGAGCGGTGCTGACCCCGCCCGCGTTCGCGGCCTGCACCACACACACGATCGACAGCCCGACGGCACCGCTCACGGGAGCAAACGTGTTTCCGGGCCCGCTCTGCAGGACTTGCGGGCTCGGCCCTTCGGTCTGGAAGGTGTATGAGAAGGCAGCCGGGGCGCTCCAGGACCCCGGGTCGCAGGTCATCGGGCTGTAGTCCACGGGCGCGCTGCCGAGGTAGTGCAGCACCGGCGAGCCGGTTGGCCTGGCCGCCAGCGGAGGTGCTTCGCTGCCTTCGATGAAGGCGCGTATCTCGGGGGCGGCGACGTTCGTGAAGACGTTCGCCGAGCCGACCGGACAGCTCTTTCCGCCGAAGTCGACGATCCCGACCTGCACTGCGGGCGTGCCCTCGGTCAGCGGGCCGCCGCTGTCGCCCTCGCATGCGGAGGAGGTGGCGGAGCCGGCGCACAGCAGGACCGCCGAGTTCACGCCGACAGCGTTGCGGCATGCGTCGCTGGAGATCGCGGTGAGGCCGGCGGCGTAGAGGTAGCCGTCGGGTTCGTATTCCTTGCCTTCCAGACCGTTCTCCTTGCCGTAGCCGCTGACGGTGAGGCTGGTGCCTGGGGCGGGGGTCGCGCCGCTTTCGACGAGCCCGATCGCTGCGGTCCTGGACGCGGCCGAGAGCTTCAGCGGAGCGGCCAGCGTGATCACGGCGACGTCATCGCGGATCCCGGGCAGCGGCGCGTAGTCGGGGTGAGCCCGGACTAGCGCGGCCGCGCTCAGCTGCGCGCCCGCGGGGACGATGCCTTCTTCCTCGAAGGAGTACACGCTGTCGGCTCCGGCTAGCACCCGCACCTCCGAGGACGGATACGGCACGGTTGTGCCCTGCTGGTCGATGCAGTGCGCAGCGGTCAGGATGTGGGTCGCGTCCAGGATCGAGCCGCCGCAGAGGACCTCGAGTGTCGGCGAGGGCATCGAGAGCACGAGCACCTGCCACGGGTACTGCGCCGTCGAGGCGCGCTGGCCTCCGATCACGTACGGGACCATCGTGGCCGCTGCGCCGCTCGCGCCGAGCAGGCAGGCGCCCAGCGTGAGTGCCGTCAGCAGGACGACCAGGGCCGTTGCGGGCGCGCGTCGCACACCTCAGCCTAACAACGCCCGCTCGAGCCTCACGAGCGCGTCCTGGACGTCGCTCTCGGCGATCGTGAGCGGCGGCAGCAGGCGCAGCGTCGTGGGGCCCGTGGCGTTGACGAGCAGGCGCTGCTCGAGCAGCGCGCGGCGAGCGACGTCGGGGGCCGGGACCTCGATCTCGCAGCCGAGCATCAGGCCCCTCCCGCGCACCTCCGTGACGCCCGGAAGGGCGCCGAGCCCATCGGCGAGCATGGCGCCGAGCTCGAGCACGCGCGCGAGCAGGCCCGGGTCGCTTGTCAGCTCCAGGGCGGCGAGCGCCGCGCTCGCGACAACCGGGCCGCCGGCGAAGGTCGAGCCGTGGTCGCCGGGCTGCAGCACGTCCGCAAGGCGCGGACCGGTGACGAGCGCGCCGACCGGCAGACCTCCCCCCAGTGCCTTGGCGACGGTCATCGCGTCGGGGACCACGC
>Ga0209698_10006741_pt1 | contig 12152 bp, 7 predicted proteins | sample LitLauG_LLR_2012_FD_187203 | JGI IMG/M metagenome (GOLD analysis project Ga0209698, IMG submission 187203) | Freshwater sediment microbial communities from Pennsylvania, USA - Little Laurel Run_MetaG_LLR_2012 (SPAdes) (version 2) | ecosystem: Environmental > Aquatic > Freshwater > Creek >...
GGTCACGGTGCGCGTCGCCGTGCGCACCGATCTCGGGGAGAGCCCCTGGTCGGAGGCGCTGCAGGCGGAAACGGGCTTGCTGGAAGCGGCGGACTGGGACGGCGTCGCTTCGTGGGTGGCGCCTGTCGAAGACGAGGTGGTTTCGCCGGCCGGACAGCAGGCTACCAAGCAGGCCGTCCAAGGTACGGTGGATGCAATCAATAACCTCAGCCAATCCGAGGAAAAGTCGGATGCTCCCGCTGTCCCCGCCACGACTGAGCAGTGCAAGGAGAAGGAAAAAGAGAACGATCCATGCAAGGATCTGAAGGAGCAGATCGAGGAGAAGCACATTCCGGCCGACATCGAAGCGTTCGAGCTCTAGACCCGACATGGCCACCACAACGCAGGACTGGATAGAGGAGCTGAAGGGCATCTCGGTGCTCGAGCTCGCCGAGCGGATCAAGGCGCTCGAGGAGGAGTTCGGCGTCTCGGCGGCGGCTGTTGCGGCGCCGGTCGCAGCGCCCGCGGGCGGCGGCGGCGAGGGCGGCGGCGCAGAAGCCGAAGAATCGAGCACCGTCGACGTGATCCTTGCGGGCGCGGGCGACAAGAAGATCCAGGTGATCAAGGTCGTGCGCGCAGCGACGGGCCTCGGCCTCAAAGAGGCGAAGACGCTCGTGGACGAGGCGCCCAAGCCCGTCAAGGAGGGCATCGAGCGCGAGGAGGCGGACAAGCTCAAGCAGGAACTCGAGGAGGCGGGCGCCTCCGTCGAGCTGAAGTAGCGCAGGCGCGGGCGGCACAGCCGCCCGCGACATGGCGGCGCTGCGCGAGGGCCGCCATGTCGCCCCCGCGCAGCCCGCCGCGAGCGCGGCGTGCCTGCGCAGACCGCGGGAGCCTGCTGCGCGCGGGCGGCGGCTCGTCGGCGTCGCCGCGGCGTCCGCGCGAGGTGCCTTGCATCATTTGTGGCGTGCTGGCAATTTCGCGCGATTTCCGGTAAAGTCGGGCCGCTGGCCGATAGCCGTAGCCGCCCTACATCGCGAGCCCGCGCCACATACGCGGGTATCGAGGGCGGGGTCCGTGAGCGCTTGCGGCCCTCCGGGGCGCGGATGGTCTGTGCTATCTTGTTTAGTCGCGCTTCGGCGCCCTCCTCTGCCCGTGTATCGCCCTCCGAAGGAGTCGTTTCTTGGCTGCTGCAGATGCTCTCCGGACGCGCAAAAGCTTCGCGCGCCTGCACAAGACGCTTGACGTTCCCAACCTGATCGACATACAGCGCACCTCGTTCACCTGGCTGACGAACCCCGACGGGGGCGGCCTGCGTGAGACGATCGACGACATCTCTCCCATCGAGGACTACACGGGCAACCTGGCCGTGCAGTTCGGCGAGTTCACCTTCGACGAGCCGGTCGCGTCGCTCGAGCAGTGCCGCGAGAAGGACATGACCTACGCGCGGCCGCTGACCGTGACGGTCGCGTTCATCAACCGCGAGACGGGCGAGATCCGCGAGCAGTCGGTGTTCATGGGCGACTTCCCGTGGATGACCGAGCGCGGCACGTTCGTGATCAACGGCACCGAGCGCGTCGTCGTGACGCAGCTCGTGCGCTCGCCGGGCGCGTACCTGATGGAGCCGAAGGATCGCGAGAAGCAGGTGTTCATCGCGAACCTGATGCCGGCGCGCGGGTCCTGGCTGGAGCTGGAGATCGACAAGAAGGGCAAGGTCTTCGTGCGCATCGACCGCAAGCGCAAGCTGCCGGTGACGGTGCTGCTCCGCGCGATGGGCTACTCCAGCGACGAGGAGATCCTGCGGCTGTTCGACAACTCGCTCTACATCCGCAACACGATCGAGTCCGACACGGAGATCACGCGCACCGAAGAGGGCGCGCTGATCGAGCTGTTCAAGAAGCAGCGTCCGGGCGAGCCGCCGAGCGTGGACAACGCGAGGGCGCTGCTCAACCAGCTGTTCTTCGACGCCAAGCGATACGACCTCACACGCGTCGGGCGCTACAAGCTGAACTCGCGTCTGGGCCTGGACGTGGACATCGACACGCGCACGCTCACCCAGGACGACATCCTCGCGCTGGTGCGCGAGCTCGTCTCGCTGCCCAAGCGCCTGGGGATGCCCGAAGACGGCGAGGTGGAGATCAAGGACTACGCGGCGGAGGCGCTGAGCATGCCGCGCGAGCCCGTGGCCGAGCACCTCGACGAGTACGAGCACTTCGGAAATCGTCGCCTGCGCACCGTGGGCGAGCTGATCCAGGAGGCCTTCCGGATCGGGCTCTACCGCATGGAGCGGGTCGTGCGCGAGCGTCTGACCACCGAGGACGCGGACACGATCACGCCGCAGACGATCATCAACATCCGCCCGGTGGTCGCCGCGCTGAAGGAGTTCTTCGGCTCCTCTCAGCTCAGCCAGTTCATGGACCAGACGAACTCGCTCGCGGGGCTGACGCACCGCAGGCGTCTGTCGGCGCTGGGCGCGGGAGGCCTAACGCGCGAGCGCGCGCCGATCGAGGTGCGCGACGTCCACCCGACCCACTACGGCCGCATGTGCCCGATCGAGACGCCCGAGGGCCCCAACATCGGGCTGATCGGCTCGCTGTCCTCATTCGCGGAGGTCTCCGAGTACGGCTTCGTGACCACGCCCTACCGCGTCGTGCGGGACGGCGTGGTGACCGAGGAGATCAGGCGTCTGGACGCCACCCAGGAAGAGGAGCTGCTGATCGCGCAGGCCAACACGCCCGTGGACCCCAAGACGGGGCGCCTCAAGGGCTCGGAGATCCTGTGCCGCACGCAGGCGGGCCAGTACGTCACGGTGGGCCCCAAGGACGTGGACCTCGTCGACGTCTCGCCGGAGCAGATCTGGTCGGTGGCGACCGCGATGATCCCGTTCCTCGAGCACGACGACGCCAACCGCGCGCTGATGGGCTCCAACATGCAGCGCCAGGCCGTGCCGCTGCTGAAGGCGGACGCACCGCTGGTCGGCACCGGCATGGAGCGCAGGGCGGCGCTGGACACGGGCGACGTGCTGCTCGCGAAGAGCGCGGGCACGGTCGAGTTCATCGATGCGACCCAGATCGTCGTGCAGGGCGCGGACGGCAAGAAGGACGAGTACGAGCTGCAGAAGTTCATGCGCTCCAACCAGGGCACCCTGATCCACCAGAAGCCGCTCGTGGGTGCGGGGCAGAAGGTGAAGGCCGGTGACGTGCTCGCCGACGGCTCCTCCACGGACAAGGGCGAGATGGCGCTGGGCAAGAACCTGATGGTCGCGTTCATGTCCTGGGAGGGCTACAACTTCGAGGACGCGATCATCCTGTCCAAGCGCCTGGTGCAGGACGACGAGCTCACCTCGATCCACATCGAGGAGTACGAGATCGACGCCCGCACGACCAAGCTGGGCGAGGAGGAGATCACGCGCGACATCCCCAACCGCTCGGAGGAGTCGCTGCGCAACCTCGACGACCGCGGCATCGTGCGCATCGGCGCCGAGGTGCTGTCGGGTGACCTGCTGGTGGGCAAGGTCACGCCGAAGGGCGAGACCGAGCTGACAGCCGAGGAGAAGCTGATCCGCGCGATCTTCAAGGAGAAGGCGCGCGAGGTGCGCGACACCTCGCTGAAGGTGCCGCACGGCGAGGGCGGCGTGGTGATCGACGTGAAGACGTTCCGTCGCGACGACGGCGACGACCTGCCGCCGGGCGTGAACGACCTGGTGCGCGTGTTCGTGGCCAAGAAGCGCAAGATCTCCGAGGGCGACAAGCTCGCGGGCCGGCACGGCAACAAGGGCGTGATCTCGAAGATCGTCGACCAGCAGGACATGCCGTTCCTGGAGGACGGCACGCCGGTCGACGTGATCCTCAACCCGCTGGGCGTGCCCTCGCGCATGAACGTCGGGCAGATCCTCGAGACCCACCTCGGCTGGGTGGCGGCGCAGGGCTGGTACGACGACGGCTCTGAGGCCTACAGGGCGGCGCACTCCGACGGCGGCGACGGGCGCGTGTTCGTGGCCACGCCGGTGTTCGACGGCGCGACCGTGCAGGACGTCGACAACGCGCTGGTGAAGTGGCAGGACGCGCACGCGGGGCGCATCCGCATGGACCTCGACAGGTCGCGTCGCGAGGGCGAGCGCGCGTCGGGGAAGATGACGCTGTTCAACGGTCGCACCGGCGAGCCCTTCGAGGAGCAGGTCACGGTCGGCTACATGTACATCCTGAAGCTGCTGCACCTCGTGGACGACAAGATCCACGCGCGCTCCACCGGGCCCTACTCGCTGGTCACCCAGCAGCCGCTGGGCGGCAAGGCGCAGTTCGGCGGCCAGCGCTTCGGCGAGATGGAGGTGTGGGCGCTGGAGGCGTTCGGCGCGGCGTACACGCTGCAGGAGATGCTCACGATCAAGTCCGACGACACGGTCGGGCGCGTGAAGGCCTACGAGGCGATCGTCAAGGGCGAGAACATCGCCGAGCCGTCGATCCCGGAGTCCTTCAAGGTGCTCCTCAAGGAGATGCAGTCGCTGGCGCTGGACGTCAACGTCGTCTCCGAGGAGGGCCAGCGCGCGGAGATGCGCGACGAGGACGACGACCTGCTGCGTGCGGCGGAGGAGCTCGGCATCGACCTCTCGGGCGTGCGCGCGATCGCGGGCGAGGCGAGCGACGAGGGCCTTGAGAGCGAGGACGCGGCCGCGGAGGGCGAGGCCGAGGCCGAGGACTTGGGGGAGCTGGCGGCGCAGGAGCCAGACGCGGTCGGCGTGGAGGCGCTGATCGACATCGACGAGGGCGCGGACATCGCCCTCGAGGAGCTCGGCGGGGGAGAGCCGCTTGAGTAGGCGCGCCGGCCGGACATACCCGAAGCACACAAAGCTGCCAACCACAGAAACGCGAGCGAAAGCACACAGATGATCGACATCAATAACTTCGACGCAATCGAGATCAGCCTGGCCTCCTCTAAGCAGATCCGCAGCTGGAGCTCCGGCGAGGTGACCAAGCCCGAGACGATCAACTACCGCACGCTCAAGCCCGAGAAGGATGGGCTCTTCTGCGAGCGCATCTTCGGCCCCACCAAGGACTGGGAGTGCTACTGCGGCAAGTACAAGCGCGTGCGCTACAAGGGCATCGTCTGCGAGCGCTGCGGCGTCGAGGTGACGCGCTCGAAGGTGCGCCGCGAGCGCATGGGGCACGTCGACCTGGCGGCGCCCGTGAGCCACATCTGGTTCTTCAAGGGCGTGCCCAGCCGCATCGGCTATCTGCTCGACATGGCACCCAAGGAACTCGAGAAGGTCCTGTACTTCGCGGCGTCGATCGTCACGTGGGTGGACGATGAGGCGCGCACGCGCGACATCGACAGCCTCGAGAAGGAGGTCGCGAAGGTCCTCGACGGCTACGCCGCCGAACGCGAGGAGCGCGTGCTGGAGCTGCGCGAGTCGCTCGCGCGCCGCGAGAAGTACCTGCGCACGGGCAAACAGACGAACTTCAACGACGAAGACCACATGTGGGCTGACTCGCTTGACATCAACCTCTCGAAACTGGCCGACGAGGAGCGCGAGAAACAGATCAAGGAACTCACGAAGACCTTCGACGCGGACATCGCCGACACGGAGGCCTACATCGAGGACGCGGCCGAGCGCATGCGCCAGGTGTGGGAGCTCTTCAAGACGATGGAACCGAAGCAGATCGAGCACGACGAGACGACGTTCCGCGAGCTCAAGGAGCGCTTCGGCTCGTCCTACGGCCTGGGCGAATACTTCCGCGGCGGCATGGGCGCGGAAGCCGTCCGCGACCTGCTCCAGCAGGTCGACCTGGAGGCCGAAAGGATCGAACTCGAGGACCAGGTGAAGACCGGCAAAGGCCAGAAGCAGGCGCGCGCGGTGAAGCGTCTGAAGGTCGTCTCGGCGTTCATCCAGTCGGGCAACAAACCGGAGATGATGGTGCTCGACGCGGTGCCGGTGATCCCGCCGGAGCTGCGCCCGATGGTGCAGCTCGACGGCGGGCGCTTCGCCACGTCGGACCTAAACGACCTGTACAGGCGCGTGATCAACCGCAACAACCGCCTGAAGCGGCTGCTGGACCTGGGCGCGCCGGAGATCATCGTCAACAACGAGAAGCGCATGCTGCAGGAGGCCGTCGACGCGCTGTTCGACAACGGCCGCCGCGGACGCCCGGTGACCGGGCCGGGCAACCGCCCGCTGAAGAGCCTGTCGGACATGCTCAAGGGCAAGCAGGGCCGCTTCCGCCAGAACCTGCTGGGCAAGCGCGTGGACTACTCCGGTCGCTCTGTGATCGTGGCGGGCCCATACCTGAAGCTGCACCAGTGCGGCCTGCCCAAGATCATGGCGCTCGAGCTGTTCAAGCCGTTCATCATGGCGCGCCTGGTCGAGCGCAAGTCCGCGCAGAACATCAAGGCGGCCAAGAAGATGGTCGACTCGATGATCGGCGAGGTCTGGGACGTGCTGGAGGAGGTCATCCACGAGCACCCCGTGCTGCTCAACCGCGCGCCCACGCTGCACCGTCTGGGAATCCAGGCGTTCGAGCCGCTGCTCGTCGAGGGCAAGGCGATCCAGGTGCACCCGCTCGTGTGCCACGCGTTCAACGCGGACTTCGACGGCGACCAGATGGCGGTGCACCTGCCGCTCTCGGCGGAGGCGCAGGCGGAGGCGCGCATCCTGATGCTCTCCTCCAACAACATCCTCAGCCCGGCGCACGGCGCGCCGCTGGCGACGCCGACGCAGGACATGATCCTGGGCGCCTACTACCTCACCTACGGACCCGAGGCTGAGGAGCTGGCGAAGATCGACCGCGCGACGCACGAGCCGCGCCCGCACGTGTTCCGCACCGCGCAGGAGGCGGAGCTCTCCTACGAGGGCGGCGTGGTGAAGCTTCACGACATCGCCGAGTTCCGCCCCTACGGTCGCGAGTTCGGCCACGTGCTCACGACGATCGGGCGCATCATCTACAACGACCGCATCGAGCGGGCGCTGGCGGAGGCGCTGGGGGCCGAGTTCGACCCCTCCAAGTACACCTTCGTCAACCAGTCGATGAAGAAGCGTGACACCACGCGCCTGATCGACCTGCTCGTGCAGAGCTACGGCGCGACCACGATCTCGCTGGTGTTGGACGCCTTCAAGGACCTCGGCTTCAAGTACGCCACGCAGGCGGGCATCACGATCTCCAAGAACGACGTGGTGGTGCCGCCGGAGAAGCAGTCGATCCTCGACAAGTACGACAAGCTGGTGGGCGACATCACGGGCCAGTACGAGGAGGGCCTGATCACCCAGGAGGAGCGCCACGAGGCTGTGGTGGAGCAGTGGAACGCGGCCACCGACGAGGTCGCGGAGGCGATGATCAAGAACCTCGACGTGCTCAACCCGATCTTCATGATGGCCAACTCGGGAGCGCGCGGGTCCTTCAAGCAGATCCGCCAGCTCGCGGGGATGCGCGGCCTGATGGCCAACCCGAAGGGTGAAATCATCGAGCGCCCGATCAAGGCCAACTTCATGGAGGGCCTGTCGGTGCTCGAGTACTTCATCTCCACCCACGGAGCGCGAAAGGGCCTCGCCGACACCGCGCTGCGCACCGCTGACTCCGGCTACCTCACGCGGCGGCTGGTGGACGTGGCGCAGGACGTGATCATCCGCGAGGCCGACTGCGGCACCGAGGAGTACATCGAGATGGTCGCCTTCAAGGCCGACGGCGAACCGAACGACGGCCTGGTGGGGCGCATCGCGGCCCTGCCGATCACCACCAAGCGCAACAGGATGCTCGCGGAGCAGGGCGTCGAAATCGGGCGTGCGGAGCTGGCCGACATGGTGCAGGCGTTCGCGGAGGACCACGCGAAGGGGATCGAGGTGCGCGTGCCGGTGCGCTCGGTGCTCAAGTGCGAGGCGCCGAGCGGCGTGTGCCAGGCCTGCTACGGGCGCGCGATGGCGACGGGTGCGCTCGCGCAGATCGGCGACGCGGTGGGCATCGTGGCGGCGCAGTCGATCGGCGAGCCGGGCACACAGCTGACGATGCGAACCTTCCACACCGGCGGCGTGGCGGGCGCGGACATCACGCACGGCCTGCCGCGCGTGGTGGAGCTCTTCGAGGCACGCCGCCCGAAGGGCCTCGCGAAGATCGCCGAGCAGGACGGCGTGGTGTCGATCGAAGAGACCGACAAGGCGCTCACGGTGGTCATCACGGACGAGGCGGGCGAAGAGCATCGCCACGCCTTCCCGCGGCGCACGCGCCTGTTCGTGAGCGCCGGCGAGCGCATCGCGGCGGGCAGGCAGCTCAACGAGGGGTCGGTGTACCCGCATGAGCTGCTGGCGATTCGCGGGCGCACCGAGACCGAGCAGTACCTCGTCAAGGAGGTGCAGGAGGTCTACAAGTCACAGGGCGTGGACATCGACGACAAGCACATCGAGCTGATCGTTCGTCAGATGCTCAAAAAGGTGCGCGTGGACCAGAAGGGCGACACGGACTATCTCCCGGGACAGTTCGTCGACCGCTTCGAGTTCGCCAAAGCCAACGGGGCGGTCAAGGATCAGGGCGGCGAAGAGGCGCAGTTCGAGAACATCATCCTGGGCATCACCAAGGCGTCGCTCAACACCGACTCCTTCCTGTCGGCGGCGTCCTTCCAGGAGACCACCAAGGTGCTCACGGACGCGGCGCTCGAAGGCAAGATCGACCGTCTCAACGGGCTCAAGGAGAACGTGATCATCGGCAAGCTGATCCCGGCAGCGACGGGGCTCAAGCGCTACCGCCGGATCGAGATCGAGCCCTCCCAGCCGCTGCCTCGTGCGATCGACGACGTGGGCCTGCTCGACCAGGACGAGATCGCGGCGGAGCTCGGGCTGTCGGTGGGCGACGGCCTGAGCGGCGCGTACGGGCACGAGTTCGACGCGGACCTCGCGTCGCTGGAGAAGATCGGCGCGGGCGGCAGCGACCCCGGCTTCGCCGAAGAGCTCGCCGAGCTCGACATCCCGGACGCCGACCTCGGCGACTAGCGGTTCCGGCGGATCCCCTACCGCGGGCGGTCGCCATGGCCGCCCGCGGGCTCGGCGGCGCCGGACGGCGTGCGTGTGCGCTCCGGCGCGCAGTCCGCGCCCGCGCGGGTCTCGCCGGCGCGCCGCTGCGCGGCCCAGCGCACGAGCAGCCGCGCCTCGCGGCCGGTGAGGCCGTGCGCGGGGTCGGTCTCCACGAGCAGCGTGGGCACCGCGCGAGCGCGAGCCCAGTCGTGGCACGCGTCGTTGAAGGAGTCGTCGATCCAGGCGAGCGGGCGCGCCTGCGCGTAGCGTTCGATCGCGTCGAGCTTCCAGTGCGCGTGCGAGCGCCCGACAGCGCGCTCGAAGCGCAGGAAGGGCAGCGCGGGCGGCAGCCCGAGCAGGCGCGGCAGATGTTCGTTGGCGCGCTCCTCCCAGCCGCTGGCCCACACGAGATCGTAAAGCTCGGCGAGGGCGAGCAGGTGTGCGGCGGCGCTGGACGAAAGAAAGTGGGGCATGCCGTCGATCGAGTGCAGCGACCCCGCGCGTGAGCCGTGCGGATCGGTCTGCGCGGGAGCGCCGAACAGCGAGATGACGCCGTCTATGTCGACCATCAGAAGCGGCCTGGACGTATGTACGTCAGGCCCCGCTTGTGCTCCCGGAACGTCCGTGCGAGCCGCTTCCACGCCGGTGAAGTTGCCGTTTTGCAGGCCGTTTGCGCGTCCGGCGCTCTTTTTAGGCGGCATACAGGTTTGTTTCAGTACGCTTGGACGCAGGGCCGATCCGCCTAGGACGCAGTCGATCAGTAAAGCACCAGGCGCCCCCAGCCGATGGATCAGCCCGACCGCTCCCCCTAAACCATGACTCTCGACATCGGCATCCTGCTAGCCCTCGCCTGCGCCTTCGTGGCGAACCTGGGCTTCTTCTTCAAGTACCGCGGCGCCAACTCGGTGCCGCGCGTGCGTGTGATGCACCCGCTGCGCTCGGCGCGCGACCTGTACTCCTCCAAGTGGTTCACGCTGGGGATGCTGATCGCGACGGGCAGCTGGGGCCTTCACGTGGCGGCGCTTTCGATGGCGCCGATGTCGGTGATCCAGGTCTCGCTGGCGGCGGGCATGGTGTTCATCGCGGTGATGGCGGAGCGCATGTTCGGCTTCAAGGTTGGCCGCCGCCAATGGGTCGGCCTGCTTATGACGGCCGCGGGCCTCGCGCTTCTCGGCCTGACGTTGCCGGTGATGCACGGCGCGCACTCGCGCTTCTCGCCGGTGCCGATGATCCTCTTCGAGACCGGCCTGTTCGGCCTCGGCGGCCTGCTGATCATGGGCCCGCGCATGGGCGGCAGGACCGAGCACCACGGCGTGATGCTGGGTGCTGCGTCGGGTGTCCTGTTCGGCGTGTCAGACACGGCGATCAAGGCGCTCACAGGGATCGCGGGCGCGCACGGCGTGCTCGGGATCGCTCTGAGCCCGTGGTTCGCGGTCGCGGTGGCCGCCTCGGTGGTCGCGTTCTATGCCTCCGCGCGCGGCCTGCAGGACGGCGAGGCGGTGCCGGTGATCGCGGTCACGAGCACCGCGGCGAACATCGCGGGTATCGCGGGCGGCATCGTGGTGTTCGGCGACCCGATGGCGGCTACCGCCTTCGGGGTGGTGCTGCAGGCGTTCGCGTTCGTGCTTGTGGTCGTCGCCTCCGCGCTGATGCCCGCGCCGGTGCGCGCGGCGGTCGGCGCCCCGCAGGCCGCCTAGCGCTGCTAGCATCTAGCGCCGCATGCCGACGACCTCACAGCTGGTCCGCAATGGCCGCGTCGCACCGAAGAAGAAGCTCGCGACGCCCGGCCTGAAGTCGGGCAAGGGCCGCAAGCGCAAGGTGGCCGCGCCGCAGCGTCGCGGCGTGTGCACACGCGTGTACACGACGACCCCGAAGAAGCCTAACTCCGCGCTGCGCAAGGTCGCGCGCGTGCGCATCTCGGGATCGATCGAGGTCACGGCGTACATCCCCGGCGAGGGACACAACCTGCAGGAGCACTCGGTCGTGCTGGTGCGCGGCGGGCGTGTAAAGGACCTGCCCGGCGTGCGCTACAAGGTGGTGCGCGGCACGCTCGACGCGGCCGGCGTGAGCGACCGCAAGAAGGCTCGCTCGCAGTACGGCGTGAAGAAGAAGTAGCGCCCGCCGATGCCTCGCAGAGCAGCCGCTCAGATCCGTCCCGTGGAGGCGGACCCGATCCACCGCTCCAAACTGGTGCAGCAGGTCATCAACAAGGTGATGCTCGACGGCAAGAAGTCGACCGCGGAGCGGATCGTCTACGACGCGCTCGCGCTGCTGGCCGAGCGCAGCGAGACCGACCCGATCGAGACGCTGGAGGCGGCGGTCAAGTCGCTGACGCCGACGCTCGAGGTGCGCTCGAGGCGCGTGGGCGGCGCGACCTACCAGGTGCCCGTGGAGGTGCCGGCCCGGCGCGCGCGCACGCTGGCGGTGCGCTGGCTCGTCGAGTTCGCGCGCCAGCGTCGCGAGAAGACGATGGCCCAGCGCCTGGCCAACGAGCTGAGCGACGCGCTCTCCCAGCAGGGCGCTGCCTACAAGCGCAAGGACGACATCTACCGCATGGCGCAGGCCAACAAGGCCTTCGCCCACTACCGCTGGTAGTACCCGCCTCGCGCGGCGCGCGGCGGCCATCCTCAGCCGCTCGACGCTAGGGCTATAGCGGCGCGCCCCTGCCGGGGCGCGCGGGGGAGGCCGCGAATATTCGCCGTCGAGGGGTTCAGGAAGAAAGCTTAGGTACCTAAGCTTTTGTGGTGCCGATGACCTCCGGGCAGGACACGACGCCGGCGCGCGCGGAAAGCGCCACGGATCGCATCGAGGCGCGCGTGTGGCGCATCGCGGGCGTGGTGATCCTCGGGATGATCATGTCGATCCTCGACACGACGATCGTCAACGTCGCGCTGCGCACACTCGGGCACGACCTGCACAGCCCGATCTCGCAGATCCAGTGGGTGGTGACGGGCTACCTGCTGTCGCTGGGGGCGGTGATCCCGGTGACAGGCTGGGCGGCGCGCCGCTTCGGCGCGAGGCGCGTGTACCTGGTCTCGCTGGTGCTGTTCACGTGCGGCTCGGCGCTGTGCGCGACCGCGACGAGCACCACTGCGCTGGTGCTCTTCCGCGTGCTGCAGGGTGTGGGCGGCGGCATGATCATGCCGCCGCCCACACCCTGCAGCACGCGGAAGAGCACCAGCGCAGT
>Ga0209698_10006742_pt1 | contig 12151 bp, 11 predicted proteins | sample LitLauG_LLR_2012_FD_187203 | JGI IMG/M metagenome (GOLD analysis project Ga0209698, IMG submission 187203) | Freshwater sediment microbial communities from Pennsylvania, USA - Little Laurel Run_MetaG_LLR_2012 (SPAdes) (version 2) | ecosystem: Environmental > Aquatic > Freshwater > Creek >...
GGAGGAATTTCGATGTCATTCTACCGAGGCATGACCTGCGAAAACGTGACCTTCAGTGGTCATGGAGGCACCCCGATCACCGCTTATGTCGCGAAACCCGCCGGACCCGGCCCCTTTCCGGGCGTCGTGCTGATTCACCATCTGCCGGGCTGGTCCGAGTTGTACATCGAAACGACCCGCCGGTTCGCGCATCACGGCTACATGGCGATCTGCGCCAATCTGTATGAGCGCGAAGGCGGCGGCAGCGACGGCAATCCCGACGACGTGGCCGCCCAGCCGACCGAACCCGATGACGATGTTCGGCGCGAAGAAAGGCTGCACCTCGAAGAACTCGCGGTCGTCGAGCACCCGCGACACCACCTGGCGCATGTCGTAAGGCTTGTTCGGCGACTCGGGGACGATGGTCTGCAGCTCGATGTCCGCCCGCTCTGGGTCGTCTGTGGTCGGCACGAACGGCGGGCGCTCACCGTTGGAGAGTGGGAGGTACGAGAGAAGCTTGCGCACGCCGGCGGCACAGGCCTTCTCCGAGGCAGGCAGGAAATGGGCAACTCCGGAGGTTGCGTTGTGCACGTCGCCGCCACCGAGCTCGTCAAACGTGACCGCTTCGCCCGTCACGACCTTGATCACCTCCGGGCCGGTGATGAACATGTAACCCTGGCCGGCGACGATGAAGATGAAGTCTGTGATCGCCGGCGAGTAGACGGCCCCGCCGGTGCACGGTCCTGCGATGACGCTGATCTGCGGGATGACGCCGGACGAGCGGACGTTGCGCAGGAAGATGTCCGCGTAGCCCGCGAGGGCCACGACGCCCTCCTGGATGCGTGCGCCGCCAGAGTCGTTGATGCCTATGATCGGCACGCGGTTGCGCAGCGCGAGCTCCTGCACCTTGACGATCTTCTCGGCGGTGACCTCGCCCAGCGAACCACCGAACACCGTCGCGTCGTACGCGTATACCGCGACGTGCCGCCGGTCGATCTCGCCGAAGCCCGCGACCACGCCGTCGCCTGGGACGCGCCTCTCCTCCAGTCCAAAGCCGTGTGCCCGGTGCACTGCGAACACGTCGAGCTCGACGAACGATCCCGGGTCGAGAAGCATGTCGATGCGGTCGCGCGCGGTGGCCTTCCCAGTGGCCCTGCGCTTGTTCGCCGCCTCAGTCTGGGTGTGCAGCGCCTGGTAGCGCCGCTTGCGGTACTGATTGATCTTCTGCTCGGAGACTGTTGTGGCGGCACGCTCGGGCGCTTCGACGGCCCGCACCGACGATGACGAGCGCCGGACGGGCGTCAACGATTTGGGTCGGCGGGCGGCCATACCGCATATCGTAGGCGCCGTGTCTTGGACCGGCCGTTCGCGCTACCGGCGGCGAATGACGCGTCAATCCGGCAATTGCCGCTGACAACTCGGCTCGGTCGCGCCGCCGCCGACGTCCTGACGCGGCCGGTCCTCTATTGGGTCATCGCAGCGGCATTCTGGGCTCGCGACCTCGCTCTGACGGTACTCGCGCCGAACCGTCCCGACACCAAAGGCATGTGGGAGGGCGCGCGTGCCTATCTCACGGATCCGTCGCACATGTATGGCGCCGCCGCGGACTACCTCGCGCGACTGCACATCATCGCTCCGCCTGGCGGCCTCGACGCGTTCGTCAGCCCTCCGCCGGTCGCAGCGCTCGCGGTTCCTGTCGCGCTGCTGCCGCAAGACCTTGCGGTGCAGGTCTGGACCGCCATCGACGGAGCGGCTCTGGTCTTTGCTCTGCTGGTCTTCTACCGAGTGCTGGCGCCCCGCCACGCCCTGGCCAAGCCTGTGTACTGGTTGGTGGCGGCCTACTTTCCGCCCCTGTTCGCCGATGTCAGCGCCGGCCAGCGCGGCGGTGTCCTGCTCGCAGGCGCGATGGTCTCGATCTGGCTGGAGCGCAGCCGGCCGGCACTCGCCGGCATCGTGGGTGGCTTGGCGGCATCGCTCAAGTACTACCCCGCTGCGATGATCATCGGGCCGCGGCCAGAGCACCGATGGCGTTATGCGGCGGCCCTGGCGGTGAGCGCCGCGGCCGTCACCGCCGCCACATTCATCCCGCTCGGGTGGACCGGAACCGTCTTCTACTTCCAGCACGTGCTGATCCCATCGCTCGGATCGCACAATCCCGATTGCGCCTACGACTCGGTCCGCACACTGTTCATGCGCAGCATCGGCGGCGAATCGTTCGCACTGCCGCAGGGCTCGGGTTACGTGCTGATCAGCTCACCGATCCACCTGCCCGGCGTCGCCCTCTTCCTGTCATACGCCAGCGCCCTTCTCTTTGCGGGAGGCGCGGCGTGGGCTGCGTGGCGAAGCGGCTGGAACGCGGCGTATGGAATGTCGCTGGGCTTCGCGCTCGGGGCCATGATCCCAAACGAGGTCTGGCCGTACCAGTGGCTGCCGCTGCTGCCGCTGGTTCTCTTGCTTTGGGTGCGGGGATTCGAGCGCCGGCGTTTCGGCATGCTGGCGCTGTTGGGGGTCTTCCTGCTCGGCTTCTTCCGCCAACCCTGCGAGCTCCTCTTTCCCAACCTGTGGACGCTCTCCGCGATTGCGATCTTCGTTTTGGGCGTGTGGGAGAATCGGATTTTCCGCACTGGGTTGATGGAGGTTTCGAATGGCTCTCAACTCTGACGTCAGCTTCACCTGGGTGGGCCACGGGACCTGGAAGGCGCGGAGCGCAAAAGGAAAGCAGGTCATCATCGATCCATGGGTGATGGGCAACCCCGTCGCTCCGGCAAACCTGAAGCAGGTCGACTCGTGCGACCTGATGCTCATCACACACGGTCATTTCGACCACGTTCACGATGCGCTCGAGATCGCAAAGGCCACCAAGCCCACCATCGTCACAGGCTTCGAGGTGGGGGCCTGGCTCGGCTCGAAGGGAGTCGAGGAATCGACCATCATGGGGGCCAACGCGGGCGGCACGGTGAACGTCGACGGCATCAAGATCACCCTGGTGCACGCCGAGCATTCGTGCGGTATCACAGACGGCGACAACATCATCTACGGCGGTCAGGCGAACGGTCTGGTCATCGAGTTCGAGAACGGCTTCACGATCTACTTCGCCGGTGACACGGACGTCTTCGGAGATATGGCGCTGATCGCCGAGCTGGCCGATTTCGACGTCGCCTTTCTCCCCATTGGCGACCACTACACGATGGGTCCGAAGCGCGCGGCCAAAGCGGTGAAGCTGCTCGGTGTGCACACGGTGGTGCCGATGCACTTCGGCACATTCCCGGCGCTGACCGGCCGGCCCAGCACGCTTCAGGAGCTCGTAGGTTCAAAGGTCAAGGTCCTGGACATCAAGCCCGGCGATACGGTCTAGCTTTACCAACGACCGTCGACCCGCGACGGAACTAGAGTGATCTGATGAAGTTCCGATACTCGAGGTGGGACGGCACGCAGAAGCTGGACGACCTCGACGCCGGCGACGTGCTCGACTCACTGTCCGACGACCTGATGAACTACGGCGATCTGAACGCCGCCCTTCAGCGGCTGCTGCGGTGGGGCTCACCGAACATGCCCGGCCTGGAGCAGCTGCTCAAACAGCTGCGTGAGGAGCGGGAGAAGGAGCTGGGCCGCTACAACCTCGATTCGACAGTCGAGCAGCTGCGCGAGCAGGTGCAGGAGGTCATCGACACCGAGCGAAGCGGGATCGCGCGCCGGCAGAGCGAGGCAGCCACACCAGAAGCAAGCAAGCTGATGGATCGGATCGCCCGCCAGCGCAACGATCAGCTCGACCGGCTGCCTGACGACATCGGCGGCCGGGTCAAGGGCCTCCACAACTACGAGTTCGTCGACGACGAGGCTCGGCAGAAGTTCGAGGAGCTGATGCAGAAGCTGCAGCAGCAGATGGTCGACCAGATGTTTCAGGGCATGAAGGGTTCGATCGAGCAGATGAAGGGGCAGGACCTCTCACGCGTGCGGGAGATGGTCCGTGAGCTCAACCAGATGCTCGAGCAGCGCATGGAGGGCCGGACGCCGGACTTCAACGGTTTCATGGACCGCTTCGGCGACATGTTCCCGCCCGGCATCAACAGCCTCGACGAGCTGCTCGAGCACCTTCAAAGACAGATGGCCCAGATGCAGTCGCTGCTCCAGAGCATGAGTCCCGAGGCGCGCGAGGAGCTGAGCCGGATGATGGACGCTCTGCTCGAGGACGACTCGCTGCGCCTGGAGCTGGCGCGCCTCTCCGGGTTCATGCAGGCGATGATGCCGCCGTCGGAGCTGAGCGAGCGTTACCCGTTCTTCGGCGAAGACCCGCTGAGCATGGGCGAGGCGATGGGGCTGATGGACCGGCTTCAGCGGATGGACCGTCTGGAATCCCAGCTGGAGCGCGCCAGCTTCCGGCCGGACGACGTCGACAGGTCTTTGGCCCAGGAGCTGCTTGGAAGCGAGGCGAGGCACGCCCTGGACCAGCTCCGGAAGATGACCGACATCCTAGAGAAGGCCGGCTACGTCGAGCGCAAGGGCCGCCGCATGGAGCTCACGCCACGCGGAATGCGGCGAATCGGCCAGTCGGCGCTGCGGGACATCTTCGATCAGCTCAAGAAGTCGCGCATGGGCCAGCACCATCTCTCGCGGGGAGGCATCGGGACCGACGCATCGGACGAGCTCAAGAGCTACGAGTACGGGGACCCGTTTCTACTCGACCTCAAGGAGACGCTCTTCAACTCGCTGGTGCGAGAGGGCCCGAAGGTGCCGGTCAAGATGGCGGCGCCGGACTTCGTGGTGCACCGCACCGAGCACCTCACCCAGGCTTCGACGGTGCTGATGATCGACATGAGCCGCTCGATGTTCCTCCGCGGTTGCTTTCTGGCGGCGAAGAAGGTCGCCATCGCGCTTGACTCTCTGATCCGCAGCCAGTACCCGCGCGACTCTCTTTACGTGGTCGGCTTCTCGAACTACGCGGTGGAGCTGAAACCCGAAGCTCTGCCCCAGCTTGCTTTGAACGACTACGTCTACGGTACGAACATGCAGCACGGATTTCAGCTGGCCCGCTCGCTGCTCGCCAAGCATCGCGGAAATCGGCAGATCATCATGATCACGGACGGCGAGCCGACGGCTCACCTGGAGGACAACGGGCGGCCCCAGTTCGCCTACCCACCGACCTTCAAGACCATCCAGAAGACCCTGGGCGAGGTGAGGCGCTGCACCCGCGACCGGATCCTGATCAACACCTTCATGCTCGAGCGCGGTCCCTACCTGACCGAGTTCATCAACCAGATGACCCGAATCAACAAAGGTCGCGCCTTCTTCGTCTCGCCGGACCGGCTGGGCGAATACGTGCTGGTCGACTATGTCAGCGGGAAGCAGCGGCGGCGCTCAAGTTCGCGGCGCAGCCAGATCGCCTGACCCGGCCCTTTCTGGATCGCCTGGCCGGGCCCTTTCCCTAATATCAGCACCAGTGCCCGCCAGGGAGAGACCCGCGCCCGAACGCCGGAACCTGAGTCCTGCAGCTCTATATGAGCACGCAGTTCGCAGGGGCGAGGCTGTGATCGTGTCCACCGGGGCCCTGACGGCCGAAACAGGCAAGCACACCGGCAGGTCGCCGATGGACAAGTTCTTCGTCAAAGAGCCGACCAGCCAGGGCGCCATCTGGTGGCATCCGGGCAACCAGCCGATCTCGCAGGAGCGCTTCGACGGCCTGCTGCAGCGAGTGGACGAGTTCTGCGACAGCCACGAGGTGTTCACGCAGGACCTGTTCGCGTGCGCCGATCCGCGCCACCGGCTCAAGGTGAGGGTGGTCACGGAGTACGCCTGGCACAGCCTGTTCGCTCGAAACCTGTTCATCCGGCCGACCGCTGACGACCTCATGGTCTTCGAGCCGGACTTCACGGTCGTGTCCCTGCCTTCGGTCAAGGCTGACCCCGCGCGGGACGGCACGCGAAGCGAGACCTTCATCCTGGTCAATCTCGCCCGCCGCATCGTCATCATCGGCGGCACCGGATACGCAGGCGAGATCAAGAAGTCGATCTTCACCGTGCTCAACTATCTCCTGCCTGCCAGCGGTGTATTCCCGATGCACTGCTCGGCCAACACGAGCTCGAGCGGCCACGACGTCGCTCTTTTCTTCGGGCTGAGCGGCACCGGCAAGACCACCCTCTCGGCCGACCCTTCGCGCCGGCTCATCGGTGACGACGAGCACGGCTGGAGCGACACCGGCGTGTTCAATTTCGAGGGCGGGTGCTACGCGAAGACGATCCGCATCAGGAAGGAATCCGAGCCTGAGATCTATGCGGCGACCGAGTCCTTCGGCACCATCCTCGAGAACGTCGCCTACAACCCACGCACGCGCGTGCCTGACTACGACTCGCAGATCAAGACGGAAAACACACGCGCCGCATATCCCGTGGACCTGATCCCCAACGCGGTCATGTCAGGTACCGGCGGGCACCCGAACAACGTCATCTTCCTCTCCGCCGACGCCTATGGAGTGCTGCCCCCGGTCGCGCGCTTGAATGACGACCAGATCCGCCACTACTTCCTCTCCGGATACACGGCGAAGGTCGCCGGTACGGAGCGCGGTGTGACCGAGCCGCAGCCGATCTTCAGCACCTGCTTCGCCTCGCCGTTCCTCGTCCTGCCGCCGGAGCGCTACGCGGACATGCTCATCGAGCGCGTCAAGCGTCATCGCGCCGACGTCTGGATGCTCAACACGGGTTGGGTCGGAGGTCCGTATGGAGTGGGCGAGCGAATGTCGATCGCCCACACGCGTGCCATCGTGCACGCTGTGCTGCAGGGCAAGTTGCGCGGCGTGCCCACACACGAGGACCCCGTGTTCCGCCTGCAGATTCCGGACCACGTGCCCGATGTGCCCAGCGAGGTGCTCGACCCGCGCGGCAGCTGGCCCGACGCAGACGACTACGATCGCCAGGCCTCCAAGCTGCGCGCGATGTTCGAGCAGAACATGGAGAAGATCGGCAGCTCTGGCGTCTCGACCGGAGGCTAGCTCGTCGAATCGAGGCAGCCCAGCCTCAGGCTACCATGAGGTTGTGACGGTCGCGATCGCTGTTCGGGCACGTTTCTTCGCCAGGCTGCGTGAGCAGGCGGGCACCGAGACCGAAAACCTTGAGCTGCCGGCCGGCTCCACACTGGCCGACGTCTACGCCGCCCTGCGCCGGGCGCATCCTGCGTTGGAGGGCGACCCCGGCGCCGTGCGCGGCGCGATCAACCGGGAGTTCAGCGAGTGGAGCACGGTCGTCGCGGATGGCGATGAGGTCGCGTTCATCCCGCCGGTGAGCGGAGGCTCCCACGAGGTCGGGGTGCTCTTCGAGCTCACCGACCAGCCGCTCGATGCGCGGCGCCTTGAAAAGTTGGTGTCGCACCCAGGGGCTGGAGCCGTCTGCACCTTCACCGGGATCGTGCGCGACAGCTCGCGCGGGCACGATGTCACGCATCTCGAGTACGAGGCCTACGCGGAGATGGCCGTGACGCAGATGCGGAAGATCGGTGACGAGATCGGATCGCGCTGGCCGGAGGCTCGGGTCGCCATCGCACACCGCACGGGGAGGCTTGAGATCGGTGAGCCGTCAGTGGTCGTGTCGGTGTCGTGCCCACACCGCGCAGAAGCGATCGCCGCTTGCAAGTGGGGAATCGACCGGCTCAAGGAGTCGGTCCCGATCTGGAAGAAGGAGCACGCCTCGGACGGCACGCACTGGATCGAGGGAGCGGAGGCCAAGCCCGCCGGGACCTAGCCCGTCAGTCGCGCACCCGAGCCACCGACAGGCCGTCGCGGATGGGGATGACGACGCTCTCCAGCCGTGGGTGCTGCGCCACCAGCCGGTTGTAGCGCGCGACGTTGCGAGCCCGCTGGGTTTCCGGCTTGACCACGTCCCCCTGGCGGAGGGCGTTGTCCGCCATCAGCAGCGCCCCTCCGTCGAGGCGCTCCACGCACAGATCGAAGACCTGCCGGGTCACGTCCTCCGAGGGGAACGAGTTGAGCAGATCGATGAAGCAGGCGTCGAAACGTTCGTCCAGCTTTTGAAGGCCTGTCACCGCGTCTTGCTCGAGCACCAAGGCCCGCTCGCCCAGGCCCGCGTCGGAGAAGTTCGCGCGCGCTCTCCGTGCCCGCACCGGATCGAGCTCGAAGGTGGTGAGCGCACCGCCCACACTGCCGCGCAGCATGCAGATTCCGCTGTAGCCGGTGGCGGTGCCCAGCTCGAGCAGCCGCTTCGAGCCCGCGATCTTGATCAGGAGGGTGAGGAGAATGCCCTCGTGCGGGCCGACGATGGGGATGTTCTCCCGCGCCGCTTCGTCTTCCATGCGAGCGAGCACCGGATCTCGCGGCGCGAGGAGGCTGTCCATGTACGCCTGCAAAGAGTCCGTGACGACAACGGTCTTCAATCGCAGCTCACCTTTCCTTCATCTCGGCCGAGACCGGTGCCTAATCCTGCAGGAATCCCGCGAGCAGCGGTTGGAGTGTTGTGATGTAGGCCGCCATCAGCTCCGAGCCCTTCGCCAGCGCCGCCTCATCCAGCAGGGGAGCCGGAAAGGTCTCGTAGAGGCGAGACCATCCACGGTCCCACGGCTCCAGCTCGGCTCGCGGCAGGCTGGCCTTCACCTCGACCATCCGCATCCTGAAGAAATCGAACGCCTGGCTGTTGTGCTCCGTCAGCCCTTCGAAATGAAGTCCGACCTCCAGGCGTCCGGCGCCGGTGTGATGCCACGCTTCGAAGTGAAAGTCGGGTTGGCCGTAATGGATCTTGACCAGCCGGCCCCGTCCGCGGGAGCTGTTGAACTTGCGGAGAGTCGGGGGCAGCGACGCTCTGAGCCTGGTTCGGAGGCCAGCGAAGAAGTCACCCGGACTCAGAACCACCGTGCCTGCTGCCAACCGGCCGAATATATCTCGTAAGCTGCCACTCAGTGATCGAGATATGAGCTACGTCCCGACCGTAGTCGAGAACGAAGGCGGCAACCGCGAGCGGACCTTCGACATCTACTCGAGGCTGCTGAAGGATCGCATCATCCTGATCGGTCGCCCCATCGACGACGTGGTGTCGAACCTGGTGGTGGCGCAGCTGATGTATCTCTCTGCGGACGATCCGGAGAAGGAGATCCAGATCTATGTGAACTCGCCTGGCGGTGCCGTGACCGCAGGCTTCGCGATCTACGACACGATGCAGTACGTGTCGGCTCCCGTGAGCACCGTTTGCATCGGCCGTGCTGCGAGCTTCGGCACGGTGGTCCTGATGGCGGGTGCCAAGGGCCGTCGGTTCTCATTGCCCAGCTCGACGATCCATATGCACCAGCCGCTGATCGGAGGGCAGGGCCTGCAGGGCCAGGCCACCGACCTCGACATTCACGCGCGTGAGATCGTGCGGATTCGGGGCGTGCTGAACGAGCTCATCGCCAAGCACACCGGCCAGCCTCTGGAGCGTGTCGAACACGACACCGATCGGGATTTCTTTCTCACTGCCCAGGAGGCGGTCGACTACGGGCTGATCGACGGGATCATCCAGAAGACGCAGCTGGCTCCAACGGTCGCCGCGATCCGGTAGACGCGCCGCTGCCGGCCGCGCGCAGGCAGATCCACCCGATCACCAGGACCCCCACCACCGCGGGAAATGGCGCAGGCGTCAGTGCGCAGACCAGCGCTCCGACCGAGAGCACCAGCCAGTCGTGCCACTGCGCCCGACCCCAGACCGCGAGCGCGGCGGCGACCAGCACCATGTCAGTGGGGAGGGCATGGGGTGCCACCAGCGCTCCGCCGGCGAGAATCACCGCCGCCGCGGCACGCATGTCCGATCGAACCCGGTAAGCCAACGCGAGGACCGCGCCGAGCCCGATCAAAGAGAGGCCGGCGACGGCGGGCAGCCGCCAGCCGGCGGGAAATGCGGTTCCGAAATGCGCCAGGTCGATCTCGCGGCTCCCCGGCTGGACCGGGCCATTGAGCGCCGGGAGCCAGTCGAGCACCCAGTGCGGGTTGAGCAGCGCCGGGACGGCCCACAGCACCGTGCCGGCGCCGGCCCAACCGAGCAGCACCTTCCAGCGTCGGGACAGGATCAGCGCAGCTCCGAGAGGCAGCATCAGCTGAGGCTTCATCAAGGTGAGGCCGAGGGCCAGACCGGCCAGGTACGGCCGTGACCAGAGTGCCATCGCCGCGCCGGCGCCGAGGACCACGAGTCCGTCCAGCTGCGCGTTGAGGAGCAAGAGCGCGGTGGGCACCGAGGCGAACGCGGGGAGGACCGCCGACGGGGGCCGGGGCCTTACGGCCAGCAGCAGGCCTGCCGCCAGGCAGGCGAGCCCGAACAGGATCCACAGCCGGCCGCCGAGCTCGGTGCCGAGCTGCTCGAACGGCACTGCTGCGACGGCCACCCACGCCGGGCCGACGAACGGAAGGATGCCCTGGATCCCAAGTGTCACGAGCGTCCGCCCGCCGGTCACGTCCAGCTCGACCCTGCGCTGGACGCCGATGTCGTAGAGGTGGCCTGGGTCGGTCACGAGGAGCCTGGCCCCGGTCGCGAAGGCGGGCCAATCGGAGTTGATCACGTCGTCGCCTCGTTCGGTCAGCGGATACACGACGAAACCGACACAGACGGCGAGCAGCGCCACCGACCCCCGCCAGCGCCACCGCGCGGCGCTCACAGCTCGACTTTCATTCCGTCGCGGGCGGCCTTCACCTCGGTCCCGATTCGCTGCGTGAGATCCTCTGCGATCTCCCACGGGTGAGCGCGCCAGACCGTCATGCCGAAGTGCGTGATGATGGCAAGGCGGGGCTTGGCCTCGCGGATGATGCGTTCGGCGTCGGCGAGGCACAGGTGCGGCAGCTCGGCCCGGCACTGCATGAGGACGAGGTGGATGACCATCACGTCCGCCTTGTGCTGCTCGGCGATCCCATCGTAGTAGCCGGAGTCGGTGACCCAGCCCAGCTTGTCGCCGAACCGGAAGCCGTATGTCTCGCACTGGTGCACGTGTCGCGGGCTGGTGGTGAAGGTGATGCCGTCAACCGCGTACGACGTCTCGGGCTGAAGCCGGACGATCTCCTGCGGAAACCGGCGCAGGTAGTTCAGCACCACAGGATCGTCGTCCAGCGCGTCGGAGGGACAGAAGAGGCGCCCTCGCTTTTGAAAGCCGCCCTCGGTCATGGCTTCGATCATCACGTTGACGTCGCCGCAGTGGTCGAGGTGACGGTGGCTGAGCACTATTGCGTCGAGCTTGGTGAGGTCGACCTTGCGTTTGGCGTACTGAACTATCGCCCCCGGTCCTGGATCGAGGCTGATCCGGACATCACCGTCTTCGAGGTACAGGCCACCCGATGCGGCAAGCTGCTTGGCGACCATGAATCTCGCGCCCGCAGTGCCCATGAAGGTGAGCCTCATGTTCGGGAGGACACTTCCCTGCTCGCGGGGAAGGTGGCGCGCACGCGCCGGATGGGGCGGATCAACTCTTAGCCAGCTCGCTCAGCAGGACCTGAGAGCTCTCTCCGAAGTAGCGGTCGTACAGCTCCGTGACACGATCCAGCGTATCGATCTCATCGACCGGCTTGTCGTCGCGAATCCGCACGATGCGCGGGAAGCGCAGCGCGTAGCCGCTGCGGTGGCGCTCGGAATGCTGGATCGAGTCGAAGGCCACCTCGAGCACGACCTCGGGCCGAACCATGCGGGCGTGGCCGAGGTCTTCGAGCGTCAGGTCGAGAAAGCGCCGGGTCATCGTTGCGATCTCGGCATCGGTCAAACCGGTGTAGGCCTTGCCGATGTTCACGAGCTTTCCGGCGGCCGTGTCCGACACGGCGAACGTGTAGTCGGAGAGAACGCCCTTGCGCTTGCCGTGTCCCCACTCGACAGCCGTCACCACGACGTCCAAAGTTGCCAGTGGCTGCTTCAGCTTCAGCCATGCCAGCCCGCGCCGGCCAGGCGTGTATGGGCTGGACGGATCCTTCAGCATCAAACCCTCGTTGCCTCGCGCCCGCGCCTCGCCGAAGAGCCGCTCCAGGTCCTGCACGCTTCGCGCCTCGTCCAGTCGAGCCAGCAGGAACGGTGGCTGCAGGTTCAGGTCTTCGAGCCGCCGCCGTCTCCTCGAAAGAGGCTCGTCGAGCAGAGTCGTTCCGTCGAGCCAAAGGAGGTCGAAGATGACCAGCGCGACGGGAACCTCGCGGCGCAGCTCGTCGGTGACTTTCTTCCGCCCCAGCCGTCGCTGGAGT
>Ga0209698_10006743_pt1 | contig 12151 bp, 9 predicted proteins | sample LitLauG_LLR_2012_FD_187203 | JGI IMG/M metagenome (GOLD analysis project Ga0209698, IMG submission 187203) | Freshwater sediment microbial communities from Pennsylvania, USA - Little Laurel Run_MetaG_LLR_2012 (SPAdes) (version 2) | ecosystem: Environmental > Aquatic > Freshwater > Creek >...
CCCACGATCTCGTCGCCGGCGTCGTGGTGGGCGAAGCACGCCGTGGCTGCTCCGTGGGGACAGCGCTGCTTCGGACGGCCCGGCCGACAGGGGGACTTCCCGGGTCGGGACCCGTGCACTGCCCCGAAGCTCGGAGCCGTGAGGGTCAGCAGCACCGCCGGGTGGGCGGCCACCGACTCGGGGACGCCCTTGCCGCCCTCGAGCCCGGCTTTCACCAGATGGCGGGCGTCGGCCCGGTAGACGGCCGCACAGGTGGGGCAGCGGGTCTCTCGGCGGTTCCCACAGGCCTTCAGGACCACTCCCCCGGGTTGGGTGGAGCTGTCGAAGACCACGGTGCGCGTGCCAGCCGTTCTGTCCACGGCCACCCGTTTGCCCTCGAGGCGGATGGGGTGGCGACACCAGCCGCAGGACCTGCCCTGGGCTTTGAAGCTCGTGAGGTCGCCGGCCCCTGCTCGCCGGACGATCTCGAGGAAGGTGTCGAGGTCGACGTCCATGGACCGGACCTTGACGGTCGGGTGTGTCGATTTTCCGCCTGGTCAGCGGTCCTCAGGTGGGACCAAACCGGTCTCCTGGCATCTGGTGCAGAGGGCGACAGAGACCTGTCGTCTCAAGTGGCCATCGAGAAGCCCCAGATTTTTTTTCTGGATCTCGGGTTGCCTTGGACCCGGGCCTCGCGCTGCGGCGAGGCCCGGGTGGGCACCCACACCGCAAAGGGCGAGATCGCCCGCCGGGCGCTCCGTTCTGGGCCCGCCCGGCGTCTTTCGGTGTCGGGGTCGGTTCGGCGGCATGAAATTCCGGATCCGGGATCCGGTTGTGAGGACTTGCTCTACAGGGTCAAGAACGGCACGGCCTGGGAACCTGTCTCCCGACGCGCATCAACGACTCAGAGCGCGCCCGAGGATGCCGGCGGCCTCACGATCGCGCTCGGGGAGCGCGTGGGCGTACCGGTTGAGCGTCATCGTCGCCTGGGCGTGACCATGGCGTTCGGCAACGGTGCGCACATCGACGCCGGCGGCGATCAGGGTGGTCACCGAGAAATGCCGCAGATCGTGGAATCGGTAAGGCCAGCGTTCCGATTCCGTCAGCTTCTTGCCGCGAGCTCTCTTCCTGGCGGGTCCTTCGAGCTTCCGGCACAGCGCGCTGAATCGATGGGTGAGCGTGTCCGGGTTCACGGGCCGGGCCCCATTGGCATTGAGCGACAGGACGAAGGGGTCGTCGATGAGCGGCGATTCCGCCTCGTCGGCGAGTTGTTCCATATAGGCCCAGTGGCGCCGAAATGTCTCGACTCCAACGTCGTCCAACGCCACCCGACGTGATTGGTGTGTCTTGGTGGGTCCCAGGTGGGCCTCACCCGCGATCACGGTCAGACCACGGTCGACACGAATCGCGGCTCGATCGAGGTCGACGTCGGACCATCGCAGAGCGCAGAGCTCGCCCCGGCGCATCCCGGTCAGGGCTGCCAAGGCGATCGACGTCGCCAGCACGGGGTCGATTTCCTCTGCAGCTCGCACCATTGCGGACAGCTGATCCGGGGTGGGCACCTTCATCGGGGCCTGACGTACTGAGGGAGCCGTCGCCCGGCGAGCCGGGGATCGATCGATCCAGTCCCATTTCTCAGCCTGATGGAGGGCCGCAGACAGAATGGCGTGGTACTGGCGAACTGTCGCCGGCGCCAGACCTTGTTCGGTCCAGATCCGATATCTGGCGTCGAGGTCATCGGGCCGAAGCTTGTTCAACCTGATGCCCCCGAGCACCGGGCGGATAGCGTGGTCGATCTTGGCCCGGTAGCCCGCGATGGTCGACGGCCGCCGGCCGAGTCCCTCGATGTGCTCGAGCCATTTGTCGAGAAGCTGGCCCACCGTTGCGCGGGATCGATCGAACTGGCCAGCCTCGACCTTGGCAACGAGTCTCGCCAGCTCCTTCGCAGCGGCCCGCTCGCCACCATGGAACGTCTGCTGCTGTTGGAGAGGTCGCCCTGCGTCGTCTCGACCCACGAAGACCCGGAGACGCCACACCCCCGGGGATCGCTCGATCATCGAGCCCGCGCCGTGTCGACCAGCCACCATGAGAAGATGGTAGCGAGGGAATGTAGGACATGTGTAGGACCTCGTGCCTGCTCATGGACATTTTCCCAGCTGGGCCGCTAGCTCATCGGGTAGAGCAGGGGACTTTTAATCCCAAGGTGCCGGGTTCGAGCCCCGGGCGGCCCACCCTCGGTACGCACGCCGACTGCACCCTCGGTGCTCGTCGGGAGCCGCCACGGCGACCACCACGGCCCCGGCCGTGCCGGCGCCGGCCGCCGTCCGATCGCCCTCAGGTCGCGTCGTCTGGGAGCCGATGGTTGGGTCATGGCGATGGCGCCCGAGCTGGTGACTGCCACTGCCGCTGTGCCCCTCGAGGCGCCGGGTCCGAGCGGGGCCCCGGATCGCCCGGCTCGAACGGACTTCCTGACCCGGAGGACGATCCCGTTGCTCGGCTCGGCGGTCTTCGCCGTGGTCGCCGTCAACTACGCGCTGTGGTGGGTCCCGACCGTCAATCATGTCGACAGCTGGTGGGTCCCGGGAGACTTCTGGATCAATTACTTCGGCGCCAGCGCCTTCGTCCACGGGCACTGGGCGACGATGTACGCGCTGCACACCCGGCTGAACACGCTCCCGGGGGTCTTCGTCCTGCTGTCACCGGCGGTGCTCATCGCTCAGGCCCTGCACCTCTCGCTCGGCGCGCCCTACACGGCGATCAGCACGCCGACCACGTGGCTGGCCCTCGAGCCCTGCGCTCTCCTGGCCGCGTCGGTGGTCTTGTTCTCACTCGACGCCCTGGCTCGTCGCCTGGAAGTCGGGGTTCGGCGGCGAGCCGTGCTCATGGCCGCCGAGGTGGTGGCGCTGTGGGACCTCCTCGCCATGCAGTGGCACCCCGAGGACGCACTGGCCGTGGCCTTCGCCGTGTGGGGGCTCCTGGCCGCCTTCGACGGTCGCTGGCGCCGCAGCGGCTGGCTGTTCGGCCTCGGCATCGCCTGTCAACCGCTGGCCGTGATGGCGCTGGCAGGCGTCGTCGCCCTGGCGCCGCGCCGATCGGCGCTCGGCATCCTGGTGCGCGCCGGCGTCCCGGGGGCGTTGCTCATCGCCGGCCCCCTGATCGCCAATCCGTCGGGGACCCTTCGAGGCGTCTTCGCCGAGGAGGGCAGGCTCATTTCGGTCGCCGATCACCCCACCCCCTGGATGCATTTCGCTCCTCACCTCGGTGGCGGCCTGGTGGCGGCGGGGCCGGCCCGCATGGGGGCGGTGATCGCCGCCGTCGTGGTGGGCTGGACGGTCTGCCGGCGCACCCGGCGCCCCGAGCTCGTGGTGTGGGTGGTGGCCCTGTGCTTCGCACTCCGGACGCTGTTCGAGTCGGTCATGGTGGCCTACTACATCTGGCCGGCCCTGGCCCTGGCACTGGTCGCCGCGGCACGTGCCTCCAGGGTGCGGTTCGCGGTGGCCGGCGCGGCGTCGTCGTTCGCCACCGCCTTCGCACTGCTCGGCTGGCAAAACGCCTGGGCGTGGTGGTCGGTGCTCGTCGCCTGCCTTGCCGCCGTCCTCGTGGCGGCCTGGCCCGCACCGCGCCCCCGATTCCAGCCCACCGCCGGGCCGCTCGCGGGCCGGTCGCATCTCGCGCCTTCAGGCGCCCCGTGACCTAATCGCCCTGGTCCCGAGCTCGCAGCTCGCCTGGGCGCTGACCCCCGGCGGGTGAAGCGTTCGGTATCACGCCGGCAGGGGCCTAAGGTCCTGGAACGGGGGTCGGTCACCTCGCGGAGCCCTACCGGGCGCATCGTTGTTGGTTGTAGAACTGCCGTAGCGGCCGCCATTGCGGCCGTCCCCGGCGTCAGCCACGTCAGGGCGCACCTGTCGCCCCAGGGGCCCACCACGACGGCGTACTACCTGTCGCTGGGCGACTCGTACTCCGTTGGGTACCGGCCCCTGCCGACGTCGGCGCCCACTCCCGGCTACACCGCCGTCGTGGCGACGAAGCTCAAGCTGACACTTGAGAACTTCGGCTGCGCCGGCACCACCACCGCCTCCATCCTGTCCTTCGACGAGAACTACAGCGGCGTGACCGACGCCAGCAACAACCCCAGCGGCTACGGGCCGGCCGCCGTGCCCGGGATGATCGGACCGTTGGCGCCCGGACAGACCCAGGTGCAGGCGGCTGACGCCTTCATCGCCGCCCACCCGGGCAGCGTCGGGCTCGTCACCGTGTCGATCGGCGGCAACGACGTCACTTCGTGCGCCGGCGCCTCGATCTCGAACCCGGTCGACGGGAAGACCGACGCCCTGCCGTGCGTCCAGTTCCCGGCCTCGGCGGCCAACCAGACGCTGGCGGGCTTGTCGCTCGCCGCCTTCGGTCTCATGAACCCGGCGCTGAAGGATGTCTACACCGCGGTCCCCGGTGGCCGGTTCGCGGACGTCACGACGTTGACCAAGGCCTACATCCCGTTCAAGAAGCAGTCCCTGGCGCCCTCGTCGGTGACCGACGTGCCGCCGGGGACGAATATCGCCAAGGCCGTGGCCGCGGTGTGCAACCTCACCTGGTTCTGCCAGTTGGGCGACATCCACGCCAACACCACGGGCTACGACGACATCGGCAAGCTGGTCGTCAAGACGGCGAAGCACTAGCCCGAACGACGCCGGTGACAGGCGGGGTGGGAGCGCCGCCCCCGGTGCCGTCAGGGTGTGGCGCCCACCCGGGAAGCGGCGGGTGTCGCCCGTAGGGTGGCGCACCGCAGGCGGACCAGGAGCCAGATGCACCACCAGCCGGGATCGACCTCGCCCTTGGCCACGCTGAGCCGACTCGAGGTCGCCGCAGCGTGGTGGTTGTTGTGCAGGCCCTCGCCCACCACCAGCCAGGCCAGCCACTGGTTGTTGGTCGCCATGTTGTCGAACGGACGGCGTCCCCAGCGGTGGCCGATGGCGTTGATGGCCCCCCCGCCGAGCAGGTAGTAGGTGGCGTGGACCGCCGCCACCACCACGGCGAACTCCCAGCCCATGAGCAGGACCAGGATGCCGACGCCGAGACCCAGGCCGACCACGGCATGGTCGAAAAGGAAGCGGTCCCACCGGTCGGCGGGGAGGTCCCGGGCGTAGCGGGCCACGGCCGCCTGGTCGCGGGCCACCTTGCGGTAGAGCAGGGCGTTGGCGAACTGCACGCGGGCGAAGCCGAGCACGAGCGGGGAATGGGGGTCGCGCGCCGTGTCGGTGAAGGCGTGGTGCTTGCGATGCACAGCCACCCATTGCCGGGGCTTCATCCCGGTCAGGACCCACGTGAGCACGCGGCCGGCCGCCCGGGCCCCCGGGGAGAGCACCAGCGCGCGGTGCGAGAGGCAGCGGTGCATGTACACCGTCGTCACCAGGAGGGCGACCTGCGACGAGAGCAGCCCGACGAGGACGGCGCCGAGTACGGGCGGCATTGGCGCCCAGGTTAGTGCGTCTCTCCGTCTCCCCGACAACGGGCCGTGACGGACCCGGTGGTGGGCCGGTCAGCCCGGCGGCGCCGTGGCGGGGTGGGCCGCTCCCCAGGCTTGGCCGTCCCACCACCGGGTCCCGCCCGAGCCGGCCGGATCCGGGTACCACCCCGCAGCCGGCCCTCCTGACTGATCCGCCGGCCCCGCCTTGCGGCGGCGTCGTCGGAGCAGCCACGGGGGCCCGAGCCCGAGGAGGAGCCCGGCGGCCAGCGTGGCCCCCGCCTGCGCCATGCGGGTGTCCGTCGCCGTCTGGCACTGGTCGACGAACGCCAGCCACTGCGGCCGCTCGCCCGAGGCCGCAGGCGGTTCGGGGCCGGCGCCGATGGAACCCGGATTGACGAAGGCGGCCAGGGCGGACTCCGACGATGTCTGGCTCGGGCCGCAGGTCCCACCGGCGGCGGGATTGGGGAGCGACGACAAGGCCACGGTGACGCCGGCCGCCAGGAACCCGACGCCCAGGAGGGCGCCGACGAGTCGAACCGGGCCGGCCGTGGTCACCACGTCCGGATGGTAGATGAGACGGACCGCGACGCCGTGGCGTCCACGGCGAGGCGAGCGACGCCCCGCTGTCAACCTCCGGTCGCGCCCGCCCCCGCCGTGGCTGTGGCCGGAACGGGGCCCGCCATCGAATGGCGGCCCCGCCGGAACCACGACGGCTTCTGCACGCGGGGGACCACCGTTGCGCTGATGAAGATGTCCTCCCCGGCCACGGCGGCGGGGATCAGCGGCGGCGCCACGTCGGCCACGGTGACCGCACTCTCCTCGACGTCAGCGCCGACGGGCGTATCGCCTCCCGGATCCGGCGCTGTCGACGTGCCGCCCTCCCTGCTGCTCGGCCCACGCCCGCGTGCTTTCGTCATCTGCCCCCCTGGCTACCAACCGACACGTTCCGCGCTCCAGCCTCACCTGGCTCGATCAACTCGGGTCCAAACGGCCCACAACACGCCGGCAACATCGCGGAGGGTGGCCGCCGGCACGGCCCCGGGGTGGCAGCCGGCGCGGGCGCACGTGTGCCCAGGCCCGAGGAAAAGGGGTCGAGAGACCCATTGAGCCCAGCGGAATCCCCAGGTAGCGTAGGCAAAGCGCCTGGCGTGGGACGACGCACCCAAAGCCGACGTACTGCTGTGGGCGGCGAGGACCCGATTCGGGGGGCTCGGGTCCCCGCCCCCAGCATCTCTCGCCACCGCCACTCGGGGTGGCGATCGATGTCCGGGGCCGGCCCGATGACCGGGTGGGCCGCCAGACCTCGCCGCCGAGCGCAGGCACCGCCACGGCCCGGTGGTCGCCACCCGGACCAGCAGGCTCAAGAAAGGCTGTGACCTGGTCGATCACCGGACATGGCCTTTGGGCGGCTGCGTCGGCTCGTTTCGAGCGAGGCCACGGGCGTGCACTTCGTGGCCGTGCTCTTCATGGGCCCCCTCGCGGCCGTGGCCATTCTGGGGCTCAGGCAGCTGCACCTGGTGGCACGCTCGCCGATCTGGCTGATCCCGGCCATCCTCGTCGGGGGGCAATTGGCGACGACCGCCACGGGGCTTCTGTGGAACCAGTTCCAGAGCCGCCTCAGGCTGCACGTGTGGATCGCGTCCCAGGCCATCCTCGTGACGGCGACGATCTACGCCACCGGATGGGGCCCGGCCCTGGCCATCGGCCTGGTCCTCGTCGGTCAGGAGACGCTGGCGATCACGGGATCGGCCTCGGAGCGCATCATCCTCGGATGGACCCTGGGCTGCCTGGCCGGCGGCGAGGGCATGCTGGCGTTGGGGTGGTTCCCGTCCTTGGTGCCCGTGCCCGAGGTCCACGGCCTGGCCGTCCTGATGGGCATCGGCATCGTGTTCTCGTACCGGTCCCTTCGCTCGGCGCTCGTCGAGCGCGAGGACGCCGCGGGCTTGACCGAGCGCCGCGAGCGACGGTTCCGTGCCCTCGTACAGAGCTCGTCGGACCTCGTGTTCGCCATCGACGCCGAAGCCCGGGTCACCTACGCGAGCCCCTCGTGCACCAACGTGCTCGGATACGAGCCCGAGGTGCTGCTGGGCCCGGAGGCCGGTGCCATGGTCCACGAGGACGACCTCGACGAGCTGCGGATCACCTTGGGCCGCACCGTCGGGGTCCTCGGCGACTCGGCCGAGTTCTCCATCCGGGTCCGCCACCAAAACGGCACGTGGCGGTGGCTGGAGGGGCTGGCCACGAACCTGCTCGACGACCCTGCCGTCGAGGGCATGGTCATAAACGCACGGGATGTCACCGAGCGCCGCGCCCGCCTGGAACGCCAAGCGGCCCTCTCCGACCTGGGTCGTGAGGTCTTGCGGGCCACGACCATCGACGCGTCGTTCGAATCCGCTGCCGGCGTCATCACGCAGATCGTCGACGGCCGCTCGTGCCGGATCGTGAGCGCCCCGGGCTTCGCCGGGCCCGCCACCCGCCTCGCAGCCGTGACCGTCGAGGCGCCGGGGGGCGACCACGCACCAGGACCCGGCGACGTCCCCCGCCTACGCGTGCCGGTGGGCGAGCCCGATCAGCCGCTCGCATTCATCGAGCTGTTCAAGGAGGGCCCCACGTCCCCCGAAGAGGAGCAGTTCGTGGAGAGCGTGGCCGGCATCGTCCTGTCGTCCACGATCCGCTTCGGTGCTGAGGATGCCATCCGCCACCAGGCCATGCACGATCCGCTCACCGGCCTTCCCAACCGGGCCCTGTTCAACGACCGGCTCGAGCACGCCCTCGACCGGCAAGCCCGGGCGGCGGGATGCGTGGCGGTCATGATCGTCGACCTCGACGGCTTCAAGAACGTGAACGACAGCCTGGGGCACCTCACCGGAGACGCCCTGCTCATCGCCGTGGCGGAGCGCTTCGCCTCGAGCCTCCGCGGGTTCGACACCATCGCCCGGCTCGGCGGCGACGAGTTCGCCATCCTCTTCGATGAGCTCCACGCCGCCGACCAGGCCGGGCGGGTGGCCCAGCGCGTCCTCGACTCCCTGGTCAAGCCGTTGCCGCTCCCCGACCGGGAGGTGGCCATCGGCGCCAGTGTGGGCATCGCCGTGACCGACCGTTCCGACACCAGGGCCGACCGGCTCCTCGCCGACGCCGACGCCGCCATGTACCGGGCCAAGCGGGAAGGCAAGGGCTGCTACCGCGTCTTCGAAGCCGCCATGCACACCGCCGCGGTGGAGCGCATGACCCTCGAACAGGAGCTCCGCATCGCCATCAGGAACAGCGGGCTCACCGTGCACTACCAGCCGATCGTCGACACCAACAGCGGCCACGTGGTCTCCTTCGAGGCCCTGGCGAGATGGCCCCATCCGTCGCGGGGCTTCGTCCCCCCGAACACCTTCATCCCCCTGGCCGAGGAATCGGGCCTCATCATCGACATCGGCCACGCCGTGCTCCTGGATGCCTGCGCCCAGGCCAGGCAGTGGCACGCTCGGCTTCCCGGGCTGCGCCCCAGCATCTCGGTGAATGCCTCGCGCCTGCAGTTGGCCAACCCGAATTTCATCGAGCACGTCATGGACGCCATCGGCCGGGCCGACCTCGAGCCCGCATCGCTGATCGTGGAGGTGACCGAGTCGATCCTGGCGTCCGAGTCGGGAAACCTCATCGCCACGCTCGACGAGCTGCGACGCATGGGCGTCCGGGTCGCCATCGACGACTTCGGCACCGGGTACTCATCGTTCGCCGCCCTCGCCGAGCTGCCCATCGACATCCTGAAGATCGACAAGCGGTTCATCGACAACCTCGTCTACGACGCCCAGGGTCGGGGGTTCGTGAACGCCATCATGCAGCTGGCCCACACGCTTCACCTGGAGACCACCGCCGAGGGCGTGGAGGAGCAAGAGCAGCGCGAGGCGCTGGCCCTGCTCGGGTGCACCCATGTCCAGGGATACCTGCTGGCCCGGCCCATGTCAGGCGAGCAGACCCACGACTTCCTGGCCCAGAACGCCGGCATCGCCGGGTCGGGCCACGGCCAGCCGACCGCCGCGGTGGCCGAGCCCGGTAACTGGTAGGGAGCCGAGGTCAGGCGCGCCCGGGACCGACGAGCACCTCGAAGAGGTCGCCGCCGTCATCGACCCGGGCGAGCACCTCGTGGGGTCCGAAGCCGAGCAGGGTGTCGGCCCCTCCGTCCACCCCGGCCTCGACTTCGTCCCAGGTCAAGGGGGTCGACACCGTGGGCCGGTCGAGCGCCCGGAGCGAATAGGCCGACACCGTCGTCTTGGACCCACTGTTCTGGCTCCAGTCGATGAGGACCCGGCCCGTCCGCAGCGCCTTCGCCATGCGTGACACGACGAGACCCGGGTCGTCGGCCTCGAGCTCCTCGGCCAGGGTGTGGGCGTAGGCCACGGTCTCCTCGGGCCCCCAGGCGGCCCCGGCGACCGGCGCGTAGAGCTGGAGGCCCTTGGACCCGCTCGTCTTGGGCACGAGGTCGACGCCGTCCGCGCCGGCTCGCTCCCGGAGGCGCAGCGCCACCCGGCAGCACTGGGCGATGTCCGCCGGGGCACCTGGATCGAGATCGAAGACCACCAGGTCGGGAGGAAGCGGCGTGGCGTCGGGCCCCACCCGCCACATCGGCGTGTGGAACTCGAGCGCGGCCAGGTTGGCCAACCACACCACGGTGGCCAACTCGTCGACCATGACGTACCGGGTGGTGTCGCGCTGCTCGCGCTGCTCACGGTCGTCGCGCCCGTCGCGCCCGGCACCCCAGCGGCCGTCGGGCCTGCGGGGCAGGGTGACGGTGCGGATCCAGGCGGGCGCGTGCTTGGGCACGTTCTTCTCGATGAACCCGGGATGGTGCGACCCCTGGGGGAACCGCTTCACCGTCACCGGCCGACCGGCGAGGTGCGAGAGCAACACGGGAGCGATCCGGGCGTAGTAGTCGATCACGTCACGCTTGGTGAATCCGCTCGGGTACAGGGGCTTGTCCAGGCTGGACAACTGCAATTCGCGCTCCCCGATGCTGACGGTCACCCGCTGCGGGTCAGGGCTCACGGCGCACCTCGTCGGGCTTCTTGTCGACGCGCAGACCTCGCCACGACGGCTGTCGTAGCCGGCCGTCGTTGGTCCACTCGCTGAAGCGCACCTCGCCGACGAGCCGTGGCACCGCCCAGATGGCCGCCTTGCGGTATCGCGCCGGGACCTCGTTCACGAAGGGATCCTGCGCCGAGCGCAGCGGCTCGAGCCGTCGGGCCAGGTCGGCCAGCACCGCCTCGGAGAACCCGGTGCCGACTTGGCCCACGTAGACCAGGCCCGCACCGGACGGGACCCCGAGCAGCATCGAGCCGATCCGGCCGCTGCGCTGGCCCTCACCCGGCGTCCAGCCACCCACCACGACCTCCTGGGTGCGGACGTTCTTCACCTTGATCCAGCTCGAGGTCCTCCGCCCCGGGAGGTAGGGGGAGTCGAGTCGCTTCGCCACGACCCCTTCGAGCCCCTGCGCCACGCTGGACTCCAGGACAGCACTGCCTGGACCCGCGAAGCGCGGGCTCAGGGTCCACCCGACAGCCCCGGCCGTCTCGAGGTCCAGTGCCTCCAGATGCTGCCGGCGCTCGGCGTAGGGCCGGGAGAGCAGCGAGGTGCCGTCCACGACGAGCAGGTCGAAGAGCACGTACGCCAGGGGCACCCCGGGGCCTGCCGTGCTCCGGGATCGCCCCGAGGCGTGGACACGATGCTGGAGGAGTTGGAAGCTCGGACGTCCGTGCTGGTCGAAGGCCACGATCTCCCCGTCGGCGACCATCCGCGGCGCCGCCATGGGCCCGCCCGGGGCAACGAGCTCGGGGAACGCGTCGGAGAGGTCGTTGCCGTTCCTCGACGTCAGGCGGACGCCGTCGGCGTCGAGGAACGCCAGGGCGCGCACACCGTCCCACTTGAGCTCGAAGGCCCAGGCCGCGTCGTCCCGGGGCAACGGGCCCGCCGTCGCCAGCATGGGACGGAGCTCGGCGAACTGCGCCGCCTGCGGCCGCGGTGGATCCGCGTCGGAGCTCGTCAGAAGACGGTCAGCGAGAAGGACTGGGTGATGACCACCTTCGCCCTGCCCGTGCCGAACTTGGCGATGAAGGTCACGTGGTACACCCCGATGCTCTTGGCCGAGGGCGTGCCCGTCAGGGTGGCGGTGCCGTTGGGACCTGGGTGGAAGAAGACGCCCTTGGGGAGGTGGCCCTTCTTCTTGAGGGTGGCCGTCGGGCTCCCCGACGTCGAGACCAAGAACGAGAGCGACGTTCCCTGGACACTCCAAATGAACGGGTCACTGGTGAAGGCGTCGTTCGTGCCCGGGGCGACCAGGAAGCACTCGTTGGGGTCGAGGTTCGTGTTGTCGGTGTTGTCCGCGGCGGCCGCGTACATGCTGCTCCCGGCGTAGACCGCCGAGAAGCACCACGTGCCCACCGATATGGGGGTGACGGTGATGGAGGTCGCCGTCGACGAGATGCCCACCCCGGGGGTGAGGCTCTCGCCGGTGTCCGCCGGGAAACCGCTGGCCGCGCAGGGCCCCGGCGTCAGCGTGCCGGACACCGACGTGTGGCACAGGTAGAAGGCGACGTTGCCGGTGGGCGCGCCCCCGGCGAGATTGCCGTCCAACGACACCGTGTCGTTGGCGGAACCCCCCGGCCCCAGGGTGACGACGGAGGCGGAGACGAACGAGCTCGCCGTGGACGCCGCGGGGCTCACGAGGGC
>Ga0209698_10006744_pt1 | contig 12151 bp, 11 predicted proteins | sample LitLauG_LLR_2012_FD_187203 | JGI IMG/M metagenome (GOLD analysis project Ga0209698, IMG submission 187203) | Freshwater sediment microbial communities from Pennsylvania, USA - Little Laurel Run_MetaG_LLR_2012 (SPAdes) (version 2) | ecosystem: Environmental > Aquatic > Freshwater > Creek >...
GGTTCCTATCGGCACCGGCGGTAATTCCGCCGGACGCTTGGACTTAAGCGAGTCCACAGAACCAATGTCGATCCGGTGAGCGCCGATATCCGAATATGGATATCGCGCGTCTGGTGGCTCCGAAATCCAAAACGCTAGGCCGGACAAAGTGACTTCGGCCAACCTGTAGCTTTCTCTTTCCGCCTCAGTTCCACCCATGTCCCCAATCCACAAGTCGAGGATCAATCGCGCTTCACTCGTCGGGTAGTCGATGGCGACCGTCTGGAGTTCGGCATCGTGAAAGCCATTCGGAAGCGTGGCCGCAATCTCATCGAGCGTCATTGCCGTTTCTCTCGTCGAAGGTCGTTCAACCTCGCCGCCAACTTATAGAAAGCCGAGGTCCTCACTCTTGCCCGAGCGCCAAACTCTCCTCCAGCATCATGCGCGCCCGCGCGCGCAGCTTTTCCGTCTCGCTCTTCAATTGCCCGCACGCCGCCGAGATGTCGCGCCCGCGCGGGGTGCGCACCGGGCTGGCGTAGCCGGCGTTGAAGACGATGTCGGAGAACTTTTCGATCGTCTCCCAATCCGAACAGACATAGGGGCTGCCCGGCCATGGGTTGAACGGGATCAAATTGATCTTGGCCGGCAGGCCCTTGAGCAGGCGCACCAATGCCCTCGCCTCGGCGGGAGAATCGTTGATGCCTTTCAGCATCACATATTCGAATGTGATCCGCCGGGCGTTCGAGGCGCCGGGGTAGGTGTGGCAGGCGTCCAGCAGCATCTTAATCGGATATTTTTTGTTGAGCGGCACGATCTCGTCGCGCAATTTGTCGTTGGTGGCGTGCAGCGACACCGCCAGCATCGTGCCGCATTCCTCGCCCAGCGCCCGCATCAGCGGGACGACGCCCGAAGTCGAGACGGTGATGCGCCGCTTGGACAGCGAAAGCCCTTCGCCGTCGGTGAGCACGCCGATCGCGTCTCGCACGTGGTCGTAATTATAGAGCGGCTCGCCCATGCCCATGAACACGATGTTCGACACCGCGCGGGTTCCTTCGCCCGAGGGCACGAGCCCGTCGGTCGGCGCGATGCCGCCGGGGAAATCGCCCAGCCGATCGCGCGCGACCATCACCTGCGCGACGATCTCGGCGGCCGTGAGATTGCGCACCAGCTTTTGCGTGCCTGTATGGCAGAAGGTGCAGTTGAGAGTGCAGCCGACTTGGCTGGATACGCACAGCGTTCCGCGCGTCGCCTCGGGGATGTAGACGCATTCAATCTCGGCGCCCTTGTCGAACTTGCTGGCGGGCGGCATCCGGATCAGCCATTTGCGCGTGCCATCGGCCGAGACTTGCTCGGTGGTGATCTCGGGCCGCGCCAGGGTGAAGCGCTCGGCGAGCGCCTCCTGCATCGGCTTGGCGACGTTCTTCATCGCGGAAAAGTCTTGGGCGCCGCGATGGTAGATCCAGTGCCAGAGCTGGCCCGTGCGCATGCGCAGGTCTTTGGGCGCGACGCCGGAGGACGCCAGGGCTTTGGTCAGCTCGGCGCGGGTGACGCCGACGAGGCTCGGCAGGGTTTTAGCTTCGGCGTTCATACGAGAAATATCCAAAATCGGCGGGGGCCGCCGCGCCGGAGGTGTCGAACGCGATCATGCCCACAAAAGCGCCGGTGAACGAGGCGTGTTCGCCCCGTCCGGCTTCATCCGAGAGCAGCGAGGCATCGAGCGCGGGACCGACGTCGCGCCATGCGCCGCCCTCATTGTACGAAAATTGCAGCCTGGCGTGATCGACCGCGACGGCGAGCTTCACCGGTCCGTCGCCGAGCGTGACGCCCTCGGCGAGCGGGAACGACAACCGATTGTCCGGCCAATCGCCCTCGCACGACAGGATCGTCAGGCAGGGGCCGCGGACCTCGTGCCAGGTGACGGCGAGCATGTGGAACTTATGGCGGTTGTAATAGGCGGTGAGGCCGGCGGCTTGTTGGTAGGTGATGGGGGCGAACTCGATCTCCGTCTCGGCCCGATAGCAAAACTCCTCCTGCCGACGCGCCACGAGCGCCTGCTCGAACCACGAGCCGACGGACTCGCGGCCGTAAAGTCGCAAATGACCGGGGCGCGCGGTTAGCGAAAAGATGCGCTCGGGATGCGGCGTGCGCAGCCATTGAAAATCGAGCGGCAGTTCGCCGTCGAAGGCGTAGCGCGTGAGCTTCGGCCTCTCGATCCGCGCGGCGGGCTTTGGCGGCGCGACTTCGAGCGCGGGGACCATTCCGCCGCCCACGAGATAGAGCCAACCGTCCTCCCGCCATTCGCACTTTTGCAGCGCCGTCTCGCGCCCCATCGGCGAGCGCTTCGTGCCGGGGATCGGGCGCGAACACAAATGCGTGTGATAGACTTGGCCGTCCGGCGTTTCGACCATCTGGCCGTGCCCGGCGCGGGGCAGGGCGGCGTCGGCTTGGTCTTTGGACGAGATAAGGTGCCGTTTGGGATGCAGTTCATAGGGGCCATCGAGGCTCTTTGAGCGCGCCATGGTCACGGCATGGTCATAGCCCGTGCCGCCTTCGGCGGCGGTGAGATAATAGTAGCCGCCGCGTTTGAAGAGATGCGGCCCTTCGACCAGCCCATGCGCGCTGCCGGCGAAAATGTTTTTGATCGGGCCGACCAGCTTGCTGGCGTGAGCGTCGAACTCTTGGCAGAGAATGCCCGCGAAGGCCGGGTGCTTCGGCTTGCCGCCGATCGATTCCGAGCGATGGTTCCAAACCATGTTGACGAACCACTTGCGCCCGTCGTCATCGTGAAACAGCGAGGGGTCGAAGCCGCTGGAGTTTACGTAAATCGGATCGGACCACGGGCCCTCGATCGACGGCGCGGTGACGATGTAATTATGCGCGTCCTTGAAGTTGCCCTCGAAGCGCTTGACGTCGGTGTAGACCAGCCAGAATGTTCCGTCGGCGTGGGAAAGGCACGGCGCCCACACACCGCACGAATCCGGTTCGCCCCGCATGTCGAGTTGCGACGCTCGCGTCAGCGGGCGCGCGAGGAGCCGCCAATTCACCAGGTCGCGCGAATGGTGAATTTGCACGCCCGGGAACCACTCGAATGTCGATGTGGCTATGTAATAGTCCTCGCCGACGCGACAGATGGATGGGTCGGGATTGAAGCCGGGGAGGATCGGGTTGCGGATGAGGGCCATAGGCCGAGCTTTTAGGCGAGGGGCGGGGCGGACGCCACCATCTTATCATCCCCACTTGCGCGGGGATGGCGATCTTGGGCCTGACGGTGGGCCGCGCTAAACTCCGCCAAGGAGACCGCCATGAACGTCCAAGCCCCGCAACCGCCCGCCGCGCTCAAAATCTTTTCCAACCTCATCGGCGGCAAAAGCCTTCCCGCCGCCGATGGGCGCGTCATCGACGTCGTCTGCCCCTCCGACGGTCTGGCCTTCGCCACGCTGCCGCGCTCGGGCGCCGCGGAGATCGACGCCGCCGTGGGCGCCGCCCGCGCGGCGTTCGAGGGGCCGTGGAGCAAGCTCACCGCCGCCGAGCGCGGCCGCCTGCTGGTCAAACTCGGCCAGGCCATCGCCGACAACGCGAAGGAGCTCGCCGCGTTGGAATCGCGAGACTGCGGCAAGCCGCTGGCGCAGGGCGCCGCCGATATGGTCGCAGCCGCACGCTATTTCGAATTCTACGGCACGGCCGCCGACAAGCTGCATGGCGACACGATCCCGTTCCTCAACGGCTACACCGTCGCCATCGTGCGTGATCCCCACGGCGTATGCGGCCATATCGTGCCCTGGAACTATCCCGCGCAGATTTTCAGCCGCTCCATCGCGGCGGCGCTGGCGTGCGGCAACACCAGCGTCGTCAAGCCGGCGGAGGATGCCTGCCTCAGCGTGATCCGCATTTGCGAGCTGGCGCGCCACATCGGATTCCCCGATGGCGTGTTGAACGTCGTCGCCGGGCTGGGCGGCGAAGCGGGGAGCGCGCTTTCCAGCCACCCGGACGTCGATTTCATCTCCTTCACCGGCAGCCCGCTCACTGGCGCGATCATCCAGGCCGCCGCCGCCAAGAATAACGTCGGCTGCACCATGGAACTGGGCGGCAAGTCGCCCCAGCTCGTTTTCGCCGACGCCGATTTCGCCACCGCCGCGCCGGTGGTCGTCAACGCGATCATCCAGAACGGCGGGCAGACCTGCTCCGCCGGCTCGCGCGTGCTCATCGAGCGTTCTGCGTCCAAAGCCTTCTGCGACAAGCTGGCCGAGCGGTTCGCCAAACTGACGGCGGGCCCGCACGATGGCGGGTTTGATCTGGGCGGCATGATCAACGCCAAGCAGAAGGCGCGGGTCGAGATGTTTTTGGAGCGCGCCCGCGCCGACAAGCTGCCGATTCTGGCGCAGGGGTCGATCGCCCCTGGCTCGCCGATCGGCGGCTATTACGTCAAGCCGACGCTGATCGGCGACGTGCCGCGCGACAACACCTTGGCGTGCGACGAGGTGTTCGGCCCGGTGTTGTCGGTGATGCCTTTCGAGGACGAAGCCGACGCCATCGCCCTCGCCAATGGCACCCCCTACGGCTTGATCGCGGGCGTGTGGACGCGCGACGCCAGACGCTCGATGCGCGTCGCCAGGGCGATGCGTTGCGGGCAGGTCTACGTGAACGGCTATGGCGCGGGCGGCGGCGTCGAATTGCCGTTCGGCGGCGTGAAGAAGAGCGGCCACGGGCGCGAGAAGGGCTTTGAGGGGCTCTATGAGTTCTGCGCGACCAAGACGATTGTCGTGAACCACGGCTGAGCGCCGGGGAAGATGAAAACTTAAAGTCCGCATCATTTGGCGCTGCTTAGCGTCAGATTTTGTGGTTGATGGCGTGGAGGTTTCGCCTTGAGCTTAGTTCAATATGCCGACCACGGCTTTTTCGCCCCCGCAAAGATCGCTTCGGTTCTGCGCACCACCAGCGCAGAAGTGGCGCAGACGGCGGGCCTCGGGCGGGATGCGGTGCAGCGCAAGGACCGCGTCCGCACGGACCGCACCCAAAGCCGGTTGCGGGAGATGGTCGAATTCCTCAACAAGCTCGAACCGCGCTTTGGCTCGGCGTTGATCGCCTATGCCTGGTATCGTTCGGAACCGCTCCCCGGCTTCTCCGGCCAAAGCGCGATGCAGATGGCGCGCGCCGGGCGGGCGGCCGACGCGCTCGACTATATCGACTCGGTTGACGCCGGAGTGCACGCCTGACGCCGAGCGTGCATTTTCGCGGCCCCCTCTATTGCGCCCTCAACCCGCTTTTTGCGCGCGAGCCCCTGTCGGGCCAGGCCGCGGAGATTTATGGTGGACGGTTCAACCCGAAGGGCGCTCCCGCGCTCTATGCGTCACTGAACGTGTCGACGGCGCTGCGCGAGGCCAACCGCGTCGGCACCCTCCAGCCGACGACGCTCGTCAGTTACGACGCCGACATCGCCGATGTTTTCGACACAAGGGATGGTGCGGCGCTCGAAGCTCAGGCGATGACCGGCGCCGACCTCGCCGACGCCGCATGGCGCGACCAAATGAAATCGAACGGCGAATCCAAAACCCAAGCTTTCGCGCGCCGCCTGATCGCTGGGGGCCGCAACGGCCTGCTTGTTCGAAGCTTCGCGCCGGGCGCGCGGGAGGACGATCTCAATCTCGTGCTCTGGCGATGGGGCGCCGCGCCGCCTTCGCGCCTCAAATTGATCGACGACGAGAACCGTTTCGCCTGACGGCTTTGCGCTTGGAGCGCATGTGGTGGATAGAGCCCCATGCCCCAAGCGCAAAAAATTCCACGCGCCATCCTTTTCGACTTGGACGGCACGTTGCTCGACCCGCAGCGCGGCATCTTCGCCGGCTTTCGCCACGCGCTCCAGCACATGGGCGCGCCGCCGCCGCCCGAGCCGCTGCGCTGGATCATCGGCCCGCCGCTGCGGGGATCGCTGAGGGCGGCCCTGGGCGAGGGGGCGGACGTCGCCGAGGCCCTTCGCGCCTATCGCGCGCTGTATGTCGACGGCGGCGGGATGTTGGACGCCGAGGTCTATGACGGCGTGCCCGAGGCGCTTGCTGAGTTGGGCGCGTGCAGTCGGCTTTTCGTCTGCACGTCGAAGCCGAAAGTCGTGGCGGAGCGCATCCTCGCGCATTTCGATCTCGCGCGGTCTTTTGAAGCGGTTTATGGCACGGGGCTCGACGGGTCGTTCGATGAGAAAGCGGAATTGTTGGCGCATCTGCTCGCCAGCGAACAACTGCTGCCGCAGGACTGCGTCATGGTCGGCGACCGGCGATTCGACATGGAGGCCGCCGCGCGCAATGGTGTGGCGGGCGTCGGCGCGCTTTGGGGCTACGGCGACGAAGCGGAATTGATGAAGGCGGGCGCGACGGCGCTGTGCGAACGGCCGGGGGAATTGGCCGCCGCGATCGACACATTGGCGTCGATCGCGTCCTTCCGGTAAAATTCATCCATGCCCTTCGCCATCCTCCTCATCGCGCTGAGCCTCGTCGCGGCCGCCTTCTTCGCGGGCGCCGAGACTGCGTTTTCCGCCGCCTCGCGCGCACGCCTGCAAGCGCTGGAGAACGCGGGCGACGCGCGCGCGGCGCTGGTCAACCGGCTGCTCCAGCGCCAGTCGCGCCTGATCAGCGCCATGTTGATGGGCGGGCAGTTCGTCACCATCGGCTCGTCCGCCCTCGCCACGGGCTTGTTCCTCGCCGAATTCGGCGACCGGGGCGTGGTCTATGCGACGGCGATGATGACGGCGTTGGTGATCGTGTTCGCCGAAGTGCTGCCCAAGACTTTGGCGCTCGCTTATCCCGAGCGCACCTCCCTCGCGCTGGCGCCGGTGGTCGCTCTTTGCGTCGCCGTGCTTTCGCCTATTGTCGCGGCGGTCGAATGGTTTGTCGGGCTGTTGCTGCGCATCGACCACGATGCGCCGCCCGCGCCGCCCGGCGACATCACCGGCGCCGAGGAACTGCTGGGCGCCGTCGACATCCTGCACCGCGAAGGCGGCGTGGCGCGCGAAGAGCGCGACATGCTCGGCGGGCTGTTGGAACTGGGGGAAATTCCCGTCTCCGACATCATGATCCACCGCACGAAGATGCGCATGATCGACGCGGATTTGCCGCCGGCCGAGTTGGTCAAGGAACTGCTCGCCTCGCCCTACACGCGCGTGCCGATCTGGCGCGGCCAACCCGACGAGATCGTCGGCGTGCTGCATGTGCGCGACTATCTCAAGGCGCTGGTGGCGACTGGCGGCGATCCCGCGCGCGTCGACGTCACCGCCATCGCCACGCCGCCGTGGTACATCCCGGAATCGACCAGTCTGCGCGACCAGTTGCGCGCGTTTCTGGCGCGCAAGACCCATTCGGCGCTGGTGGTCGACGAATATGGCGTGGTGCAGGGCCTCGTCACGCTCGAGGACATCATCGAGGAGATCGTCGGCGACATCCACGACGAGCACGACGAGATCGTCCACGGCGTGCGCAAGCAGCGCGACGGCTCGCTGATCGTCGAGGGCTCGGTGACGATCCGCGACCTCAACCGCGCGATGAACTGGAAGCTGCCCGACGAAGAGGCCGCCACCATAGCCGGTTTGGTCATCCATGAAGCCCGCGCCATCCCCGAGACGCGCCAGACGTTCAGCTTCCACGGGCTGCGGTTCGAGGTGCTGCGCAAGCAGCGCAACCGCATCGCCGCGCTCAGGATCGAGCCTTTGCAGGCGAAAGGGGACGCCGGGGCGAAGGCGAAGGAGCCGCAATTGCCGTCCGGTGGCGCCGCCCCTATATAGCGGGCGCCGCGGGAGTCTCGTGGCGAGAGGAATTGGCCGATGTCATGGAACAACAGTGGCGGCGGCGGCCCGTGGCGCTCGCCGGGCCAAGGGCCGTGGGGGCAGGGGCCGAACGGGCAGCAGCCGCCGCAAAACGACGTCGAAGAAGCTATTCGCAAACTGCAGGACTCGTTTAAGCGCGTCACCGGCGGCGGCGGCCCTGGCGGCGCGGGAATCGGCGCCAAGGCGGTTGCGGTCGTTGTGCTCGCCGCGCTCGTGCTGTGGCTCGCGTTCGGGACGTTCTATTCGGTGCAGCCCAACGAGGTCGGCATCAATCTGACCCTTGGCCGCTACACCGGCAAGGTGCCCGCCGGCCTGCAATGGAATTGGCCCTGGCCGGTCGGATCGCACATCCTCCTGCCCGTGTGGGACCAGCAGATCACCACGGTCGGCTATGTCGGCGACCAGGTCGGCGCCGACAACCCCGCCGAGAGCCTGATGCTGACCGGCGACCAGAACATCGTCGACGTCCATTTCCGCGTGATTTGGCAGATCGATCCGGAAAAACCGGAAGATTACGCCTTCCACATCCTCAGCCCGCGCGACACGGTGAAAGCCGTGGCGGAGAGCACGATGCGCGAAGTCGTCGGCTTGAAGACCATCGACGGCATCCTGACCGCCGACCGCAAGGGAATGGAGCCCGACGTGCTCCAACGGATGCAGACGGTGCTCTCGTCCTATGGCGCCGGCGTCCTGATCAAACAGGTGCAGTTGCAGTCGGTCGACGCGCCGCCGCAAGTCATCTCGGCCTATCGCGACGTGACCGCCGCGCAGCAGGATTTGCAGCGCGCCGTCAATGAGGCCGACACACAGGCCAACAAGATCGTCCCGGAAGCAAGAGGACAAGCGTCCGCGATCACCGCGCAGGCCAACGCCTACAAGCAGCAGACGATCCTCGAGGCGACCGGCCAGACCGCGCGCTACAAGCAGATCTACGACCAATATAAGAAGGCGCCCGAGGTCACGCGCGAGCGCATGTATCTCGAAACCATGGAGAAGGTTCTGGGTCCGATGAACAAGACCTTCATCGATTCCGCCGGCTCCAGCCCTCCGGTCCCGTACCTGCCGCTCGACACGCTCGGCGGCCAAAATAAGGGGACGGGCCAATGACCCCCGCGCGCCTCGTTTCGATCCTCGTCCTCGTCGCGGCCGCGCTGTTGCTGGCTTCGCTGTCCCTGTTCACCGTCGATCCGACCGAGCAGGCCTTGGTGCTGCGCTTCGGACAGCCGGTGCGCGATCTGATCGACGATCCCGGCCTTTACGCCCGCGTTCCGTTCGTCGATTCGGTCGTTTACATCGATAAACGCATTCTGGCGCTCGACAACGAGCGGCAGGAGATTTTGGTCGCGGACAATCAGCGTCTCGAAGTCGACGCCTTCGTGCGCTATCGCATCGCCGATCCGCTTGTTTATTACCGCTCGGTCGGCGACATCCGGGGCGCCAACGCGCAATTGGGCGGCTTGCTGAATTCGGCGCTGCGCCGCACGCTGGCGGACGCCTCGATCGCCGACATCGTGCGCAACAACCGCGAGGCGTTGATGGGCTCGATCCGCGACCAGGTGAAATCGGCGGCGCAGAGCATCGGGTTGGCGGTCATCGACGTGCGCATCAAACGCGCCGATCTTCCGGCGGAAAACTCCGAGGCGGTGTTCAAACGCATGCAGGCGGAGCGCCAGCAATCGGCCGCCTCCTACCGCGCCCAAGGCGCGCAGCAGGCGCAAAAGATCGTGGCGGACGCCAATGCGACGGCGACCGTGACCGTCGCCACCGCCCAGGCCCAAGCCGAGCAAATCCGAGGCGAAGGCGACGCCGAACGCAACCGCATTTTCGCCGAGGCCTATGGGTCGGACGTGGATTTCTTCAAGTTTTATCGGTCGATGCTGGCCTATGAGACGGCCTTCAAAGGCGACACGCGCGCCTTGATCGGTCCGAAATCGGATTTCTTCCGCTATTTCAGCAATCCGAACCCGGCCGCCGAAGCCACGCCGATTCCGGAGCCGGCCAAATGAGGCGCGCGCCGTGACTTGGGCGCGCGATGTCCTGCTCGCAATCGGCTTGGTGTTCGCCTTCGAGGGCATTTTGCTGGCCGGACTGACCGACGCCCTGAAGAAACGCTGGCTCGCCATGGCCAAAGTCGACGATTCCCGCCTGCGCACCGGCGGCCTCCTGGCGGCAGCCTTCGGCGTCGCCTTGGTGTGGGCCGCCAAAATGATGGCGTGAGCGGCCTTATTTAGCCATGATGGCGGCACAGTGTTAGCTCTGGGACGCCCGTATCGTCAGACAACCCGCAACCTTGGAAACGCCATGCTGATCCGCGCCGCTCTGTTGAGTTCGTCGTTCGCGCTTTTGTTGTCCGTGGGCCAAGCCGTGGCCGACGACGCGCCGACCATAGTGATGGGCAAGCCGAGTAACCTCGCCGATCTTGTCGATCAAGTGGCCAACGCGGTGGTCAACATCTCCGCGACCGAGACGCTGGACGCCAAGGCGGGCGGCGAGGGCCAAGACCAAGCGCAGCCGGACGTGCCCAAGGGCACGCCGTTCGACGATTTCTTCGATCAATTTTTCAAGCAGCGGGGCCTTGGCGGCGCGCCCGCGCATCCGCGCAAGCAGCAGTCGTTGGGCTCGGGATTCGTCATCGACCCCTCGGGCATCGTCATCACCAACAATCATGTCGTGGGCGAGGCGCAGGACATCGTCGTCATTTTCACCGATGGGCGCAAGCTCAAGGCCAAGGTGATCGGCAAGGACCCCAAGGTCGACGTCGCCGTGCTCAAGGTGGAGAGCGACAAGCCGTTCAAGACGGTGGCGTTCGGCGACAGCGACAAAGTGCGCGTCGGCGACGGCGTTATGGCGGTCGGCAATCCGTTCGGGCTTGGCGAGACCGTCACCGCCGGAATCCTAAGCGCGCGCAACCGGGACATCGACTCCGGCCCGTACGACGATTTCCTGCAGACCGACGCCTCCATCAATAAAGGCAATTCGGGTGGCCCGCTGTTCAATTTGAAGGGCGAGGTGATCGGCATCGACACCGCGATCCTGTCGCCCAGCGGCGGCTCGATCGGCATCGGCTTCGCCACGCCTTCGAACACGGTCGGCCCGGTGATCGACCAATTGCGCCAGTTTCACGAGACCCGGCGCGGCTGGCTGGGCGTGCGCATCCAATCGGTCGACGATTCGATCGCCGAGAGCCTGCAAATGGGCGACGCGCGCGGCGCGCTGGTGGCGGGCGTCGATCCGAAGGGCCCGGCCAAACCCGCGGGCCTGGAGACCGGCGACGTCATCATCAAGTTCGACGGTAAGGACATCAAGGAGTCGCGCGATCTCCCGCGCATCGTGGCGAACACGCCGGTCGGCAAGGAAGTCGACGTGATCTTCCTGCGCAACAAACAGGAAATGACGAAGAAGGTGACGGTCGGACGCCTGGAGGACGGCGAAAAGGTCGCCGCCGCAGACGTCTCCGCGACGCCCGAGGCGAAAGCGGACGCCAAGCCTACTGTCGCGCTCGGCCTCGAACTTTCCGGCGTGACCGACGCGATTCGCAAGACTTATTCGCTCAAGCCGGCGGCCAAAGGCGTCGTCGTGACCAAGGTCACGCCCAACTCCAACGCCGCCGACAAGGGCTTGCAGCCGGGCGACGTCGTGCAAGAGGTCAACCAGGTGGCGGTGGAGAAGCCGACCGATTTCACCAAGGCGATCGACGGGCTGAAGAAAGCCGGCAAGAAGACGGCGCTTCTGCTGGTCGCCAACGCGGACGGCGACGTGCGGTTCGTCGCGTTGGCGCTGGAGTGAAGGCATAACTCCCTCCCCCGCAGGGGGAGAAGGATTCTACGGCCTGACTTGCCCGTCGCCGCGCACTCGATATTTAAACGTGCAGAGCTGCTCGACGCCCACGGGCCCGCGCGCGTGCATCCGGCCCGTGGCGATGCCGATCTCGGCGCCGAAGCCGAATTGGCCGCCGTCGGCGAATTGGGTGGATGCGTTGTGCAGCACGATGGCGCTGTCGACTTCGCGCAGAAACTTTTCCGCCGCCGCTTTGTCCTCGGTGACGATGCAATCGGTGTGGTGCGAGCCGTGCGCCTCGATGTGCGCGATGGCGGCGTCGAACCCGTCGACGATGCCCACCGCGATGATCGCGTCGAGATATTCCGTGGTCCAGTCCTCTGCGTCCGCGCGGGCGGCGGCGGGGTAGAGGGCGAGCACCGAGTCGTCGGCGCGGATCGCGCAGCCGGCCTTCGCGAGCGCCTCGCATAGCGGCGCGGTGAAGCGCGCCGCCACTGCGCGGTCGATCAGCAATTTCTCGGCGGCGCCGCAAATGCCCGTGCGGCGCATCTTGGAATTGACGACGATGCGCAGCGCTTTTTCCAAATT
>Ga0209698_10006745_pt1 | contig 12149 bp, 9 predicted proteins | sample LitLauG_LLR_2012_FD_187203 | JGI IMG/M metagenome (GOLD analysis project Ga0209698, IMG submission 187203) | Freshwater sediment microbial communities from Pennsylvania, USA - Little Laurel Run_MetaG_LLR_2012 (SPAdes) (version 2) | ecosystem: Environmental > Aquatic > Freshwater > Creek >...
GTGGTTTTCATGCGCTGCATCGCGGTATTCACGAATGAGATTTGACAGCCCTTTGCTGCAGCGCCGGTTGATACCGGTCAATGGCGAACCAATGAGGCTTTTGGCGCACCGGCCGGTGGCGGTTGCCGCTCGCGGTGACCCGCGTATGAGTGATGGCAGGAGCGCCGCTTGCGCTAGCGGTCAATCGCGAGGGTTTGATCCAGATTAAAGCGGCGGGCAGCCGCGCGCTTTCGTCATACAAAAAACGGCAGGCCGGACATACACCGGCTTGGCTGCAAATCCGTACATCGCAAAATTGGTTAAAGTGCGGCGACGCCCATTTTCTCGTCTTATGCATCTGGACATTTTGCGCATGCACCCACCCCGGGCGGCGCGCGCCGCTGCGTGCGTCCGGCCGCGCATCGCCTGCATCCTGGCCCTGTGGGCCCTGTGCGCGCTCGCCGGTGCGCGCGCCGACGAGGTGCAGGTCGCGGTTGCCGCCAACTTCGCCGCACCGATGCAGGAGCTGGCCGCGGAGTTCGCGCGCAGCAGCCCACACCGCGCCGTGGCGATCGTCGGTGCCACCGGCAAGCTCTATGCGCAGATCCGCAACGGTGCCCCCTTCGAAGTGCTGCTGGCCGCCGATGCGGCCACGCCCCGGCGCCTGGAGGACGAAGGCGCCGCGGTGGCGGGCCAGCGCTTCACCTACGCGATCGGCAAGCTGGTGCTGTACAGCGCGCGCCCGGGTTTCGTCGATGCCAAGGGCGAGGTGCTGCAGCAGGCGCGCTTCTCGCACCTGGCAATCGCCAATCCGCAGACCGCACCATACGGCGCGGCGGCACTGCAGGCCTTGCAGGCGCTGGGCCTGCGCCAGCGCCTGGCCAGCACGTTCGTGCAGGCCGACAACATCGCCCAGGCTTTCGAGTTCGTTGCTACCGGCAACGCCGAATTGGGCTTCGTGGCGCTGTCGCAGGTTGCGGCGCCCGGCAAGGCCTCGGCCGGATCCTGGTGGCTGGTGCCCGCCGCGCTCTACGCGCCGATCCGCCAGGATGCCGTGCTGCTAAAGGCGGGCGCAAACCGACCGGCGGCGCGCGCCTTCCTGGATTTTCTGCGCAGTGACAAGGCCCAGGCGCTCATCCGCACTTACGGGTACGACAACTAGCCCACCGCTTGCAGGCGGTGCGTGCAAGGCCCCGAACCCGGTGGTGGCGGCGGGGGGCGATAGCGGCAGCCAGGTGCTTGCGTTGCCCTCGATCTCGCGCGAATTATGATGCGCGTCTTGGCGCCACCCCAGGTCGGCGGCCAGTGCCGCGCCCAGGCCCCGAAGCCCGACGCGTGCCGACCGTGCCGGGCGCCCCCAACCCAAGGACAGGCTTGTGAAATCCAACATGAATGCGCTGGCCGCCGCCGCGCTGGTGCTGCTCCCCTTGCTGACGCTGATCCCGGGCGCCCGGGGTCAGACAGCGGCCGTTCCCCAGGTACAGACCATTGCCGGCATGCCGCCCGTCGTGGATGCGGCCAATCTGTACAGCGAGACGGGGCCGGCGCACCTGAGCGCCGCGCTGCGGGGCGACCTTGAGCGCGTGTATGTACCCAACCTGCGCTCCAACGACGTTACAGTAATCGATCCGCAATCCTTGAAGGTCGTAGACCGCTTCAAGGTGGGCATTGCGCCCCAACACATCGTGCCCTCGTGGGACCTGCGCACGCTTTGGGTGGCCAATAACGCCGAGCGCCGCAAGGACGGCAGCCTCACGCCGATCGATCCGCTCACGGGCAAGCCCGGCAAGGCGATTTCGGTAGACGATCCCTATAACCTGTATTTCACGCCCGATGGCAAGTCGGCCATCGTCGTGGCCGAGGCGCACGAGCGGCTCGACTTTCGCGATCCGCAAACCATGGCCCTGCAGTATTCGATACGCACCCCGGCCTGTGCCGGCATCAATCACGCGGATTTTTCCATCGACGGCCGCTATGCGCTGTTCACCTGCGAGTTCCAGGGCAGCCTCGTGAAGATCGACCTGGTCGGGCACAAGGTGCTGGGCTATCTCAAGCTCGCGATGCCGCGCACGCGCCTGCGCGAATCGGCGCAAGCCACCGACCCCGGGGCCACGGAAGTGTGCACCGCCACCAAAGGCATGCCCCAGGACATCCGCATCGCCCCCGACGGCCGGCGCTTTTACGTCGCCGACATGGCGGCCGACGGCCTGCATATCGTCGACGGCGACGCCTTCCAGGAGGTGGGCTTCATCGCCACCGGGCTGAGCGCCCATGGCCTGTATCCGAGCCGCGACGGGCGCAGCCTGTACGTGGCCAACCGCGGCAGCCACAGCATCCATGGCGCGCCGCACGGCGCCGGCGGCGTGACGGTGATCGACTTTGCCACCGGCAACATCACCGCCCGCTGGCCGATCCCGGGCGGCGGCAGTCCCGACATGGGCAACGTGAGCGCCGATGGGCGTTACCTGTGGCTGTCGGGGCGGTTCGACAATGTCGTATACCGCTTCGACACGAGCTCGGGCGCCGTCGTGCAGGTGCCGGTCGACCTGGAGCCGCACGGGCTCACGGTGTGGCCGCAGCCGGGGCGCTATTCGCTGGGGCACACCGGGAATCTGCGCTAGCACGGCAGCGGCAACGACGCTATGGTGCGGGGCGCGCTGCGCCCTGCCACGAGGGGCGGCGCCGGCGGGATTCGATACCCGTAAAAATCCACGCTGCCCGCGAGCGCGCGCGGCCGCGCGATTGCGAGATTGTGGAGCGCTAGCGGATCCTTTATCCTGCCGGCGACCCTACGCTGGGCAAGCAAGTCACCTGAGGCGCGATCATCCCCGATGGAATCCAACACCCTCGACATTCCCGCCATCCTGGGCAGCCATCCGGGCTTCGGTTTTTTTTCGACCGTGGTCGACGTGCCGGGCAAGGGGCGCACCCGTTACTGGTTCTCCTTTGGCGTTGCCATGGAATTGCTGCACTACAAATTGCAGTACCGGGAACGCTTCGGGCCGGAGCCCGACTGGGTCGATCTATGCCATCCCGGGCATCGGCTGCAACTGTGCCGCCAGGCAATCAATGCCGGGCAGCGCTTGCCCGACGAAAAGCCCGCACCGGGTTCCTAGCAGCGCGCTTGCGATGGCGCGCCCAGGCGCAATGCCCGCTCCGCCAGGGCCGGGCCGGCAGTGGCGCCCCTCAGAAGTCGTAGCCCAGTTGCAGGGTCCACAGCGTCGAGGCCACGAGCTGGCCGACATTGCCCGAACTCGGAACGTCGGTGTTGACATTCTGGCTGATGGGCACCGACACATTGGCGAAGATCTTGTAATTGCCGGCACGCAGGTCGATGCCAGGCGCCACCAAAAAGCGGCGGTAGCCGCTGTTGAGGGAGGCGGTCGGTCCGCCGTCGGCGTTGCGCTTGCTCGCCACCAGCTGTAAAACCGGAGCCACCTTGCTGAAGCCGCCCACGGCGCCCAGGCTGTAGGTGATACCGGCGCCCAGGTTGATCTCATTACCCGGGCGGTAGCTCGCGCCGGTCTGGGCCGCGTTGGTGGTGGCGCCGTCGCGCGTGAAAACGGCAAATTGATAGCGGGCCTGCAGAAAATAATCGAGGCTGCCGTCGGCGTTCAAATTGCCCACGTTGTAGCCGCCCAGCACGATGTCGGTGCTGCCGGTGCCCGGCAGGGTGTCGCGGTCGTAGGCCATGCCGCCCGTGGTGCCGGCCGCCGCGTTCGGAGGTATGTAGGGGCCGGTGTAATCGCCGGTGGGCAGCTTCACGCCGAAGGTGACACCGGTGGACATGTCCGGGGAAAAGCCGGCGTACACACCCTGTATGACCGCATCGCCCAGCGCGGTGAGCTTGGTGGTTGCCTCCTGGCCCAAGGGATACGGCCCGCCATCGCCGGTGGTCGTGAACGAGCGTTCGAATATGGGCAGTTCGACCATGACGCCCCACGCGTGGTTGATCATGTACTGACCGCCGAAGGTATAAAAGCTGGTCTTGATCTGCTTGTCGGCGTTGTCCGACGCCGGCGCGCTCGAACTGCCCTCCCAGTTCTTGTTCTGGTTCATGAAGCTGTAGCGCAACCAGGCCGAGAAACCCGAATCGGACATCGTGGGGAAGGCGTTGTTCGCCCCGATGTCGAAGATGCCGCAGCCGCAGGCGCAGGCCGAGGCGGTGTCGGGCACGGCTGCCAAGGCAAAGGCCCCGATTACGGCGGTGCTCAGGCTCAGGCGGCCGAGGCCTGCGACACGCCGCGCTTGGGGGGGCCGCTTGGCCGCACCGGTGTTCGAATTCATGCGTCTGGGCTTTCGGATCTGTGGGCTGGGGTCATTGTTCGCGGCGACCACGGTCGCCATGTATGTGTGTCGTGCGCTGCAGCAGCGATATTAGGCAGGCGGGAGCGGTTTGTAACTGCGACATATTGTCGCGGGGCGGGCCAGCATCACCCGGCGGGTCCTGCAGTTGCGGTGCCGCCGGGGGCATTCCATCGATACCAGCAACACGCCGTGGGTGGTCCTTGTACGCAACCGCTTGTGCGCAGCAGCAGCGAAAATGCCTGCGCCAGGGTGACGCCGGCACCAGGGCAACCGCAAGCATGCTTGACCCTGATCACTACGGCCCTTGCCGATCCTGCACAGAATCCGTCCACGATGCGATCGCATAGGCTGCGGTCCACGCCCCCAGCGTGGACGCGCGCCGCCGGCGACCGGCGCGGTGACTTGACGGGGGCTGGCAATGTCAACCGTGTACGAAGCGCAGGACCGCGAGTCCCGGCCAGGGGAGCCGGGTATGCGCTCGGAAGACCCGCGCGATGTCGGCTGGGTGCGCCAGAACATACCCTGCCAGAGCGCCTGCCCCGCCGGCACCAACGTGCCGGCTTACATCGGCGCCATCGCCGCCGGGCGCCACGGCGAGGCCTACGAAATCAATCGCGCCGCCAACGTGCTGCCGGGCGTGCTCGGACGCATCTGCTCGCGGCCTTGCGAGGATGCCTGCCGCCATGGTTGGCCGGGCAATGGCGAGGCGGTGGGCATCTGCAATCTCAAGCGTGCAGCCGCCGATCTCAAGCATGCCGGCCATCGCATCACCGAGCAGCTGTATGCCCCTACCGGCAAGCGCATCGCGATCGTCGGTGCCGGACCCGCCGGCGTTGCAGCGGCCCATGACCTGTCGGTCCTCGGCCATGACGTCACCGTACTCGAGCGCGAGCAGCATTTCGGCGGCATGCTGCGCTACGGAATCCCCGAATTCCGGCTGCCGCGCGACATTCTCGACATCGAACTGCACAACGCACTGCGCTTGGGCGTGGACCTGCGCTGCGGCCAGGGGGTGGGACATGGTCCGGGCGAAATTCCCCTGGCGCGCCTGCTCGAACAGCATGACGCGGTACTGCTGGCCGCCGGTTGCATGGCGCCCCTGCCGCTGCAATTGCGCCAGGCCGGCGCCGGCCCGGGGGCGGCGCCGGCTTGTCCGGACATCGAGCATGGTTTGCCCTTCCTGGTAGCCCTGCACCGCGGCCAAAGCAAGTCGGTGGGCCGGCGGGTCGCCGTGGTGGGTGCGGGCTTCACCGCCCTGGACTGCGCGCGCGTGGCCACGCGCCTGGGTGCGCAGCAAGTCACGATCCATATACGCACGGCCGAGGAGTACATCCCCGTCACCAAGGAGGAGATCTTCGAAGCCAAGCGCGAAGGCGTGCGCATCAAGGGACTGCGCACACCGGTAGGTGTCGTGCTCGACGGCCAGGGGCGTCTGACCGGGGTCGAGTTCGTGCAGAACCGCTTGGGCGCCTGGCGGCCGGATGGGCGGCGCCAGGCCTTGCCGATCGAAGGATCGGAGTTCGTCGAGGCCTGCGACACGCTGCTGATCGCCATCGGCCAGAAGACCGTCAACGATTTCATCGAACCGCAGGTGGAGCTCGACGAATGGCAGAACGTGCGCGTGGGTGACGCGGGCATGACCTCGGTGCGCGGCCTGTTCGCCTGTGGCGACTTCGTCACCGGGCCCAGCACGGTCGTCGAAGCCATAGGGCGCGGGCGCCACGCGGCGCAGGGCCTCGACGCCTGGCTCATGGGCAAGCCGCGGCGCCGGCGTGTCGTGCGCATCGAGCCGGTGCAACAGCCGTTGCGCGAGCGCAGCTTCGACTTCATCGCCCGCCAGGAGATGCCGACCGCGCCCCTGCACGAGCGCCTGGGCAAGGACCGACCCGAGGTCGAAATCGGATTGGACGCGCAGCAGGCGGTGCAGGAGGCGCGGCGTTGCTACCTGTGCAATCTGCATTACCAGATCGATGTGGACCGCTGCATCTACTGCCGTGCCTGTATCGAAGTGGCGCCGCGCAACTGCATCAAGCTCGTGCAGGGCGTGGACATACTCGACGACGGCAGCTACGGCAGCCTGCGCGAAGCGCGCGAATGGAACCAGGTCGGCGCGATCTGGATCGACAACAACGAATGTATCCGCTGCGGCGCCTGCTTTCGCGCCTGTCCGGTCAAGTGCATCGCGATAACGCGCAACGAATTCGTCGAGGTCGATACGCCATGACCCGGCCCCGCCACCACGTGATCATCGGTACCGGCGTGGCCGGCAACCAGGCGACGCGCACGCTGCGCCAGCGCGAACCCGATGCGCGCATCAGCCTGCTGACGCTGTCGGCGCTGCCGTTCTACAACCGCTACGATTTGCCGCGCGTGTTTCGCGGCGTGCACGACTGGCGCGAATTCCTCGTCGATCCGCCGTCGTACTACGAGGATCAGCGCATCGAGCTGCGCCGCTGCACGCAGGTCGTCAATGTCGATGCCCAGCGCAAAACCCTGGCGCTGGAGCATAACGAGACCCTGTCCTACGACACGCTGCTGGTGGCCTCGGGTGGCCGCGCCTACCTGCCAGAGGAACTATCCGAATACCGCGACCTGCTCGACGGGTTCACGTCCTTCGAGCAGGCCATGACCATGCAGCGCAAACTGCCCGCCGGCGGTGCTGTGGCAATCCTGGGCGGGGACATGATCGGCCTGGATCTGGCACGCACCCTGGTGGACACCGGCCACCGCGTCATGCTGGTTGCCGGCAAGCACACGTTCTGGCCGCACGTCGAGACCCCCGAACAGCGCCAGGCGCTGCTCGGGGTGCTGCAGTCGATGGGCATCGAGATCATCGACGCCGAGGCGCAGGGCGGCATCGCCTCGATCCAGGCGGGCGCACGCGGCTTTGCCGCGCGGCGACTGGTGTTTGGCAAGGGGCGCGAATGCACCGCCGACGTGGTGCTGCCCTCGTTCGGCCTGGCGCCGGCGGTGGAATTCATGATCGGATCGGGCGTCGCCATCGAGCGTGGCCTGCTGGTCAGCCCGAGCCTGCGCACGACCGACGATTCGATCCTGGCGGCAGGCGACGTGTGCCAGATCTGGTCGGAAGCCGACAATCGCTATCGCTTCTTTTTCGGCTGGAAGAACGTGCGCGCCATGGGCGAACTGGCGGCGCGCAACCTTACGGGAGACGACGAGGCCTTCGAACCGGCGCAGGACGAGACGCTGCATATCCACGACGGCATGACGATCCACTCGCCTTTCTGGGAATATGCCTGATGAAGACCGACGTCCAGATCGAGATCTGCGGCTCGGCCGGCGAGGGCACCATTGCCGCCGGCGACATCCTGCGCAACGCGCTGGCCGAGGCCGGGTACCGGATCATCAGCTTCGACGCCTATCCGGCGGAGATCCGCGGCTTCGGCAAGTGCGTGGCGCGCCTGCGGGCCACCACCGAACAGGCCTATTCGCTCAAGGAAAAGGCCGATGTATTGGTCTGCCTCAACGACGAGCACGGCGTGGCGCACGTGGGCGATGTGCGTGACTACGGTGCGGTGATCTACGAGGCCAAATCGCTCGCCGCCCTGCCCGAGGGCGCGCACGTCAGCGCGCACCTGCGCCCGGCGCAGATTCCCTATCCGCTGCAGATCCGCGAACTGAGCGAGCGGGCCACCGGCGCGACGCGTTCGCGCAATCTCGTCGTGTTGGGCTACCTCGCCGGACTGTATGCGCTCGCCCGGGAGCCATTCTTGCGCATCATCGAGGCCAAGTTCAAGGGCAAGGGCGAGGGCGCCCGGATGCAGCGCAGCGCCTTCGCGGCCGGCTTTGCCGCCGGTGCCGCGACGTTCAAGCTCGACCTGGTCGCCTTCGGCAAACCGGTACAGGGCCAGCACTCGGTCATGCTCAATGGCAATGCGGCGGTGGCCCAGGGCTGCCTGGACGCGGGAATCGACAATTTCTTCGGCTATCCGATTACACCGGCCACGACCATCATGGAGAAGCTGGCACTCGAAATGCCCCGCCATGGCAAGCGCCTGGTGCAGACCGAGGACGAGATATCGGCCATTGCCAGCACCATCGGCGCCGGCTACACGGGCGCGCGCGCGGCTACCGCCACCTCCGGGCCGGGGCTGGCATTGATGTCCGAAATGCTCGGCCTGGGCATCATGGCGGAGGTGCCGGCCGTGGTGTTCGTTTCGCAGCGCGGCGGACCATCCACCGGCATCCCGACCAAGACCGAGCAGTCGGACTTGAACATGGCGATCTATGGCAGCCCGGGCGATGCGCCGCGCATCGTGATCGCCCCGACCAATGTCGAGGGCTGTTATCGGTGTGCCGGCAAGGCCTTCGAGATGGCCGAGCGCTACCAGACTCCGGTCATCGTACTGTTGGACCTCTATCTGTCCAACCGCTACGAAACCGTGGTCATGCCGGCCAAGTCGGTGTTCGAACCCGACTGCGACAAGGCCCTGTCCAAGCACGACCTTGGTCCGGGATACAAGCGCTACGCGCTGACGCCCGATGGGGTCAGTCCGCGCGCCTTGCCGGGTACCGCCGGTGGCATGCATGTGGTGACGGGTCTGGAACACAACGAAATGGGCCGCGTCAACGAAGGGCCCGACAACCACGAGGCCATGAGCCGCAAGCGCCACGAAAAGCTGCGGCCCGCCCTGCAACTGGCGGATTTCACGCACCTCAAGCGTTTCGGCGACGAGGGCCGCGTCGCCATCGGCCTGCTGGCCTGGGGCTCCACCTTCGGCGAGTGCCTGGCCGCGATGTTCCGGGCGCGCACCGACGGCATGCGCTGTGCGGCCATGAAGGTCGTCATGCTGCAGCCCTTCCCGGCCGACGCCGTCGCGGCATTCATCGACGACTGCGACGTGGTACTGGTGCCCGAACTCAATTACCAGGGGCAATTCGCGCAACTCGTGCAATCGGAAACCGGCCGGCGCGTGCAGCGCTACAACCGCGTCAGTGGTGCGCCGCTGCGCGTGGAGGACATCCTGGCGCAGATGCAGGCCCTGCACGCGGCCGGCAACCGACGGGCGGCCTAGGGAGCGGGCGATGAATGTGCAGCCGATCTACCTCGAGGACAAGCTGCGCGAGGTGCAGGAGTCGGGACGCCTCGCGTACCGCTCGCGCTCGATGCCGACCTGGTGTCCGGGTTGTGGATACTTCAGCATCGTCGACGGCCTGCCCGGCGCCCTCAATGACGCCGGCATCGCCCCCAAGGACACGGTCGTGGTGTCGGGCATCGGCTGCTCCTCGCGCTTTCCGTTTTTCGTCAACACCTATGGATTTCACACCCTGCATGGGCGGGTGCTGCCCGTGGCCACGGGCATCAAGACCGCCAACGAGGCCTTGACGGTGATCGCCGTGGGGGGCGACGGCGACGGCTTTGCCATTGGCGGCGGGCACGTGCCGCATGCGGCGCGGCGCAATGTCGATCTGACCTACCTGCTGTTCGACAACGGCATCTACGGACTCACCAAGGGCCAGACCTCGCCTACTTCGGCGCTGGGTTTCCGCACCTCGACCAGCCCTTACGATAACGCCGACCGGCCGCTCAACCCATTGCTGATGGTGCTGGCCTACGGCGCCACCTGGGTCGGCCAGGCCTACGCCGGCCGCCCGCAGCAGCTCGAGGCCCTGATCAAGCAGGCGATCGCGCATCGCGGTTTTTCCTACCTGCACATCCTTTCGCCTTGCGTGACCTTCGACAAGACGGACCGCACGTATCAGCAGTTGGGCGATCACGTGACCGACGTGCCGGCCAGCCACGACAGCGCTGACCTGCCGGCCGCGCTGGCCCTGGCGATGGATGCAGCCAGGCCGGCGCTGGGCGTGTACTTCCGGACGGTACGCCCCACCCTGGGCGACGCCCTGGATGCGGCGGTCGAGCGGGCCGGCAACCAGGCCGGCGCCGCGCGCCGTCGCGCGGCATAGGCGGTGCCGGCTGCCGTCGCTGCACGATATTCCGCGACCCGCCAAGGAGGACGATATGCACGATTCCATTGCGACCTGGCACGAAGAGCACGCCAATTTCTCCCGGCTGCTCGACCTGCTGGAGGACCAGGCCAAGGCCTTCCAGGACGGCGATCCGGTGAACTACGAGCTCATGGCCGACATCGTGCAATACCTGGGCAGCTTCGGCGACCGCGTGCATCACCTGCGCGAAGACGCCGCTTATGCGCGGCTGGTGCAAAAGGACCCGGGCATGACGCCGCTGATCCGGCGTCTGTTGCAGGAACACCGCGTGATCGGCATTGCGGGACAGGAGCTGCGCGAACGCCTCGACGAGGCGGTCGACGACGTCATGTTTCCACGGGCGACGCTCGAAGCCGCGATTGCGACGTATCTGACCTTCTACCGCAGCCACCTGCTCGCCGAGGAGTGTCAGGTTCTTCCGCAGGCGGCCAATTTGCTCTCGCCGCAGGACTGGGATCGGATCTGGCGCACGGTTCCGCGCTTGCCCGATCCGCTGTTCGGCGAGACGGTACAGGAGGGCTTTCTGGAGTTGCGGCGCCAGATCGAGCGCGAGCCGCGACCGCAGCGACCGGCATGACGTGCGGCAGCGCCATCGACAGGCCGCCGCACCGCGCCCCGCCGCGGGCGGCCGGGGGGCGCGGAGCGCGGCGCTGCACGTCCCGGCGACGGCCGCCGCTGCGGTTGCCTAGCGCGTCAAACTGAGGAAGATCTCCGGCAGCCGGCGCGGCAGCTGCTCGACCTGGTCGATGACGGTCCAGCGTGCGCCGAATACGCGCCCGACGTAGTCGTCGGCCTTGGCATCGAGGCTGATGCAATGCGTATGCAGTCCCAGGGCGTCGAGTTCGCGCACGGCGCACGCGGCGTCGCCGATGAGGTGCTGCGGATCGGCCACGTCGACGTCGGCCGGCTGGCCGTCGGTCAGGACCAGCAGCAGCTTGCGCTCCTCCGTGCGTCCCGACAGCAGGTGCCCGGCGTGGCGCAAGGCCGCACCCATGCGCGTGGAAAAGGCGCCCTCGACGCCGGCCAGGCGCGCCTTGGGTCGCTCGTCCCACACCTCGGAAAACCCCTTGATGTGCAAGTAGCGCACTTCATGGCGGGTATTGGAGTGAAAGCCGGCGATCGCCAGCGGATCGCCCAGCCGGCTGACCGCCCAGGCCAGCAGCGCCGCGGCGGCGCGGCTGGTATCGAGCACGGTTTCGCCGCTGCCCGGCACCAGGTCGTTGCCGGAGGCCGACAGATCCATCAGCAGCAGCACGGCGATATCGCGCCCGTCGGTGCGGGTGCTCATGTGGATGCGCCCGTCCGGCTGCGCGCCGGCGCGCAGGTCGGTGAGCGCGCGCACCGCCACGTCCAGGTCGAGCTCGGTGCCTTCCTCCTGGTAGCGCAGGCGCGTGCGCTCCTGCGGCTTGAGCAGGTCGAGCACGCGCTGCAGGTGCTTGGCCACGGCGGCGTGGCGCCCCAGCAGTTCCTCGATCACGGCGGGCGCGCCGGGCGCTTGCAAGCTGTCATAGACGCTGACCCAATCGGGCCGGAAGGCGCGGATCGCCTCGTCCCATTCGGGATAGTGGCGCGGCGGCAACGGCGCATCGGGGGCCGTGCGCGCCCGGCGCGGATCCTCGAAGGCATCCTCCTCGTCGCCGGCCTCGATATAGGTCCACAGGTGCCGATTGTCGTCGCGGTAGCGCACGACGGTGTCGGTGAAACGCATGCGCGCCTGCTGGTCATGCTGGCGCCGCGTGCGGGCGCCCCATTCGAGCGCCAGGGCGCCCATGGCACGGGTGGAGGATTCGGCGCCGTCGAGCGCCGCACGAAAGCGCGCGCGAAACTCGAGCAGCACCGGATCGCGGTACGGATGGCTGTCGTCGAGCAGGGCGCGCGACAGGCAGACCAGG
>Ga0209698_10006746_pt1 | contig 12147 bp, 9 predicted proteins | sample LitLauG_LLR_2012_FD_187203 | JGI IMG/M metagenome (GOLD analysis project Ga0209698, IMG submission 187203) | Freshwater sediment microbial communities from Pennsylvania, USA - Little Laurel Run_MetaG_LLR_2012 (SPAdes) (version 2) | ecosystem: Environmental > Aquatic > Freshwater > Creek >...
GGCCCCGGGGCGCTGGCCGGCGATCATCGGCGGGCTGGCGGCCGCCTCAGTGGTCGTCTGCGGGTACGCGCTGCTGACGAAGATCTTCCCCGGCCCGCTGGGCCCGGCCGACGCCTACGCCCGCATCGAGGAACCCTACGGCTACTGGAACGCGGTCGGCCTGACAGCCGCGATGGGCGCGATCTGCTGCATGTGGCTCGGCGCCAGGCGCGACGGCCACGCGCTGCTGAGGGCCCTCGCGTACCCGGCCCTCGGCCTGCTTCTCGTGACGCTGATCCTCGCCTACTCGCGGGGTTCGCTCGCGGCGCTCGCAGCGGGGCTCGCGCTTTGGTTCGTGCTCGTCCCGCTGCGCCTGCGCGGCGCGGCGCTGCTGATCATCAGCTCCCTCGCCGCAGGCGCCGTCGGAGCCTGGGACTTCAAGACCCATTCGCTGAGCGCCGAAGCGGTGCCACTCGCCCAGCGCACGACGGGCGGCCATCAGCTCGGCGTGCTGGTGCTCGTGATGCTCACGGTGCTGCTGTGCGCGGGCGTCGCGATCGGGTTCATGACTGCTCGCCGCGCTCCCTCGGCGCGCACGCGCCGGCGCGCCGGTGCGGCGCTGTTCGCGGTGATCGGCCTGTTCGTGCTCGCGGCGCTGGGGGGGCTGGCGCACAGCCAGCGCGGGCTCACCGGGAGCATCTCCCACGCCTTCAACAACCTGACGGACCCGAATGCGAAGACGCCGCCCAACACGCCCGGGCGCCTGACCGCCGTCGCGAGCGTGAGGGCCCGGTATTGGAAGGAGGCGCTGCAGATCTTCAAAGCCCACCCGGCGCTCGGGGCCGGCGCAGACGGCTACCGGGTGGCGCGGCTGCGCTACCGGACCGAGACGCTGGAAGTCCGCCACGCCCACGGCTTCCTCGTGCAGACCCTCGCCGACCTCGGGATCGTCGGCCTGCTGATCGCGCTCGGCCTGCTCCTGACCTGGATGGGCGCCGCCGGCAGGCCCACGCATCCCTTCAACCGCCGCTGGGCCCCGTGGGGAGAATGGCTGAGGCTCAACTCCGGCGGCCGGCCGGGATGGCGGCGAGCGCCCGGCCCCTACACCCCGGAGCGGATCGGGATGCTGGCGATGCTGTGCGTCGTCGTCGTGTTCGGGATGCACTCCCTGATCGACTGGACCTGGTACGTGCCGGGGAACGCCTGCGTCGCGCTGCTCTGCGCCGGCTGGCTGGCCGGGCGCGGAGAGCTCGGGCAGGAGCCGGCAGGCGACCGACCCCGCGCCGGCAGCGCGCGGCCGGCGCGGATGCGGGTCGCGCTCGCGTGCGCCGCGATCATCGCCGCGCTGCTGGCGGCGTGGACCCAGTGGCAGCCGCAGCGCTCTGAAGAAGCCCGCGCGCAGGCGCTGACGCTGCTCGCACACGACCCCGCGGCCGCCGTGCGGGCCGCCGAAGGCGCCGTCTCGCGCGACCCGCTCTCGGTGGAAGCGCTGTTCGCGCTCGCGAGTATCCAGCAGACCGCCGGCAAACCCGCGCTCGCCCGGACGACGCTGCAGTCGGCGGTGCGGCTGCAGCCCTCCAACCCGCAGACCTGGCTGACGCTCGGCCGCTACGACCTCACGCACGCGCCACGCTCGGCGCTGGCGGAGCTGCAGGCGGCGATCTACCTGAACCCCGAGTCGATCGCGCCCGAACTGCTGGCCGAGCACCAGCGCGAAGCGGTGGAAATCTACAACGACTACGTGGAGGCGGTGCGGGCCTCGCAGACGCCGGTCAGTAGCGCGAGCGGATCGCCGTCACGAGCAGGTGCGCTCTCGAGCCCGGCAGCCCGCCGGCGTGCCGCACAGCGACTTCGCCGAATCCGAAGTCGCGAAGCAGCTCGGTGATCGTGCTGGCGTTGTAGAAGCGAAGGTGGTCCGAGCGGGGGTCCATCCGCTCGGAGAACGCGCGCCGCGAGATGGCCATCCAGATCAGCGTGACGGGCCCCGTGTCGGGGGTCGTGAGGAGCAGGCGGCCGCCGGAGCGGAGCACCCTGCGGACCTCCGACAGCCACGCCGCCGTGTCCGCGACATGCTCGATCACCTCTCCCGCCCACACGACGTCATAGGCGGCGTCCTGCAGGTCCCACCGGCCGTCGGCGATCAGCGCGGTGGCGAGCCCAGGGTGGGCCCTGACGGCGCGCTCGAGCGGCTCCTGTACGACGTCGACGGCCAGCACGTCCGCGCCCGCGCCCGCCAGCTCCGCGGCGAAGGCGCCCTCGCCGCAGCCGACGTCGAGCACCCGCTCACCGCGGGCGACGTGAGCGAGCAGGAAGTCGCGCCTGAGCGCGAACGACTCGGGGGCCAGGCCCTCGGGCAGCGCCTCCCAGATCGCCTCCTGCTGTGAGCGGGTCGACACAGCGGACTAGGCTAGAGCCGCAGGCCGCGCGAGGTCGGCGCGGGCGCCGCGAACGTGAAAAGCCCGGAGCTTGCGTGCAGGGAAACTGTCATACCTACTCAGATATACGCTTAATCAATATGTTGGCGTGGTGTTCTGGGCGGGAGCAGCGATGAGTGGCCGGCGACCTTGAGGGTCGCGTTCGACACAAGGCCCTCATCGGACGCCAACGGCGTCGGCCGCTACGCGCGCTGCCTGCTCGGCGCGCTGCGTGAGACCCGCTCCGCGGCGGACGAGCTGCTGGAGACCCAGCGGCCGTCGACGACGCTCCGTGGCCGCCGCGCGGATGCGCTGCACTCGCCGTGGTTCGAGGGCGCGATGCTGCACAGCCCGTGCCCGACGGTCGTCACCCTCCACGATCTCGCGCAGCTCAAGCGCGCCAGCGAGCATCTGCGCGGCGGTGTGCGCCCGCGCCTGCGCCAGCTCGCGGTGCAGCGGGCCGCAGCCGTGATCGTCCCGACCGAGACGGTCGCGCACGACGCCGTCGAGCATCTCGGTGTCGATCGCGAGCGGATCGCGGTCATCCCGGAGGCCGCGGACGCCGGCTTCTCAAGGCGGCCCGCGGACGACGTCGCGGCGGTGCGAGAGCGGCTCGGGCTTCCCGAGGCCTACCTGCTGCTGGTTGGCGGCCTGCGTCGCCCGGACCCGGGACGGCACATCGGCCGCCTGGCCGCCACGACGCGGGAACTGCCGCTGGTGATGGTCGGCCAGGCCAGCGCGTGGGCGCGCGAGCTGCCGGGCGTGATCCTCACCGGCGAGGTGAGCGACGAGGACCTCGCGTGCATCTACACCGGGGCGCACTCGCTGATCCTCACCTCCGAGAACGAGGGCTTCGGCCTGACCGCGGTCGAGGCGCTGTCCTGCGGGACGCCGGTCGCGGCATGCGAGGCGCCGGCACTTCGCGAGGTGCTCGGCGACCGCGCGTCATTCGTGGAGTGCGGCGACATGCAGGCGCTGATCGATGCGGCGCAGCGAGCCTCGCGCCCGGCGCCTGCGCCGCCGGCCTGGAGCTGGCAAGACGCGGCCCGCAGCACCTGGGCGGTGTATGCGCGCGTCGCCGAGGCCGCCGTGCAGCAGCGGCCCGCGGGAGCGCGCGCGGCGCTGCGCAGGCGCGCGGCTGGCAGCGCGGTCGAGGGCGCGGAGGCTCAGTAGGCGCCCCGGCGCAGGAACACCGCCGGGATCGTCTTCAGCAGGATCGTCAGGTCGAGCGCGAGCGACCACCGCTCTAGGTACAGGAAGTCCAGGTGCACGAGGTCGTCGAAGTCGAGCTCCGAGCGTCCTGAAACCTGCCACAGGCCCGTGATCCCCGGCAGCACCAGGTAGCGCTTGCGGTGCCAGTCCTCGAGCATCTCGAAGTCACGCTGGGGCAGCGGCCGCGGCCCGACCAGCGACATGTCGCCGCGCAGCACGTTGACGAGCTGGGGGAGCTCGTCGAGCGAGAAGCGGCGCAGGAAGCGCCCGGCCGCCGTCAGGCGCGGATCGTCACGGATCTTGAACAGCGCGCCCGAGGCCTCGTTGAGTTCTTCCAGGTCGGCCTGACGCTCCTCGGCGTCGGTGTGCATGGTGCGGAACTTCAGGCACGCGAACGGCCTCTGGCCGATCCCGGGGCGCATCGAGCGGAACAGGATCGGCCCGCGCGAGGTGATGCTCACCGCGATGGTGATCGCGATCAGCAGCGGGCTGAGGAGAACCAGCAGGATGATCGAGCCGACGATGTCGAACGTCCGCTTCAGCGCGAAGTCGATCCCCTCGAAGACGGGCGGGCCGAGCTCGAACAGCGGCAGCGACTGCCCCGGGACGAACTCCGCGCGGTGGATCAGGATCTCCATCGTGGAGGGCGCGAGGCGCACCCGGATGCCGCGGCGGTGGCACTGGTCGACGAGCTCGACGGCGTCATCCTGCGGGAAGTCCGGGTCCGCGATGATCAGCTCGTCGACGCTGGTGGACGCCAGCACGTGCTCGAGGTCCGCGAGCGAGCCGAGCGCGGTGACCCCGCTCACCTCCATATCGCCGGGCGCGAGGAAGCCCACGACCTCGATCGGGGAGTGCGGCGCGTCGCGCAGCGCGCGCGCCACGTCTCCGATGTGCCTGCCGCGGCCGACGAGCACCGCGCGGCGCTGGTAGCCGGCGGCGCGCAGGAGCGTTGCGGTGCCGCGCTCGTATACGGCGCGGAAGACCGACACGTAGAAGATCGCGAAAGCCAGCGAGCCGTAGAACAGGTAGTAGCTGGAGAAGTGTTCGCCGTTTACCACCGCGAACAGCAGCGCCACGAACGCGACCTGGAACAGCGACCCGACGATCCGCGAGAGGCCGGGCCTGATCGCGCGCTCGGCGTAGAGGCCGGAGCGGGCGAACAGCAGCGCGGTCAGCAGGTAGGCGAACGGCAGGAACTGCTTGGTGCCGTCGATCGCCCGCGAGGGCTGCGGGTCGCCGTGGAACGCTTCCTTCAGGATCAGCGCCGTGAAGATTGCGAGCGCGACGGCGATGAAGTCGAGCGCGAGCAGCGAGATCACCCGCGTCAGCCGGCGCAGCGTCGACATGCGCAGCAGGAACGAGAGCATCGGCGGGCGCTTGCTGCGGATGTCCCGGTCGGAGACGTCGGTCCGTCCCGCGGCCACCGCCAGCGTCGTGCGAGTGGAGGCCGGCTTATGCGGCGGCGGGGCGACGGTGCCGGGCCGCGCGGACTGTGCCGACGGTGTGGATGTTCCAGGCAAGCGTGGACCCATCTCGCTGCTCACAACACCTCAGACTGTCATATGTAGCGGTCACGGGGCAGGGCTCGCGAACGCTGCAACGGCGCGCTCAGTGCGAGCCGCCCCCCACCAGGATCTCGATCCCGGAGTCCTCGATGGTGCGCGCCAGCCCGTCGCGGAGCGAGACCTCCGGCGACCAGCCGAGCAGCTCCCGCGCGAGCGAGATGTCGGGCTTGCGCTGTTTCGGGTCGTCCTCGGGGAGCGCCTCGAAGAGGATCTCGGAGGTCGAGCCGGTCAGCTCCTTCACCGTCTCGGCGAGTTCGAGCAGCGTGAACTCGTCGGGGTTGCCGATGTTCACCGGGAAGTGGTGCCCGGACTGCGCGAGGGCGATGATTCCGCGGATCAGGTCGTCCACGTAGGTGAACGAGCGGGTCTGGCTGCCATCGCCGAACACCGTGATCGGCCGGTTCGCGAGCGCCTGGCGCAGGAACGTGGGGATCGCGCGGCCGTCATGCGGGCGCATCCTGCTGCCGTAGGTGTTGAAGATCCTCACGATCGCGGTGTCCACGCCCTGCTGGCGGTGGTAGGCCATCGTCAGCGCCTCGGCGTAGCGCTTCGCCTCGTCGTAGACCCCGCGGGGGCCGATCGGGTTGACGTGCCCCCAGTAGCTCTCGGACTGCGGGTGCTCGAGCGGGTCTCCGTAGACCTCGCTCGTGGACGCGATCAGGAAGCGTGCCCGCTTGGCCTTCGCGAGCCCGAGCGTGTGGTGGGTCCCGTAGGAGCCGACCTTCAGCGTGTGCAGCGGCAGGCGCAGATAGTCGATCGGGGAGGCCGGCGACGCGAGGTGGTAGACGAAGTCGATCGGCTCGTCGACGAAGTAGGGGTCGATGATGTCGATGTTCAGGTGCACGAACTTGTCGGGGTCGCGGATGTGCTCGATGTTCTTGAGCGAACCGGTCTCGAGGTTGTCGACGCAGATCACGCGATTGCCGCGCGCGAGCAGCTCGTCGCAGAGGTGCGAACCGAGGAAGCCGGCGCCGCCGGTGACAAGGCAGGTGGTCATCACCCGCAAGCTTAGTCGTTCGCGCGACTATCCTTCCCGGCATGTCCGCCACGGAGGAGAACCTGACCATCGCGCCGATCGTCGGCGCGGACGATCCGCGCCGCTTCACCGACTCGGGGATCGAGATCGCCGAGCTCTACACCGCGGCGGACCTCCCCGGGCAGCTCGAACTCGGCGAGCCCGGCGAGTTCCCGTACACGCGCGGCGTGCACCGCGAGATGTACCGCAAGCAGACCTGGACGATGCGCCAGTACGCGGGCTATGCGTCAGCGAAGGAGTCCAACGAGCGCTACCGCTACCTGCTCTCGAAGGGCTCGACGGGCCTCTCGATGGCGTTCGACCTCCCCACCCAGCTCGGCCTCGACTCGGATAACCCGCGCTGCCTCGGCGAGGTCGGCAGGACCGGCGTCGCGATCGACACGATCGACGACATGCGCACCGCATTCGACGGGATCCCGCTCGACCAGGTGTCCACGTCGATGACGATCAACGCACCCGCGGCGTGCCTGCTGCTGCTCTACGAGCTCGTCGGCGAGGAGCAGGGTGTCCCGAGCGAGAAGCTGCGCGGCACGACGCAGAACGACGTGCTCAAGGAGTACATCGCCCGCGGCAACTACATCTACCCGCCCGAGCCGACGATGCGCCTCACGACCGACCTGTTCGCGTACTGCCAGGAGCGCGTGCCGCGGTGGAACACGATCTCCATCTCGGGCTACCACTTCCGCGAGAAGGGCTGCTCGGCCGTCCAGGAGGTCGCGTTCACGCTCTCCTCCGGGATCGCCTACGTGCAGGCCGCGATCGACAAGGGCCTGGACGTCGAGGACTTCGCGCCGAGGCTCGCGTTCTTCTTCAACGGGCACAACAACGTCTTCCAGGAGGTCGCGAAGTTCCGTGCCGCGCGCCGCATGTGGGCGCGGATCATGAGCGAGCGCTTCGGTGCGAAGAACCCGAAGTCCACGATGCTCCGCTTCCACACCCAGACGGGCGGCGTCACGCTCACCGCCCAGCAGCCCGAGAACAACATCGTGCGCGTCGCGCTGCAGGGGTTCGCCGCCGTATGCGGGGGGACGCAGTCGCTCCACACGAACGGCTTCGACGAGGCGCTGGCCCTGCCCACCGAGCACGCGGCCAAGATCGCGCTCCGCACGCAGCAGATCCTGGCCCACGAGTCAGGTGCCGCCGACACCGTCGACCCGTTCGCCGGCTCCTACTTCGTGGAGGCGCTCACCGACGAGATCGAAGCGCGCTCGAACGAGCTGATCGCGAAGGTCGACGAGCTCGGCGGGTCGGTCAACGCGATCGAGTTCATCACGGGCGAGATCGACGAGTCCGCATGGGGCTACCAGGAGCGCTACCGCATCGGCCAGGACATCGTCGTCGGCGTCAACTCCTACCAGGAGGAGGACATCCAGGTCCCTGACCTGCTCCGCGTCGACCCGGAGTCCGAGCGCCAGCAGCTCGAGCGCCTGGCGTCCTTCAAGGCCAACCGCGACCAGGAGCTCGTCACGCAACGGCTCGATGAGCTGCGCGCCGCCTGCCGCGGCAGCGAGAACCTGCTGCCGCCGATCCGCCAGGCCCTGAAGGACCGCTGCTCCCTCGGCGAGGTCTGCGGCGCGATGCAGGACATCTTCGGCAAGTACGCACCCCGCTTCTGAGAGCGCGATGATCGCCACCTCCGCCTACGACGTCGTCCTCTCGCTGCACATCATGGCCGTCGTCGTCGCGTTCGGCGTGACGTTCGCCTACCCGATCATGTTCATCGTCGCCGCGAAGCACGAACCGCGCTCGATCCCGGTGCTGCACCGCATCGAATACACGCTCGCGCGGGTGCTGATCAACCCGGTTCTGGTCGTCGTGGTGCTGGCCGGGGTCTACCTCGCCAGTGACGGTAAACACTGGAAGGAGTTCTTCGTCCAGTGGGGCCTGGCGGCCGCGATCGTGATCGGCGGCGTCCTCGGCGCGGTCCTGATACCCGCCTCCAAGAAAGCCGAGGCGCTGGCGGCACGCGATCTCGGGGCCGCCGCCGGCGAGCCCGGCGAGATGAGCGACGAGTACCGAGCCGTCGTGCGCCGGATCACCATCTGGGGCTCGCTGATGAGCACGCTGGTGCTCGTCACGATCCTCTTCATGGCGATCAAGCCCTAGCCCTACCGCGATACCCTGATCCGATGAGCGAGGGCTACAGAGTCGCCGTCGTCGGCGCGACCGGGCAGGTCGGCACGCTGATGCTCGAGCTGCTGGCCGAGAGGAGCTTCCCGGCGCGCGAGATCGTGCCGTTCGCATCCGAGCGATCCGCCGGCCGCGAGCTCCCGGGCGGCCTCGTCGTGCAGGCACTCTCGGAGGAGTCGATCCAGGGATTCGACCTGGCGCTCTTCTCCGCCGGGGGCTCGACCTCGAAGGAGTGGGCGCCCCGCTTCGCTGCTGCGGGCGCGACAGTGATCGACAACTCCTCGGCCTGGCGGATGAACGAGGACGTCCCGCTCGTCGTCAGCGAGGTGAACCCCGAGGCGCTCGACAACCACCGGGGAATCATCGCGAACCCGAACTGCTCGACGATGCAGATGGTCGTCGCGCTGAAGCCGATCCAGGACGCCGCCGGCATCGAGCGCCTGGTCGTCAGCACCTACCAGGCGGTGTCCGGGACCGGAAAGGCGGCCGTCGACGAGCTGCTCGACCAGTCGCACGCCCTCCTGCATGAGGGCGATGTCCCGGAGCCGCAGAAGTACGCGCACCAGATCGCGTTCAACGCGCTCCCGCACGCCGGGAGCTTCGCCGACGGGGACGACCACACCGACGAGGAGCGCAAGCTGATCAACGAGACGCGCAAGATCCTCGCCGACCCCTCGATCCGCGTCAGCGCGACCTGCGTGCGCGTCCCCGTCGTGAACGGGCACTCCGAGGCCGTGAACGTGCAGACCCGCCGCGACCTCGGCCCCGACGAGGCCCGCGAGCTTCTGAGCCGCGCGCCCGGCGTCGTAGTGCTCGACGACCCCTCCGCGGCGCTGTATCCGATGGCGATTCATGCCACCGGCAACGACGAGGTGTTCGTCGGGCGCATCCGCCGGGACCCCGGCAACGAGCGCGCGCTCGACATGTGGATCGTGGCCGACAACCTGCGCAAGGGCGCCGCGACGAACGCCGTCCAGATCGCCGAGCTGCTCCACGAGCGCGGCGCGGTCCGCGCCCACGGCGCGCCCGTCGCGGCCTGAGCGCCGTCTCCCGCCGCATGGCTTCTCCCGGCGGGAGGAGTAGAAGCCGATCGCGCGAAATGGTCACCGATGATCTCCTCGGAGGTGCAGCGCACGCTCGTCAAGTCCCCGCCCGAGCTGTGGGCCGAGCTGAGCGACCCGGACGCCCTCGCGCGTCATCTCGGGGAGCTCGGTGAGATCCGCATCACGCGGGTGGAGGCGGAGAAGAAGGTCGAGTGGGAGGCGGACGGCACCACCGGGACGGTTCTGATCAAGCCCACAGGCTGGGGAACACGCGTGACGCTCAGCGTGACCCGGGAGGTACAGGCGCCCGAGCCGCCTCCGGCGACGGCGACTGCCGCGCCGGAGGAGGCCAGCGCCGCTCCCGAGCCCCGCCCAGAGCCGGTCGCCGAGGCACCCGCGCCCGAACCTGAGGCCCGGCCGGCGGGTCCCGATCCGCCGCCCAGCGCGCAGGAGCTCCCCGTGACGGAGCCCGAGCCGCCGGCCCTGTCCGGGCCGGACTCTCCCCCGGCAGCCGCTCAGCCGGCCACCGACCCGATTCCCCTCTCACTGCCCGCCGCGCCCCAGCGCCGCGGCTTCATCGCGCGGTTCCTCTACTTCTTCCGCGGCCCCACCGAGGAGGCTCCCGGGGCCGAGCCCAGCGCCGAGGCAAGCCTCGAGACGGAGCCCATCGCCGCGGATGCCCTCACCGTCGACGTCGACACCGCCCAGGCCACTCCGCTGACGGCGGAGAGCGCTCCCGAACCGCCGCAGGAGGCGGAGCCCGCCGCCGCAATCGGCCCGCAGCCCGCCGCTGAGGTCGTCGAGGCGCCTGCTGCAGAGCCCGTCGAGGAGCCCGCTCTCGCTGCTGCCGAGGAGCCGGCCCGTGCCCTCTCCGAGGAGCTGAGGCTGGCCGAGGAGAGCGCCGGGGAGCACGTGACCGCGGTGCTGACCGCCGTGCTCGATCGGCTGGGCGCGGCACACCACCGGCCGTTCTCCAGAGCCTGATCCGCTGCGCGCGGGTAGGATTCCGCGCTCCATGTCCAGCAGCCCACACGACCGCCAGAACGACGCCGCCCTGCTCGCCAGCTCCCGCAGCGGCCACCGCAGGGAGCCGCGCATGAAGGCGCCCGAGACCTACGAGGAGAAGCTCGCCCAGCTCCACGAGCTGCGCGAGGCCGCGCTGCACTCCGCCCCGGAGGCCGAGGAGAAGCAGCACGCACGCGGCAAGTACACCGCCCGCGAGCGCATCGAGAAGCTCCTGGACCCCGGCTCCTTCCAGGAGCTCGACACGTTCGTCCGCCACCGCACCCATGACTTCGACATGCAGGGCAACAGGCCGTGGGGAGACGCGGTCGTCACGGGCCACGGCACGATCGACGGGCGCACCGTCTGCGTGTTCAGCCAGGACTTCACCGTATTCGGCGGCTCGCTCGGCGAGGTGATGGGCGAAAAGATGTGCAAGATCATGGATCTCGCGGCCAAGATCGGCTGCCCCGTGATCGGCATCAACGACTCCGGCGGCGCCCGCATCCAGGAGGGCGTCGTCTCGCTCGGAGCCTACGGCGACGTGTTCGTGCGCAACGTCAAGTGCTCCGGCGTGATCCCGCAGATCAGCCTGATCATGGGGCCGTGCGCCGGTGGGGCCGTCTACTCGCCCGCGATCACGGACTTCATCTTCATGGTCAAGGAGACCTCGCACATGTTCATCACGGGCCCCGACGTCATCAAGACGGTGACCGGCGAGGAGGTCGGCTTCGAGGAGCTCGGCGGCGCGATGTCCCACAACAGCAAGTCCGGTGTCGCGCACTTCGCCTCTGAGGACGAGGACGCGTGCCTTGAGGACTGCCGCTACCTGATCAGCTTCCTGCCCCAGAACAACATGCAGACGGCGCCGCGGGTCCAGCCAACCGACGACCCGCTCCGGATGGACCCCGAGCTCGACACCGTCGTGCCGGACAACCCGAACAAGCCCTACGACATGCGCAACGTCGTGCGCCTGATCGTCGACGACGGCGAGTTCTTCGAGGTTCACGAGCACCACGCCAAGAACATCATCTGCGGGTTCGCTCGCCTCGACGGCTGGGCCGTCGGCGTGGTCGGCAACCAGCCGGCCCAGCTCGCCGGCGTGCTGGACATCGACGCGTCCGCGAAGGCCGCCCGCTTCGTGCGAACCTGCGACGCGTTCAACATCCCGCTCCTCACGTTCACCGACGTCCCCGGCTTCCTGCCGGGGACCGCCCAGGAGTGGGGCGGGATCATCCGTCACGGCGCCAAGCTGCTGTACGCCTTCACGGAGGCCACCGTGCCCAAGCTCACGGTGATCACGCGCAAGGCCTACGGGGGCGCCTACGACGTCATGGCCTCAAAGCATCTGCTCGCGGACTTCAACTTCGCGTGGCCGACATCGGAGGTCGCTGTGATGGGCCCCGAGGGCGCCGTCAACATCATCTACCGCCGCGACATCGCCGGCAGCCCGACGCCCGAGGAGCGCCGCAGGAAGCTGATGGACGACTACAAGGCGCGGTTCGCGAACCCCTACACGGCGGCCGAACGCGGCTACATCGACGACGTCATCGTGCCGCACGAGACCAGGCCGAAGCTGATCGTGGCCCTGCGCACCCTGCAGAGCAAGCGCGAACCCGGCCCGAAGCGCAAGCACGGCAACATCCCGCTCTGAGCGGACGCCCGCGATGGTCAACCGGCGCCCCCACCTCGAGCTGATCGCCCCCTCCGCGTCCGCTGAGGAGGCGGCCGCGGTCGTCGCCGCGCTGGAGCGGTTCATGCGC
>Ga0209698_10006747_pt1 | contig 12146 bp, 10 predicted proteins | sample LitLauG_LLR_2012_FD_187203 | JGI IMG/M metagenome (GOLD analysis project Ga0209698, IMG submission 187203) | Freshwater sediment microbial communities from Pennsylvania, USA - Little Laurel Run_MetaG_LLR_2012 (SPAdes) (version 2) | ecosystem: Environmental > Aquatic > Freshwater > Creek >...
CCTGTGAACGAATGTTACTCAAGATGGTGTGGAGGCTGCAACCGAGTCGTTCTACTTTCTGTCGGCTGCCAGCTTGCGGGTGATCTCTTCGACGAGTTTTGGGCGCAACTGAGCCATCACGCTCTCGACGATGCTGGCAATCTCCAGAGGATCGGCAGCGGGCGTGGCGGCTTGGGCTTCTTCGATCAGGCGCTCGGCCCCGGCAGCGACCGCGTGTGCAGCCTCCTGGACGGGAGCGGGCGGCTCGGGCACTGCCGGTGGAGGTTGTTCTAGGGCGTGCAAGTCGGCCGCCGGCGATGTGACCTGGGCAACCGGCGCGGACTCGGGTTCATGCTGCGGCAGCGGCTCGGCAACCGATGGCTCGGCCACAGCGGGGACAGCCTGTACTTCGGGCGCAGCAATCCCCTGGGACTGCAGGGGAGCGGCCGGTTCTGAAAGAACCGTGGGCTGCTCGGGCGCGGGCTGAGCCGGACTTGCAGCCTCGTGGGGTTCCCTCATCGCATCAGGCGCGGGCACGACGACGCCGACTGCTGTGGCGCCGTTACCGGCTGCGGCGGCATATGCCATCTCCATCTCGCGCTCCAGCGAAAGCGCCGCTTCCTGGGTCGACACTTCGACCGCTACCGCCTGCCAGCGAGTCTCGGCGGAGGCCTGGGTTTCCTGCGAAGCTGCGGCCATGGTGACGGGCAGGTCGGAAGACTCGGATTTGCCCTCGTTGGTCTCGTGGCCAGCGGACGTAAGTGACGCAATCGCTGCCTGGACATCCTGCTCTGTGGGCAGTTCGGCAGCTGGCGCAACGGGTTCGGCGACCGCCTCCGGCTTCGCTTCCGCCGATGCGGCTACCGGATCCACGGAAGACGGTCCCGCGGCCTCAAGCTGCCCTGCAGGAGTTTCCTGCGCTTCCAATTTCGCGACTGCGGGCTCCGGCTCTTTTTCAGGCGGCGCAGTGATCGCATCGGCTGCAATACTTTTATCAACCGGCTTTGGCATTTCCGCCGGCGCGGATTGCATCCCACTCAGCTTGCTCACGGCCGCGGCCAGCGCAGCCAGTTCTTCGTGCGTAGCGTCGGCGGGAATGGCGCTCGGCGGGGCCGGTTGGTCGATCGCCGGCTTGTCGATCACGGTCCGCAAGTCGCGATTGACCTGATTGTAGAGGGCGGGATCGTCGGGCGATGGCTCCGGCTCTTCTTTCTTGAAACTGGGAAACTTGATGCGGTCGCGCCACGTCGAATCCTCGTCTTGTAACTTCCCGTCCATGCGGGAAACACCACGCGCGGAGCGGCCGGGCTTGGCGCCATCGGACCGGGGCACGACTTTATCTTCCAACTTCGATAATGTGCTGAGTAATTCGCTGGCTTCGAACGGCTTGACGATGAAGGCGTCGGCGCGCACGCGCTGCGATTCTTCGGGCTTGAACGGCTCAAGCTTGCCCACGGTCAGCAGGACCGGCAGATCGGCGGTATCGGCGGACTCTTTCAGCCGCTGGCAAACTTCCAGCCCGCTGTAGCCGGGCATGTAAATATCGAGCACCACCAGGTCGGGACGGTTCTCGGCGATTTTTTTCAGCGCCGCGGAGCCGTTGTTGACGGTCGTCACCTCGTAGCCCGCGTCGGAGAGGATCTTCCGCCCCATGTTTTGCGCGGTCACGCTGTCGTCGGCGAGCAGTACTTTCCGGGCCAAGAGGTTTCCTCGAGTGAGGGGAGACAACGCGAAGGTAACCCGCCCCACAACCGAAGTCAATGGAGCGGAAGGAGGTAACCAGGTTACCGGGGTGCAGCAACTACCGCGGCATCAGCTGGCAAAACCAGGATCAAACCATACGCCGCCCTTGTTAGAACGGCACGATCTTCTTCAAACCCTTCTTTTTGTTGTTCTTCTTGCTGCTGGAAATGTCCTGGTCGGTGGCCAGGTCGGAATTCTGGTCCTTACTGGAACTCGCCGCCGGATCGGGCGTTGCCGCGCTGCCTTTTTGAATTTCGTTGACCTGGGTAGGAGGCAAGGCCGGGGCGCTGTCCTCGGCGGGCTTCAGTTCGTTCGGGTCCGGCGCCGCCGGCTTGACTTCGTTTGCGACCGGGGGAGCGGCTTCGGCCGGAGGGTTCGCAGCAGCGTTCGGATCAGGGGCAGGGATCGCGACCGCGGGAGCATCGGAGCGCGGTGCGGGATCATTTGGACCAGGATCGGCCCCGTTCACCTTTTCCACGCTCACGGTCTTTTCGCCGGATGTGCCCAGCGCGGCCTGCATGGTTGCCCGGTTGATTTCGGTTGCGCTGACTGGCGCGGGATCCACCAGCGTCGGCTCGCCAACCTTGGTGGCCCGCGCGGTATCGGGGCCTTTCTTGATGACCGTCATCAGCTTGGTCAAAGTGCTGGATTCGCGGCGGCTTTCCTGCTCGGCGCGATTCTGGGCCACGGCGGCCTTGGTCGGCCGCGGAATCGGCAGTTGCAGAGCAGCCAGGCGCTTTTTTGCATCGTCGGCGCGATCCATCAGCGGGTAGCGCGTCAGGATTTGCGAGTACGCCTCGCCCGCCTTCTTGGAATTGTCGTCGATCACTTTCGCCTTCACGCCTTCAGCGACGCAGCCGGGAGGTCCATTTTGGGTACAGGTTGGCCGTTGGCGCAACCGCAATGTTTCGCCTTCATAGTTCTGCCCGAGCAGGTAGAGCGCCTCGTCGGCACGGCTGTACAGCGGGTATTTTTCGACCAGGGACTTGAGGCGGGCAATCGACGCCGGATAGGACTCACGCAGGTAATAGAAGCGTCCGATACCGAATTCGCGCTCGGCCAGAGCTTCCTGCACTTCCAGCAGACGCTGCTTCGCCTCTGGCACCAGCTTGCTGTCGGGATATTGCAGGATCAGGTTGCGATATTCGTCTTCCGCGCGTTTGGTGTGAGTGTAGTCGCGGTCGGTTTTCTCCATCTGCTGGAACTGGATGTTGGCGATCTTCAGTTGGGCTTCGGCTGCTTCCTTCATGTTGGGGAAGAACGTCTCAAAATCGCGGTACTCCTGTTCCGCCTGGGCCAGTGACGCCGCTCCTCCCTCGGCATACCAGGAATCGCCCACGGCCAACTTGGCGCGTGCCACGAACTCGGAGTCAGGGTAGGTGTTGATGAGCGTCTGCAGGGTGAGCCGGGCCACGTCGAAGCGATTATGCCGCATCGCGTCCATAGCCTTGTCGAACAGGACCTTGTCGGGCTGCTTGGAATCGATTTTCGCCAGCGGGTTGACCGACTTCTTGTTGGTGCAGGCAGAGGTGAGAGCCAGGATTCCGGCTAGCGCCGCTATCGCTACGGTTTTACGATTCATGAGACTCCGTTTCACTGTTCCTGCGCCTTAGGCTTTGACCAGCGCCGCTTCGCGGGCTGCCTTCAGCAGTTCCGCCACATTTCTTCTTGGATCGCCCGACCCGAACACCGCGTTGCCCGCCACCAGAATTTCCGCACCGGCACGGACCACATCGGAAACTGTGTCCAGCCCAATGCCGCCGTCGACCTCGATCCTGAAACTTAGCCCGCGCTCAGCGCGGATCTCATTCAACTGACGCATCTTGTGCAGCGCGTTGGGGATAAATTTCTGCCCTCCAAATCCCGGGTTTACGCTCATGACCAGCACATAGTCCACTACATCCAGCACTTCCCCGATGGCGGCCACCGGCGTCGCCGGATTGATCACCACCCCGGCGCGACAGCCGTGGTCTTTGATCAGATGCAGTGAGCGGTCAAGGTGGCGGCAAGCCTCCGCATGGATCGAGATCCAATTTGCTCCAGATTCGGCAAATTCAGGGATATACATGTCCGGATACTCGATCATCAGGTGACAGTCGAGCGGCAGATCGGTGACCTTGCGCAGTGCCTTCAATACCGGCAGGCCAATGGTGATATTAGGGACAAAATGCCCGTCCATCACGTCCACGTGGATGACGCTGCCTCCACCCTCGCCGGCCAGGCGCACAGCATCGGCCAGATGGGCAAAATCCGCCGACAAAATGGATGGTGCCAGCTCGATCAACATGGACCTCAGAAACCTGATTTCCTGGGCGTGCTCAGGTATGCAACGGCTGTGGAAATGTTATCACGGTGATGGCGTAGTAAACCTTGCGTGCTACCCTCAAAAGTCATGCTCGCGGCGCCCATCACTCCCGTGGCTTACAGCCTTGCTGCCGTCGTGGCATGGGGGACGAGTGACTTTTTCGGCGGAATTGGCGCTCGCCGCACCAACGCGTTTGTGTTCACGACGCTGTTGAGCCTGGGCGGCATGGCCTTCATGGCGGTGCTGGCAGGAGTGAGCCGAGCGCCTGTTCCTTCCCTGCACAGCACGGCCTGGGCTCTTGCTGGTGGCGCATCCGGCGGTGCCTGCCTCGCGCTTTTCTACCGCGCGCTATCTGCCGGCAGCATGGGATTGGCCGCTCCGGTGGCCGCCGTGATCGCGGCAGGAATCCCGGCCCTGGTCGGCATGGTGACGGAAGGATTGCCTGGCCGAATCGAGCTTGCGGGCTTCGTCGTGGCCGGCATCGGACTCTGGCTGGTCGCCTTTTCTCCCGGCAGTCCCGGCTCCGGACCGTCGAATGTGCCGCTGGCGGCGCTGGCGGGGGTAGGATTCGCAGGCTTTTATCTCTGCATCCGTCAAGCCGGCAGCGCTTCCCCCATCTGGCTCGCGCTGTTTACCCGCGCCGGTGGGCTGTTCAGCACCGGAGTCGTGGTGCTGGCGCAGCGGCGTGCTTCGGAGCTTTTTGCGGGGCGGGCATTATGGGCCTCGCTGGTCGGCGCTCTCGATTCGTCCGGAACCATGCTTTTCATTCTGGCCAGCCAGACCGGAAGACTCGATGAAGCGGTTGTCCTCTGTTCGCTCTACCCCGCTGTGACCGTGATACTGGCGCGCATTTTCTTGAAGGAACATTTTTCGATATGGAAGCTGGCAGGCCTGCTGGCGATTCTGGCGTCGGTACCGATGATCGCCGCGGGGTAAGCCGTGTTCCGCATTCTGCAATATGGAATATGATTCGCATTGCTTATGGCGCTGGTGGAAGTCCGCAACCTGACGAAAATCTACCGCCAGGAAGAATCCGTCTGGAACGCGAAGGCCAGCGGCGGGGTGCGCGCCGTCGACGATGTATCGCTCGACATTCAAGCGGGCGAAACTCTCGCCTTGGTCGGGGAATCGGGCTCGGGCAAGAGCACGCTCGGCCGGCTTGTCCTTCGGCTGATTGAGCCGACTTCGGGCAGCGTCCGCTTTGAAGGACGCGAACTGGCGTCTGCCAATGCCGGCGAGATGCGTTCCCTTCGCCGCGGAATGCAGATCATCTTTCAGGATCCGTTTGCGTCGCTCGATCCGCGCATGCGGATCGAGAACATCATCGCCGAGCCCCTCATCATCCATCGCGCCTCGGGCGACGGCTTGTCGAAGACACCCGCAGAGATTGGCGCCCGCGTGGCCGAACTGTTGCGGGCTGTGGGACTCGATGAGTCCGCCCGGCGTCGCTTTCCGCATGAATTCTCTGGCGGCCAGCGGCAGCGCATCGGCATCGCGCGCGCCCTGGCTTTGCGTCCGAAATTCATCGTCGCCGACGAGCCGGTTTCGGCGCTCGACGTCTCTGTCGGCGCCCAGATCGTGAATCTGCTTTCCCAGTTGCAACGCGACTTTGGCCTGACCTACCTGTTTATTTCGCATTCCATGCCGGTGGTGCGCTACCTCTCGACACGCATCGCCGTGATGCACCGGGGCAAGATCGTCGAAATCGGAGATGTAGATCAAGTCACGACCCGGCCCCAGCATCCCTACACCCGCGGCCTGCTGGCGGCAACCCCGAAACTGGCTGTCTAGCAGACACTTCGGGCCGTCTGAGGCTGGCGTACTGACGTAACCGGCAAACCGGCTTGTGGATTCTTAAAGTGGGAGAGGCGAGTCCCCGGGACCTACGGGGAGAGGCCTACACTCATGCCGCGCCCGGTGAAAAAACGCTTTATCGTTGCGCTTGCCGTGCTGATTCTTGGTGCCTTCGTGAGCCAGGCGGCAAGGGCGCAGGACTTGACCCAGCCGTCTACCAGCGATCTCGCGGCCGCTGCAAAACGCACCCGCGAGGAGCGCGCCCAACAGTCCGCCCAGCGCACCTCAAGTTCGGCAGCGGTCGATGAGATGGCCGCGCAACTGGCCGATGAGTCCGACCAGCCGATTGGCGGGGCCCCGATCGGCTATCGCTACTATTTCTTCAAGCCGGGAAACTACGCGATTCTGGTGCCCGTCGATGCTTCGGCGGACCGGCGCGACTATCAGGGTTTGCGGTTGATCTCCTCCCAAGCCATCACTTCCAGCATCGAAGTCATTCTGGGCGATCCGATCATCGCCCAGGGAAACTCCCCGGAAGAGATCATCCACAACGCGAGCCGGCGATATTTCTACGATTGCAACAGCCAGGTGAGCATGCTGGGGGCGCCCGTTGCCGGGCACCCCACAAGCTCGATCTCCGGCTTTTACAACTGTTCGCTCAATCATGAGATCCTCGGCACGGTCGAGTTTGTGCTCGCGAATGGCTACGTGATGCCCATTGCCTGCGGCTATCCGTATCGCCCGGAGGACCTGAAACCCAATCCCTACGCGCCAGTCAAGAAAGTTCTCGAGAAATACGACCGCGAGCAGAACGGATTCAACGTCTGCAAGCTGATTCTTCCGTCGGTCAAGTTCGATACTAAAGCGCAACCGGCGCTAACCGAGGTCTCTGCGCCGGCGAAGCCGGCCATGGTGACTGCGGCGCTGGTCTCCTCTCCTCCGGTCGAACCCGCGATCGGTGGAAGCGGCACTTCACTCGGCAGCTTTGCGCGCGTCAACAAGAAGACTCCCGCAGCCGAAGTCGTGACCGAACTGCAACACGCCGCACCCGGTTATCTGCCCTATTCCTTCAGTTATTGCACCAGCGACGAATGCTTTCGGGCATCCATCCAGGTACCCGCGAAAGCCAGGAAGAACGAGCAGTACCGCGTGGACTATATCGGCTTGTTCGAATTCGACGTTCCGGTCGGCGATAGCTTCGCTGTGATCGAAGCGATCACCGGGCCGCCGACCAAACTCGGATTTCTGACGCGTGAGCAGTTCATTAACACCAAGGTGGATTGGTATCTCGATTACGGCCCGGCACACGCTTTCAGCCATCCGGCCAAGGCAGAGATCCTGCATGAAGGGCTGACCGAACTGTCGGGGATCCCGGCGCGGGTCGCCACTTACCGCTCGCAGACCGCCACCCAGCCGGTGATGACCCACATGGCCGCCTATTTTGTGCCCGGCAAATTCGTGCAGCTCCGGTGCAGCGTGCCCGAGAAGGATGCGGGAGACGCACAAAGCATGTGTGAACATGTGGTGCAGTCGCTGGAAATTCCCGACAACAAGGGAGATCGGAATCGCGCGGGCGGCTATGCGGATTAAGGCCTGCTCCGCTTTGGTCTGCATCCTCGGCCTCGCCGGTGGTAGCGTCGTCGCGTCCGCGCAGGACTCTAACGCGGAGCAGGCGCCTCTGGGCGACATCGTCCGCCATCAACAGACAGATCGCCAGCACGTGAAAACTGCGAAGCATATTTTGAGCGATGACGATCTTCCTTCGGCGAATACTCACCAAGTCACCGGAATGGTTTCCGCCCAAAGAATCATCCCTTACATCCGGATCGTGGGCACCGTCCCGAACAGCGTCGCGAAAACCATCGTGCTCAGCGCCGACCAGAAAATGTATGCGTGGATCGGCCAGGGGATGCTCGACTCCTGCTTTGACCTGGACTGCGCGGAGAAAACATACCTGAGCGAACTACCCCGCGTATTCAGCGGCACGGTGCGTATCCTCTTCGATTCCGACGAGACCGTGCAGAGCTACCCGTCACGGGTTGCACACGTGGAAATCATGCACGAGACGCGGGGAAAAATGCTGGGCGTGGTCGCTTTTATCAAGACTCCTGAAGCCGCGGGCGCAGCTTCCTGTTTCTACCGCGCGGCTGACGCTTCGCAAATCGAATCGGCATGCGACACCTTCATTGAATCGCTGCAAGTGATAGTTCCAGAAAAATATATCTATGTTCAACAAAATCGCTGACCGCGCAAAATGGAGCGTCGGATTTATCGCCCTCGCGCTGGCAACTGTTGCCGGTTCGGCGCAAAATTCGCCTGGTCCGATTATCGCGAAATTCAGCCCCGGCCAGAGCGTGCGCTACGAGTTCGACGGACTGGTTCGCATCTCCACGGACCATGCTGCAAACGTGAAAGTGAACGGACCCGCCGACTGCGACTATCGCCTGCGCGCGGTGCTGAAATTCGACTTCGGTGCGGCGGCGAAAGACGGCGCGCTGGGCGGTTCGGTGCATTTCGAGGGCGCGGAATCGAGCGCTCCCGATTGCCCAGACGAAGAGCGCTCCCGTTTTTCCGCGGCAATCCACGCACTCGAAGGCAGCGGTACCGAGTTCCAGATCCATCCCGCCGGGGACGTCCGCCTGACGCGACCCGTCAGCGCGGCCGATCCCGAGGTCGTGAATATTCTGCTTAAGTCGGCATGGGACCTGCTGCAACCGCGCATCTCCGACGCACCCATCGCCGCGGAGTCGCATTGGACCGCCAGTCGGCGCTTCCTCTACTGGCCCGACACATTTGTCGAAAACATGGAGGTTGCGGCCGCGTCCATGCAATACACGCGCAACCTGACGCTGGGCGAGCGCTCCTGCGCGCTGATGAAATACAAGCAGATTTTTTCTCCTACCGATATGCCCGCGTACGTGGACGCGCGCAGCCGCGCGCGCGACTTCACCGGCACAACTTACATCACCGGGCATGCTGGCGTCACGCTTCTGCTGGACCGCGCGTCCCACCGCATCGTCTACCTGCATCGCGAACGAAAAATCAGCAACCGGCTGGTGCTGAAATATGAAAGCGGCCAGAGCTCAAACCCGCTTGCCACTTTCGCAGTGGATGAGGAGTCGACGTTGCGCTGGCTGCCCGAGCCTGACGCGCAGGCGTTTCTGGCCGACTTGAGCCAGTTTGAGAGTTCCGCTTCAGCGCCCGGGGCTCCGACGCCCGCGCCGGAGCATTCGGTGGCCGCGATTGCGGCAGCATCGAAAAAGCAGGACGGGAGGGATGAGAGCGAGCTTTCCACGTTACTTTACCGCCCTCCGCAAGGCTTTCAGCGATGGGCCAAGGGATTCTGCTCGGGGCCGTATTGTTTCAATCTTTCCCTGGCGGTGCCCGACGGCACGCGCGAGGCGCAGCGCAGCGAAACCACAGTGCTTCTGCTTGGAGGCTTAGGCGAGCGAGCGATCACCATCGCAGTGGGCCCCATCCTCGACAATCAGAGATCGGGCTTGCGCGCCGACGAACTGCTGCAGCAGCAGACACGGCGTTTCGTCGGCAACAATCTATGGTTTGAGCGCGGGACTGGCGAACTCATCAGCTTTTCCAGCGAAACCCTCGACAGCCGCCCGGCCATATTCAGCGACTTTACCTCCACTGCCCGCGATCTGACTCCGGTCCGCGGCCATCTGGTGATCGTGGTCGCGCCCTATGGCAGGCTCGTTCCCGTCGCATGCGCCTACTCCGCGGCGCAGCCCGGTCTTGACGCAGTCTGCCAGACGGTGATCGAATCACTCGTCGTCCACTAGACTTCAGCCACGCGACAGCGCGGACTTTGGCCTTGTGCCGCGGCCCCGCTCCACACTACAATCCCTCCGACAAAAAGGAGACACGTCATGTCCGCCGCTCCCGTTGCGCCCCCGCTCGACCCGGAGGTTCCGCGCGCTCCGCTTTCCGAAGGCCATCGCCTGCTCGACACTTTTATCGCGCCCTCGAAAACGTTCACCGATATCCGCCACAACGCCAGTTGGTGGGCACCCTGGCTGCTGATCTCACTTTCCTCGGTCCTCTTCATCTACACCATCGGAAGGCAGATCACTTTCGACCAGGTCACCAAGAATCAAATCGCCCACTCAAAGCGCGCCGATCAGTTCGACAAGCTGCCCGCCGACCAGCAGGAAAAGCAGATCCAACTGTCTGGCAAGATCATTCGATTCTTCGGCTATGGCAGCCCGGTGCTCATTCTTGTCTATTTTTTGATCACCGCGGTCACGCTGTGGGGCACATTCAAGATAGCCGGTGCCGAAACCACTTTCAAACAGGCCTACGCGATCACGATGTACGCCAGTCTCCCGGGACTGGTGGGGGCCCTACTTGGAATCATATCCATGTTTGCCGGAGTGAATCCCGAGGGCTTCGACATCAACAACCCAGTCGGTACGAATCTAGCGTACTACCTTGATCCCGAAACGACTGGGAAGTTCATTCGCGGGATGGCCTCTTCGATTGATCTGATTACGTTCTGGAGCATCGCGCTGCTGGTCATCGGTTTCACTTGCACCAGCAAGGTCAAACGCTCGACCGCGATTGTCATCGTGGTGGGTTGGTTCCTGTTTTACAAGCTGCTCACTTCGGCCCTGGGCTCATTCTCTTAACAGGGGTGCCGAGGTATAAGAAAAAGGGCCTGTGGCGTGGCTTTTCTCTGCGACTCCGCGGAAGGTATCGGCGCTTTCGCGTTCACACTTTTTGACCGTGATGTGACGGCCCCCGCCCTGCTGGTTTATCCTGATTGCTCCCATCGGAGGGATTCCCGTGAAACGATTCCTTGCAGTACTCGTGCTTGCTCTTTGCGCTCTTGGCCACGCCCAAAATGCTCCCGCGAAAGCGCCCGCGGCGGCCGACGCCGGTCCGGTAAAAGATCCGGTCGCCAGCTCGCTGCGCATGCTTTTGCCGCGCTCGCAAAATAACGTGGTCGGCGCGGTCGAGGCCATGCCTGCAGACAAGTTCGCCTATAAGCCCACGCCCGACCAGATGCCGTTCGGGCACCTGGTTGTTCACATCATCGAGTCGAACAACATGCTTTGCGCAAAAGTGGCCGACGTTCCGGCGCCGAAAGTGGACGAACTGAAAGAAACCGACGCCAAAGACAAACTGTTGGCCGCCACCAAGGCCTCCTACGCTTTCTGCAGCGACGCGCTGGCGAAGATGGACGACTCCAAACTCGGCGACAGCGTGGAACTGTTCGGCGGGCGGAAGTTCCCCCGGGCCATGGGCGCTCTCGGCCTGGCCAGCGGATGGGCCGACCATTACGCAACGGCCGCGATGTACCTGCGCTTGAACGGGATCCTGCCCCCGTCGGCACAGCCCAAGAAATAACGGCGCGGAGCGGGACGAACTATTCGATGTGGACCAGGTCGGCCGCCGGCGGGGGAGCCGCGGCGGTCGGCCCGGGATGCTGCCGCGCTCGCCAGTTGTCGAAGATGGAAACCTGGTGCACGCATGAGACCGTGCAGTGCGGCGCGCATGATTTCGCGGTCAGATATTCACGGCGCAAATCCTCACGCGTGTAATCCGCCAGCGGCGTGCCGGGATAGCCGCGCTGCTGCGAGCAGTAGTGCACCAGCCCGTTCTCGCAGATGTAGAGATAGCGCGCGCCGGCGCGACAGCGCCATTCATTCGGCAGGCCCTTCGAGATATTGTCCTGAAAGCCGTTCACGCGCGTGAAGCTGCTTTTCTCCAGCGCCTGCACGGCGTGGTAGATTTCGCGCTCTTCATCCGTGAGGGCTTTCACCTGCCCGCTGCCGTCGTGAATGATGCCGATGGTCGAGGTGAAGCCAAGTTCAACCGCGCGCTTGCCGATCACCAGCGCATCCTGCGGATGCGCAATTCCGCCGCCGACCACCGAATTGATGTTGACGTGAAACTCGGCATACTCGGCCAGGTTCTGCAACTTCTTGTCGAGGACTTTCAGGCTCTTCTTCGACACTTCGTCGGGCGTGACGTTGTCGATGGAAATCTGCAGCCACTCCAGGCCGGCGCGGTTCAGCCGCTCGATGCGATCGGGAACGAGCAGGTATCCGTTCGTGATCATGCCGGCGATAATGCCGCGCTTGCGGATGTGCGCGATGATGGCGTCAAGGTTGGGATGCAGCAGCGGCTCACCGCCCGAAATGGTGATGATCGACGTGCCGAGGTCGGCGAGCTTATCCACCCGCGCAAACATTTCTTCCGTGGGCACGGGCTGCGAAACGTCGTCGAACTCATTGCAGTAGGTGCACGACAAATTGCACCGCCGCATCGGGATGATGTGGGCCAGAATCGGATGATCGGTCGAGGC
>Ga0209698_10006749_pt1 | contig 12144 bp, 12 predicted proteins | sample LitLauG_LLR_2012_FD_187203 | JGI IMG/M metagenome (GOLD analysis project Ga0209698, IMG submission 187203) | Freshwater sediment microbial communities from Pennsylvania, USA - Little Laurel Run_MetaG_LLR_2012 (SPAdes) (version 2) | ecosystem: Environmental > Aquatic > Freshwater > Creek >...
GCCCCAAGGTCTTCGATACGCAACTCGCCCGCTGTTTTAGGAAACCGTTCCGTTGTGAGCACAAGCCGGCCGCGCCGCTGTTCCAGAATCCCCGTAATTCGGCGCGCCAGATTCCGCCGTTCATCCCAAGCTTCAAACAGCGTGCGCCCGTTCCATTCGGAGAGGCTCCACTGGCCTTGCACCAGGGGCAGGGGATGATCGCCATCTTCCAGCGCCACCGGCTGCGCGGCGCCGTGAACGAATCGTTCGATCACGGCCTGGAGTTCGGCCCGGGCGTTCTCGGTGAGGGCGAGCATCGTGGCAGAAGAGTAGCAGAAAATGTGTAGGGCATGACTATTCCCCCGAGGTCCGGGATATAGTCGAAAGACATTCGACATCCATCTCAAACCAACATGTCAAACCAAGCTAAAATCGCCCTGGTCACCGGCGCCGGCAGCGGCATCGGCCGTGCCGTAAGCCTCACGCTGCAGAAGGCGGGCTACTCAGTCGTGCTGGCCGGTCGCCGTGCCGCGGAACTTGACAAGACCGCCGCAGCGGCCGTACCGGAAGGCGGTAAGATGCTGGCTGTTCCCACGGACGTGAGCAAACCCGAATCGGTCCACGCTCTTTTCGCCAAAACCGGCGAGGCCTTCGGGCGGCTCGACTTGCTGTTTAACAACGCAGGCATCGGCGCGCCCGCCATTCCGATGGAAAACCTCACGTGGGAGCAGTGGAACGCCGTCGTCGGAGTGAATCTGCACGGGCCGTTCCTGTGCGCGCAGGAAGCCATTCGTCTGATGAAGGCACAACAGCCGCGCGGCGGGCGCATCATCAATAACGGCTCGATTTCAGCCCACACGCCGCGCCCCAACTCGCTGCCGTATACGGCCACCAAGCACGCCATCACGGGTCTCACCAGGTGCCTTGCGCTCGATGGCCGTAATCACGACATTGCCTGCGGCCAGATCGATATCGGCAATGCCTCCACGGAGATGACCGAGCGCATGGCCGCGGGCATCCCGCAAGCCGACGGCACAAAGAAAGTGGAGGCCCGCATGAACGTCCAGCACGTGGCCGATGCCGTGCTCTATATGGCTAATCTTCCGCTCGATGCCAACGTCCTCTTCATGACCGTGATGGCCACTGCCATGCCGTTCGTAGGACGCGGTTGACTTTGGTAAACAATTTGCCGCAAGTTCAACGAACGCAATGCGATGACGGGATAGGTTAACTCGCCTGCTAACTATCCTCCTCGTTTACGTTACGCCCCCGCGGCACTAGGCTTGAGGTCATATGAAGTGCCCGAAATGCGAATGCGCCGAACTCAGTGTCAGAATGGCGACGGGGCTCGAATTCGTTCTGCTGCTTTTCATCAGTCGCAGAAAATATAGCTGCCGCCGCTGCGGCAAAGCGTTCCGGGCCCCGGACCGGCGTCAGCACAAGCGCGAGGGAGCATCCGCCGAAGCGCGGAAAGCCGTTACCGCCTTGACCAGGTAATCAGTAGCCCAGGCGGAGCATGCCCTGCGCGGCGCCGTTGGCAGTGCCTTTGGTCAGCCATTCCAGCGACACACGAAATAGCAACAGGTGGTTCCGTTCCCACATTGCGTTGTGCGATGAACAGGCGAGGTCGATAAACACCTTCTCTCCGGACCCGAGATCGGCGTAGAATTCGCGAACGCGGTCGGGCGCCACCTGCTTGTCATGCGCGCCGGAAATCGCGAGTGTCGGGACCTTCAGCTTGGCGACAACGGCAGCGTTGAAGCCCCACGTGGGCACCGTCGGGGCACGCCGAACGCCGCTGCCCCAGGTTGCGCCCACCGGGTCCGATTCCAGCATCGCCTTCCAGATCGCGTCGCTCGTCGCCGGTTCGTACTGATCCGGGCATCCCACCTGGCGGTCCCAGTTGGCCGTGAATTCCTCGTGAGACTGCGTGTTCATCGCCACCGTATTTGCAGGCGGCTGCGCGGGAGGTCCCGCCGCGCCCGCGCGGTTGTAAGCCGGGGCAAGCACCACCAGCCTCCGCACTTTGTCCGGATGGGCCGCCGCATATCCGCCGGCTCTGGGGCCGCCCTGCGACCACGCGACCATGCTGACCTGATCCACATGACGCAGCGCCAGCAGGTGATTGACAACTGCGCCGATGTCGTCCCAGTCCGAAGCGATGGTCGTGATGTTGTGCGCCTGCGCCGTCGCGCACGCAGCGGGAGTACCCGGCAGAGGCGCGAAACTCTTCATCTGCTCGTGCGAAAGATTGCAGGGGTCGTTCATGGCTGCCGGGCGCGTGGAACGGCCGTAGCCCGTCATATCCATGGAAAAGACGTCGAAGCCGGCATCGGCCAGAAACCGCATCCAGCTGTAATCCTGATAAGGCGCATCGAAGGCGACTTCGGCCGGCGTACCGGCGCCGTGAACGAACAGCACCACGCGGTCGCCCGGCGCGCCGCCGCGCAGAGCAATGCCGGCCTTCACGATCTCGCGCACGTAAATCTGTACAGGCTGGCCGTTCGTTGCGGGGGCCGTGGAACGCACACCCACGTAGTGATCCACGCTTAGCATTTTCTCGACATCGTCGGCAGCGCAGAGCGGCATTACCAGCAAACTCACGGCCGCAAGGCCAGTGACACCCGCGAGGAATCCGGACCAACGTACAGTTCTCATGGCGTAATCAGTTTATGCCACGCGGACCCGAAGTGCGCGCGCGTGCCGCCAAGTTAGAATCCAGATACGCATGCCGACTGGCGCCATGTTTGCATCTGCTTCAGCGGACTTCCCGGCTGCTTCAGCGGAACGCCCGGATGGGTTCGTCAAATGCCGGCGGCCCCTCTGATGCCCATTTACAAAACGCCGTGGCCCGGCCTGGGCGCTATTTCGGCGCTCGCGGTGCTGGTCCACGGTTACCACCTCGGCGTCGACGACAGCGCCATCTATCTGCCCGCCGTAAAGCGTGTGGCCGACCCCGCCCTCTATCCCTTCGGCGCCGAATTCTTCCTCACGCAGACGCGCCTTTCGATCTTCCCGCAATTGGTGGGCTATTCCGCGCGGCTCGCTCATTTGCCTGTCAATGGCGCCATCTTCGCGTGGCACGCGCTGAGTATTTTGCTTCTGCTGCTGGCGGCGTGGCAGGTTCTCGGCTGCTGCTTCGAAAGCGCTGCCGCCCATTGGGGCGGTGTGGCGTTTCTCGCAGCGACGCTCAGCGTCCCGGTCGCTGGCACGGCGCTGGTCATCATGGATCCGTACCTGACTGCGCGTTCGCTATCCACTCCGGCGATGCTGTTTGGCGTTGCCTGCTGCCTGGCGAACCGGCCGTGGCGGGCGCTGGCCTGGGTGACAGCGGCTGCGGCGCTGCATCCGCTGATGGCTGTCTACGGCGCGCTGTTCATCGCCTGCCTGATCCTGTGGCGCATTGATGCACACAAGAGGCCCGCACCAGCGCCTACGATGCCAGCGCCAGCGCCGGGGACACTGCTCGTGCTGCCCGGCATTTTCAGCTTTGAACCGGTCACAGGACCCGCACGGGATTGTCTTCTGGCGCGCCAGTACCTGTTCGTCACCAACTGGGCGTGGTTCGAGTGGCTCGGCGCTGCTGCGCCCCTGCTGCTGCTGTGGCGCCTCGCCGCTGCCCATCCCCGGCGCACCAGCCCCGCGTTCCGATGGCTGGCGGCCACATTGGTGCCGTTTGGCCTCGCCTTCACCGCCATCTCTCTGGTGCTGGCCATTCCGCCGCGCCTCGAAGGCTATAACCGTCTGCAGCCGATGCGGAGTTTCCACCTGCTATACGTTCTCTTCTTTCTGCTGCTGGGTGGATTGATCGGCGAGTATTGGCTCCGCCGCCGCGCGTGGCGGTGGGCGGCGCTGTTCATTCCGCTGGCGCTGGTCATGGTGCTGGTGCAGGCGGACACCTTCCCAGCCAGCCCGCATGTGGAATGGCCTGGCGCGGGCGTAAAGAGCGGCAATGCGTGGCTCGAAGCATTCCTCTGGATCCGCGCCAACACCCCGAAGGAGGCCGTTTTCGCCCTCGACCCCGATTACATGGCGCGCCAGGGCGAAGATACCCGCGGCTTCCGCGCCGTGGCCGAGCGCAGCGCACTGGCCGACAATCGAAAAGACAGCGCAGCCGTGGCGCTGTTTCCGCAATTGGCGCCGGAATGGGCGCGCCAGACGGACGCGGCGCGCGGCTTCGATCGTTTTACAGTGGAAGATTTCCGGCGGCTGGCCACCGCGTATCCCGTGACGTGGATTGTGACGGCACTTCCGGCGCCGCTGGGCCTCGCGTGTCCCTACGTGAACCGGGAACTGGCGGTGTGCCGTTTATAGCGAGAGGATAACGATTCCGCAGGTTGCTAAAAAACTGGAAGTTGTTGAAAAATCAGGTGAGGAATGGCGGGGACGACGGGGCTCGAACCCGCGACCTCCGACGTGACAGGCCGGCGCTCTAACCAACTGAGCTACGTCCCCGCTTGGGACGTTTTCCAATGTAGCACGCCCGCCCCCGCGAAACCAGAATCTGCATCCGATGTTTACAAATTGGCGGCTCTGTTGGCCCCCGTTCGTGAGAAGATATGGGAATCCGCATAGGTTTTGTTACGCCTTTGTGACCCAGGCAAGCGCTGCTTGAGCGCATTTTTGAAACGCAGTATTGAAAAAGAGGAGGTCCGAATATGAGCCATCGCTCCGAGACTCCTTTCGACAACATCGAAAGTTCCCACGAATACGTCACTTTGCTGGCAGAGGCCGTTGAAGTCGCACTGGCCGAGGTGGAAGCCGACATGGCTCTCGCGGGAGCCGATGGTGCGGAGCGCCGCATAGAAGCCCTCCAGTTAGTCGCTTTCAAACTGAATAAGCTCTCGTCCCATATGACCGCGAGCCGCCGAATTCTAAATGATTTGCGCAGCCTGCGCCGGTTATTGCTGGAAGAGCGGACCCTCGCGAGGGTATACAAGCAGTCCGCCGGGTAGCTTACGGCCCACTCTGTGCGATTAGCCACCTCCGGCAGGTGGTTGTACGCATCCCAATTGTCCTCGCTCCTGTGGAAACCCGCGCCCCGCCGCAAAGGTACGCACAAGTCCGATACGAATTCACTCAATCATTTCAATAAGATAATGTTGCACTTGACAAATTGATAGGGCAATCCTATCATGGGTTGCTCTTTGTAGTGAAATTCTCATAATTCAGACACCGGTGATAGGGTGGGAGGCAGCCAGGACGATGACCTTCGCAGTCGGTGAAAAAGTGGTATATCCCAACCAGGGTGTTGGGACGATAGAAAACATCAGCACCCGGTTTTTCGAGCAAAGGCCCGAAAAATTCTATCTCCTCCGACTATTTTGTTCCAGTATGACCGTTATGGTGCCGTTTTCCAACGCGCATACCATCGGTCTGCGGAAGCTCTCCAAGACTGCCGACGTAACTAAAGTGTTGGCTTATCTTGCGGGACCGGCGGTCGAGAACCTCAGCGACTGGAAAGTACGCTTCAAGATCAACAGCGAAAAAATGCTCACCGGGAGCCTGCTGCAGATCGCCGAAGTGTTCAAACAACTGGTGCGTTTACAAGCGGAAAAGCCGCTCTCGTTCCGCGAGAAGAAGATGCTGGACCGTACGCGCACAATGCTGATTTCGGAAGTCTCGCTGGCGCGCGGTATCCGCGAAGCCGAAGCCATTGTGCTGCTCGAAAAGTCGCTCGCCAAGTGCGGCTTCTCTTTTCCTGAAGCGGCGTAACCGGTTTTGACTGGCGGCGTGGCCGGTGTCAACAATAATGCTGCGGGCCACGCTCGGGTGCGTCTGGCTGTTCCGGTATTTAAGAGTGGGCATCTGGAATCGCCCGCGTTCCGGCGCGGGCATCTATACTAAAAGACGCCCGCCCCTCATCGATGCTCTTTGGCTTCATCCTGTGTGTTTTGACGCTCGCCGGCTGCCTGCTGTTCGCTCTTCCCCCTGCCTGGTTTCCTCCGTCCATTACTGCTGAAGCTGTCGCCTGGGACGGCCAATTTGCCCGCACGCTTTGGATTTGCGGGGCAATTTTTGTCGGCGCGCAGCTTTTGCTGGCCTGGACGGTGCTCCGTGGCAGGACGCGCCATCAAAGTAACAAGTCTGGCACCATGTCGCATGGACACCGTGGGCTGGAACTCGGCTGGATGACCATTACAGCGGCGCTGTTTTTAACGCTTGCCGTGCTGGGTTCGCGCGGGTGGGCCCGTATTTCCACGGGTACGGCAGGTAAAGAAGTGATCGACGTCTATGCGCATCAGTTTGCCTGGACCTTCCGCTATGCGGGGCCGGACGGTATCTTCGGACACACCGCTGTTGAGTTCATCAACGATTCGGGCGGCAATTCCGCGGGACTCGATCCAGCCGACCCGGCAGCCACCGACGACATCACCGCAGCCAACCTGCGCATCCCAGCCGGGCGTGACGTGCTGTTGCGGCTTCATTCGCGAGATGTAATCCACGACTTTTTCGTCCGCGAACTGCGCACCAAGCAGGACATTGTGCCAGGAATGGAGATCCCGCTCGAACTCCATGTCGACAAGCCCGGCAGCTATGAAATTGCCTGTGCCGAACTCTGCGGGCTGGGGCACTCGCAGATGCGCAGTCTGTTGATCGTTATGCCAGCGGCGGAATACGACCGATGGAAGCAAACACGGTAGCGGTATCGCATCGCGGGCTGTTCAGCCGCCTGTCGGCGCGTCTGTTCACGACTGACCATCGCGCGATTGCGCGCCTTTACTTCTTCCTCTCCCTGGGAGCGGTGCTGCTTGGCACCGTATTGTCGCTGATCATGCGCTTTCATCTGGTACATCCGACGGCGCAGGTGGGGTGGTTTGCGCGCGTGTGGCCGGTGGGAGCGTCGGGCGGGGTGATGACGCCGGAACTATATCTCTCGCTGCTGACGCTTCACGGCACGATCATGGTGTTCTTCGTCCTGACTCTCGCGCCGCTGAGCGCCTTCGGTAACCTCGTGCTGCCCGAGCAACTGGGCGCCGGATCGATGGCATTTCCGCGGCTGAATGCTTTGTCGTTCTGGATTACCGCGCTTTCATTCCTGGTGCTGCTGGCTTCCTGCGCAGTGGCGGGAGGAGGGCCGCTTTCGGGCTGGACCGCCTATCCGCCGCTGAGCGCCGTAGGTGCCATTGCGGGGCCGGGCGAAGGCGCGGGGCAGACGCTGTGGTTCTTCAGTGTCGGCCTGTTCTGCATAGGTGCGTTGCTGACCTCCGTTAACGTGATCTCCACCGTTCTCGATCAGCGGGGGCCCGGCATGACTCTGATGCGCATGCCCCTCACCTGCTGGAACTGGTTCGCGACCGCGGTGCTGAGCATGCTTTCGTTCCCGGTGTTGCTCGCCGCCGGGTTGCTGATTCTCCTCGACCGGTTGGGCGGCACCAGCTTCTTCCTGCCGGCCGGAATGCTGATCGGCGATGAGAAGATCGCGCATGCGGGCGGCTCGCCGCTCCTGTGGCAGCACCTGTTCTGGTTCTTCGGACACCCCGAAGTTTACATCGCGATCCTTCCAGGCATGGGCATCGTCTCGCACATCATCGCGACGTTCGCGCGCAAACCGGTGTTCGGCTATCGTGCAATGGTGGCGGCCTCGTTCGCCATCTCCTTCCTCGGGATGCTTGTGTGGGGACACCACATGTTCATCAGCGGGCTGAATCCGTATTCCGCAATTGCGTTTTCCGTGTTGACGATGGCAATCGGCGCGCCCTCCGCCGTGAAGACCTTCAACTGGATCGCGACCGCCTTGGGCGGCCGGCTCCGCCTCACCACGGCGATGCTTTTCGCACTTGGCTTCGTTTCAATCTTCGTGACCGGAGGCCTGTCGGGGCTCTTCCTGGGGCAGCCGGAGATCGACGCCTACTTCCACGACACCTATTTTGTAGTGGCCCATTTCCATCTGATTATGGGGATCGCAGCACTGTTCGGTATCTTTGCCGCGACGTTCTACTGGTTCCCCATCATGTTTGGACGCAAGCTCAACGAGCGACTCGGTAAGGTGCATTTCTACCTGACCTTCATCGGCGCGTATGCAACGTTCCTGCCGATGCATTTTGCGGGGTTCGCAGGCAATCCGCGGCGCTATTCGGATTTCACGACGTTCGATTTCTTACAGCCTGTGATGCCGCTCCAGAAATGGATCACGCACGCGGCGTATTTTCTGGCGGTGGTGCAGTTAGTGTTTCTGTGGAATCTGGCACGAAGTATTCGAAGCGGGGACCGCGCGGAAGGGAATGTGTGGGAATCCACCAGCCTGGAGTGGTGCGCGGAAACGCCTGGTGAGGTAGTGCGGGGACCCTACGAATTCGGGCCGTTTAACACGCACGTGACAGAAGGACGCGACTTCAGGATGCAGAACGAGCGCTGATTCGAATCAGGCGACTGAGAGGGTTGCGATCTCTTCTTCCGGGCGCACGAACGAGTAGCGCTCCATCGTCATTGCCACTTCGAACAGATCCGTAGGATCCTGCGGGTGCCGGCTCCTAAGTACTTTTCCCAGGCAGCGAATGCGCACGGGAGGGTTGCTGCCGGAGAGCGTGATCAGATACTCGATCCGGCCTCCGACTTCAACGGAGTCCGGGGAGAGAAACGACACTCCGCCGGAACTAATATCCCGCGTTTTTTCGGCGCGGTTAACGCGCCGCTCGCCCACCTGGAGGATATGCAGGGGCAGTTGTAATTTGTAGCGCTGAGTGCGTCGTTGTTCCAAGACACCTTTACTCTAGTTCACCTTCGCCAACAAATCAAAGGCCGTTAGTACTACTCGCTGTTGCTTTTCCTCGCCTTTGGTACTGTTACAGCCGTTTTTACGGGATTGCAGTGCCACAAAACTGTAAATTAGCGGAGGAGACTCTTCGAACGCGGGCCGCTGGGTGGTTTTGATAACTAAATTAGGTAGCGTTTCGACGTAAGTAACTGATCAGAGCGTATGCATTTTTTGCGCTCCGTCAAACCGGTACGATTGCATGCGAGCGCCTCGGCAGCAGGAGATGGATCGCCCGGCGAGGTTCGCAGAACAGGACGCCGCCCGCCTGTTTTGAGGGGATTGCGCGCGAATTCCGAATATGAAACACTACGCGCAAGATGTCTGAATCACTGTTTGTCGCCGGCAAGACCATCGATTTGGAGGCCAGCGCCGGGAACTTCGCGGTGAAAGATCGCTTCGTGCTCAACCTGGAGCGGCGGGACAGGCTGCTGATCGCCTACATGGTCGGTCATTTTGACGAATGGTTCAACGGAAAAGTGGAAGGGCCGGTGGCGGCGTCCACGCTGCGCTACTTCGAACTCCAGAGGGATGCCTCAGATCAGGCGATTCTGGACGGGCTGGGCGGCGAATCGCAGGTTGAAACGACCATGACCGAAGTGTATGCGCTGATGGACCGGCAGCGGTCGGGCCAGGGTGGCATCCTCGCCATCAACGGCTGGGGCAATATCTTCTACATCCGCGACGAACGCAACGTGCTGCGAGTGGTTTACGTCCACTGGTGCGACGACGCGTGGGGCGTGGAAGCGAGCCTGATGCGGAAGAAGGATACCGAGTATCCCATCCGCGACCGTGTGTTCGTGCGCGTGCGCCGAAGCGCGTAACGCCACGGCTGCCGAGCTACTGGTTATCCTTAAATTCCTCGTACCACGCCATCTGGATGGCTTCAAGTTTACCTTCGGAGGACTTCGCCGGGTCGTCGCGGAAGCCCGGAAGTTCAGTAACCCAGCGGTGGAGATCGGTGAAGCGGACGGTGAGCGGGTCGAGCGCGGGGTGTTTTTCAAAGAGCTCGATGGCGAGGTCTTCGGTGGAGTCCCAGGTGAGGTCGGGCATTAAAATCATGTTATCCTGCGCGTGACTTCGCGTGTTCTGACGCCAAAATGTTCATACCAAGACTAATTGCGGTGGCCGTGCTGGGGGCTGGCTTCTCCGGAGGCTTGGCCCGGGCGCAGATGACGCCAAAACAGCAGGCGGCGAATCTGGAGTCGTTCGATCTGGTTTGGAAGACGGTGCGGGACCGGCATCCCGATCCGAATCTGAACGGCCTGAACTGGCTCGGTATGTACGACCAACTGCGGCCCGAGGTGGAACTGGCGCCAAACATGCTTGTGGTGCGGCGAATTATGGAGGAGATGCTGCGCAAGCTGGGGACGTCCCACTACGCGATCATTCCGGCTTCGGTTTACAAACAGATTGACGCCGCGGCCCCTCCCTCCGGGGCAAATGGCACAACGCCTGGAGACGGGTCGACCGGAATAGTTCCCGTGATTATCGATCATAAGGCCGTTGTCGGCAGCGTGGCTCCGGATTCGCCGGCGGCGCGGGCCGGGATCAAGCCGGGGATGGTGCTGGAAGGGATTGACGGCGCGAGCGTAGCACCCATGCTGGAGCTCTACGATGTGACGAAGGACGCCGAATCGCAGCGCATCGTGCAGCGCTCTGTCACGAGGAAGCTGGATGGTCCGCCCGACAAGGGCGTGATGGTGGATGTGGTGGATGCCTCCGGCGTGTCGAAGCATGTGGAACTGGCCCGCGTGGATGCCGAAGGCACTCTCGTCACGTTCGGGAATCTGCCGGCGATCCGGCTGAAGTTCGAATCGCGGAAACTCGCGGGCGGGGCTGGTTACATCCGCTTCAACGAGTTTCTGGACCCCGTGTCGATCATGCCGAAGTTCGAAGCGGCGCTGAAGGAGTTTCGCGCGGCGCCGGGGGTGGTGCTCGATCTGCGAGGCAATCCGGGCGGCATCGGCATTATGGCGATGGGTATTGCGGGGTTCTTCATCGACGAATCGGGCAAAAAACTGGGCGAGATGAAGATGCGCGACGCCACGCTCAAGTTTGTGATTTTTCCCAGACCGGAGACGTACCCGGGGAAACTGGCGATCCTGATCGACGAAGGGTCGGCTTCGACGACGGAAATTCTGGCGGGCGGGATGCAGGATCTGGGCCGTGCGCGGATTTTTGGCACGCAGAGCGCGGGCGCGGCGCTCCCCAGCGACATCATTCGGCTGCCCAATGGCGACGGCTTTCAGTACGCGCAGGCAAGCTACACATCGGAGAAGGGAAAGGTGCTGGAAGGTGCGGGTGTGACGCCGGATGAGGTGGTGCGGCAAACCCAGGAAGCGCTGCTGGCTGGGCGCGATCTTGTTATTGAAGCGGCCGAAGCCTGGATTGAGCAGGTTGGGCAGAACGATAAGCGCGGGGAGAAGAGCAACTAATTGCCCCACAACAGCTCACTTACGCTCGTACTGAGTCGCGAACGCGAGTGAGCGATTATGAGATCACGGACTCAACTCGCCCGTTTACTCCTGCTCACCTTCGCGGTGAGTTACGCTCACGCCGCGGATGATCTACCCAGTGCTGCGCAGGTGCTGGATCGCTATGTCAAAGTCACCGGTGGCGCGGCGCTCTGGCATTCCAAAAAATATCAACAACAGGACATGGAAGGCCGCACCCTGGATGGTGCGCGCGTCGTGCTGCGGGCGACATTGCGCATCAATCGCGCGGGCAGCATGCTCAGCGAAGTCCATGTCCCGCAGGAGGCGAGCGAGGGCGTGTATCGTGGCACGGCGTGGGCGCTCTCCCCGTTCTCCGGAGCGCGCATCAAGCGGGGCGAGGAGCGCGATGAAGCGGTTCGCGAAGCGCGCATGCTCGAAGATGGCGACTGGCGAACTTACTATCCGAAATCGCGCGTCACCGAGGTGGAGGATATCGGCGCACAGCGCTGTTACAAGGTAGATCTGCTGCCTTCGCCCGTGCCACGCATCGAGTGGTTCGACATGAACACGGGCCTGCTTGTGCGCCAGTCGACCTACGAGATCTCAGCGGCCGGCGAGACGCACGTGGGATTCACTGTCGAAAAATGGACTCAGACGGCCGGCCTGATGCAGCCTTCGACGGTGGTATCGTGGCGCGGGGATTTTCAGTATCGGGTGACGCTCACGAACACACTTTATAAGGCCGAAGAGGATCGCGACTCGTTTCGGTATCCGAACGAAGTGGCCGAGTATGTGGCGGCGGACCGGAAGCACCAGGCGCTGCCCAATGCGGAGGAGATCATCGAGCGGCACATCTTCGAATCGGGAGGCCCGGATTTGTGGACCATGCTGCGGACCCAGCGCGTAACCGGCACTCTGGAATATGTGGGACGCGGCATCGAGGCCCGGATGGAGACCTATAAGGCCGCCGGC
>Ga0209698_10006750_pt1 | contig 12144 bp, 10 predicted proteins | sample LitLauG_LLR_2012_FD_187203 | JGI IMG/M metagenome (GOLD analysis project Ga0209698, IMG submission 187203) | Freshwater sediment microbial communities from Pennsylvania, USA - Little Laurel Run_MetaG_LLR_2012 (SPAdes) (version 2) | ecosystem: Environmental > Aquatic > Freshwater > Creek >...
TATTAGGGTTCGGGGAAATATCCGCGCAGGCCGCTCCGAAGAAGTGCGTGGACAACTCATGCTCAACATCATGAAGGACGTGAGCGCGATCGCCTCCGTTCAGAAGGAGTCTATCTGGGTCTACTTGTGCAACCTGGCTCCCACCGACATGGTCGAGTACGGTCACGTCCTGCCGCGGCCCGGCGAAGAACAGGAATGGTTCGAGGGCTTGCCGACCTCCCTCCAGAGCTATCTGAAAGCGCTCGGCGCAAACCAGAGGACGTTCCGCCTTTAAGGCTGCGAGGCACAGGCTCGCAAATGCGTCACTGGCTTCCGCCTTTCGGCGCGCAACCAGGCAGCATTGCGGCGCACTGCCCGAGGCGGCTGGCCGACTGCGCGCAAGAAAGCGCTGCGCATCCGTTCACGATCGGCCAATCCGGTCTCATGGACAATGGTCTCGACCGTATGTCGGCCTTGTTCGAGCATCTGGCGCTCGATCTTCATCCCAAGAGGGGGCGGACGTGACCGTGGCCTTTCGATCCGAGCGTCGCCCGGATAAGGTTGGCCGGCAATCAAGCTCCCCGACCTCTTCCACCAGCAGACAGCAGGTACTTCGCAGCCGCAGATGAACTCTGCGCTTGACACGGCGGCAGGCTCACTGCACATGTCTGCGATAAGGCAATTGCGCTGCGGGATAACCCCGAAATGATGCTGAGCGCCAACCTTACCGATTGACGTTTAACGCCTAACGGTATATGCTTCCGATATCGTGACGATCAGATCGTTTCGCTGTCCCGAGACCGAGGCTCTGTATGAAGGCAAGCGGGTCGCACGCTGGCGGAACATCGAAACGACCGCGCAGCGGAAGCTCGGAATGCTTGGCGCCGCCGTAGAGCTTCGAGATTTGAAGTCCCCACCGGGTAACCGTCTCGAGGCGCTTATAGGCGATCGCAGCGGGCAGCACAGCATTCGGATCAATGATCAATGGCGCGTCTGTTTCGTATGGACCAATGCGGGAGCAGACCACGTGGAAATCGTTGATTATCACTGAGGCGATAACGATGGCAACCAATCGGATGCGACCGATCCACCCCGGGGAAATACTCCGCGAGGAGTATCTGGTCCCCCTCAATATGACAGCGCACGCGCTCGCGATGGCCTTGCACGTCGCGGCGCCGAGGGTCAATGAGATCGTTCGTGAGACGCGGGCAGTTACGCCAGATACCGCGCTAAGGCTGGCGCGCTATTTCAATACCACCGCAGAGTTTTGGGTGAATCTGCAAAGCGCATACGATCTGCGAAAGGCCGAGCAGGAAAATGCCGCGCAGATCCGGCGCGAAGTCAGACCACTGGAGCGAGCAGCCTGATCGGCTTCTAAAGGCCGAGGCACGTCGCGGTGGATTAGTGAGCGCTATCGCGAAGAGTGGCCTCAGCAGTTGATCGCTGGCGGAGACGGACGAGTCAATCGTCCGCGCCAGTACTCGATCTCCAGAGGGTTCGCGCCGATACCCCCGTTTTACCCCCGGCGTCGGGGCTCCCAGCTGCACCCATGTGCACTTACCCCCGAAGGCTTCGGAGCCGGTCTTGCAGCCCAACGAACATGGGTGCATGTACCTGCACGGAACAATATCGCGCGACCCCCGCCGAATGCGGATTGTTCGCGCACGCCCCACTGAGGGAACGTGGCGAAGCGAGTTCGGCCGGAGTACAAATCGGACTCTTGCAGGTCAGGCCATGCAAGGCCATGCCGCCAGGCCCCGGAACGCCTTCTTCGAACGGATCGACCACGCCCGCCATGAAGCGTAGCGCCTGCACGTCCCAAGGCCTGGATCACCCAAGGTGAAAGCAGCCGCCTGGCTTCGCCTCGCGTGCGCCCGCAACCGATTCGGAAGTTCAGAAACGCAGCGGCTATTCCAGCCTGCCTCAAGCCAACGAATCCGGGAAAAGGCCGGGGCGTTTCCCTTCGACTGCAACCGTTCCTGGGGCAACCTGCGCGAATACTCCGCCGCGCACGTGGCGCGGTAACCGGCAACTCACCGGACGCCAGCTGACGGGTAGACTGGACCAGCAGGAGGGTGAAAGTGACGCAAGTGTCCAGCTCGATGTCCCCGAAGGATTGGGTCCGGCATATGCCGGCGGATCCGGTCGCCAGCAGCGAGGCGCTGGGCTGGCGTCGCGTCGGCGCTTATCGCTTCAAGCAGCCGACCGGTTCCGAGCTCCGCCTGCCTCCGGTCGACGCGCATTTCGTGGTCGCCCACCTGCGAAATCCCGCGCTCGTCAATGCGCGCTTGAACGGACGCTGGACCAGGACGCGGTCCAATCCGGGCAGCATCATGATCATTCCCGCGCATCACGAGACCCTGTGGGAGTGGAAGGGCGGCCTGTGGGAACTACAGCTTTTGCTGGACGCCGAGACGCTGGACCACGCCGCGGAAGAAGTTTTCGGCCGCGCGGTCGCGCTGGCCGACGGCATCGGCATCGAAGATCCCGAGCTGTGGGACATCGCGCAGGCCGCTGAGCGGGAAATCGCCGCCCCGCAGCCGGGCACTCGGCTGTTCGCCGACATTCTTTCTCAGAGACTGGCACTGGCGCTCCTGCGCCGACATTCGATCGCGGCACGTCGATTCGGCGACCGGCCGATACGTATCGCACGCCACAGGCTGCAGCGGGCGCTCGAGTTCATCGAGGCCAACCTTGCAGACGACGTTTCGCTGGCGGCGATCGCTGCCGCGGCGGGCCTGAGCGAGGCGCACTTCTCGCGGGGCTTCAAGGCGGCGATCGGGCGCAGCCCGCACCGTTATCTGATCGAGCGCCGACTCGAGCGGGCCAAGGAACTGCTACGTGGGACCTCAAAGCGCGTGGCGCAGATCGCGCTGGAGTGCGGCTTCGCCAACCACGGCCACCTGACGACTGTCATGCGCGAATCGTGCGGCATCACGCCCAGGCGTTTTCGCGTCGAATCGGGCGGATGAATCGCCAGGCGACCGACCCCCGGCAGGGCCTCGATTCACCCTGTCAGGTGGAGACGGTCCCGGAATAGCAGGCCCGCGCAGACCGCTTCGGCCGACGCGCCCGTCGGGAACAGAGCGCATCGCTGCACTCCCCGCCCGACTCGAACATGACGGCTCGTGCGCGTGGCAGCGCCAGTGCACTTCCCGAATGCCGCGGCTTTTTTCCAGATTCCTGCGATTAGTGTGCCCTGCGACCCTGCGCAAGGAGCCGGCGGGCGCGCTGACTGCGTAGGATGCGCTCGAAGCAGGTGTCGCAACGGTTTTCGTCCCGTCCGGTTTCCTAAGGCAGGTTGGTCCCTTGCGACACAGATGGATTGCAACGCGCGACCGAGCTCTCCATGATGAACCAGAAGCTGCGCATGCCCGGCATCAAAGCCATTGCACAGGCTTGCCCAAATCCGGGCTTGTCGAAGCACGCGACGCAAAGCATCTCTCACGCTGGTCGGTATCGCCCGCTGATCGAGCGCTCTGCGGCGCCCCGGCTCTGACCCGCCGAGCGTCTCGGTTGCGCGCCGTCGCCGCACTCCACTGCCAATGCCCGCCGATACCGTCGCGCCGCCCCTGAACGACGCCACCCGCGTCGAACGCCGCAGCATCGAGTTCATTCCGCACGAGGAGCGCTACGGGACGCCGCGGCGGCTTTTCACGCTCTGGTTCAGCGTGAACATGCAGATCACGGCCTTCGTGATCGGTGCGCTCGGTGTCGTGGCGGGCCTGAACATCTTCTGGGCGTTGGTGGCTATTGTCGTCGGCACTGCCATCGGCGCGATCTTCATGGCCGGCCACAGCGCGCAGGGACCGCATTTGGGTGTGCCGCAGATGATCCAGAGCAGGGCCCAGTTCGGAGTCTACGGCGCAGGCCTGCCGCTGCTGGTGATGGTCCTGTCCTACTCGCTTTTTACCGCTGCGAACGCGGTGCTGATGCGGACACCCATTCAGCAGGCGCTTCCGCTCAGCGACAACTCGGCGATCGCCGTTTTCAGCGTCATGACGCTCTTCATTGCGTTCGTCGGCTATGAGCTGATCCACCGCCTCGCTGCGTGGATGTCGATCGTCTCGCTGCTCCTTTTTGCCGCGGCAGGAGTTCTGGCGGCCTTCCACCCATTTCCCGCGAACGCCTGGCAGCCGGTTGCGTCCGGCCTGCACCTGAAGGCGTTCATGATCGCGCTGATGAGTTCTGCGTCCTGGGCGATCGGCTACGCCCCGTTGGTTGCTGACTACTCGCGCTACCTGCCGGCGGATGTCAAGACGAGCGCGACGTTCTGGTACAGCTACTGGGGGTTGTTCTGCGGATCGGTGTTCGTCATGGTGGTCGCGGCGATGATCGCGGCCTTCTCCCCGGGAATCGTGGAAGACCCCGCCGGCGCCGTCGCCGGGCTGTTTTCCGGTGAGTGGCGCTGGTTGATCTACGTCCTGATCGTCGTTGGCGTGCTCCAGGCCAACGTGATGAATGTCTACAGCGCCTACATGTCGGGGACCACGATCTTTACCGGATTCAAGGGTGTATCGCAGATCTCGCGGCGCACGAAGTTCTTCGTGATGGCGCTGGCCACCGCCGGCGCGGCGGCGGTGGCCAGTGCGACCCAGTACCACTTCTTCGACTATTTCTCGGACATCATCTTCGCGCAGCTGTACGTCACCGTGCCCTGGACCTCGATCAACCTGTGCGACTTCTACCTGGTCCGACGCGGCCGATACGACGTTGCTGCCATTTATGACACTGAAGGCGAGTACGGCAAATACAACGCAGGGACGATGCTGGTGTTCATATTGAGTCTTGCAGTCCAGATCCCCTTCATGGATTTGTCGTTTTACAAGGGGCCGGTCGCACGCTATTTCGGGACCGACGTCACGATGTACGTCAGCATTCTCTTTCCAGGGCTGTTCTATTACCTCGTGAACATGAAGACCGCGGCGCGCTCAAGGGAGCTCGAGCGGCGGCTGCGCCCGGGCGCGGCACGCCCGCCGCGGCTACGGGAGGGGACATGACGCCGCCCATGGTTGTGTTTGTGTGATCGCGACGGCCTCATGCCAATGTTCTCGACCGACAGGAACCCAAACGAAAGACGACCTGATGCCGGACACCACTCGGTTCTACATTGACGGACAGTGGACTCCTCCTGTCACGCCCAAGACGATCGACATTGTCGACCCCTCGACGGAGCGGGCATTCCAAACCTTGGCGGTGGGCTCGGCGGCTGACGTTGACAGGGCAGTCGCCGCCGCCAAGAGAGCGTTTCCTGCTTTCGCGCAAACGACCCGGGAGCAGAGGCTCGGGTGGCTGCGTGCGCTGCTCGACGCTTACAACGAGCGATCGGACCAACTGGTGGCCGCCATAAGCCGCGAGATGGGCGCGCCCCTATCGTTCGCCCGGGACGCGCAGGTATGGGTCGGTCGTGCCCATCTCGAAGCGACCGTCAGAGCGCTCGAGGATTTCGTCTTCGTCGAGGATCGCGGCACCACGCGAATCGTCAAGGAACCGATCGGTGTCGCGGCCTTGATCACCCCCTGGAACTGGCCACTGAATCAAATCGTGACGAAGGTGGCGCCCGCGATCGCCTGCGGTTGTACGGTCGTCCTCAAGCCCAGTGAAATCGCCCCTCTGAATGCGCTCCTGTTCGCCGAGGCCGTCCACGCGAGCGGGCTGCCAAATGGCGTATTCAACCTGGTGAACGGAGACGGGCCCTCTGTAGGACAGGTCATGGCGGGACATCCGGATGTCGATGCGGTTTCATTCACCGGATCCACACGGGCCGGCATCATCGTCGCGACGACGGCCGCCCAAACCGTAAAGCGGGTCTCCCAGGAACTGGGTGGCAAGTCGGCCAACATCATCCTTCCCGGCTCGGATTTCGCACTGGCGGTGTCGCAGGGTGTGGATGCAGTGATGGCCAACAGCGGGCAGTCCTGCGATGCGCCCACTCGATTGCTCGTTCCCGGCGAGCACCTGGGAGAGGTGCTGGGGATCGCCAAGGCCGCTGCTGAAAAGTGGAAGGTTGGAGACCCTCAGGCAGAAGGCACGACGATGGGTCCCGTCGTCAGCGAAGCCCAATTCAACAAGATCCAGGCGCTCATCAGGAAAGGCAGCGACGAAGGCGCGAAGCTGGTTGTGGGCGGGACAGGGCGACCGGCCGGCCTCGAGATCGGCTATTACGTCAGGCCAACCATACTTGCAAACGTCACGCGTTCCATGGCGATCGCGCGGGAGGAAATCTTCGGCCCCGTCCTTTCCATCATGGCCTATCGGTCGGTCGATGAGGCGGTCGACATGGCGAACGATACGGTGTATGGGCTTGCTGCCTATGTTTCGTCATCGGACCTTGACGAGGCGCGGGCAGTCGCTGGAAGGCTTCGCGCAGGCACGGTCAGCCTGAATTATCCGGCCTGGGATCCCTTTGCGCCCTTCGGTGGATACAAGCAGTCCGGCAACGGGCGCGAGTACGCCGATTTCGGAATGCAGGAATTTCTCGAGACGAAGGCTGTCGTCGGATATCGAGGAAAGTGAAGTCATGAACCCGGAAGTCTTCATTACATGCGCCGTGACCGGCGCCGGAGAAAGTTTCCGCAAGAGCAACAAAGTTCCGCTTACCCCGAGGGCGATTGCCGCCGATGTTGTGGCTGCGGCGCGCGCCGGCGCAGCAATTGCGCACATCCACGTGCGCGATCCGGCTACAGGCGTCGGTAGTCGCGATACGCAGCTTTATGTCGAGGTCGTCGATCTCGTTCGAGCTTCGGGCGTCGATGTCATCGTCAACCTGACGGCAGGAATGGGTGGCGACCTGGTTGTCGGAAAGCAGGATCCGTTTCGCTTCGGTCCGGAAAGCGACCTGGTCAGCCAGAGAACCCGGCTGGTGCACGTTGAAGCGATACGGCCCGAAATCTGCACCCTCGATTGTGGCACGTACAACGTTGGCGCTGGATCGACGATCTACGTCAGCACCAGCGACATGATCGAGGAAGGCGCCCAGGATATTCGGCGATACGGCGTGAAGCCGGAGCTGGAGGTTTTCGAACTGGGCCACCTGCACTACGCAAACAAGCTCATCCGCAATGGTGCCTTCGCAGAGCCCGCCATGATCCAGCTGTGCCTTGGCGTACCTGGAGCGGCGCCCGCGACTCCCGAGTCCCTGAGTGCAATGAAGAGTCTCTTGCCGCCCGGCAGCGTCTGGTCCGCGTTCGGCGTTGGTGCCATGCAGATGCCGATGGTTGCCCTCGCCGTGGCTTACGGCGGAAATGTACGGGTCGGACTGGAAGACAACATCTATCTGAGCCGCGGCGTGCTTGCCACCAATTCGGAGCTGGTCGAAAGGGCGCGGACCATCGTCGAATGCATGGGTGCTCGGGTATTGAGCCCACAGGAGACACGCCAGAAGCTTGGCTTACCCCCGCGGAATTGAGGTCTCGCGCCCTTGCGGGTAGGCGGCATAGAGTGTCGACAAAGCGTCCACACCCGCCTTCGCTGGGGTGGATGCAGGTCGGTCCAGAAGGATGTCACTGATGAAACAGTCCATTTGCGCCGTGAAATGACCCGGAGAGGGCTGCCCAGCCAACTGGATCTGCCTGACGCCATCGCCGTTGAAGTGAAACAGCGAATTGGCGTAGTGAAAGATTCGAAGCGAACCTGCCGTTCCGTAGACGTGGATGCAACCTGGCGAATTGCTCCAGCCACCGGCACGGACGAATCCCGTGAAGTCCCATCCATCGCCTTGCGTGAATTGTCCTTCCGTCGGCAAGTCCGTCGCGTACGTGCATTCGCTGTAGAGCAGATGGCCAATCGCACCATTGGCATATTCGATCGTAAGGTGCTCGGTGTTCATGGCGTTTCCTGAGAGGTTGCCTCTCCCTGACGCCCGCGTCGCCGATGAATTCATCAACCACGGAAAGACATCAATCAAGTGGATGCCATGGTCCACCAATCCCATCGCAAAGCCGCCAGGAAAGCCTGCCGGATAGTGATGGGCCGACATCGGGACAGCCTTGTCGAGACCCTGGCCTCCAATGGACTGCTCGCGAATGATCAGCACGTCACCGATTGCACCCGAGAGGATCAGATCACGGGCAGCGATGACTGCCGGCAGGAAACGATAAGACGATCCATAGAACAAGCGAATTCCGCACTTGTCCGCCTTCTCCAGCATTCTTGCGGCGCTGTCGATGGTGAGCGCCAGTGGCTTCTCACATAGGACGTGAACGCGATGTTCTGCACAAGCGGCGGTCAGGGACTCGTGGCTCGCGGGGGGAGTCAATACGCACGCGATGTCCAGTTGTTCGCGCGCGAGCATCTCACTCACGTCAGGATAGAAATTGACCTCCGGGTTTGCCCGCGCTCTATCGGCCGCCGAGGGCGCCGGGTCGGAAATCGCGACGACCTTGCCCCTTTCCAAATGCCGGTAGGCAGCGAAGTGAAGCTGGCCCACTGCTCCGAGTCCGATCACACCGATACGGAGGGGAACGGCACGGCTTCCCAAGGGCGGGGTCTGTGGAGCGGAAAGCGGTTTGTTCATGGGTCCCTCTGCGCAGTCGATCACTCTAGAGGCCTGCCGAGTTTCCCGCAACCGCCGTGATCACAGCTTGCCTGTCGACGCGCCGAAAACGCACGGCACCGGCGATGCCGTCCCCGCGCACATCCGAGTCCCGCGTCGATCATCTGGCGCCTTCGAATGGGATCTGATTGATTCGAGTTTGACCTCAGGAGTGAATTGTGGCCAGAAACCCCAAGTACAACCCGCTATTCGAGCCGATCAAGATCGGGCCGAAGATCATGAAGAACCGCTTCTACCAGACGCCGCAATGCAACGGCGCGGGTACGGACCGGCCCGGGTCGCAAGGCGCGCACCGGCATATGAAGGCCGAGGGTGGATGGGGCGCAGTCTGCACGGAGCTTTGCACCATTCACCGTGAGACGGATCTTGTCCCGCACATCCTGTCAACGATCTGGGACGAGGGAGATATCAGGAATCTTCGTCACTTTACCGAAGGACTGCACAAGCACGGCACCTTGGCCGGTATCGAGCTCGCTTACGCCGGGCCGCATGCGAAGAACTGGTTCAGTCGGGAAATCTCGCGCGGGCCAACCTCGTTCCAGTCCGATGCAGAGCCGCAGGTGTACTGCGCACCGATGTATGACGAGGATTTTGACGAGATCATCGCTCTGCACGTCGACGCAGCCAAGCGGGCAGTCGATGCGGGTTTCGACATCGTCTACCACTATGTTGCCGATTCGATGCTCTGCGTGCAGTTTCTCTCGTCCTTCTATAACAAACGCGCGGATCACTTCAACGGTGACTTCGAGAACCGGGCGAGATTCAGCCTCAATCTGCTGGAAGCGACCAAGCGCGCGGTCGGAAGTCATTGCGCCATTGCCACTCGATTCAGCATTGACGCATTCATGGGCGCAGGATCCATTGAAAGGGATGTGGATGGATTGCGCTACATCGAGCGAATGGACCGGGAAGGCATTGTCGATCTCTGGGACATCAAGGTTGGGTCCTACGCGGAATGGGGCGAGGATGCTGCCGCGTCGCGCTTTCAGAAGACGAATCACGAAAGAGCGTACGTGGAAGGAATCAAGTCGATCACGAGTACGCCCATCCTGATGGTGGGTCACATGACGAGCCCGGACGACATGCTGGAAAACATCGAGAAGGGTTACTGCGACATCATCGGCGCAACCAGGGCTTCAATCGCCGATCCATTTCTTCCGAAGAAGGTGGACGAGGGCAGGATCGACGATATCCGGGAGTGCATCGGCTGCAATATGTGCATCAGCCGGTTCGAACTCTGTTCCATGATCGTATGCACACAGAATGCCACTGCGATGGAGGAGTACCGCCGCGGATGGCATCCGGAAAAGTTCACTAAGGCGAAGGATCCGTGCTCCGTTCTCGTCGTTGGCGCGGGGCCGGCCGGCCTTGAATGCGCTCGGGTCCTCGGCGAGCGTGGCTATGTCGTCCATCTTCGCGAGGCTGAGCAGGACCTGGGCGGACACCTCAAGGACGTCCAGCGCTACCCGGGCCTGTCGGAGTGGGGTCGCGTTATTACCTATCGGGAGACGCAGCTTCGGAAGCTCAAGTCCGTCGAGGTGCACCGGGGCGTCGGTCTGATGACCGCCGATGACATCCTCAATTACGGGGCGGACAAGGTCGTCCTCGCGGTGGGAGCTCGTTGGGATAGCGCAGGCCTATCCGGCTACACGTCCGAGCCGATACCGGGCGCGGACGCGCTTCAGCCGCAGTTCGCGATCCCTGAGCAGGTAATGCAAGGCAAGCCGATGGGGGAGCGAGTCCTGGTTCTCGATGGCGATGGGTGCAACACAGCCATTGCGATGGCGGAGTTACTGGCCGACAAGGGAAAGAAGGTCACGGTCGTGGCTCACGGAAAGACCGTCGCGCATTTCCTGACCTATACGATGGAAAGCGCAAACATCCATCGGATGATGCATGAGAAAGGCATCACCGCACGGCCGATGCATTGGGTCGAGTCGTTTGATGTCCGCGGCGGCGAGATCATCGCCGACATCTACTACATCTATCGGGACGGCTACAAGCGCTCGACAGTTCCGCTGCCCGAGGGAGCGCGTGCCACCAGCGAACAGGTGGATCGGGTCGCCTTCGACTCGGTTGTCTTGTGCACGTCACGCCGCTCCAACAACGAGCTTTATAACGAATTGGCGGCGCGTCGGAGCGAGTGGGCTGGCAATGACGTACAGGCCATTTTCCGTGCAGGCGATTGCTATGCGCCCCGCTTGCTACCGGATGCGATCTTCGACGGTCACCGGATCGCGCGGGAGTTTGAGTCGCCCAATCCGCAACGGGCGGATGTCTACATCCGCGAGCGACAGATCTGGGGCCACGAGACATTTCCCAAATTGAGCGACCGCAGGACCAGCGGATAGGTCGAGGCTGTCCGCGGGCGGCCGCCCGCGCGTTCTTTTGACAGAACCCGCGTACGCCAAACGGACTCCCCCATCGACTCCGGGGCTTCGTTTGGACTTCCATAGAGCGTCCCTGTGCCACGGACGTCCTCTCGAGCGATGAGCAACTTGTGGACCGGAGCAACGTTACATCTTGACTGGCGTCAGGAACTTGCAGGCCAGCCCTGGCATCCTGGAAACGCGCTCGTCCAAGGTTGCAAGCGGCAGCTTGAGCGCTTCAGCTAATGCGACATACCAGGCATCGTCGCCAGTAACGGCATGACGCAGTTCCCAGATCCGATCGGCAAACGGCTCGAACGAGTAAAGCTCGATGTCGAGTAGCATCAGATCCTCATGCGCCGCGTTCGCCTCTGCCGTGGTCAGTTTCTTTGCCAGTTCGAGACGGCGCAGTGCATTTGTTGCCTCGACCATGGACAGTTCGGGCGCATGCAACGAGCCGCGCGCCAGGATCTCTTCGGCCCAAACACCGTTCGGGCCCGTATCGACGAGCGCCGCTACCAGCACTGAGGAATCGACGACGATGCTCAACGCCGGTCAGCGTCGCGGCTCTGAAGTATCTGCCTGGAAGAGATGCGGATCTGCCCTGCCCGCTTTCTCTTGCGCACCTGCTCGAGCCAGGCGTCCACCGACGGACGTGCCGCCAGGCGTTCCAGCTCGGCGCGAAGGTACTCCTGCATCGACTTGCCCTGCAAGGCCGCACGCGCAGCCAGTTCGTCCCTGACCTTCTCGGGTACGTCGCGGATGGTTATCTGGATCGGCATGCTGGCAGAATGCCAGCATTGACATCAGGTCGCAAGCTGCGAACCGTCATCGTCTGTATCGTATTGGTTTTAAACGATTTTCTGGCGGAGACTGACGAGTCAATCGTCCGCGCCAGTACTCGATCTCCAGAGGGTTCGCGCCGATACCCCCGATTTACCCCCGGCACCGTGGGCGTTGGCTGCACTCGTGTGCACTTTCCCCCGTCGGCCACAGAACCGGTCGTGCAGTCCAGCGCATGTCGATGCATGCACGTGCATCGCCTGGTGTAGAGCGACCCCCGAGCGACGCGGCGACAGAACGCTCTGATAGTATCTCTTTACAATACTATTGTAACGCGGTAGCATCTCACCAGAATGGCGATCAAGTCATTTCGTTGCAAGGACACGGAAGCGATGTACGGCGGCCGGCGAGTCGCGCGCTTCGCCAACATCGAGAAAGTGGCGATGCGAAAACTGGCGA
>Ga0209698_10006751_pt1 | contig 12143 bp, 9 predicted proteins | sample LitLauG_LLR_2012_FD_187203 | JGI IMG/M metagenome (GOLD analysis project Ga0209698, IMG submission 187203) | Freshwater sediment microbial communities from Pennsylvania, USA - Little Laurel Run_MetaG_LLR_2012 (SPAdes) (version 2) | ecosystem: Environmental > Aquatic > Freshwater > Creek >...
GCGGCGATGACGCCGAGCACACCCTGATCGATGCCCCGTCGCGTGCCCGGAACGCCCGGACGGGGCAGACGGTACGGATTGTTCGAGACCAGCATCAGCTGCGGACCCTCCCACCTCGTCCCGTCGGGTGCATCGAAGCCGAAGTCGAATGGTTCGGCTCGTGGCGGAAGCACCTCAGGCAGCATCCGGGCCACCGTCTCCACCTTGGCGTTCCGGTAGTCCTCCGACTGCACGATCTCGGCGTAGGCGCCCAGCGACGCGTTGTTGATGAACGAACGTCCGTTCACGCGAGCCAGATCGATGCGACGCTCCACACCGCGGGCGAACGCATCCAGGGCACCGACGACATCAGCACGATCCACGCCGATATCGAACGCGAAATGGTTCCGGGTCCCGGCCGGGACACAGACGAACGGAAGGTCGTGCCGGTACGCGACGTCCGCGACCACGGCCTGCGAGCCGTCGCCGCCGGCGACACCGATGGCGTCCGCCCCCTCGGATGCGACGGACTCGGCCATCGCCAGCAGATCGTCGTCGCCCTGGAGCACCACCGGCTCGATGCCACGGGCCCGACATTCGCGGGCGAGATCGAGGCGTTCAGCGGTTCCGCCCCCGGATCGGGGGTTGACCATCAGGACCGGATGGGTTGGCCGCCACATTGGACCCATCAGATCCGATCGGAAGGCCGCCCGCAACCGTGGCGACAACGGTCACCGTGCCTGTCGGATGCTCGACAGGGACGTGACCCCCCGATGGGACCGGATCAGGGGGTCTCTTGGGGGACCAGGCGACGAGGTAGCGATGGCAGCAGGTCGAGCGCGGTCCCCTGCTCCACCAGAGCGCGGGCTGCAGCACCGAATGGATACCCGACAAGCCCACCGACGGTCATCTCGGTGGCCGGCTCGGGAGCGAACGGGTAGTCGCTGCCGAAGACGATGTGATCGGCGCCGACCAGCTCCGTGAGCGAGGAGAGGGCGTGGGGGTTGGCTGACAGGGCCGTGTCGTAGTAGAGCGACCGCATGTAGGCGCTTCCCCCTTGGGGGGCCCGTTCGGCCAGGGCGTCGTCGGTGAACCACAGCAGGTCGAACCGGCCGACCAGATAGGGCACCGTCCCGCCGGCGTGGGACAGCAGGAATCGGATGTCCGGGTACCGCTCGAGCGCACCGGTGTAAGCCAGATTGAAGGCGGCCCGGGTGGTGTCGAATGTGAATTCCATGGCGAAGGCCGGGATCCCGATGTCGATCCGATCAGAGAATGCCGGCACCAGTGGATGGACGAATGCCACCGCCGATCGACGGTCCAGCTCGGCGAGCACTTCGTCGAATCGGGGGTCGCCCAGATAGGAGCCGTCATGGTGCGATGTGAGAAGGACGACACCGTCGGCACCGAGGTCGTCGAGGCAGTACGCGGCCTCTGCCGCCGAACCCTCGGCGTCGGGCATGGGCAGGATGGCAAAGAATCCGAACCGGGTCGGGTGGCGGGTCACCAGCTCCGCCGACGCCTCGTTGCACTGTCTGGCCAGCTCCCGAGCGGCAGCGTCATCGCCGAAGTGGACACCGGGAGCGGACACCGAGAGCACTGCGGCGGCGATACCGTTTCGGTCCATCACCCCGAGCGACAGGTCCGGGCTCCAGTCGGGCAGGTCCCGACCCCCTGACTCGGCGATTCCGCGATTCGACAGCGCCTGGCGGTAGACCGGCGGAATGGTGTGATGGTGGACGTCGATCCGGTGGGCTTCAGCGGTCACGCGTGCTGCTCCCGGTCGATCGCGGCGGAGCGGGACCCGTCGGTGGATCCCCGGGTGGGCCGACGAATCGGGCCTTGTTCACGAGGTGGATCAGATCACGCAGTTCATCGTTGACGAGCGCTCCCCATTGGCGCCGGTGCAACGCCTTGATCTCGGCAGTGAGACGGTCGAAGAGACGGCGCCCCTGGTCGGTCGGCGAGACGAGCACGACCCGCCGGTCCTCTGGAGACGGCTCGCGGGACACGTGCCCGGCCACCAGCAGTCGGTCGACCAATCGGGTGGCGTCGGCCGACCGGGTCAGCAGACCGTCAGCGAGAGCACCCATCGGGAGTCCCTCGGGAGCGTCGGCCAGGCAGAGCACCCACAGCACCGTGTACTGGGGGTGCGAGATCCCCTCGGCCCGGCACACCTGTTCGATCTGCTCATCGAACTGCCTGCCCGCCACGAACAGTGAGATGAACGCCTCGCGCTCCAGACGGTCGCGTGACGACTCTCGCTCCATGGAGGTCATCATCCCTCGACCGGCCGAGCCAGGTGACCGCGGGAGACCGGTCATCGGCGGACGGCACGGCAGAGGACCTGCTCGAGGGCCACGCAAAGCTCGCCACGAGGATCAGCGGCACTCCCGAGATCCCGCCATGCGACGAAGCGGTCCGGGCGCACCAGGATCGCGCCCTCCGGGCCGAAGCCACGCACTGTCAGCCACCGGCACTGGGGATCGAGGTAGTCACCCTCGAGGTGGCCGATGCGCACGGCGTCGAATGACAGCCCGTTCGCTGCGCCCAGCTCCGAGATGGCCTCGATCCAGGGCTCACCTGCTTCGCCGGCGATCAGGAGGAACCGACCGGGTCGGACCAGGTCGGTGGTCGAGACGCGCCCGCCGTCCGCCGCCTCCAGCCATGCGTGCGGGAGGGGGCTCCCCGGCCGGGTGGAGGGCCGGTAGATCCGGACGGGGTCCGGGGACGGCTCGGACTCGGTGCCGTCGGGCACGACCGCGGCGGACTCGTACGAGTACCCGTACTCGACGTTCAGCTTGCGGAATTCCATCGACTGGCTGGCGATCGCCTGACGGGCCTGAAGGCGGAACGTATCGTCATCAGCGTTGTCGCTCCACAGGCGGCTGATGCCGGCCCAGCGCTCATCGGGGGTGAGCGCCGGATCGGTCAGTCCGAGGACTCCCCCGATCACCAGGTGATTGAGCGCGCTCTCGACAGAGTTGTCGACGTTCCACTGGACCGAGGACCGCCGCTCGGGCTCGTAGGTGTCGAGGAGGGCGTCGGAGGCATCGCCGTTGAGCACCGCCGCGACCTTCCAGCACAGGTTGTGGACGTCCTGAGTGGCGCTCGTCAGACCGAGCCCGCCGGTCGGAGGGTGCCGGTGAGCGGCGTCACCCAGCAGGAACGTACGGCCGACCCGCAGGCTCGAGGCGACGACGCCCATCAGCTCCCACCTCGTCATGAGGTGGATCTCCACGGGATGGTCACCGATCCCCAGGGCTTCGCGCATGTCCGCTTCGACCTTGGCATCCTCGAGGGCGCGGGGGTCCTCGAACGCATAGATCATGTGGAACACCCACTCCTCCGAGTCCGGACCCCACCGGGTCGGTCCCATGGGCACCAACGTGGCCAGACTGGCCATGTGGGGAACCCAGATCCACCGGATCAGCACCTCGGGATCCGTGGCCCACGGGGAGAGATCCGCCGTCAGGTGGATCGACACGACGTTTCCGAGGTTCCGTGCGCCGACCATCTCGACACCGAGCTGTGGGCCGACCTTGCGTCCCGCGTCACAGGCGAACAGGTACGCCGACCGCACCGTGTACTCGGCCCCAGTGCCCCGCTCACGAATCGTCGATGTCACGCCGTCGTCGTCCTGGTCGAAGGACACCAGCTCGTGGCCGAACCGCACCATCCCGGGGGCCAGCTGCTCCGCACGGTCCCGCATGATCGGCTCGAGGCGGATCTGGGGAAGGTTGGTCGAAGGCCGCGGGCTGGCGGCCTCCCAGTCCAGATCGGCACCGCCGCCGCCCCACGCCTCGAGCAGCCCCATCCGCCGGCCGGCCTCCGGCCACCCGGCGAAGCCCGCATAGAACCCGGTGTGCGACATGCTGGCGCGCGGCGTACCCCGGGCGTAGATCGCATCGGCCACTCCGGCATCGGACAGGATCTCCATCGTGCGCTGGTTGAGTACGTGCGCCTTCGGGAGCACCGAGGTCGTCGCCAGCGCGCTCACCAGGAGCGACGGGACGCCCAACCCGGACAGCAGCATCGATGCCGTGAGTCCTGCGCCCCCACCCCCGACGACCAGCACCGGCGTCTCGAGATCAGTCATCTGGAACCCCCATTCCTTTGTTCGAGAACTATACGTTGTCCCGACTATTGTTGCAAGGTAGATAAGACCCAGGTCCGTAAGGGGTGGCGGATCGATGATGATCTGGCCCGGTTCGCCCCACGTACGCGCTTCGGCCAGCCGTGCAGCTGATGCGCCGCTGAGTTTCGCTGGCCACCATCTCCCGACGGGAATCCGAATCCGCAGAGCGCCGGGCCGCGATCCGAACAACGGCGGCGGGTCCATCACGGTGGCTTCACCATCGAGCGCGATTTCGACAGGACTACCGGAGTCGACACGCACGGTCGGTGTGTGGTCCCCCCGACACCGGGGGAAGCCGCTGAATGGCACCAGCCCTTTCGGGATCGCCCCGACTACGGTCTGGTGACGTGATCCGATTCGTCGACTGCGAGTTGGACCTGGACCGCATCGTCCTTCGACGCGGCGGCGAGCAGATCCGGATCGAACCCCAGGTCTTCGACGTACTCGCCTTTCTCGTGGCGCACCGCGGCGCGGTGGTACGGAAGGAAGAACTGCTCGACGCGGTCTGGGGTGACCGCTTCGTCAGCGAGTCCGCGCTGACGTCGCGTGTCAGGGCGGCCCGCCAAGCTGTCGGCGATGACGGCACGCGGCAGTCGATCATTCGGACGGTGCACGGCAGGGGTTACGAGTTCATCGCGGTAGTGGAGGAGGCCGACGAAGGTGGTGGCGGTGCCCTACTTTCCCCAACTCCGACAGGTGCGACCATCGGTGTCCGCGTGCAGCCATTGATCGGCCGCGAGTCGTTGCTCGAGCAGCTCGCCGCGATGATCGTCAACCACAGACTGGTCACACTGATCGGCCCAGGAGGAGTCGGGAAGACCTCGCTCGGGATGGAGCTGGCCCGCATCATCGGTGGTCGGTTCGAGGACGGCGTCCACGTGGTGGAATTCGTAGGCGTTGTCGACAAGGACGCAACGGCCGCGGCGCTCGCTACGGCAATCGATGTGAATCTGCGGAAGTCGAGCTCCATCGATGATGCCATCGTCGATCTCCTGCGCTCTCGGCACAGCCTGCTGGTTCTCGACAATTGTGAGCACCTGATCGAGCCGGTGGCTGAGCTGGTGGCGCGGATCCTGCGCGAGGCGCCCTCCGTATCGATCATCGCCACAAGTCGGGAACCACTTGCGGTGGCCGGCGAGCGGCTCTGGAGTGTGGATCCGTTGTCGACCGGGCCGAAGGAGCTCCTCGGACTCGAGCCGGAACTCGATGAACTGGCTGAGATCCCCGCTGTCGCACTGTTCGTGACACGGGCCAAGGCCGCTGACCCCTCGTTCGAGCTCGACGAAGCCACGGCACCGCTGGTCGCTGACATCTGTCGGCGGCTCGACGGGATCCCGCTTGCCATCGAGCTCGCCGCAGCCCGGGCCCGTTCGATCGGAATTGCTGAACTCGCTCACCGCCTCGACCAGCGATTCGCCGTACTGAAGGCGATGCGCCGGGGGAGCGATCCTCGTCACCGGACGATGCACGATGCCATCAGTTGGTCCTACGACATGCTCGAGCCCGACGAGCAAGCGTTGTTCACTGCGCTATCGGTCTTTGCTGGATCCTTTGACCTGCGCTCGGCGGAAGCAATGGCTCCGGGTGGCGACGCTCTCGACCTACTCACCCGGCTCACCGAGCGGTCCATCGTGGCCGTGCGCCCGGAAGCGGGAGGTTCGACTCGTTACGAGCTACTCGAGACGCTCCGAGAGTATGGGCGCACGCGTCTCAGCGATGCCCACGCAGCCGAGCTGTTCGGCGTGCATGCGAGACACTTCGCGGCTGAAGCCGAAGCAATCGAAGCGGACCTGGGCGGCTCAGAGGAGGAGCGGGCGATCGCCTGGGCGGAATCCTCGCTCTCGGACCTTCGGGCCGCACAGCGCTTTGCCCTCGAGCTTGGGGCGTTCGATGTCACCTTCACCCTGATCAGCTCGATCCGCGAGTTCGCTATGCGGGCGATGCGATACGAGGTCTTCGCCTGGGCCGACGTCGCCTGCAATGCTCCTGGCGCGCTCGACCATCCACTGGCTCCCACGCTCACCGGTATGCGCGCCTACGGTGCATGGGTCAGAGGTGAATTCGAGCTCGCTGTTCAGCTCGCCGAGGATACGCGTCGCCTGGAAACCCGGCTGTCGGTCTTTCCCAGCGGTCTCGCGGAACGGACCCTGGCCAACGTGCTCTACATCGTGGGTCAGTCGGCGTCCGGCCACGCTGAAGGACTCCGTCAAATCGAACTGGCGGAGGAGTCCGGCAATCGATCCCGACTCGTGCACGCCTGCTACATGGGAGCGGTGGGTCACAGCTCGAACGGTGCCTATGACGAGGCCGACGTGCTCGTCGCACGTGCCGCGGCGACAGCGAAGGAGACGGGATCACCAACGGACCTGGCCTCGGCGGAAGTGGCGCGAGGGTTCGCCAGTAGGACCGAGGACGAGGCTCTGCAAGCGTTCACGGCGGGCGAGCGGATGGCCAGAACCGCCGGCAACCGATGGATGTATGCGTTTGCCGTCACCGAGGCGAGTGGCCTGCTGGTCAGTCGAGGTGAGCTGGAGTCCGGGTGCGCGGGTCTCGCGGAGATGGTCGGCGTCTGGTACCGGGCGGGAGACTGGTCGCAACAGTGGCATACGCTCTCGCGCTGCGTGATCGCCCTGGAGAAGATCGGCCAGGCCGAACTCGCACTCGAATTGCTCGGTGCAATCGAGATGCACGCCATGCTCGGCGTCGCGCCGATGTCGAGCATTCTGCACGACCTGGTATTCGTGATCAGGAACAAGCTCGTGGACTCGGCGGGTCATGAGCATGCCGCTGAACTGCTCGCGACGGGAGCCGCCTGTCCGGTCGAGGACATCGTGTTGAGAACCCGACGCACCCTCATCGGCGCCAACTGACCCGGCTCTCAGCGTGACGTCCGGATGGGGGAACGTCCGACCTCCTCCAGATGACCAGCGAGATGTTGGCAGATCTCGGCCGCGTCGATTCCCAACCCTGCAAGCAGATTCGAACGGCGCCGCCGCAAGAAGGGGAGTCCGAGGAGGTAGAGCCCGGGCGTCTTCGCCACGCCGCCGTCGTGATCCACCCGGCCCCGACGGTCGAACGCAAGCGGGTCCAGCCAGCGATACGTGGGGCGGAAGCCGGTTGCCCAGATCACCGCAGCGAAGCGCCTCAGATCCAACTCGGTCGGCACCTGCCCGAGGATGGTCGGATCGGGCTGGGACGCAGGACCGACGAGATCGACCAGATCGTGCTCATTCACCCAGTCGTCGATGCGCTTCAGCATCCTGGCCTGTTTGAGATCGGCGTTGGAGACGAGACTTCCGAGCCCGCCCGAACAGAAGGCGGTCATCCCGCGGATCGCCATGAGGCGCCCTACGAGCGCCACGCCGAGCCGTTGCAAGGAAAGGAGATCCACCTCGCGCCGGTCTTCGCTGCCGACGACCTGCACAGAAGCGTGACGCCGGGAGCGCCGGAGATCCTCGACTTCGTTCCATCGTTCATCGAGCTGGCCTATCCGGTCCAGCCACCAGTAGATGTCGCAGCCACGGTACGAACGCGGCAACCGGACGTGCTCGCCGACCGAGATCGTCACGTCGTGGCCCGATCGTCGCAGCTCGTCCGCGATCTGCACCCCCGATGCTGACGCACCTACCACCAGAACCTTGCCGCGATCGTCGATCTGCGCCGGACGCCGGTAGGACAAGGAGGTCAACTGCTCCATTCCCCGCGGGAGATCCGACGCGAGGTCCGGGATTCGAGTTTCGCTCGATCCGCCCGTGGCCGCGACGACCGCATCGCAGTGCCACGTTGCGTCGTTCGTGCGCACCTGGAAACCGTTGCCGACGAAACGGGCCGATTCGACCTCGATTCCGGTGTGCAGGGGTGGATCGAACGAGCGGCTGTACTCCTCCAATGTCGCCACGGTCTCGATGGCGGTCATGTAGCCGTCAGGGTCGTTACCCCTGTAGCCAGCGCCGGGCAATGTCGTCATCCAGTTCGGAGTGAGCAGACGGAGCGAGTCCCAGCGCTCGGTTCGCCAAGAGTGCGCCACTGTTCCCCGTTCGAACAGCACGTGATCGAGGCCGGCCCTGGTGAGGTGGTGGCTCATGGCGAGCCCACCAGGGCCGGCACCGACGACCACGACCGACGTGTGCATGTCAGCGGCCCTGTCGTAGGTGGCGCGGGTCAGGCGACCGTGACCTGCACGGTCGTGGGATTCGTCACGATGTCGAACACGGCGGAACGCTTCTGGGACTGCGCCACGATGGCCTCGATATCCGCTCGGCTCGCGTCCGCGTCGATCTCGTACCTGACATCGATGTGGTTGAATCCGTTGCGGACTTCAGGCTCAATCCCGAGGATGCCCTGGAGATCCATGTCGCCTTGCACGGTGGCAGTCACCGAGCGCAGCTGGATCCCACGATTGGTGGCCACGGTGGCCACTCCGGCGGTGAGGCAGGAGGCGAGGGCCCCGAGGACGATCTCGGGAGGCGTCGCACCCTTGTCCTCCGACGAGAACACCTCAGGGTGGTCCGCTTCGATCGTGAACGCCTGACGGTGGGAATGCTCCTGGCCCAGGCCGGAGAAGTCGGTGAGGGACGAACGGCTGTGCGTGCCGTTCACCCACTCGCAGCGGGCACGCCACTGGAATCTCGCTGCCTCAGGTGCGTCCGTCAGGGCCTGGCGGGCTCCGCGCAGGGCCTCGATATTGACGCCGTTGTCGATGATGGGGGCTTCGGTCTGGGTCATCGTTGGGTCCTCTCGGTCAGTTGGCGGCGGCGGACTGTCGCCGCTGACTCCACTCTCCGCCACTGCCGCCCGCATGTCCTGAAGACGGGCTGGTCATCTGCTGACGATTCCCTTCAGATGATCTCTACGAGATCTCCAAGACCTGACCGGGATGATGCCGCATCATGGGTCCATGGCTTCCGACCTCGATGACACCGCCACCGCTCCACCGCCACACCTGTGGCAGGAGGCCGGCGAGGCGTGGGGGAGCAGAGCACCCGACTGGTCGTGCCTCTACGAGCACTACTCGCTCGATATGTTGATCGCCCTGCTGCCCCGGCTCGGAGTCGGTCCCGAGATGTCGCTCCTCGACATTGCCTGCGGCTCGGGGTTGGCAGTGCGGGTGGCAGCCGGCATGGGTGCTGAGGTGGCGGGCATCGACGCAGCTGCCGAACTCGTGGCCGTGGCATGCGAGCGGACGCCGACGGCGGACCTACGGGTCGGGTCGATGTTCGAGCTGCCGTGGCCGGATGAGCGCTTCGACGCCATCTTGTCGATCAACGGCATCTGGGGCGGATGTGGTGCGGCCGTTGACGAGGCCTACCGCGTACTGCGACCCGGCGGGCGCATCGCCATCAGCTTCTGGGGGCAGGGGCCGCCGCTCGACATCCGGGAAGTGTTCAAGATCTTCGCGTTCTACGCGCCGGAGCAGCATCGAGGCTCGATGCGACGCCTCAACGATATTGCGACACCTGGTGTCGCCGAGGAGATGCTGGAGGCGAGCGGGTTCACAGTGCTCGAGCGCGGTAGTCGGGTGTCGACGATCGAGTGGCCGGACGAGCACATCGCGTGGCGGGCGGTATCCAGTGTGGGACCGGCGGTCCCCGCGCTGCGATCCAACGATTCGGCAGTCCTGCGCGACGCTGTGCTTGCCGCACTCGAGCCGTGCCGGGATCCGCGTGGTGGGTACCGCAGTCGAAGCGATCACCAGTTTGTCGTCGCCACGAAGCCCTGAGGGGGAGCTCCGTCGACGGCAATGACCCACGGGTCGGCCACGGCGACCCGGCACCCCCGTCAGGCGTGAGGGATCGACCGCCGTTGCCGCTGGAGGAATGCCAGCTCGGTGGCGTTGGTCGTGAGAGCGATCGCCTCGTCGTAGGCGGCAATGGCGTCGTCGGGAAGCCCAGCGCGTGAGAGGAGGTCAGCGCGCGTCGCGTGGTAGGGCTGATAGTCCGCGAGTGAGGTGGCGTCCACGGCCTCGAGGGCGGCGAGGCCCGCCGCCGGCCCACGTAGCTCCCCGAGTGCAATGGCCCGGTTGAGGGCCACGACGGCGTTCGGGCTGAACGTCAGGAGTTGGTCGTAGAGGGCCACCACCTGTGACCAGTCGGTGTCGTCAGATGACGATGCATCCGCGTGCACCGCTGCGATCGCCGCCTGGATCTGATAGGAGCCTGGCTGGTTCCAGCGCAGGCATGCCCGTACCAGTCGGTGGCCCTCCTCGATGAGCGACCGGTCCCAACCGGTCCGGTCCTGCTCGGCCAGGCGCACCAAGGTGCCGTCGGCACCGACGCGGGCTGGCTGTCGGGCCTGCGTCAGCAGCATGAGCGCCAGCAATCCGGTCGCCTCGGGCTCATCGGGCATCAGCTGGCCCAGCACGCGACCCAGTCGGATCGCCTCTACGGAGAGATCCACACGCCCCAGTGCGACCCCGAACGTGGCGGTATGACCCTCCGTGTAGACGAGGTAGATCGCTCCGAGGACGGCATCGAGCCGATCAGGGAGGTCGGCTTCGGAGGGGATGCGATAGGGCGCATGGTTGTCCCGGAGTTTGCGCTTGGCCCGCACCAGCCTCTGGGCCATCGTCGCCTCGGGGACGAGAAAGGCCCGAGCGATCTCGGCGGTCTGGAGGCCACCGAGTAGCCGCAGGGTCAGCGCAACCTGGGCATCCGGCGCCAGCGAGGGATGGCAGCAGAGGAACATCAGCCGCAGCTGGTCGTCACGGACGACGTCGACGAGTGCGTCGAGGTCGTCGAGTTCGGGGTTGTGGTCGGAGTTCATGAGATCACCCTGGAGCCTGGCAGCTGTCTTCTGGCGCCCGTCCCGGGTCGATTCGCGCCGGATCCGGTCGATCGCCCGGTTGCGGGCCGTCAACATGATCCAGCCGCCGGGATTGGGTGGGATGCCGTGCACCTTCCAGTTGGCGGCGGCCACGGCAAACGCCTCGGCGACCGCATCCTCGGCGAGGTCGATATCGCCAAGGATGCGGATCAGCGTGGCCGTACAGGGGCCCGCCTCACGGCGGAACACGCTGTCGAGATCGTCAGCCACCTTCCATCGGCCGGATCTCGACGGGTCCCTCACAGGCCACGGATGCTCGTTTCGCCAGGGCGAGTGCGGCGTCGAGGTCGGGAGCTTCGATCACCCAGAAGCCGCCCATCTGCTCCTTGGTCTCCGCGTAGGGTCCGTCGGTCATCGAGACGTTCCCACCGCTGCAGCGGATGGTCGTCGCCGACGAGGTCGGCTGCAGCCCGCCGGCGAAGACCCAGGCACCCGTGCGCTGGAGCTCCTCGTTGAACGCGCCCACCTGGGCGACGGTTCGCTGTGCGTCCGGGGTCGTGAAGTCGACGACGTACTCCTCGTCGTGCCACACAGAAAGCAGGTACTGAGCCATGTGAAGTCTCCTTGTCTCGTCTTGCCCATCGGGCCGTGCACTCTGTCCACGAACGCCGGTGGCCGAATCGACAGCACGGCTCGAGAAATGTTCGGCCCCGGGCAAGGGTCCAGTTCAGCAAGGACTCTAGGGTGCCGGCCGGGAACTTCCCCCAGCAGAGGGCCACCGCGCACCTCGAAACCGAGACCCAGAGCGACTGCCGGATCCGTGCCCCAACCGCGCCCCCCGCCGTGATCGGCGAACGGATCAGTCAGGCTTCTTGGTCAGCGTGACAGGGACGTACTCGGGGTCGCTCTCGTCCCGCATACTGAAGCGCCACTTGCAGCACACGTCGCCCGGATCCTTTCGGGGCGGGATGGCGAGGATGTCGACCTTCATGTTCGGGTTGTACATCTTGGTGGTCACGATCATCGACTTCGGACACGTGGAGTGGCAGTTCTTCTCGAGGATGTCCGGGCGCCCCATGGTCTCCCACTGGTCTGCGGCGACACAACGGTTGAAGGTCATGATCCCGACCTCGGGCTCCGGCATCTCGAAGGACACGTCGAACGCCTTGCCGGGCATGGCGGTCGCGTCGACCTGGAGGTCCTTCATCCAGTCGGCGACGGTGTCCCCGGTGATGCCCAGGTATTCGGCCTTCAGACGCTTGGC
>Ga0209698_10006752_pt1 | contig 12142 bp, 8 predicted proteins | sample LitLauG_LLR_2012_FD_187203 | JGI IMG/M metagenome (GOLD analysis project Ga0209698, IMG submission 187203) | Freshwater sediment microbial communities from Pennsylvania, USA - Little Laurel Run_MetaG_LLR_2012 (SPAdes) (version 2) | ecosystem: Environmental > Aquatic > Freshwater > Creek >...
CTCGGTGGAACCATCTCGGTGGAGCCGAAGATCGCCCTGAAGACCCGCGACGACCTCTCGATGGCCTACACGCCCGGAGTGGCTCGAATCTCGATGGCGATCGCCAAGGACAAGTCTGCAGCGCGCAAGCTGACGATCAAGCGCAACACGGTGGCGGTCGTCACCGATGGTTCCGCGGTGCTGGGCCTGGGCAACATCGGTCCCGAGGCCGCCCTGCCAGTGATGGAAGGCAAGGCGTTGCTCTTCAAGCGTTTCGGTGGCATCGACGCCTGGCCGGTCTGCCTCGACACGCAAGACGTCGATGAGATCGTTCGCATCGTTCAATGCATCGCCCCCGTGTACGGAGGCATCAACCTGGAGGACATCTCAGCGCCGAGGTGCTTCGAGATCGAACGTCGACTTCGTGACCTGCTGGACATTCCGGTCTTCCACGACGACCAGCACGGCACCGCGATTGTCGTCTTCGCGGCCCTCATCAACGCGCTGCGAGTGGTCGGCAAGAAGATGAGCGACGTGAAGGTTGTCGTCCTGGGGGTCGGAGCTGCGGGCGTCGCAATCAGCAAGCTGCTCCTCGCCGAGGGAGTCGGTGACCTCATTGGCGTCAATCGCCGGGGCATCATCTCGGGAGATGACGACACGCTCGACGAGGACCGCCTGTGGCTTGCCCGCAACAGCAACAAGGACCGTTTGGAAGGCTCTCTCGCAGACGCCATGAAAGGTGCTGACGTCTTCATCGGGGTGTCGGGACCGAACCTCGTATCGGAGGATCACATGAAACTCATGGGACCCGACGCCATTGTCTTCGCTCTGGCCAATCCCGACCCCGAAGTCGATCCGGTCATCGCACGCAAGTACGCCGCGGTCGTCGCGACGGGCCGCAGCGACGAGCCCAACCAGATCAACAACGTGCTGGTGTTCCCCGGCATCTTCCGCGGTCTGCTCAACGCCGGAGCTCGGCGCGTCACCGAGGAGATAGAGATCGCGGCCGGTCGCGCGATCGCCGATGCGGTGTCCGAGAGTGAGCTCTCGGCCGACTACATCGTTCCGACGGTCTTCAACTCGTCGGTGGTCACCGCCGTGGCGTCCGCCGTCGAGCGAATCGCGAACGCCTCGTCTCGCTGAGTCGCCATTCTCGTTCGCGCGTTTCCAAAGCTGTCTGCGCGATTTGTATCGAGCGGTCGCTGTAGCCATTTGAGCCGGACCAGAGCTGGTCCGGGTCTGTAGGTACACTGCAGCGATGACCGAGCGATGGATACGGACGGTGGTCCGTCACCGGTTCGCGGTCGTCGTCGCGTGGTGCCTGATCTCGGTGCTGGGAGTCATGGCCGCGACCCAACTCTCGGGTCTCCTCACCACATCCCTGTCAGTTCCGGGCTCGGGTTCGGACCGGGCGAACCAGGTGCTGACCAAGAAGTTCGGAGAGAACGTGGAAGGCACGTTCACGGTGGTGCTCAACTTCAAGAATGCGAGCCCGTCGGGCCTGCGCACCATCGAAGCGCGGATCTCGAGCGCGACGGCGCGGGTGCCCACCGCCGTGGTCACCCAGCAACGCGCAGTCGGCGGCGTCCTCTACGCCAACGTCTCCACTTCGATGAAGCTGATCAAGGCGGCGAACGAGACCGGCGTCCTGCGCCGCGCACTGGGCACGGTTGGTCTGGGCCAGGCCCTGGTGACCGGCCCTCCGGCCCTCGATCACGACCTCGCCCCGATCCTCGCATCCGATCTGCGCCGCGGCGAACTGCTCGCCGTAGGAGTCGCCCTGGTCCTACTGCTCTTGTTGTTGGGTTGGTGCTGGGCCCTGGCGGTGCCGTTCATCGTCGCTGGCGCGACGACGATGGCAGCCGTAGGGGTTGTCTACTTGCTGGCCCGGCACTTCCTGATGGTCTTGTACATCCCCAACGTGGTCGAGTTGATCGCCTTCGGCCTGGCCGTCGACTACTCGCTCTTGATGGTGCACCGATTCCGCCACGAGACCGAGGTCGCCGGTGACGTCACCGATGCCGTGGTGCGTACCATGGAGAGCGCTGGAAGGACCGTCTTGGTCTCGGGCGGCACCGTCGCCATCGGCCTGGCGACACTGCTCCTCGTGCCGGTGCCCTTCGTTCGTTCCCTCGGAGTGGCCGGGATGGTCGTGCCGGTCGCCGCGCTGGCGTCGACCCTCACGCTGCAGCCGGTTCTGCTCTCGTTCCTCGGACGGCGCGGAGTCAGGCCCGTCGGCTTTGCGGGCATTTTGCGTGGTTCGCTCGGGTTGAGTCCGGGGTGGGCGCGAATCGCCCGCTCGGCAATTCGCCGACCCATCCAGACGTTGGCCGTCTCGCTCACGATGATCGCCCTTTCGACCGTTTCGCTGTTCTGGCTCGAAGTGACGCCCGGATCGGTCACGGCGGTGCCGGCCGGGATCCAGTCGGCGCGCGCCATCTCGCTGGTGGCACATCACGTCGGCATTGGCGCGGTCACTCCGATCGAGATCGTCATCGACTTCGGCGCGGCCCACCGGGCTGTTCAAGCGGCCAACCTGGCCACCCGACTCAAACTCGCCGAGGTCATTTCTCGCGACCCTCGGGTCTTCGCGGTCGCCATCGACACGAAGGCACCGTTCGTCGACCCCTCCGGCCGCTTCGAACGCATCATCGTCGTCGGCAAGGACGAATTCGGGGCCCCCACATCACAGCAACTCGTGGACGCACTTCGACGTTCCTACGTTCCGTCGGCCCACTTTCCCAGGGGGACGCAAATCTACGTTGGGGGCCCTCCGGCCCAAGGTGTGGATTTCCTGGCGGCGGTCTACGGCACCTTCGGGTGGATTGTGGCCCTGGCGATGCTGCTCGCGCTGATTCTGCTGGCGCGGGCCTTCCGCTCACTCCTGCTCGCGTTGGTGGCGATCCTCCTGGACCTCGTGTCGGTGGGCTTCGCCTACGGTCTCTTGGTGGTGGTCTTCCGATTCGGTTGGGGCTCGGCCGTTCTGGGTACCTATCGCGTAGCCCAGATCGAGGGCTGGGTGCCGGTGTTCCTCTTCGCGATGCTCTTCGGGCTCTCCATGGACTACGAGGTGTTCATCGTGACGCGGATGCGCGAATCTTGGGACCTCCATCACGACGGTGATCGGGCCATCGTCGATGGTATGGCGAGCACTGGAGGAGTGGTGTCGGGCGCGGCGGTCATCATGGTGGGCGCGTTGAGCGGCTTGGTCTTCGGGCGAATTGCCGGACTGCAGGAGTTGGGGGTGGGACTTTCGCTCGCCGTCTTGATCGACGCGACGGTGGTGCGAGGCCTGATGCTGCCGAGCGTCATGGCGTTGCTCGGACGTTGGAACTGGTGGTTGCCCGACGTTGCGGGACGGCTGTTATGCACTGAGCCCTCGCCCCTTCGAGGGGCGAGGGCTCAGTGCGAGTCCCAGTGAGACCGCTACTTGACGACTCGAATGGCGAAGTGGATCGAAGGAACCTGGTAGCCGAGCGCCAAACCCGGATCGTCGTGGTTCCCCGACAGCAGGGGCACCATTCCGTAGTACGTGCCCAGGTTGGGCGACAACGAGTACAGCAACGGGTAGAGGTCGATGATGTGGATTCCCGGTGCTCCCGTGGCGGTGAGATGCACGGCCATGTAACCGTTGGAGTGGAACCCGCATCCGTAGCCGATGTAGCTGTTGTCGTAGTCGACGGCCAGGGTGTTGTCGAGTTGGGTCCACCCGACGCCGAGGATGCTGATCGTGAACTCCTGGCCCTGCTTGAAGGTGTACGTTCCCGAACCGACCTGACCACCGACCTCATTGGCGAGCGCGGCCGTGTTCTTCGCGGTCGCCACACCCATCGAGAGCAGCTGGCCGGCCTTGTTGTAGAAGGGCATGATGCTCTCCTTCACGTAGAAGGGGACTTGTGACTCCACGAGGGCGGTTGCTCCCGGTGCACGGTTACCGGCTTGATCGGTGGCCATGGCGCCCTTCACTGCGACGATGGCGTGCCAGCCACCCAGCGTGTCGACTCCGGGGTGGTTGGGGATGGTGACGGACTGGTCAACGGATCCGTTGGTCACGACCGCGTTGCCCAGTGAGGTGTAGTCATAACCCCAACATGTCCCGACGCAGTTCACGCGACTGCCGGTGACCGATACTAAATCCAGCTCGACGTTGCCCGTCGCTGCGGCCGGCAGGCCAGTTATGTGCACGTTGGTCTTGGACCCCACGGGGCCGCTGTTGGGAGAGAGGGTTGCAACCGCCGAGCTGTTCGGGTCCAAGGCCGTGGGTTGGTAGACCTTCGAGCCGAGGGCCGCGTTGTACATCGTCGTCAGTTGGCTCTGACTGACGTTGGGCGTCACGCTGGTCGGCCACGTGATCGAAGGCTTCGGAAGGGCGTTGCCTGGAGTGACTCGAAAGACTCGTAGCCCGCCGTTGTCGTCGGTTATGGGCGACTGGATGGGGTTCATGTACTGGAAACTGATGGCGTCACCGACTTGGACATAGTGGATTCCCACCGCACCGGCCGCGCGAATCGTCACACTGGCGGTTCCACGAGTCCAGTTGCCCATCATCTCTCCGGCGTAGTGGTTGTCCCAGAGGACCGAGCCACCACCGCCGTAGGGATTGGCGTCCATGGACGTGTAGGTCACCGTGATTGGAGTGCCGACCGGCCCGCTCTTGGGCGAGATCGTCACGATACGCAGCAGGTCGAACGAGCCGTTGGCAATACCGACGCCGCCAGTGACCGCCCAGATGTCGTGGTTGGCGCCGAAGTCCGTGGGTGCTTTGGTCTTCAAAGTGAAGTTGCCACTTGCGTCAGTCGTGACCGTCGCCATGTTCACGTACATCGAGTTGCTGTTGTTGAGCAGGGACGTCGCCGAGATGGGGGAGTAGACGGATCCGAGGTAGTCAACGGTGAAGGGTTCGGGATCCACGCTCCAGGTCGCCGTGTTGGTTCCCCAGACGAGCTGTAGAGCGGTGTTGGGGGTGAGGCCGGTGCCGCTGAGGGTGAAGGGCGTGCCGGTGACACCAGCGTTCGGGCTCGTGGTGAGCTTCAGGTAGTTGGGTGAGGCGGTGAACGTCGTCGCTGTTACTCCCGTGTAGGGGAGTGCCGTTCCCGGAAGGCCGCTCGGCGCCGTCAGTTGAATCGGGTTGGCCGGTGGCGCCGTCGCGGCGCCGCTGGTGGTGGCGAGCAGCACGACGGGCAAGGCCACGGCTGCTGCGAGTCGCGCGGCGATCGAGCCACGGGACCTTCTGGGTTGGAACGCTTTCATTTCTTCCTCTCTCTGCACTCGCCGTTGGTGACTCGGTGGGACTTTGGCGAGTGTCTTTGGACTCTGGTGTGCGGTCTGTTGCCACGAGTCCCGAGTGAACGAACTACTTTGATTCGTTCACTCGGGACTGCGAGGTGATTCGGTGGTTCTCGACTACGGGTTGATCGTTACTTCAGTGTCACGGGTGCCGCGAGCAGCGTCAGCACCGACATCGTGTGACTGGGGCTGAAGGTGCCCGTGGCGCCCGGGACTGCCGGGGTCACGACGACGGTCTTGGTCGTGCGGTACCAGCGGGTGACCCACTTGCCCTTGACCATGAGGCGCTTGTGGCTGACGACGCTGACCTTCTTGGTCACGGCCGGGACGGCGATCGTCTTCATGGTGATGGTGTAGGGGATGGGTCCGGTGGGACTGTAGTTACCCGTAGCCGTTCCCGTCTGCAACACGCCGGTCCAGATTCCGAGACCGCCGTGGTTGCCGTAGGTCAGGGGGATCGTGTTGGGGTAGCCGTTGACGGTAATCGTCGCGCTGCTGACGTTGGCCGAGGTGAGCGCCACGCCTCCAAGGGCGGCGTCGTTGGCGGCTACACGAAACACGATGCCGTCACCGACTACGAAGGCTGATTGGATGCCGCAACTGTTCGCGGTACCCACCGTGTCGACGATGAAGGAAATCGGGCTGGTGCTGTTTCCTTGAATCGGCGCCGCGACGGTCACATTGTAGGGAGCCGACGTGGCGTTGGCGTAGTTGACCGTGTCAGTCGGCACGAAGGTCGCGCTGAAGACCACGGGACCAGCCGCGGTGGGAACCCATGAGCAGGTAGCCAGGAAGGGAGCTGTGGTCGTCGTGGCGACCGAGGTGCAACCCGTGATGGCGGTGCCACCCACGCTGAAGGTCACCGCACCGGCCACACTGGTGGTAGCCAAGATGGGCGTGGGCGGGTTATTGGGATCTCCAGGGAAGACGGCCTTGCCGCCGCTCAAGACCACGGTTGGCGTGGTGGTGGCTGCCGACGCCGATCCCACCCCGAAGGTGATGACACTTCCGAGGGCCATGGCCCCGACGGTTATGCCAGCCATTAAACGTCTGATCATTCTAATCCTCCTGTTTGGTTGCTACTACTTGAGGGTGAGCTTCCCGGAGAGCGTCGCCGTGAAGGTGTCGCTCTCGTTGGAGCCCGCCGTTGTTGACTTGATGGAGAAACTGCCCTTCACCGCGAGGGTTCCGGTGGCACCGAGGAACTTGCCAGTGCCGCTGACGACCTTCGCGCTGCCCGTGACGGTGACGAGGGTCGGCGCAGCCGACCCGACCGCACAGCCTTGGCTGGTGGTAGCGAGGGTGAGGACCAACGTGCCGGTCGGACCCGAGAGGGTGCCAGTTCCACTGATCGGGTCACAGGTGCTCGTCGGACTCGAGGAACCGGTCCCGGACTTGAGAGTCGTGAGACCCAGGTTCGTCCCCGTGCCGGTGCCGCTGATCGCGGTCACCTTGACGTCACTCGAACTCCAGAGCAAGGACATCGAGCCGTTGTAGGTCCCCGAGAACGTCTGAGCGGTGACCTTCGGTGGCGCCGGCTTCTTCGTGGTGTATCCGACCGGGCACTTGGGATTGATCGCCGTCACCTTCTTGACCAACTTGCCCTTGTAACAGGTGATGGTCTTCTTCGCGACGTGGGCGCTCAACGTCACGGTGTGGTTGGTGTGGTTGGAGGGGTTGGCAGTCGCGGCGTACGCTCCCGTCGCCCCGGACATCCCTAGGGTGGTTGCGAAGGCAACGGCCCCTAGAACTCCTGATTTCTTCAGTGTCTTCATGGCTTCACTCATCCGATCTCTTCTTTGGAAGTCTCGTAATTCAGTATCCACCCCTCCCACCAAATACCCGTAGGGGAGAAAGTCATAGCGAAATCCACGAAATATCACGGGGTCCCATTCACGGTCGACGTCGGAGATGATTCGGAAATTCCGGTGCGACTAGCGTTACCTTCTCCATGAGGTTGAGCCACAAGATTCCAGAGACTCCGTGGCGCGCGAAGTCGCCGTGGTCCTTTCGTCCACGTATGGTCCTTCCTCTCCTGATCGGTCTGTCAATGTTCGGGTTGGGAGAAGGATTACTCGTGCAATCCGCGTGGGGCGCCACCCCATGGACCGTGTTCGCCGAGGGAGTCTCGCGCCATGCTGACCTGTCGATAGGTTGGGCTACGGCGCTGATCAGCTGCGTCGTGCTGCTCGCCTGGCTTCCGCTGCGTGAACGACCGGGATTCGGCACCCTCGCCAACCTCGTGATCATCGCCTTCGTGCTCGACCTAACGACCGTTGCGGTCTCGGTACCTCACACGGCGATAGTGAAGTTCCTCTACATCGTTGCCGCGATTGTCGCGATCGGGGTCGGTAGCGCGCTCTACCTGACCACGGGACTCGGACCGGGTCCTCGCGATGGTTTGATGACCGGCCTGCACCGCCATCTGCACGTGAGCGTCGTCTACTTGCGCCTTGCGCTCGAGCTGGCGGTGCTGTTGTGTGGATGGCTGCTCGGCGGGACCGTGGGTATCGGTACCGCGGCCTTCGCCACGACCATTGGCTTCAGCATCGGTGCCAGTTTGCAGGTGACAGACCGATTGGTGAAGCGGTTCGCACGATGATCAGCACCGGACAGTTGGCGACGTTCTTCGTCGCGTCGATCGCGATCATCGTGGTGCCTGGTCCGTCGGTGCTCTTCACTCTCGCGCGCGGGGTGGCGTGGGGCCGAGCAGTGGCGGTGCTCACCGTGCTCGGCAACAGCATCGGGACACTTTTGTTGTCCGTCGTCGTGGCGGTTGGACTCGGACCATTGTTGTCGCGGTCTCGACTCTTCGCGGTCGTTTTGCAGATCGCGGGGGGCGTCTACCTGCTCTGGTTGGGCGTCGATGCCCTGCGTCATCGTCACGCCCACGCGAGGGCGATGGCCCAGCGAGAGGAGCGGCGACCCTCCAATCTTCGCGTGATCCGACAGGGATTCACGGTTGGGGTGCTCAATCCCAAATCCCTCGTCTTCTTTGCCGCGGTGTTTCCGCATTTCGTCGACCGCTCCAAAGGCAACGTCACCGTCCAGCTGCTCGCTTTTGGAGTCATTTTCAGTGTGATGGCTTTCGTGAGCGACGGCACGTGGGGAGTGATCGCGGGAACCGCAAGGGAGTGGCTTTCGGGCTCCGCCACGCGCCTGGTGACACTTCGCACGGTCGGCGCCTGCGTCATGATGACGCTCGGAGCCCTCATCATCTTGACCGCTCTGTCTTCGTAGGGCCATACCGCTTGCGCAGCGTGACGCCATGAGTCTGGGCGGGTCCGGATCCGCGCCGCCCTCGCGTCCACTGTCGTTTCCCTCGTGGCGAACCTTTCTGAGACCCTCGGCCCCATCTTCGTCCAACCCGCAGCGCGGCGACCGTCGTTGAGCTAAGGGGGCGGACTTCACGGGCTTTTCTGGGTCGATCCGATGGCCCGGTCATCTTCGACGTGGTGGCGCGAGCGCTCGGTTGGCGAGCAGGTCCTGGACGACTGCGACGAGCTGCGACTTCGAGTGGCTGTCTGGACGGAGCGAGTATCCTTCGACCGTCCCAATAAGCGCTTCGAAGCGATCGACGAAGGCGGGACCCGTGCGGGGTGGCGATGATTGGTCGCGCCGTACTCGAAGAACTCGGTGAGCACCCGGCGAGGAATGGAAGAGGTCGGACTGACGGGCGATTCCTCATGCCTACGACCTTCCTACACTGCTCAAGGCAAAGGAGAGCGAATGAGTATGCACGGTGGAGCGGTAGGCGGTGCCCGCATGGGCATGAAGTCGCTGCGTCAAGACCGGTCCATCCTGGAGCACCAGCTCAAGCGGGGGACCCTTCCGCGGATCCTCCAATTCGCCAAGCCCTATCGTCCCGTTCTGTTGATTTTCCTCATCGCAGTCGTATTCGATGCCGTCGTATCGTCCATCTCGCCCCTGGTTCTCAGAGCGATCATCGACAAGGGGATCTACCATCACCGCGAAGGTCTGATCATCGGCCTGTCTCTGCTGACCGCAATGTTGGCGATCGTCGACGCGGTGCTCTCGCTCTTTGAGCGGCGTATCTCTTCGGTCATTGGCGAAGGGTTGATCTTCGACCTGCGCGCCCGAGTCTTCGCCCACATTCAGGAGATGCCGATCGCCTTCTTCTCGCGGACCCAGACTGGGGCGCTGATCAGTCGACTCAACAATGACGTCATCGGAGCCCAGCAGGCTTTCACCGACCTGTTCTCCAATGTCGTGGGCAACGTGATCCTGGTGGCGATAGTGCTGGGGGTGATGTTCAGCCTCAGTTGGCAGATCACCCTGGTCGCTTTGCTACTCCTGCCCGCTTTCTTGATCCCCGCGCGACGCGTGGGCCGGCGGCTGGGTACGTTGTTCCAGCGAGGCATGGAACTCAACGCCGAAATGAATATGGTGATGACCGAGCGGTTCAACGTCTCTGGAGCCATGCTCGTCAAGCTCTTCGGTCGTCCGCAGGACGAGCTGGACTATTTCGAGAGGCGCGCTGGCCAGGTGCGCGACATCGGAGTGCGCCAGGCCACCTATCAGCGGTTCTTCTTCGTCGCTCTTTCGCTCATTGCCTCGCTCGCGACCGCGTTCGCCTACGGCTTCGGTGGCGTCGCGGCTCTTCACGGCGCGCTCGGCGTGGGCACGGTGGTCGCGTTGACGGCTTATCTCACGCGTCTCTACGGCCCACTGACTCAGCTATCGAACCTCAATATCGACTACATGTCGGCGATGGTCAGTTTCGAACGCCTCTTCGAGGTCTTGGACCTCGAACCCATGATCCGAGAAAGTCCCAATGCCGTCGCAATTCCCAACGGGCCGGCGGAACTTCGCTTCGATCACGTCGCATTCTCCTATCCCGGTGCCCAGGAGGTTTCGCTCGCGTCCCTCGAAGCGGTAGCGCGCCTCGAAGATACGCCGCGCACCGATGTTCTGCACGACGTGTCATTCGTCGTCGCCCCGGGCACGATGACCGCTCTCGTCGGCCACAGCGGAGCCGGCAAGACCACGTTGTCGATGTTGGTCTCACGCCTCTACGACGTCGATCGGGGGGTCGTGAGCATCAACGGGATCGACGTGCGCGAGGCGACCACCAGTTCGCTCAACGAGATGGTCGGAGTCGTCACTCAGGATCCGCACCTGTTTCACGACACGCTACGAACCAATCTCGTCTTCGCCCGACCCGAAGCGACTTCCGACGAGATCGACCAGGCACTGCGCTCGGCACAGATCTACGATCTCGTCCAATCGCTGCCCCTCGGACTCGAGACCGTCGTCGGCGAGCGTGGGTATCGACTATCGGGAGGCGAGAAGCAACGCGTGGCCCTGGCGCGGCTCTTGCTGAAGGCACCTCGCCTCGTCGTGCTCGACGAGGCGACCGCCCACCTCGATGCCGAGAGCGAGGCGGCCGTCCAGCGCGCGCTCGACGAGACGATGTCGACTCGCACCTCGCTCGTCATCGCCCATCGGCTCTCGACGATACGAAACGCCGACCAGATCCTGGTCGTCGAGAGCGGCCGCATCGCTCAGCGGGGCACCCACGAGCAACTGCTCGCCGAAGGTGGAATCTACCGAGATCTCTACGAGACCCAGTTCGCCCGCCAGGAGCGCTAGCCCATCGAGTGGGCGCCGCCGTCGACGTGGATCACTGAGGCGCTGGTTCCGCGCAGCAGGGGGGACAGCAGCGCCATCGCGGTGTCGGCGACGGCGCTCGAATCGTGGACGTCCCAACCAAGCGGGGCCCGCTCGGCCCAGGTGTCCTCGAAGAGCGAGAATCCGGGAATCGACTTGGCCGCCACAGTACGGATGGGGCCGGCCGCGAGCATATTCACCCGGATACGGTCCGGACCCACCTCGCGGGCCAGGTAGCGGCCCAGTGACTCGAGACCGGCTTTCATGACACCCATCCAGTCGTACATGGGGTAGGCCCGCGAGCCGTCGAAGTCGAGGGCGATAACCGAGGCACCGCCGTGGGCCTCGCTCTTCTGCAGCAAGGGACGAAAAGCGCCAACCAGGGCTGCTAGCGAGTATGTGGAAATCTGCATGGCGATGGCGACGTCCTCGAAGGGGGCCTGGAACATCCCGCCGCCCAAGCAGGTCGCCGGCGAGTAACCAATGGCGTGGACCAGTCCGTCCAGTCGGCCGAACCGCCGTTCGAGCTCCAGCGCCGCCGCGTCGATCTGGGCCGGGTCGGTCACGTCGAGTTCGATGATCTCGCCGACGTCGCCCAACTTGCGGGCCGTACGCCGAGTCAGGGACGTACCGCGTCCGGCGCCCGAAAGCGCGATGGTCGCGCCTTCCTCCAGGGCTCGTTTGGCTATCCCGAAGGCCAGGGAGTCTTCCGTGAGCACGCCCGTGATGAGGATTCGATGTTCATTGAGTAGTCCCATGTTGTTAGCGTAGTTCGAGACGACTATTTCAACGAGGACGATGATGGCGACAGTGGGCATCCTGGGTGGTACGGGTCCGGCCGGACGTGGTGTGGCGATTCGCTTGGCGAGCGCCGGCTATGACGTGGTGCTGGGATCGCGCGACGAGCAGCGCGCGCGCGAAGTTGCCGAGACGCTGCACCCGCGCGGAACGGGTGTCGTGTCCGGTGGCACGAACGATGCGGCGGCGGCGGCTGGTGACCTGGTGGTCGTGGCCACTCCGTGGGACAGCGCCGTGGCGACGGTAAGCGCGTTGCGCCCTGCACTCGCCGACAAGACCGTGGTCTCGATGGTCAACGCCCTCGTTCGTGAGGGACGCGAACTCCTGCCGGTCTATCCGCCCCGCGGTTCGATGGCGGCCCAGATTTCGTTCGCCCTGCCCCGGAGCACGATCGTCGGCGCCTTCCATCACCTGCCCGCGTCGATGATGGAGGACCTCGACAGTGGGC
>Ga0209698_10006753_pt1 | contig 12135 bp, 4 predicted proteins | sample LitLauG_LLR_2012_FD_187203 | JGI IMG/M metagenome (GOLD analysis project Ga0209698, IMG submission 187203) | Freshwater sediment microbial communities from Pennsylvania, USA - Little Laurel Run_MetaG_LLR_2012 (SPAdes) (version 2) | ecosystem: Environmental > Aquatic > Freshwater > Creek >...
CTGCTAGTCCACGCCAAGCAGGGAAGCTTTCACATTCACGAAGATGCGGAACTGCGGAAGCTCGTGACCTATCTCAATGAGTACCCCACGGTGATTCAGGGCGATTTCGATCCCGCATTTCTCTCGTTGCCCGATGAGATTCTGGTCACTGTGATGCGTGATCACCAAAAATATTTCGCCGTTGAAAAACGGAATGGGGAACTGGCTCCGCATTTCCTGGCGGTCATCAATCTCGACAAGGATGCCAAGGGACTTATTCGCGCCGGCCATGAGCGTGTTCTGCGCGCGCGCTTTGCCGATGCCCAGTTTTTCTGGGAGTCGGATCAAAAATGTCGGCTCGCCGACTATTTGCCGAAGCTTGAGCGGGTTACCTACGAGTCGCGCCTGGGCAGCTATCGCGACAAGGTTGAACGCATGCGCGCCATCGCTCGATGGCTGGCCGAGCAATGGTTTAATCTCGGCATGCTCCAGGCACACGTGGCAGAAGCGGATCGCGCCGCCGAACTTGCCAAGTGTGATCTGGCCACGGAAATGGTGCGCGAATTTACCGAACTGCAAGGCATTGTCGGTGGCCTCTACGCGCGCGCCCAGGGTGAACCGGACGAAGTGGCGGACGCCATTTACGATCACCACCGTCCCGTCGGATTGGAAGACCCGATACCTCGTAATCTCACCGGTTGCGCCGTTGCTCTCGCGGACAAGTTTGATTCTGTTGTGGGCTGCTTTGCTGTGGGCGTCGTGCCCACAGGTTCGAGCGATCCTTACGCACTGCGCCGAGCCGCGCTTGGCATCGTCAAAATCATCCTTGAGAAAAAGCTTCCGGTATCCCTTTCACTTGCAATTGGCGCGGCCTCGAAGGCGCTCCTTACTCACAAGCCAAAGCGCGGTGTGACTCCGGAGCAAGAGTCTCAGATTCTTGACTTCCTTCTCGATCGCGCCAAGTTTGTGTTCCGTGAGAGAGAGGGCTTCGGCTACGACGAGGTCAGTGCCGTGTTCCGGGCCGGCGCTGATGATCTCGTGGATGCACAGAAACGACTGGTGGCGCTGAAAGCCATTCGCAAGTCAAAGAACTTCGAGCCGCTGGCGGTTTCTTTCAAACGCATACGAAAGATTCTGGAGAAGGCCGGAGTGGCGGTTGCTGGTGGCCCGCGGGTGAATCCGGATTTCTTCGAGAACGCGGCGGAACACGATCTCCATTCCGCAGTTCGCGATGCGGCATCGAAAGTGCCTCCCTTAAAGCGTGCAGGGAAGTATCAGGAAGCTCTGGAATTCATCGCCGGACTGCGACCCGTGGTAGACCGCTTCTTCGATGAAGTCATGGTGATGGCGGAGAATGAATCCGTGCGCAATAATCGCCTGACGCTGCTCGCGGAATTGCTTCGCGAGTTCACCACTGTCGCGGATTTTTCAGAAATCGGCGGAGAAGAGCGGCGATGAAGAGTTCAAGTATTACTTGAAATGCGACAAGTCGGCGCGCCGACCATCCTTCCGGCCGCCTTTCAGAAATGACATTGACAATAAATGTGCGACAAGTCCAAAAATGGTAAGCGAGGCAACCAGTGAAAAAATGGGTCTATTTCTTCGGAGCAGGTAAAGCGGAAGGCGACGGAAGTCAACGCGCTCTTTTGGGCGGAAAGGGCGCCGGTCTTGCGGAGATGAGCCGGATTGGCTTGCCAGTGCCTCCCGGCTTCACGATTACGACGGAGGTTTGCACCTACTATTACGGGAACAAGAAGAGCTATCCGAGAGTCCTCGAAGCGGAGGTCAAAACAGCCGTCGCGCGCGTTGAAAAAATCATGGGCACGAAGTTTGGCGACCAGACCGCGATGCCGATGCTGGTCTCAGTCCGCTCCGGCGCCCGCGATTCCATGCCCGGCATGATGGACACGATTCTGAATCTCGGCCTGAATGACGAAACCGTTCTGACGCTGGCCAAGGCCACCAAGAATGAGCGGCTCGCCTGGGACTGCTACCGCCGATTTATTCAGATGTACGGTGACGTTGTCATGAACGTGCAGAAGCGCGCACACGAGGACCACGAGCCATTTGAAGTAGTCATTCACGCGCTCAAGCATGAACGGTATCACACCGAGATCGACGATCCGAAACTGACAGTGAACGACCTTCAGGAGATGGTCGCGCGCTTCAAGAAACTGATCAAGGAACGCACCGGCTCGGAATTCCCGCAGGACCCTTGGAGGCAGTTGTGGGGCGCGGTGGGAGCGGTGTTTGGATCATGGATGAACGATCGCGCCGTCGTCTATCGCCGCAAGTACAACATACCGTCCGAATGGGGCACTGCCGTGAACGTGCAGGCGATGGTCTATGGCAATACCGGTGACAAATCCGGGTCGGGTGTGGCGTTCACGCGTGATCCGGCGACCGGCGAAAAAGTTTTCTACGGCGAATTCCTCATCAATGCGCAAGGAGAAGACGTGGTGGCGGGCGTGCGCACGCCTGAGCCAGTCGCGCAGCTCAAGAACTACATGCCGAAGGCCTTCCACGAATTGGAGAAAATCCGCCAGACCTTAGAGAAACACTTTAAGGATGTGCAAGACTTCGAGTTCACCATTCAAGACGAAAAGGTCTTCATGCTCCAGACCCGCAACGGCAAACGCACAGGACTGGCCGCCGTCCGCTTTGCCATCGAGATGGAAAAGGAAAAACTCATCGACTGGAAGACGGCCATCCGGCGAGTCCCTGCCGACCAGCTCGACCAAGTGTTGGCGCCCATCTTTGATCGCAATGCGGTGAAAGCCGCCAAATGCATTGCCAAGGGATTGCCGGCTGGCCCTGGAGCCGCCGCCGGCAGGATGTATTTGAACGCGGACCGCGCCGCCGCGGCTGCCGCAAAGGGCGAAAAGGTCTTACTGGTCCGCAACGAAACCTCGCCGGAAGATTTGCGCGGCATGATCGCCGCCGAAGGTATTCTCACGGCAAAGGGCGGCGTCAGTTCGCACGCAGCGCTCGTGGCTCGCCAGATGGGCAAGGTCTGTGTCTGCGGCGCAGCGGCCCTCCAGATTGATTACGCTGCCAAGACCATGACCGTCGATGGCGTGACCTACAAAGAAGGGGACTTCCTTTCCATCAACGGCACTGCCGGTGAAGTCTATCCGGGCCAGATCCCCACTGCCGCGTCCGAAATCGTTCAGGTGCTCATCGAGAAGTCACTCGACGCCAACAAGAGCCAGACGTATCAGAATTTCAAGAAGTTGATGGACTGGTGCGCCAAGGTCACCCGTCTCAGCGTGCGTACAAATGCCGACACTCCCGAGCAGACTGCTCACGCCATCGCATTTGGTGCCGTTGGCATTGGCCTGTGCCGTACTGAGCACATGTTCTTTGAAGGCAATCGCATCGACGCCATGCGCGAAATGATTTTGGCGGACACCAAGGAACACAGACAATCGGCGCTCGCCAAGATTCTGCCTTACCAGAGGGAGGACTTCGTCGGGATGTTCAGGGAATTGAAGGGATATCCGGCGACGATCCGGTTCCTGGATCCCCCCTTACATGAGTTCCTGCCGCACGAAGGCTCCGCTCAGAACGATCTGGCAAAGAAGATGGGCGTGCCGGTCGAAAAGGTCAAACAACGAGTTAAAGAACTACATGAATTTAACCCCATGCTCGGATTCCGCGGCTGCCGTCTGGGCATCGTCTATTCCGAGATCTCCGAGATGCAGTCCCGCGCGGTCTTCGAAGCTGCGGCCGAAGTTCAGAAAGCCGGTATCAAGGTGCACCCCGAGGTCATGATTCCGCTCGTGGGCTTCAAGAAAGAACTCGATCTGCAGGTCGAGGTAGTCCATCGCATCGCCGGCGAGGTCATGAAGGAAAAGGGTGTAAAGCTGAATTATCTGGTCGGCACCATGATTGAGGTGCCGCGCGGCGCGCTCACTGCCGATGAGATTGCGCAGACGGCGGAGTTCTTCAGTTTTGGCACCAATGACTTGACCCAGACCTGCCTCGGCATGAGCCGTGACGATTCCGGTTCGTTCCTCGGGCCGTATCAGGAATTGGAAATCGTCAAAAAGAATCCGTTCGCGACGATCGATCAGTCGGGCGTCGGCCAACTGATCACCATGGCCGTGGAGAAGGGGAATAAAACTCGTCCGGGCATCAAGCTGGGCATCTGCGGCGAACATGGGGGAGACCCGGACAGCGTCAAGTTCTGCCATCGAGCCGGCCTATCCTATGTGAGTTGCTCGCCATTTCGCGTGCCGGTTGCGCGCCTCGCCGCAGCTCAAGCAGTAGTTGAAGAAGAACAAGCCAAGAAAAAGAGGGGGAAATAGCGGCAAATTCAACTTTGGCATACTTAAAGTAATACTTGAAGACGTCCGCGAGCTGATGATTTTGCATTTTCTGCTCGCTGGGCGTCTTCCGTGTTTTTACGTGGGCATCTTGAAGAAGAAATTCATCCCTAGGAAAAAGAAAACGATGTCCGGCGACCACCCCGCCAGGAACGGCGGAAGCTGCCCCAAGCCTCCCATGGCCTCCAATAGCCGCACCATAACCCAATAAACAATGCCGATGAAAACACCCAAGGCCACACCGCTCACCGCGCCGCGGGTGCCGACCAAGAACGCGAACGGGATCGCCAGCAGCATGCTCACCGGGGCCATGAGCGGGTAGGCCAGCTTCACGTGCCACTGCACCGTGAGGTTGGCGACATCAAACCCCGCGCGGTGCAGCCCGTCGATATACGCGCTCAACTCCCTCCAGTTCATCTGAAAGGCCTGCAAGACTTCCCGGTTGAAGTAGCTGGGAGGTTCGGTCAGCTCAGGCAGGGAAGTGACGGGCGGCAAGCGATCATAGCGGACAATCGCACCATCGGAGAAATCACGGATCCAGCCTCCTTCGAGACTCCAGACCTTTTGCGACTCCGACCATTTTGCGCGCGAGGCAAAGACGCGCCGCCGCAATTGAAAATCAGTTGGATCAATTTCCAGAACGCTCAGCCCTCCGAATAGGTTTTGCTTCGGATCGAACAAATCGTAATTGTAGATTTTGTTGCCTTCCCCAAAGATCCACCGCTGCGGTTGGGTGTAGGTTTGCGCGGGACGGCCCTTGATGAGGTTATGGAGCTCATCCTGCCGCTGGTTTGCATGCGGGAGATACGTTTCGTCAAGCACAACCATCGTTAACGCCAGCCCCATTCCGGCGAGCAGTAGAGGTAGTGCCAGCCGGTAGAGGCTGGTGCCGCTGGCCTTGATCGCCACGATTTCATTGTTCTTGCTCATCATTCCGAGCGTTACCAGCACAGCCACCATCGCTCCCAGCGGTACCAGGTTGTAAAGGAGAAAGGGCGTCAGGTAGAGGAAATACTCCATCACAATGAGGAACGGCTGTCGCTTGATGTCGTTAAACAAGTCGAAAAAAGTGAACACCTCGAAAAGAAAAACAAAAACGCACATCAGCACCACGAAATGGAAAAGGAACCGCCGCAGAATGTAGAGATCCATCAGGCGTGGGAAACTGCCCCCCGCGGGCGCCACGATCTCCGTCGCGCCACGATCTCCATTATTGGCTCGAGCGGCCGCAGCCCGAGCGCGCGCCTGCGCTTTGCGCCGGCGCAACAGCCGCAGCCAGGTTTTCAGATAGCCGAAAGGACGCAGCCATCGGCTCTCACCCCGGAACTGTTCCATCCGTGGCAAGAGCGCGAGTCCCAAAATCGCAAGAACGGCATTCGCCATCCAAATGCCGCTTACCGGAGAGAGTTTTCCTTCACGGGCGAGCGCCGCACCCATAACCAGCAAAAGGTAGTAGGCGGCGATGAGCAGGATCGCCAGCAACGAACCTGCGGCCCGTCCACCCCGGCGAGGTTGTGCGCCTAAGGGGACCGCTATCAGCGCGAAGACCAGGCAAGCCATTGGGAATGCGAATCGGCGCTGAAGTTCGATCCGCGCTTCCCGCCATCCGGGACCGCTCTCGGAAAGAAGTTCGCGGAGAGAGCGTTCCGGATTGCTCCTTTGCCGCGCCTGCGTGGAGCCGAGTCCGCTGACCTCGATCGGCCAGTCGCTCTGCCCAAAAGAGGTGACACCGTAGTGATCGGGATCTTCGCGCGAGAATTCGTGCGTCGTGCCGCCTTGCAGATGCAGCTCTAACTTTCCCTCTTTCGATTCGGCAATTACAATCGCACTCTTCGCCAGGGTCAGCCGTGAGCCGCTCTCTCCACCCGTCTCCGCGACAAAGATACCGTGCCATTGCGTTCCGCTGGCCGCGACATCATTGACGTACAGAACTTTCTTCGGGAAGCGCTCATCGAAGACCCTCGGCTGCACCAAAAATGAGATTTGCGAAGTCTTTAGCTCCGCCTCTATGCCGCGATAGGTGCGGATGGAAGCCGGTCCGAGCCAAATCGTCATCGCCAGCGTCAACAGCATTCCGGCCAGCGCGAGCACACCCACTGGCAAGAGAATGCGGCGGCGCCCAATTCCCAACGCTGTCAGAGCGATAATTTCGCTATCGGCGGACATGCGGCCGAGGCCCAGTAGCACGCCGATGAGCGTGGCCATCGGCAAGGTGAACACCAGGACGGCTGGGAAGAGGCACAGAAAGAGCTTCAGAACTTGCGCGCTGGAACCAGTGTGGCGCACAAATAGTTCCATCAGCCGCACCAGCTGGGGCACGAAGAATACGAAGGTAAAGACAACGAGTCCGAGGATTGCGTGACGGAAGACTTCGCGAACGATGTAACGGTCCAGGATGCGCATGGCGCGAACGCTGAGTGTAACACGGCCGCGATAGCGCTCACCGTTTCGCGTGCATCGCCCTACTTTTGGAAGTCCCACCAGTGTTCTTTTCGAGTTTCCAAATTTCGCTGCGCACGGCGTGAGGACTTTTGGGGTAAGCCCAGCGCTCCACGATGTTCCGGCGAGTGAACCGCAAAATTACAGTCCCGCGCGTTTGTCCGACCCATCTAAAAAATTTCTGGAACAATTCTAAAAAGCCTGTGAACCGAAGGCCGGCTCTCCGCAGGCCTGTCTTTGAGCCGCCAGGTCCTGCAATCGCAAGCGACTTATTGGGTGCGGTGCCGTCGAACTAATTTACAGAGGAATGCGTAACTTAAAAGAGCGCAGGTGAGGCGTTTCGTTTAAAGACACCGCGCTCCGGACAGACAACCGGGCGAGGCGAGTCAGCTTCAATGGAAATGGGGGCGAACATGGGGACTTTGGGGCAGGATTTCCGATACGCACTCAGGAACTTGCGAAAGGCGCCTGGTTTTGCCGCTGTGGCAGTCATCACCCTGGCGCTGGGGATTGGTGCGTCCACGGCGATCTTCAGCGTGATCGACAATATCCTGATGGAGCCATTTCCTTACCCCGACGCGCAGCGATTCATGTCCGTCCAAATTCATGACAGCGAACGGAGTGAGCGGGGAGGCCGAGCCGGTTACATAGGGCCGGAGTTTTTAGACTATGTGGAACAGAATCACGTCTTTGACCGGGTGATCGCCAATGACAATACGGACGTTCTGTACCGCAATGGAGAGGGGACCGAACGGTTCGACGGCAACTACGTAACCCCGGGAACCTTTGAGTTCATGGGAATGCCCGCGCAACTCGGCCGCGTCATGCAGCCAGCGGATTATGAGCCGGGAGCCCCGCCAGTGTTCGTGCTGCGCTACAAGACATGGATGAAGAGTTTCGGCGCCGATCCTTCCATCATCAACAAATCGTTCGTCCTCAATGGCGTATCAAGGACGCTCATCGGTATCATGCCCCCGCGATTTGGATGGGGCGATGCGGACCTGTGGATTCCCGCTAAGCCCGCGCGTGCGGCGACGGGCAAAGTGATCGCCGGGGCCTTTGAGCAGCACTGGTTCTTCTTGGGACATTTGAAGCCTGGGATCTCGCAGAAGGAAGCAGAAGCAGATTTGACGGTGGTGGCGAATCGTCTCTCCAAGGTCTACCCGGACCAATACCCAAAACACTTTACCGTGCAGATACAATCGCTGACGAACCTGGTGGTGGGCCAATTCAAAACGACACTCTTCATTGTTTTGGCGGCCGTCGGATTACTCCTCTTGATCGGCTGCGGCAACGTGGCGAACCTGTTGCTGGCAAGGGCTACGACACGTGAAAAAGAGTTCGCCATCCGCGCGGCGCTGGGGGCAAACCGTTGGAGACTGGTCCGCCAGCTCTTGGTGGAAAGCTTGATCCTGGCGATAGGCGGAGCGGCGGTAGGCTCGCTTCTGGCTTGGGGAGGTCTGAAGTTCCTGGTTGCACTGATGCCTCAGAATATTATTCCGGCGGAGGCGGTGATTCGACTGAATACTCCCGTCCTGGCGTTCACGCTGGGCGTAGCTGTACTCACCGCGATGGTGTTTGGCCTGGTTCCAGCACTCAAAGTCGCGCGAAAAGATTTGAACGATCCTCTGCGGGATAGCGGCAAGGGCATCAGTGGCGGCTTCCGGCATGGTCGGGTGCGCGATGCCGTAGTGGTACTGGAAGTGGGACTCTCGCTGACGCTGTTGGTGGGAGCGGGACTACTCATGCGGAGTTTCGTCGCGCTTCGCGATGTGCACCTTGGGTTTCAGACGGACCATGTTTTGGTAGCAAGGCTTCCCCTGCCGGTGGACCGTTATAAGACAGCCTCCCAGGTGACAAGCTTCTACCGGCCACTGCTTCAGCGGCTAAAGGCCCTGCCGGGTGTCCTGGAAGCCACTGAAACGAGCACCTTGCCGCCCTACGGAGGAATTCCGAGCGACATCGAAGTTCCCGGCAAGACTCACGCGGAAAAATGGCATGCCATGTTTCAGCTAGTGAGCGAGGGATATTTCCCGGTGCTGAAAATCCAGTTTCTCGACGGGAGGAGTTTTACCGAAGCGGAAGTTGTGGGAGCGCGAAAGCTGGCGATTGTGAACCAGACGTTCGTGAAAAAATATCTGGGGAACGAGAATCCCATCGGCAGGCAAGTCAGAATCGCGCAGCTCGCCGAGTTTGACGACGGTGTGAAAGAGCCCACGTTTGAAATTATCGGGCTTGTAGCGGATGCGAAGAATCAGGGATTGCAGGATCCGGTTGAGCCGGAGATTTGGGTTCCATATACCGTGACGGGTTCGTCGTTCCGCGGGATACTGGTGCGCACCGCGGGCGAACCGCTTCCCATGCTGAACGCAGTGGAGCACGAAATCTGGGCCACGGATGCCAATGTGGCCGTGACCTTCACAGGGACCCTCGAAGGGTACATCAGCCAGTTTTCCTACGCTGGACCACGGTTCGGGTTCTTCTTGATGACCATCTTCAGCTCGATTGGCCTGGTGCTGGTAACTCTGGGCGTCTATAGCGTGCTTGCATATACGACCGCACGCAGAACCCACGAGATCGGCATCCGCATGGCTCTAGGAGCAGAAGGCAGGGACGTCCTCGGGCTAGTGTTGCGAATGGGACTGCGATTGGTAGCCATCGGTGTGGGGCTTGGACTGATCGCCAGCCTGGCGCTCGGACGAGTCATCGCCACGCAACTCTGGGGAGTGTCTGCCTACGACCCATGGACGCTCACGTGTGTTCCCCTGTTGCTCATCCTGATTGGGTTGCTGGCATGTTGGGTTCCGGCTCACCGCGCCGCAGGCGTCGATCCGCTCATCGCGCTCCGCTATGAGTAGATCTGGCTACCCTTTGGCGCGGTGGATCCCGGGCGGTAGTGGGTCAGTTTCCGATAATCCGACGAAGAGAAACTCCTTCAGCCCAAGCGAATGGGCCCTACTCATGAAGCCGGAAAGGTCAACGTTTCCCGGGTCATTTCACCTCGACTTTCATGCGCATCCAGGGATGAATGCAGCACTGAAAAAGATGTTCACCTTTCGAGAGACCGGTGATCTGGGTATGGCTGCCTTGAAGGATGCGGGTCCGGGCCACCGCGAGGTTCGAAAAGCCGTCGACACATTCGGGAACGGTGTTCTCTCCTGAATTAAGCGGCGGTATAAAGCCGCCACCGAAATGCTCCACCTCGGTAAAGGTGTGAGGTTCGCCGCCCTGGTCGACTACGTCAAGAATGGTTCCCTTCTTCATGTGGACGGTGTCAGGCTCGAAGTCCCAGCCCGGGTCAGGTTTTCCAGCGGCTGCCTTTTTAAATAAATCGGAGAATGTCGTGGCTGCTCCAAGCGCGACGTTCTTGCAGAAATCAGGCCCAATCGCCGCATTGAAGGTGGCCGGATCGCATTCGTCCAAGGCCACCACCTGTGCGACGCTTGGCGGATCTTCTTCCTGTGTCCCGCCAGCGAACATCAAACCGCCGGCGAACATCAAACCGCCAGCGAGAAAACCGAGCTTCGTTACGGTAATTTTCATCGTGGTTCTCCTTTTTTCTCGTCCAGGAATTCGCCCAGGAGAGCGCCGGTGCCCTGTGAGGTGCTTGGCCGCCGAATACTGAGTCTCGAGAGCAAAAACAGCGGGAACTTTGGTGGGGAAGGGCGAAAGTGTCAATCCTTGCAGTCCCTATCGGTTCCCAAAGTTTTCTCCATTCCTAACTAAATGAAAAGATAGGGCTTCTCAGCTTGCGCAGAGAAGACTTCACAGGGCAAGAATTGTGATAAGCTTTGCGGAATCTCTCGAGGAAGTATGTCTACACCGGCTCCACCGGCACGCCTGCTGCGGTTTGACACTTTTGAGCTGGATCTGCGGGCGGGCGAACTGCACAAGCGCGGCGTCAAGCTCCGTCTGCAGGGTCAACCTTTACAGGTGCTTGCGATACTGCTGGAGTCTGCCGGCAATCTTGTGACTCGCGAGGAACTAAGGAGCCAGCTCTGGCCGGCCGATACCTTTGTGGACTTCGACCACAGCCTCCACAACGCGGTCGGGCGCATTCGCGAAGCGCTGGGTGATTCGGCGGAGATACCCCAATACATCGAAACGCTGCCGCGCCGCGGATACAGGTTTATTGCGCCAGTAGAGGAAGTTCAGGCGCCCCGGATTTCTGCGCCTCGGATTTCGGAAGCAAATGGCAACAAGGCACGTGAAGCGTTGGCAGTCGAGCCGTCAACCGCTCGGCAAAGCAAGACACGTGAAGCCCTGGCGTTCACGCTGTTGATTCTCGCCGTCGCCGGCTCAGCTTTTTGGTTGGTGCGGGCGGTCTCGCGCCCTACAAGTGCGGCTCCACGCTTAGGCTCCATCGCCGTACTGCCACTCGAGAACCTATCTGGCGATCCCTCACAGGACTATTTCGCGGATGGCATGACGGAGCAGTTGATCACAGACCTTGCCAAGGTCGGCTCCCTGCGCGTGATCTCCCGAACTTCTGTGATGCGCTACAAAAACACAAAGAAGAGTCTGCCGGAGATCGCAAGGGAATTGAACGTGGAAGGCATAGTCGAAGGATCGGTGATGCGGTCGGGGAACCGCGTGCGAATCACCGCCCAACTGCTCCATGCACCTGCAGACAAGCACCTCTGGGCAGAGGCGTACGAGCGTGATCTGGGCGATGTCCTCCGGCTACAGAATGAGGTGGCGGAGGCGATAGCGCAGCAAGTCCGCGCACAGGTAACGCCACAGCAGGAGGTCCGGCTCCGCTCCGCTCCGGCGGTGAATCCGGATGCCTACGAAGCTTATCTGAGGGGCCGTTATTACCTGTCGAATAAGTTCACGATGGCTGAACCACTAAACACGGCGAAGAGCTACTTCGAAGACTCCATCCGAAAAGATCCCGGCTTTGCGCTGGCTTACTCGGGCCTCGCAGATTCTTATGTCTATTTGGGGTTTTTCGGACAGGGACTGTTGCCGCCGGACCGGGCCTACAGATCTGCCAAGGAAGCCTTACGCAAAGCCGTGGAACTGGACGACAGCATTGGCGAAGCCCACGATACCCTTGGCTTGCTGAGTTGGCGGTTTGAGTGGAACTGGGACGCTGCCGAGCGTGAGTTCAATCGCGCGATAGCACTGGCCCCCAGTTACAGTTGCGCCCACGAGGATCGCGCAGAATATCTCAGCTTCATTGGCCGGCGCGCCGAGGCCCTAGCTGAGATCGCCAAGAGCAACGAGTTGGATCCAGGTCCCAGCTCCGCGATGACCGAAGCAGCGGTCTACTATCAGCTGCGGGATTACCAAAGTTTGGTTGAAGCAAGCCGAAGGGGAGTGGTTTCTTCTCCGAATGAATGGACTGAACACAATACTCTCGGCGTCGGCTATGAAGGTACAGGAA
>Ga0209698_10006754_pt1 | contig 12133 bp, 8 predicted proteins | sample LitLauG_LLR_2012_FD_187203 | JGI IMG/M metagenome (GOLD analysis project Ga0209698, IMG submission 187203) | Freshwater sediment microbial communities from Pennsylvania, USA - Little Laurel Run_MetaG_LLR_2012 (SPAdes) (version 2) | ecosystem: Environmental > Aquatic > Freshwater > Creek >...
CAGGATGCCATCCTTCGCGGCGCTGAGGAGTGCTGTGGAGTTCAAGGTCTACTTACCCCAAGCCGGCTTCGGGAAGAGGACCTTGACCGAGTTGGGGTCGCCCACTGGGTTGATCTGCACGAACTTCGTCCCCTTGGCCTGCCACTGGAAGGTGAAGGCCGTCGGCGTCACGTTCTCGCCGACCGCGTTGAACTTCACCGGACCCTGCGCGGACTGCATGACTGCGCCCGAGTGCAAGTAGTTGATGATCTTCGTGTTGTCGAATCCACCCGTGGCCTTGACCGCCTGGGCCGCCACTTCCCCGACCGAGTACGCCTCGACCACGTCGGAGCTCACGCCCGCCGCGGTGCCGCCGTACTGCTTGATGTACTCCGCCACCATCGTCTTGGAGAGCGGGTTCGACGAGCCGCCGTACCACGCGTTCGGCACCATGACGCCGTCCGCGTTACCCGCGCCGACCGCCTTGATGAAGGTCGACCCCTGGTCGGGACCACCAGTGGCGATGAACACCTTGGGCGTGTAACCCGACTGCTCGAAGGCCTGCATGAACGCAGACACCGTGGGCACGTCGGTCGAGCCGAGCACGACCACCTGCGGCTTGGCGGCGGCCACCGCGTCAGCGATCGGGGTGAAGTCAGTGACCTCCGCCGGGAACACCTTGTTGTAGACCTGCTTGATGCCCGCCTTGGTGAGCAAGGGCTCGATGGTCGTCAACTGCGGCTCGGTGAAGGGGTCGTTCGACGTCACGTAGGCCACCGTCTTGGGACGGGTGCTCGCCGGCAGCGAGTCGATCCACGTGGCGAACGGGATGAAGTTGTTGGCCACCGGGAGCGAGACGTCGAAGATGTTCTTCAGCCCCGCCTGGAACACCGACGGTCCACCACCGGCGCCCTCGATCAAGGCGTAGCCCGAACGCGACAGCGTCTTGCCGGCGGGAAGCGACAGCAGCGACGAGAACGGTCCGAACGTCAAGTTGACGTGGTCCTGCGTGACCAGCTTCTGGTAGTTGGTGACCACCTGGGTCGGGCTCGAGGCGTCGGACACGATGTCGAGGACCACCTTGTGGCCGAGCAGGCCGCCCGTCTTGTTCACGTCGGCCGCCCAGAGCTTGTACCCCTGCTGGAAGGCCAGGCCGTCGGCTGAGAAGTCACCCGACAGCGACAAGGAGATGCCGATCTTGACGGGCGCACCGGCGGCGAGCCCACCCGAACTGGCACCACTGGTCGTGGCCACGGTCAGTGACAAGGCTCCGGCGACCGAAGCCGCTCCGAGCACGCGGAAATGCTTGCTAGATAATTTCATTAACTTCCCCCCACTACATGTAGAACGTCACGCCGAGACCCCCCCAAAGGGTTCGCGCGTCAGACGACCGCTCGATGAACGATGGGCTAACAGTAACGATGGGCCTGATGACCGTCAAGTTACGCCGCCATGAAATCTTTACACCCGCGTTAAAAGAATTAACGATTCGCGCCCTAGTCAGGTGGAGGGAAGGACCATTACGATTTCGTGACTTCAGCACTCAACGAGGGGGGGCCTCATGGCTGATGCATTACTCGATACGGCCATCACCAATTGGGAGCCGCGCTTCACCGCCAACGGAGTGGACGCGAGCGACTACGCGCGCATCACGTCCTCGCTCGAATCCTGGGGTGACTGGTGCGAAGGATGGTCGCGTGGCGCCGAGGTGCACCTCGAGCTCGCCGAGGCCGCGCTCAACGACGACCGACACTTGACGGCCGGTGAGTTCTTCGCCCGTGCCGCGACGTACTTCCACTTCGGCAAGTTCCTCTTCGTGCACGACCGCGACCAGGCTCGCGCGGCGCACGAGCGTGGCGTCACCTCGCTGACCCGCGCCCTGCCGCTGCTGGCTCCCGCTGGTCGGCGCGAGGAGTTCGCCTTCGACGGTTCGACGTTGGTGGGAATCTTGCGCACTCCCCACGGTCCCGGTCCCCATCCGACGGTGATCCTCATCGCGGGACTCGACTCGACCAAGGAGGAGTTCCGCGAGATCGAACGTTCGTTCCTGGACCGCGGCATGGCCACCTTCGCGGTGGACGGACCCGGTCAGGGCGAGGTCGAATGGACCCTACCGATCAGGCCCGACTGGGAGGTCGTCGGCGAAGCGATTCTCGGCCACTTGAGCACCCTGAGCGAGGTGGACCCGTCACGCATCGGGGTCTGGGGAGTGAGCCTCGGGGGCTACTACGCGGCGCGATTGGCCTCGAGCGACCTGCCCATTCGCGCCACGATCGCGTTGTCGGGACCCTACTGCTTCGGCGACGCCTGGGAGAACCTCAATCCGCTCACACGACGAGCATTCGAAGTGCGCTCCTACAGCAAGGACGCCGACGAGGCGCAGCGCCGATCGCGGGACTTGACGATGGAGGGCCGCGCCAGTCGCATCCGCACTCCGCTGCTGGTCATCATGGGCCAGCGCGACCGTCTCTTTCCCTGGACCGACGCCCAACGACTCACCAACGAGGTGGCGGGGGCCAGCGAACTCATGTTGCTCGCCGACGGCAACCACGGTTGCGCGAACGTCAGTTACCGCCATCGTCCCTATAGTGCGGACTGGATGGCCCAACGTCTCCACGCGCCCGGCGCGTTGCCGGGTGCCCAGTAGAAAAGAGAGTAGCCATGGCCGATGTCTTCATGCCCCAGCTCGGCGAGACCGTCGCCGACGGCACCGTCACCAAATGGTTCAAGAACGTCGGCGACGCGGTGACGCGCGGCGAACCGCTCTTCGAGGTCTCGACCGACAAGGTCGACACCGAGATCCCGGCCCAGGCCGACGGGGTCATGGGTGAGATCATCGTTCCCGAGGGTGCCACGGTCGACGTCGGCACGAAGCTCGCCATCATCATTGGTGCCGGCGACGACGTGGCGCCGGTCGCAGCGGCGGCGACGGTCGCGGTCTCCCCCGCGAGCGCGTCAGTGTCAGCTCCGGCACTCGTGGCGGCCGACGCCAGCGAGAAGCTCTCGCCCGTCGTGCGCCGACTGCTGGCCGAGAACGGACTGGTGGCGAGTGACGTCGCGGGCACGGGACCCGGCGGGCGGGTCACGAAGGACGACGTGCTCGCGGCGGTCGCCGCCACCTCGAGGGTCGCCGAATCGAAGGCCGGCGCTTCGGTCGCCCAGCTCTCTCCCGTGGTCCGACGCCTCTTGGGCGAGGTGGGACTCGACGCGAGCGACGTCACGGGCACCGGTCCCGACGGTCGCATCACGCGTCGTGACGTCGAACTCGCCGCCAGCTCGCGCACACCTCGCTCGACGCGCGAAGGTGACGAAGTCGTCGCGTTCACCAAGATCCGCAAACTCACCGCGGAACACATGGTCCGCTCCAAGGCCACCTCGGCGCACACGCTGATGGTCAAGGAGATTGATTTCGAGGCCGTGGAACGTGTGCGTCGCTCCCTCGGGGCCGACTTCAAGGCTCGTGAGGGATTCTCGCTCACCTACCTGCCCTTCATCGCCAACGCCACCATGGTGGCGTTGCGCGAATTCCCCCACCTGAGCGCCTCGGTGGGCAACGACGAACTGATCGTGCACCACACGCTCAATCTCGCGATCGCGGTCGACCTCGACGCCGAGGGACTCGTCGTGCCCGTGGTGAAGAGGGCCGACACCTTGAACGTGAGCGAGATGGCGCGCACCATCCGCGACCTCGCGACGAGGGCTCGCTCCAAGTCCCTCGGGTTCGACGACATGAGCGGCGGTACCTTCACCATCACCAACCCCGGTCCCTACGGCACGCTCATCACCGGGGCGGTGATCAACCAACCCCAGGTCGCGATCCTGTCGACCGACGGCGTCACCCGCAAGCCGGTCGTCGTGACGGGGGCCGACGGCAGCGAAGCGATCGCCATCCATTCGGTGGGTCTGGTCGCGCTCACCTTCGACCACCGCGCCGTCGACGGTGCGTACGCCGCTCGTTTCCTCTCGCGCCTCGCCCAGTTGCTCCAGGAGACCGACTGGGCCGCGCGCCTGTGAGCGTCGACCACGTGGTCGATAGGCTAGAAGGAGTGACAACGCGCAGTCGTATCCTCGAATCAGCCGCGCTGGAGATCGAGCGCAACGGACTGACCTTGTTTCGCGTCAAGCGCGTCGCGTCCGAGGCGGACATCTCCGTCGCGCTGCTCTACAGTTACTTCACCGACCGCGAGGACCTCATCGCGGCGACGATCGTGTACCGCTTCGAGCAGGTGCTCCTCGGCCAGGCCGAGATCTTCACCACCCCGTTGCGTGACGTCGCCACCGCCGAAGACTTGCGCGCCGCCCTCGACACGATGATCGCCGACGCCCAGGACCCCGAGCGCGACGAGCAGCGCCTGCTGCGCATCGACGGCATCTCCTTCGCCCACCACAATTCCAGCGCGTCCGACGGCATCGCCAAGGCCAAGGCCGAGGCCAGCGACCGGATCGTCGCGACCGTTCAACCCTTGCAAGACAAGGGACTCCTCGCCCCGGGCATGACCGCGGTCGCCTTCGCGCGCATCTGGTACGCCCTCTTCTTCGGCCAGATCGCCCTCGAGGGCGAGCACGCCCTCTCGATCGATTCCGAAGCCTGGCTGACGGCATTGCACGTGCTGGCCAACGCGGTCGTCGCCTGAGAGCACCCCAGGGAGTTCGCGCCCCCTCCGCGGGTGTCGAGTTGAGTCCTCAGCCCAACGTCTCGGGACCGATGCCGTCGCGCGGCGCGTCACCGGCGAGAGTGGCGAGGCAGATGGCGACGGTCAAGCCCCCGCCCGGGGTGTCCTCGAAGCGCAGCTCACCCTCGAGGAGTTTGATGAATCCCTGCGCCACGCTCAGGGCCAGGTCCTCGTCAGGGATCCGCGCAGTGCCCTGTTCGTCACCCGAGCCCGGGATCCGACGACGGGGATCACGGGTCCCCGGGCCGTGGTCGATCACCAGGAGTTCGATGCCGGTGGCCGTGAGGCCCGCGGTGAGGCGCACCGGTTGATCGTCGGGGCTGAAGCGACACGCGTTGGAGATGACGTTGGCGATCACCCGCTCCAAGAGGTCGGGATCGGTGATCACCGAGGGCAGGTCCGGGGCCACGTCGATCTCGAGCGTGCGACCTTTGGTATCGGCGGAGCCCTGGGCGTTACGGATCATGTCGACGATCGAGACCCGCCAATGCCGCGGGGCGATCAACTTGGCCTCGAGACGACCGGAGTCCAGCAGGTTGGTCACCAGGCGAGTGAGGGTGTTGACCTCGCGCGTCAGGACAGCGAGATGGGACCGGATGCTCCCGTCATCGCCGATACGCGAGTGCGACAGCGCGGCGACCTCACGCTCCATCGTCGCCAGGGAGGGTCGAACGTCGTGAGCGACCGAGCGCAGGAGTCCGATCCGTAGCGCGTCGGTCGCCGCGCGTTCCTTCATCTCCTCGGCCTCGACGATGAGCCGCTGGCTCTGCAAGGCGGCAGCCAGTCGACCGGCGAAGGCGGTCACCAGTTGGCGGTCCTGATTGTCGAGTTCGGCGTGGGTGAGCCACAAGACGTGCTCGTCATCCACCGTGAACTCGACGGTCTCCTCGGTGCGACTGGTCACTTCGCCACTCATCACCTCGGTCTCGTGGTGGCCGTCACCGGTGTGGACGAGTGCGACCCCCTCGAGGGCGAAGACCGCGCGAAGGGTGTCCAGGAGCGGTCGCAGGTCCTCACGCGAGGAGGTCACCGTGGCCACCGCCTCCGAGAGCAGTTCGGCCTCGGCGCGGGCGCGTATGGCCGCCGCCGAGCGGCGGTTGAACTCATTCATCGCCAGACTCGCCCCGATGCCGAAGAGTAGGAACGCCGCCACGGAGACCGCGTCGTCGGGCCGGGCGATCTGCAAGGTGTGCAGAGGTTGCACGAAGTAGAAGTTCTCCAGTCCCGACGCCGCGACCGCGGCGACGACGCCGGCGACGACGCCGCCGATGGCCCCCACTCCCAGGACCATCAACAGATAGACGAGGAACACGGTGGAGAGCGAGACGCCCGAGCGCAGGTGCGTCATCGCGACGGTGATGATCGGCATCGCCACCGCGGTCGCGCCGAGCGACCACGAGGTGCGTTCGAGGGAGAAGGTGACGTTGCGCCGGCGACGGCGCTTGCCACTGCCCCCCTCGTCGTGGATCGCGATGATGTGCACGTCGAGGTCGCGCACTTGGCGCAGCACCTTCTCCACCACCCCGCCCGCCAGACGCCAGGGACGGATCTTCCTCGTCGACCCCAGGATGATCTGCGTGCCGCGCTCCGCGCGGGCGAACGCGACCAGGGCGCTCGCGATGTCCTCGTCGATGATCTCTTGGAAGGTGCCTTCGAATTCGACCACGAGTCCGCGGGCCAAGGACGTGTCGGTGTTCCTCTCGCGCATCGCCCCCGAGTCGATGACGTGCACCGCCACGATCTCGGCGTGGTTGCGCGACGCGATGCGCGCGGCGCGACGCAGGAGCACCTCATCGGTCGGCGAACCGGTGACCGCCACGATGAGGCGCTCTCTGGTCTCCCACGTCTCGCGGATGCCGTGAGCGTCGAGGTAGTCCTGGAGGGAGTCCTCCACCCGGTCGGCCAACCAGAGCAGGGAGAGTTCGCGCAACGCCGTGAGGTTGCCCGACCGAAAGAAATTCGAGAGCGAGGCGTCGATCTTGTCCGCCGGGTAGATATTGCCGTGGGCCATGCGACGACGCAGGGCCTCGGGAGTGATGTCGACCAGTTCGATCTGGTTGGCGCGGCGCACGACGAAGTCGGGCACCGTCTCTCGCTGGGCGATGCCGGTAATCTTCTCGACCACGTCATTGACCGATTCGAGGTGCTGGATGTTCACGGTGGTGATGACGTCGATGCCGGCCTCGAGCAGGGCCTCCACGTCCTCCCAGCGCTTGGCGTGGGTGCAACCCGGCGCATTGGTGTGCGCCAGTTCGTCCACGAGGGCCACCTCGGGATGTCGCGCGAGGATGGCCTCGAGGTCCATCTCCTCCATCGTCGTGCCGCGGTACTCCACGGACTTGCGCGCAACGATCTCGAGGTCGCGCACCTGGCTCTCGGTGTGGGGGCGTTGGTGGGTCTCGATGTACCCGGCGACGACGTCTGCGCCACGCTCACGACGGCGCCAGCCCTCGTCGAGCATCTTGTAGGTCTTGCCCACCCCCGGGGCGAGACCCAGGTAGACCCTCAATTGTCCGCGCGACATGACTACATCATCTCCCGCGACCCGGACCGTGCGCGACGTCCGGCGCGCGCGCAGGGTCGAGTGAGGGCGCCGCCACGTTGACCAGGGCGACGGCCACCACGCGCTGCTCACGCGTCACGGCGAGGCCCGGGGTGGGCGTCAAGATGAAGCGACCACGCGTCGTCCCGCGCCAGACGCAGGGGATCTCGGCGGCCGGGCCCGGGATTCCTAGCTCCTCGGCCGGCCAACGCATCCCCACGTGAACGACGCTGCCGTCAGCAACGATCTGGGCGAAGGGAGGACCGCTGAGGTCGGGTTCGAAACGGCAATCGCGCAACGAGAGGATCTGGGTCAACCCACTCACCACCGCGTCGATGATTTCGACGCGGCTTCGCGAACCACTCGACATCGCGGCGGTTCGCGCCAGTAGCGAGACGTAGGCCCCCTCCTCGGTGGCCGAACGCTGGTGCGAGCGCGAGCGCGCCGCGAGTTCGGTCACGATCAGTCCGACCACGAACAACGCGACCGTGGTCTCGAGGTCGGTGCGCTGGGAGATCGTGAAACGCTCGTAGGGAGTGGTCAAGAAGTAGTCGAACGAGACCGCGGCCGACACCGAGGCGAGGACGCCGCCGGGGCGACGGCCCACGACGGCCATCGCCTCGACGACCGCCACCAGGACGAGAGCGGCTCCCACGTGCGAGAACGTCGTGCGCACCGGCACGAAACCCGCCGCCACGCCCGGCGGCACGAGCAGCGATGCGCTCAGAGAGTAGCGCCTGCGCTGTCGCCGGACGTGGTCGACGAGAGGCATTCCTACGCCAACTTCGCGAGGGCTTCGTTGAGTTGCAGGACGTCGATGTAGCTGGCCCCGAGGAAGCCGAATTGCGCGCCGTGCGTCTGCGACGCGATCAGCTTGGTCAGCGTCGCCGACGACAGACCCGTCGCCTTGGACACCATGGGAATCTGGACGAGCGCGTCCTGGGGCGAGATGTCGGGGTCGTACCCACTGCCCGACGTCGTCACCAGATCCGGCGTCGGGTTCACTCCCATCGAGTGCCAGTAGGCGACGAGCGCCTTGGTGTTGGCGAGCAGCACCGCCGAGCGCGGGCCGAGGTTGGTTGCACCCGACGAGCCATGCACGCCGTTGGCGACCAGCGGATTGTCCCCGCCCGATGTGTTGGTCTTGGCGTTCGCCGCGTACGGGCCGGCGTCGTCGGGTCGACCGTGGAAGAACTTCGGACTGGTCCAGTTCTGACCGATCAACGTCGAACCATTCGCGGTGATCGAACCGTTGGCCTGGTACTTGAACAACAACTGCGCGACGCCGGTGCCGGCGAAGGCGTAGACGAAGCCGAAGAAGACCATGCAGATGAGGCACATGATGAAGGAACGGCGAAGGTGGACGAGCATGATGTCTCTCTTTAGTAGGCGTGCAACGCGACGAGCACGAGGTCGATGAGCTTGATGAATACGAAGGGCACGATGACGCCGCCGACGCCGTAGATCCAGACGTTGCGGCGAAGGATGGCCGAGGAGTTCGCGGCCCGGAACTTCACCCCGCGAAGCGCCAAGGGGATGAGAGCGATGATGACCAGCGCGTTGAAGATGATGGCCGAAAGGACCGCGCTCTGGGGCGAGTGCAAATGCATGATGTTGAGCGCACCAAGTTGCTTGTACTTCACCGCGAACAGCGCGGGGATGATGGCGAAGTACTTGGCGATGTCATTGGCGATCGAGAACGTCGTCAACGAGCCGCGCGTGATGAGCAACTGCTTGCCGATCTCGACGATATCGATCAGTTTGGTCGGATTGGAGTCGAGGTCCACCATGTTGCCGGCCTCCTTGGCCGCGGTGGTACCGGTATTCATCGCCACGCCCACGTCGGCCTGCGCGAGCGCCGGCGCGTCATTGGTGCCGTCACCGGTCATCGCGACGAGCTTGCCGCCCTCCTGCTCCTGCTTGATGAGCGCCATCTTGGCCTCGGGCGTGGCCTCGGCGAGGAAGTCGTCCACGCCCGCCTCCTGGGCGATGGCCGCGGCGGTGAGCGGGTTGTCGCCGGTGATCATGACCGTGCGGATACCCATCTTGCGCATCTCTTCGAACTTGACCTTGATGCCCTGCTTGACGACGTCCTTGAGCTCGATGACGCCCAGGATGGTGGCCCCGTCGGTCACCGTGAGCGGCGTCGATCCGGCGCGCGACACTCGCTCGACGATGGCGTCGAGGTCACTGGGGATCGCACCCCCCTGGTCGGCCACCCAGCGCTTGACCGACTCGGCGGCGCCCTTGCGGATCTGGCGCTCACCCATGTCGAGTCCCGACATGCGCGTGGTAGCGGTGAAGGGGACGAAGACGTGCGAGTCATCGAGTTGGCGCTCGCGGATGCCGAAATTCTCCTTGGCGAGCACCACGATCGAACGGCCTTCGGGCGTCTCGTCGGCGAGCGAGGCCAGTTGGGCGACGTCAGCCACCTCTTGTTCGCTGTGCCCTTCGACGGGGAAGAAGTTGGCGGCCATACGGTTGCCGAGCGTGATGGTCCCGGTCTTGTCGAGCAGAAGCACCTGGACGTCGCCGGCGGCCTCGACCGCGCGACCGCTCATGGCCAGCACGTTGCGCTGGACGAGACGGTCCATCCCAGCGATCCCGATCGCCGAGAGCAGCGCGCCGATGGTCGTGGGGATGAGGCAGACCAACAGGGCCACCAGGACCACCACCGAGACCGTCGCTCCCGCGTAGGCCGCGAAGGGTTGCAGCGTCACCACGACCGGGATGAACACGATGGTCAACACCGCCAACAAGATGGTGAGGGCGATCTCGTTGGGAGTCTTTTGACGATTGGCGCCCTCGACCAGGTTGATCATGCGGTCGATGAAGGTCTGGCCACGTTCGGCGGTGATGCGCACCACGATCCGGTCCGAAAGGACCCTCGTGCCGCCGGTGACCGCGGAGCGGTCACCGCCCGACTCGCGGATGACCGGAGCCGATTCGCCGGTGATCGCGGATTCGTCCACCGAGGCGATGCCCTCGATGATCTCGCCGTCGCTGGGGATGACGTCACCCGCCTCGCAGACCACGGTGTCGCCCTTGGCGAGGTTCGCGGCCGGGACGAGCTCCTCGCGTCCGTCGGCGAGCAGCCGACGCGCCTCGGTCTCCGAGCGCATCTTGCGCAAGGTATCGGCCTGGGCCTTGCCGCGGCCCTCGGCCATCGCTTCGGCGAAGTTGGCGAACATCACGGTCAGGATCAACCACACGGTGATGGAGATACTGAACTTGTTGGGATGGGTGAGCGCCTCGAGCAGGGTGATCACCGAGCCCACCAAGACGACGAACATCACCGGATTGCGAACCTGCACTCGCGGGTCGAGCTTCTTGAACGAGTCGAAGAACGCTTGACGCAGGATCTCGGGGTCGAAGAGGCCGCGCGCCTTGGCGACGCCGTGCGGGGTCGTCGCCGCTTCGGGGGTGAGGACGTGGGACATTAGAAGAACCTTCCGTGACTGAGTTGCTCGACGATCGGCCCGAGGGAGACCGCCGGGAAGAACGTGAGGCCGCCGATGATGAGGATGACGCCGATGGTGAGTCCGACGAACATGCCGTTGTCCGTGCGGAAGGTGCCGAGGGATTCCGGTACCACGTTCTTGGCCGCGAGCGCGCCACCCAGGGCCAGGACCGGGATCATGATCCCGAAGCGACCGAGCAGCATGTCGATGGCCCCGACGATGTTGTAGAAGGGGGTGTTACCCGTCAGACCTCCGAACGCCGACCCGTTGTTGTTCCCCTGCGAGGTGAGGCCGTAGAGGATCTCGGTAAAGCCGTGGGGGCCCTGGTTCAAGGGACCGGCCCGTCCCGCGGCGAGCGAGACCGCGAGGGCGGTGAGGACCAGGACGACGATGGGCATCACCAGGGCCGCCAGCCCAGCGAGTTTGACCTCCCTCGCCTGAATCTTCTTGCCCAAGTACTCGGGCGTCCGGCCGATCATCAGTCCTCCGATGAACACCGCGATGATGGCGTAGATCAACAAGGTGTAGAGCCCCGAACCGGTGCCTCCCGGGGTCACCTCGCCCAACATCATTCCGGTCAACAGACCCATCCCGCCGATCGGCGTGTAGGAGTCGTAGGACCCATTGGCCGAACCGGTCGACGTCGATGTCGAGGCGACGCCCAACAGAGCCGAGGACGTATCGCCGAAACGCACCTCCTTGCCCTCGGTGTTGCCGACGGTGGAGTGGATTCCCGCGGCCGCGACCGCCGGGTTGTTCTGGTGCTCGCCGTAGCTCGTGAAGCCGACCCAGACGCCGAAGAGCAGGACCATCACCGACAGCAGGGCCACGCCGTGGCGAACGCTGCCCACCATCTTGCCGAAGGTGTAGGTCAGCGCGAAGGGGATGGCCAAGAGCAAGTAGATCGAGAGAAAGTTGGTGAAGCCCGTCGGGTTCTCGAAGGGCGTCGCGGAGTTGGCGTTCAAGAATCCGCCGCCGTTGGTACCGAGTTGCTTGATGGCCTCCATGAAGGCGATCGGACCGCGCGCGATCGTCTGGGTCACCTGGTTGAGAACGTCGTGGATGCTCGCGGTGCCCGCCAGCGTCATGACCGCGCCCTCGCCGACGAAGATGATGCCGAACACGAAGGCGATCGGCAAGAGCACGTAGAACATGCAGCGCGTGATGTCGACCCAGAAGTTCCCGACGGTGGCGGAGTTCTTACGCTGGAAGCCGCGCACCACCACGATCGCCACCGCGATGCCCACGGCCGGTGTGACGAACTGCTGCACCGTCAAGGCACCGATCTGACTGAAGTAGGACATCGTCGTCTCGCCGGCGTAGTTCTGCCAGTTCGTGTTGGTGACGAAGGAGGAGGCGGTGTTGAAGCTCAACGCCGGACCCACCGCCCCGAGGTGCTGAGGATTGAGCGGCAGTGAACCCTGGATACGCAGTATCACGTAGGTGAAGAGGATCGACATGGCCGAGAACACCACCAT
>Ga0209698_10006755_pt1 | contig 12133 bp, 8 predicted proteins | sample LitLauG_LLR_2012_FD_187203 | JGI IMG/M metagenome (GOLD analysis project Ga0209698, IMG submission 187203) | Freshwater sediment microbial communities from Pennsylvania, USA - Little Laurel Run_MetaG_LLR_2012 (SPAdes) (version 2) | ecosystem: Environmental > Aquatic > Freshwater > Creek >...
CCATCAAGGAACCAATCAGCCCCGGCCCTTCGGTGACGGCGATTCCATCGATCTCCCGCAGGGTCACGCCCGCCTGGCGGCACGCCTCATCCACCACCGGTTCGATGGCGCGCAGATGCTCCCGCGAGGCGAGTTCGGGAACGACGCCGCCGTATTTTTCGTGCATCAGCAAAAGGGAATTTAGACCCTCCATCTCCACCCACCACTCCTTCAGCCGGGACTCCGGCTTGCCGAATGTCGTGCCATCCTGGAAGAATCCGCCGTAGACGTTGTCCCATCCATTGGCGAGCGCATGATCGACGAGTTGTTTGGCCATGCGCTCGGTGCGGGGATCGTGGCCGTGTCCCAAAACGTTCTCCGCCTCCAGCATGAGGTAGGCGGTCTCAACGTCGTGACCGTAAGAGTCGTGGTCGGGGATGGGCCGCCAGTCATTGGTAAAGTAGAGATTCATCACTCCCGGTTGAACGCAAATCCGGTCGCGATTGAGCGCCAGCAGCTCTTCTAGACGTTGACGCAGTGTGTCGTCTTTCCACACTTCGTAAAGTTGAGTAAACGATTCCAGCAGGTGGATGTGGGTGTTCATTGACTTGTAGCCGATGGGAAATGAGCCCAACGGTATGGCATGCAGGGTGACCCCGTCTGGATCTCCCTCCACCACTCTGCCGTCACGCGTCAGCCATTCGAAGTAGCCGCCGTTTTTTGCGTCGTGGGCGTGTTCGTCAATCCAGCGGAAAGTCTTCTGCGCAAGCTCAAGTGCTTTGGAATCGTGGGTGGACTGGTAGGCGGCAGCCGCGCCGTAGAGGCCGAAGCTGATTCCATAAAGCTCCTTACCATCGCTGTAGAGAGGCGTGATTTGACCGTTGTCGTCGACACCCCAAAAGAAACCGCCGTATTGCTTGTCCCATAGGACGTTGCTCAGAAAATCCACGCCATGCTGGACAATGGGCAGATACTGGTCTTTCAGATCCGGCCGGCGCATCACGATCTGAGATGCAATCCACGTCATGCGTCCCTGGAACACCGAAAACTTCCCTTCACTCTTGGTGGGTTGCCAGTCGCGCGCAAAGTCGGAATAGAATCCGCCGTGCTCGTGGTCAACGCTTCGAGGGAACCAGACACCCAAAACGTCCCGGCGCAGCATGGCCTCAGTCTCGTCAGCGAACTTTAGATAGGTAGCTTTGCTGGGTGCGGCGTAGGTAATTGGCTTGGGCCTGGCGGCAAGCGGCGATGCTGGAGACTGCCCTGCTGCTGTGTGCGTGCAAGTTGCTCCTACGACTGTCAACATCGAGGCCATCAGCATTTTCAGCAGCGACCGAGTGCTCGGCATGGGAATCCTCTTGTGATCTGAAATCTGAGCGGGGACGCTAGCTCACGCGGTCTACTCGGCCGACATCTACTTGGCTTCCACCGCACTCTTCCAATAGGCTTGGTGGCCGTGATAATCATCGTCCGCTAAATTCGCGATGATCAGCCGCTTCAGTTGCAGGGGGTCCACCGTGCCCTGCCGTTTGTACACAACCTGGCCATCGGGGCGGATCAGCAGGGTGTACGGGACCGCGGCGCTCCAGTCAGGATCGAAGGCCGCCAGTTGCGGGTAGATGTCCGTCGAACTCAGGATCCGGTTGGTGCTGGTGGCGTGCTCATCGGTGAGAACCTTGAGCACTCCTGTCTGCTCGTCGGGATAGTTGATGCTGACCGTGACCAAATCGAAAGCCCGGCGTCCATACATCCGGTACATGGTTTCAAACTGAGGCAGCTCGGCGCGGCACGGCCCACACCAGGTCGCCCAAAAATCCACAAGCAGCAATTTGCCAGTGGAGTTTTTTCGAAGCTCCTTGAGATCGGAAGCGCTCACGGGCTTTAGGATTACAGGCTTCTTCGCGATTGTTTCCATCTCTTCGCGGCGGCCTGCTTCTTTGTACAGCCACTTCGTCGAGCAGCCCACGGAGGGAGTCTTCGCGACCGCAACCGGCTTGCCCGCCAGGAGCGCGTCCAGGGCATCTCGTGCGTCTCGTTTCGTGACCAGCGGCTCGCGCATATTGTTGTCCACGCGGCCTTCGTAACGAAGTTTGCGGTCGGAGTCAAGAATGAAAATATGCGGTGTGGCGGTCGGCCCGTACGCTGTGGAGATTTTCTGGGTCTCGCCGTCGTACAGATAGGGAAAATTGAAGTGCCGGTATTCCGCCCGGGTCTTCATGTCTGCGAGCGAATCTCCCACGTCGGTATAACCCATTTCGTTGAGCAGAACCGCATCGGGATTGTTGGGTTCGATGGCCACTACGGCGACGCCCTTGTCTTTGTAGTCTTCGGCAATCTGTTTGATTCGCGTCTCGTAGAGTTGGGAGGTCGGGCAGTGATTACAAATGAATGCGATCACCAGCACTTTGCTGGCAGCATAATCTTTAAGACAATGAACTTGGCCGTCTATGCCAGGCAGACAGAAATCCGGTGCTGGAGAGCCGATTGCAAGCGTGGGATGTTCACTTTGATCGGCGCCTGCCGACGTGCACAGCAGTATTCCCAGGAGAAAACACAGGGAAACGAGAAGGAAAAAGCTCTTGAGATTCACGCCGGTTGCATGCCGCTTGCACCCGGCGAAAAACAACGTCAGCATCGAAGCATTCGGTTCGCCAGCATTTCCCATAGGCCGCAATTCTCAGAACCTTCTGACCAGCTCCAGCATTTTCCGGTCGAGCTTGTGTCCCTGGAAGTCCTCGTATTGAACGTCCGCGCGCTCACTGTCGAGCACGCCGAACGCGCCGCGCAGATTCCACATGGAATTTCCCCAACCCATCTCTTTCCAAAGCGAAAGAGAGTCTTCCATCCAGGCCAGAGTGACGGCATGGGGTGTCTTGTTGAAACAACCCCACTCGCCGACGTGGATCTGGATCCCCTTATCGATCAGAGGACGATAGTTCTCAATGTACTCCCGCTTGAGCCGATCGCGGTCCCAAGTCTGTCCCTGATCGTCCTTGAGCGGCCAGGTGGGAGGATTCATAGTTTCGAATTCACCCTTGGGAACCCAGCTGGCGGTGTAGTGGCTGACTGCCTTGGGCTTATAGCCACGTGTGCTTTGCACCAAGCCGAAATCCACAATCCCCAACACCGGCAACTGGCCGATGTCCATGCCGTCGGCAAAGATGAGGCGGTTCGGGTCTTCTTCACGGATAGCGGTCACCAGAGCGTTGACGATTTCCACGTATCGCTCTTCGAGGTAGCCCTCGTAGGATCGCATTCTCGGCGGCTCATTAATCAAATCGAAACTCAGACGACGATTGGGAATGCCCTTGTAACGCCGCGCAAAAGCTTGCCAGTGGAAGACAGCGGCGGCCATCGCTTTGTCGCGTTGGACCCTGGTTCCGCTGAACAGATCGGCGAGTTCGAGTTCCCGGAGGTTAATGCAGTAACCGGGAATGCGGTGAAAGTTCAGATTGATGTGAATTGCGTATTGGCGGCCCAAGTCGATGGCGCGATCGATTTCCTTCAAAGGTTCTTCGCGAATGACCGACCAGTCGTCGCGGCGGCCCCAAATCCAGTACGACAGCGGCAAGCGGGCAAAGTTGAATCCCCATTCCACCATGGTGGCGAAGTCAAATTCCTCGTAGGCTATTCCTTCGTACGGTCTGTCCGGCATGGCGAACCTGCCTTGCAGGTTGAAGCCGCGCCAGCGTGGGATACGAGCGGCGTTGATGTCTTCCTCCGCGGCCCAGACGGCGCCTGCGCCCGCTTGTCCGGCAGCGCATAAAATCGCCATGTTCTTCACAAACGATCTGCGATCCACGAAGTTACCTCTGGAAACAATCGCGTAAACACAACTGCCACAGGCACTGAATTTACTTCGGAGTTGGCTCCATCGACCAGATGGCTCCGGGTCTCATGTACATGCTGGCGCGGTACATGCCTCGTGCGTCGTAGGCTTCGGGAGTGCGGAAAAAATATCCGCGATCTTTCCAGACGACGTTGTAAACGCCGCGTGCAGTGTGGAATGCCTGGTCGCGCATTCCCTCCGACAACATGTGAGAGGCGATGGCAAAAGTGGTGCCGGTCCAGACCTCCTCGACCTGTTCGTTTTCGTGCAGGGCCTGACCGTCCGCGCCCATGCCATTGAGGGCGCCCATTTCTCCACCCTGGAACTTCATCACGTTGTAGTCGAACACGCGCTGCAGTGCGGACTTGCGCATTTTCGGGGGAACCAGATCGCCGAGTCCGGTGAGGTTGGCGTACCACTGTCCCGCGAGTTGCTCCGCCATGATGTCCGTGTGATAAGGGCTGTCCTGGTCATAGTTGAAGTACGCGCCATTCCACAGGTTCTTGACATAGGCCGCCTGGGCCTTTTTGAATAGGGCATCGTAGTCTGAAGCTACCGCGCTATCACCTAGTTTGCGAGCTATCTCGGCGGTAGCGCGAAGCGCGGCCAGGTAAAGACTGCCGCTGTAGGCGCTTTCGCCGCGGGCAACCCAGTTGTCGTAGGTCTGGTCGGGGAAGCCGCCGTTCTTGATCAGGCCGTCGCCGTCGGTGTCGTACTGGCGGAGGTGCTCCATAGCCTGCTTGACCGCGCTCCAGGCATAGCAGAGAAAACTGTCGTCCTTGCTGCCGCTCCATACATAGTCGCGCCAGATCATGAGAACGTACTTGCTGTTCAGATCGCGCCAGTTGGAAACATCCTGATAGTTGTACTGGTTCACATTCACAAACGGATCTTCGGTTGGCGAACCGAGATCATGCGGAGCCGATGCCGCCACCTTGCGCTGCATGGTTTCGAACTTGTGATCGTGCTCAAGCTTCCAGGACCAGAGATAATGCTGCGGAATGCTTTCGGGAATGGTGTCGGTGTACTCGCGCATTTCCTGCTTCTCGATTTCGGGCCAAAACCTGATTAGCGGGAAGGAGCCGTAGAAGCGCACATCCGACGTGCCGTAGTACGAGTAATCGAAGCATTCGAGATAGGCGAAGCTGTCAGCGTTTTTCGCGGACAGATGTAACGGGTTCGCCGGGCCGCTCTGCTCGTGGGCCCAGAGGGTGCCGCCGTCGGCGAGAATATAGAGCTCGTTGAACAGTTCACCGCGGTACCACGCGGGTTTGGACTCGTCCTCGATGTAAGGTTTCTGCCAGGCATCGATCTGATCGCTCCAGTGCTGATCATTTTCGAGCGCAGTGCGCGCAATCTTCCACGCGTTGGTGCCAGAAGCATCAAAGAACTGGGTGTAATGCCGGATCCACTTGCGGCCTCCGCCAAATTGCACCACCGGAAGATCCCAGGAAAGGGACATGGGGATGACCTTCTTTTCCTTAGGGGCCAGGGTAAAGCGGACGGCGATGGCGCCAGCCATTTGTTCCGAGGCGCTGGCGACGTCAGGCGACTGGTTTGGCAGGCGTCCCGTATTCGAGAAAGGCTGCCAGACTTCAGCGCCGGAGCCTTGCGGATCGAAGTCAGTGATGTAACTGACTTCAACACCAGGTGAGGCGAGAGCAGCAACAACGAACTGGCCGTCCCATTCGTCGGACACGGGCCCGGTGCGAATGCGATCGAAGACAATGCCCTGCATCGTCGCGTCGGGGAGGGATTCCGAGCGGAATACGTTTTTATTCTGAGCATTCAGCACGGCATGGAAGTTGCTTGTAGTGTCGCGAAACCAGCCCACCATGTTGGTCCAGGAAAACAGAAGCGAGACCGTTACCGGCTTGCTGGACCGGTTCTCTGCATACCAATTATAGAGGGCAACTGGATAGCTGGTTTCCTTGTAGTTATTGGGCAGAATGGGAGAAAACTGTTCGACCGTCAAGGTGATGGGAAGTTGAGGCGAGTGATACGCGAACCATGATTTCGGATAAAGCGCGGCGTACTCTCCCCCGCCTGCAGGATAGGACCAATTCCAGGCGGAGAGCGCTCCGCCCTCAGGTTTGCCGGTCGAAAGAACCTGCGCCATCGCCGGTCCACCTTCTGGTTGCACAAATACCGCAAACTGGTTGGCAGGAACATTCTGATACTTGTGAACTCCAGCCTTGATATGCCAGCGTTCAAAATTGCCCCGATAGGAACGGGAAAAAGTTCCCGCGCCGATGCCACCCACAGGAGCGCCCTGCCAGAAGCCGTCGTCGATGTTGGTTAGTTCGGGCTTCCGTCCGCCAGGGTTTGCGGGCGGCTGCCCGATGGGAATCCGCCACGCAGTGTCTGGGATCCGATCACTGGCGGTCAGGAAAAGATGCGCGAACAGCACGAGGAAGGTCAAGCAGAAGAATTGATGAGTTCGTGTCATGAGGTCAGGAACGCGGGCTTGCGGTGAAGAAACTCCGGCAGTCTGAAGCACCTGGCCTCGGATGTCAAGACTGAAGTAAACGATTATCCACCAGGCAAAATGGGGATAGCCAGATAGCCGGCGGCATTGACAATTCCAGCCGCGAGTCCTACCTTTCTCTCCGAATCGTTTCCACCGAAAAGTCAGGGAGGCACGCGTGAACAGGGAAAAGAATCCATCGCTGATTTTGATCTGTGTGTTGGTCCTGGTTTGTGCTGCTCCGGGTCTGCTTGGGGCTCAGACTGCGCCGACATCGATTGGTCTGTTTGAAGACCACGGCGACGTCGGTACGGTTCTTCATCCCGGGTCGGTCCAATACGATCCGTCGACAGGCAGCTACGCGATCACCGGCAGCGGCGCAAACATGTGGTTTGGGACGGATGCATTCCACTTCGTGTGGAAGAAAGTCTCCGGCGATGTTTCGCTGACGGCCGACGCCGCCTTCGTAACCCAGACGGGAAACTCGCACAAGAAGGCAGTGCTCATGTTTCGTCAGAGCCTCGCTACGGATTCTCCCTACGTCGGCGTGGCCTTGCACCTGAGTGGGATGACTTCGCTTCAATATCGCGACGAAAAAGACGCAAATACGCATGAGGTTCAATCCAATATCTCCGCGCCAACGCGGCTGCGCCTGGTAAAGCGGGGCGACTACGTCTACCTCTGGCTGGGTGGCCCCAGTGGCGAACTCAAGGTGTCTGGCGCTTCCATTCCGTCTCCGCTTCAGGGAACGTTTTATGTTGGCATCGGAGTTTGCGCTCACGACAAGGACGTGGTGGAGAAGGCTGTGTTCTCCAAAGTTGATTTGACAACCCCGCCCGCTCCCACGGGAGAGCCCAAGCTTTACAGCACTTTGGAGACGGTCGCGATCGCCTCTACCGACCGACGCGTGGTGTACGTCGCGCCGGAGCGCTTCGAAGCACCCAATTGGACCCGAGATGGCACGGCGTTTCTGTTCAACAGCGATGGGCACATCTTGCGCTTACCGGTGGACAGCGGCACGCCGGCAACCATTGACACGGGCTTCGCTATCCGCTGCAACAACGACCACGGGATTTCGCCGGATTCGAAATGGCTGGCCATCAGCGATCAGTCGCAGGAGGAACACCGCTCTCAGGTTTATCTGGTGCCAATCGAGGGTGGCACGCCCCGGAGGATCACGAAAAATTCCCCTTCCTACTGGCACGGATGGTCGCCAGATGGAGCCACGCTTGCCTTCGTTGGACAGCGGAACGGGGACTTCGACATCTACACCATCCCGGTCACCGGCGGCGACGAAACCCGCCTGACTACGGCCAAGGGACTCGACGATGGGCCGGAGTACTCGCCGGATGGCAAATACATTTACTTCAACTCCGAGCGCACCGGCGTCATGCAGATCTGGCGCATGCAGCCGGATGGCAGCGGACAGGAGCAGTTCACGTCGGGTGAATTCAACAACTGGTTCCCGCACATCTCGCCGGACGGAAAGTGGATGGTCTTCCTCACCTACGAAAAAGATGTCACCGGGCATCCCGAAAACAAGAACGTGAAGTTGCGACTGATGTCGCTCGAAGATAAGAAGATCAGTGTGCTGGCGAGTCTGTTTGGTGGGCAAGGCACGATCAACGTTCCCTCCTGGTCACCCGACAGCAAGTGCCTGGCATTTGTCAGTTATCAACTGATCCAGTAGCCGATGGCGGGCTCGACCTCGTCGCAGTCCGCGGACACGTGCCCGTCGGGCATCGACCCATGTTAGAATTCTTCGTGTCCTAGCCTGGTATCGCAGCCTGACAATGCAACGACAGGCGACGTCGCTGAGTCCCTTGATCGCAACACGGAGAGGTGGCAGAGTGGCCGAATGCGGCGGTTTGCTAAACCGTTGTACTGGCTAATACCGGTACCGAGGGTTCGAATCCCTCCCTCTCCGCCAGAATTCCCGTATGTCGCTCTGACAGCGAGACTTGTTGCTCACGCTCCATCATGGTTTCGCCTTGTTCCGGTATCCCGATGAGGCGTCCTTGCTGCACAGTTGTTGCACAGTTGGCTTCCAGCGTCTTCATCGCCGCCGTGGCATCCTGCGAGACCATCTTCACGTAAATGTTCATCGTGGTCGTCACATTCGCGTGCCGCAGGATTTGTTGGATCACCTTGTCGGAGACTCCCAGCCGGTTAAGGTTTGTGGCCAAACCGCGTCGAAAAGCATGCCACCCATGCCAGGGTAGCTTTGCTGCTTCGAGTGCGGGTCGGATCACGTCTCTCGCCAGGGCATCTAGGTTCAGGGGTTTTCCTTGTGGGCTTCGAAAAATGTACCCCTGGTGTGGATAGCCCGAACGTGCTCGGTGCCGGTCGAGAAAAAACTTCAACTGTGCGATGACCGGGATGGATCCCTTGCTCCTCTCCCGCTTTGGTTCATCTACATGGCTTCGCCATACTGCCTGCTTCACCTTGATGGCGCAATCATCGTAGTCTTCCCAAAGAAGGCCGCGGATTTCGCCCTTACGAGCGCCGGTGAACGCCGCCACAGCGACCGCGGTAGCGGCGGGTTCGGGAAGGATGCCTAGCATCCGCACTTCTTCTTCAAGCGAGTACGCTTGAGTTTCGCCCGCGGGACGAGCCTTGGGGATCTCAACGTCGTGAATCGGATTGGCCGTGTCGAGCACGCCCTGTCGTCGGGCATAGCGAAACACGCCGCTGAGGAAGTGTTTGATGTGGGCAAGCGTCGTACGGCACAGATCTTCGCGGCGAGCAATCGACAGCAACATTTGCTCGCACTCGAAGGTTCTGTACTCGCGCAGCGCTCTGTCTCCATTCGGTTTGATATAGCGTTTCCAGATATTGCGGTAACCACGATAAGTCGACCGACGTTTTTGTTGCGCCGCGTAGGGAAAATACGCGGATTCGATAAATCGGTTGAGGCTCATCGTGCTCTCCGCAGCCACCACGCCATCGTTGAGCGGCCGCAATGCTCTTTCGGCCAACTGCTCGACGGCACGTTTTGTACGATATGCCCCGGTAGCTCGCGTGAGGCGACAGCACTGTTGAAGGCGCTTAACAACCCCGTTTTCAAGCACCACATCTTCGCGATACCGAACATACCAAAATCCACATCTGAGGAATATGTATCCTGCCTGTTGCTGACGGGCTCTTTTCATCTCATCTCCTTTCATCGAGTCCGTCCCAGGCGCCTGTTGTTCCCCATCACTATACGCCGCCGAATCCACAGTTCAAGCGCGGGACTGCCCCACAAAAAGCGGACATACTTGCCTAAACTCACGTGAGGCAAAGGATCTTCGGCGCGTTTACGGACTTGGTCACGAATCCAGGAAACAGGGACATCCCAGCGGCGCGCAAGTTCTTCGCTATCGATGAACTCGTAGGTTTCGATTCGCTGTGAACTGGTCTCGGTCCGGGGCTGTTCACTTTGATCAAAGGTCTGGGGGAACGACTGCTGAGAGGGGAATTTCCCAGCTGAACTCGTCTCTGTGTGGCTCTTATCCTGCATACGAACCTCTGACCTTCCTTGCGTAAGCGATGTAGCCTGACAGGCTGTTCCTGAGGGATTCGCCTTCGAGCTGAGCGCGTCGCCTGATGACCAGCACGAAGGCTCCGGCAGGGATCAAAGCAATCCATGACCCGATTGCAAGTGTGCTGGCAAGAACGGAAATGGACATGGCCAGATAGCCGGGATGCCGAATGAATCTGTACGGCCCGTCTGCAATGACACGATGGCCGCGCTCTGCCTGAATCCGGAGTGTCGGCGAAAAGAACGGATTGACGACCATGGCCCAAGCTTGCAGGGCACCGCTGAATGCGAATGCTACTAGGCCGCCATCGCGAGCGTGAGTCGGTACATTGAACGTATGGCGCAAGCGGCCCACGGAAAGTGCAGCGAAGGTCAGTGTCAAGAGGAACAAGAGACGTGCAGCGAAGCGCAATCCATCGTCGACGCCCGTGTCCTCGGGATGCGCGCGTTCCTTTGCTAGGTCGGGATCTACCGTCAGCATCGTGGCCAGAAGCAGGGACGAGAAGACTGCAAGGTAGCTACGGAGCGAAGAAACATGTGTGGTTCCTGCCGCAAAGAACAAAAGGGCGGAGATTGACACTGTGATTGCTGCCCAGCGTGCCAGAAGGCGCGGGATTCGGAGTCTCAATTGTCCTCCTCACGAACAAACATTCGCTTGAGGTCGTACCGGTCAGCGTCGGGGTTGTAACCGGCGATGTCCAACACCTCGGACACGAACCTCCGTCCGGGCCTTCGGTCGACGTGGACGAGCAGGTTGAGGGAGTCAGCGATATTGCTCTTGATCGCCCGATAAGGGAGCTCGACAGTGCTTTGCAGAACGCAGCTCGTGAAGCGGTTGATGGCTTGAAGAGAGGAGTTGGCGTGAACGGTCGAGATCGTGCCCGAGTGTCCGGTATTGAGCAGCTGTAGCAGGTCAAAGGCCTCGGCCCCCCGAATTTCGCCCAAAAGGATTCGGTCAGGGCGGTGGCGGAGGCTGGCCTTGAGCAATTCCCGGATGGTCACGGCCGGAATGCTTTTTCCCACCATCGGTAGACCCATATGGCAAGACCCTTCTTCCGCTCTTCGAGGTTGAGACTTCCCGTTTGGTAATCGGAAAATCTCTCCCTCAGACTAATCTGCCTACAAAACGAGAAATGGACCGTCCGCGAGAAGAAAATTCTTAAGGAGCTGTATATGGAGCAGCTCGTTAAGAGCAACCTCGGATCGACGTTGCGAAAACATCGGCATGAATGTTTTAGAGAAACAGCCACAGATAAGAGCCTGCATAAATCAAAGTGGCCGGGAGCGACCCCGTAACGCCGGACGGCGTTTTGGCGCGCAAACAAGCGCGAAAAAGGGGGTCGCTCCCGGCCACGGAGTCGCTCCTACCATCTCGAAGGGAAGTGTTTCGTCGCGTGGTGTACCTCAATTGCAACGAGTTAGCGGGCACAGTGGGGGGGAGAGAGTGGAACGAGTTGTGGAACCTCGGATTCGGTAGATGGTTCCAGATTCCATGCGGGAAATTCGTTCTAAAGAGCCTCTCTGAGATCTCACAATAGCAACAGAGTGTGCAGGTCATCATGGCGTAAAGGCATGTTCCAGGAACGAGGCTGAGTTGTCTTGAAGCCATGGTCTACAGGTCCGATTGCTTTGGCTGCGTCCAAAGCCTCCATTCAGCTAATCTGTCCGGCTAACGGAAAAAGGACCGCTCTGCGGGAGAATTTTTCTTGCTCGGTAGCTGACTAGCACCCCAAACCCCGTTGCTGCGGCACCGGCCCGCGACGGTCCACCACAGGGCTGACAAATTTGCGCGTGGCCGGAGGCGACCGCCGGCGAGGTAGGGAAAAGCATGGCGAAAAGATCGACTATTTTCACCCGTTTGTGGGGTTGAGGAAGACCAGGAACTGGGTCATTTGGATCAAGGCGACTGGGCAAGATCGCAGGGATTTCAGCTGAAGGATCTACCATTGTCAGGACTAAAAGTTGTTCACGGATGCTTGGGATCGACCCTCAGGTAGGCGAAAAGAAGCGACTTGCTACTTGGCTTGTGCCTCCGTTCGGTTCCACCGTCACAAATACGGCATCAATTTGGGCAAGGGTCTTGGGACCATCGCACTTCAAGATCCAGCGTTTCTTGGGGGCATTGTCCTCGTAGAACACGCCGAGGTTGACCGCTGTTCTCGATCTGGTCCTCGCCGACCCCAGGCCTGGAATGTCCCGGCGCGTTTTAGCTCTGTCTGCCGATCCAAGTCGTAGGCATAAAAGATCAATGACTCTCCCTTGGTGTAAAAAACGCGGCCGAAGAGTATCTGTGTCTGACCGTCGCGGGGACATCATGTACCTCGGCAATGTAGAT
>Ga0209698_10006756_pt1 | contig 12132 bp, 9 predicted proteins | sample LitLauG_LLR_2012_FD_187203 | JGI IMG/M metagenome (GOLD analysis project Ga0209698, IMG submission 187203) | Freshwater sediment microbial communities from Pennsylvania, USA - Little Laurel Run_MetaG_LLR_2012 (SPAdes) (version 2) | ecosystem: Environmental > Aquatic > Freshwater > Creek >...
CACCGCCCGCGCCCCCGGCCACGGTGAACTCCCGCCCAAAATTTTTCTGGACCTGGTCGAAGCCAACCGCCAGCAATTGCTAGCCGCCGGCGTCCCCAGGAAAAACATCGAGACGTCCCCGCTCTGCACGAATTGCCACCCCGAATTGTTGTTCTCGTATCGCGCTGAAAAAGGCAAAACCGGCCGGATGATGGGCGTCGCAGGAATCAGAGGCTAGTGTGGCGCGGGCACTCCTGCCCGCATCCCGACCTCAAACAGAGCCTGACTTATAAGAGACATGTGGGGACCGCCGCCTCGGCGGTCCAGGGAAGCGCAGCGAGCTCCGCTACAGGACGCTTTCGGAGATTGGCTTAGCAGCGGCGTCCTGCGCCGGTGGCTTGGCGCCCTTGATGAGGAGCCACAGCATGAATGCAATTTCCCCGAAGACTGCAGGCTGAGAGTACGTATTCACCTTGTCCTCATATTGCGGCAACAGTAGACCCGTAAGACTCAGGATCACCCAGGCAACACCGGCGAGGACGAGCCACGCACCCAGAACACGCGGCAGAAATCGCGATCTGTACACCAGCAGCCCGAGTGGAAAGAGCCATAGACCCCAAAAAATTTCCGCGACAACAAATCCCTGATTGTGCAGATTCAGGAACAGCATCGCCAGAGCTTCCCGCTGCGGCTTTTCGAACACCGAGAGGAAATCCGCACCGCGCACAAGAACGAGCGCAGCGATGGAGTTCAGCTCATTCACAAACGCAATCGGGATCGACACCACAATCAGTATCACCATGAGTGTGGCGTGCCGTTGGTTGACCCCCTTGAGCAGATCGTACAAAGCCAGCGCCACAAAAATAAACCCGGCCTGTCCGATGAGTTCGCCGGCGATGCCGAGGCGAAACAGCGTCTCCGAGGCCGCAATGTTGGTGGCCGTCGCCGCTGCGTTTCCGTGCACGATCAGCTTGCCCGGAACATAGCCTATGGCGAAGAAGCCAAGTATTGACATGAGGACATACAGCGCGCCTGCGAATCTGCCTGGGTTCTTGATGGAACTCATGTTGCCTCCTTGCGGTAAGGGGCCCGGTGTAGGAGTCTAGCCGGAGATGCTGCGAAGGTTGTCAAAATGTCTGGTTCGGCGATCGAAAGCGCCGTAATAAACCTGGCTGTCGCTGACTCGCGATTATGCTCATGAACCACCGCTTTCCGGTTGTTATCTGCTATTGTCCTTTCTTGTTTTTCTTAGATCCCGAGGCTCCCCTTGAGAACGAAACATCTTTTTTCTGCTCTCCCCCTGACTCTGGTTTTCGCGGCCATCTCCGCGTTCTCGCAAGTCTCCCCCGCCGACGTGGACTCCGTCTTCGCGTCGCTCAAATCCACGAACTCCCCCGGCCTCGCCGTCCTCGTCGTCCGTAACAATCAACCCGTCTTCCAACACGGCTACGGAGTCACCGACCTCCGCACCCTCCATCCCATCACTCCGCAGACCAACTTCCGCCTCGCTTCGTTCACCAAGCAATTCACCGCCACCTGCATCGAACTCCTCGTCCACGACGGCAAACTTCACTACGACGACCGCCTCACCGACATCTTTCCCGACTTCCCCGTCTACGGGAAAACCATCACAGTCCGCCACCTCCTGACCCACACCTCTGGACTGCCCGACTACGAAGACCTCCTCACCGCCCAATACCCCAACACGCCCCCCGAAAAAATTCCGCAAATCCTCGACGCCGGCGTGCTCAAACTCCTCAAGCAGCAATCCGCAGGAAAATTTCCTCCCGGCACCAAGTGGGAATACTCCAACTCCGGCTACGCGACGCTCGCCATGATCGTCGAAAAAGTTTCCGGCCAGTCCTTCGGACAATTCCTGCACGATCGCATCTTCGCCCCGCTCCACATGGATCACACTCTCGCCTACGAAAAAGGCAAGAACGAAGTTCCCGACCGCGCCTACGGACACTCTCGCGAAAACAACGCATGGCGCGAAACCGACCAGAGCCCCACCTCCGCCGTTCTGGGCGACGGAGGTATCTACTCCAACCTCGACGACCTCGCAAAGTGGGACCGCGCCCTCCGCGACCACACGCTCCTCAGCGCCTCAGAAATGCAACCCGCCCTCACTCCCGTCCAGCCTGGCGCCCCCGCCAATCCACCCGACGCGCGCCCCGTCCAATATGGCTTCGGATGGTTCCTCGATCCCTACAAAGGTCACCCGCGCATGTATCATGACGGCGAAACCATCGGATTCCTCACCACCATCCAGCGCTTTCCCGCCGACAACCTCACTATCATCATCCTCGGCAACCGCAGCGACATCAGCCCCGAACACCTAGCCCTAAAAGTCGCCGACCTGTACCTCGATACAAAGAAGTGAATGTGAGGGTGCCCAACCCTGCGCGATTTTCGTAGGGTGGGGATTTTGGCCGGGAGTCGTATACGATTGTGGGGGACAAACGGACCCGGCATCGATGAAAGAGATGGTTCTACCGAGGAGCGTCCAGAAGTTTGCGGCGGCGCGAGTTGGAGAGCGACTCAGGCGTCACGGCACGGTGTTTCGTGACCCGGCTTTCGAGGCTCTGGCGGCGTTGCGTGCACATAAGCTGCGTTCCGCGCTGACGCTGCTGGGCGTCACGTTGTCGGTGTCGGTGCTCATTCTGGTGGTGTCAATCATCACTGGGGCGAACCTTTACATTGAGCAGCGGGTTGCGAATCTCGGGTCGAATGTCTTTCTCGTGCTGCGCTTCCCCATCATCACCAATCAGCAGGACTTCCTCAAAGCAATGCGGCGCAACCGGTATATCACTTGGGAAGACTTTCAGGCTCTGCGCGACGGCATGAGGCTGCCTCGGGCGGTGGGCCTGGAAACGCGAACCGAGGGCAAGGTGCGCAGGGGAACACAAGCGTTGAGCGACATCAATATCCGTGGGGTGACGGCCAACATCGCCGATATGGATGTGGAGGAGGTAGACACAGGCCGCTACATCACGGATGTGGACAACGAAAGCAGAGCGGAGGTGGCCTTTATCGGGCAGCAAGTCGCCGGAAAACTGTTTCCGACCGTCGATCCCATCGGCAAGACGATTTACGTCGATGGCCGGGGATTCGTTGTGGTAGGCGTCGCCAAGCCGCTCGGAACTGTCTTCGGGCAATCCCAAGACAATTTTGTCTACATCCCGATCCGGACGTTTCTGAAACGGTACGGCGAACACGGACAGGGGCTCGATCTGGCCATCAACATCAAAGCGCACGGTCCGCAGTGGATGCAAGAGACCGAGGATGAGGCCCGCACCCTGATGCGCGGCCGCCACCATCTGGATCCAAAGGTAGATGATGATTTTGGCATTCTGTCACCGGACACAATTATGGGCCTGTGGAAGAATCTGACTGGGGCCATCGCCGCGACCATGGTCGGAGTGGTTTCGGTCTTTCTGGTCATCGGCGGCGTGGTGATCATGAATGTGATGCTGGCCAGTGTGACTGAGCGTACCCGCGAGATCGGCGTGCGGAAGTCGATGGGAGCGCGACGACGTGACATCCTGATGCAGTTTCTGGTGGAGTCGGCCGTGATGGCGGCGGTGGGAGGCGCGATCGGTATCGCCATTGCCTACCTTCTCTCCACGCTGGTGAGAGTGCTCACGCCTGTGCCCTCCCAGGTACCCATCGGAGCGGTGATTTTGTCGCTTACGGTATCGACGACTGTGGGATTGTTCTTTGGTCTGTACCCGGCACACCGCGCCTCCAAGCTGGATCCGGTGGAGGCTCTGCGCTTTGAGACTTAGGAGTTGGCTGAAAAACTCCCATAGCGGAGAGTCCCCCAGCCGCTAAAGCGGCCGATTGATTTTATGACGGTTACGGCGCGGGATCCGGGGTTTTCGTCAACCTGTTAGAGGCTCGGATGGTATTAGAGGCTTGGATCGTTAAAATGAGGTTTCGACCATAAGAGGTTTCGACCGTGCGGATTGAAAGCAGCGAAAGCACGCGCATGGCGTTTGATTCTCTGCGCCAGCACAAGACAAGGTCGCTGTTGACGGTCTTGGGCGTGGTGATCGGAATCATGGCCATCGTGTCCGTAGCCTCCATCATGGTGGGCCTGGACCAGGATATTCGCGGCTTTCTCGATCAATATGGCACGGATACGCTATTTGTCTTTCGCTGGGACTTCGGTTTTCGAGGCACGCTCACAGCGGAAGAGCGCAATCGCAAGCCGCTGACCTATGAAGACACCATCGCGATTCGGGATGAGTGTCCCGACGTAAAAGACGTGACAGTGGAGGTGTCTCCGCGAGTGGAGCCGGGCAGGCCATTCACCGTGGTGCCCGCGCGGTACAAACGAAACGAGGTCTACGGTATTCAATTTACCGGCACCATTCCGTCCTACGAATGGGTCTACAACGCGAACCCGGAGAAGGGCCGATTCTTCAGCGAAGCGGAAAACCTGCATCACATGGATGTCGCGGTAATCGGTCACGACCTGGCGGACGGACTGTTCCACTCGGAAGACCCGCTGGGCAAGTTCATCGGAGTCGGGGGCGCTTCCTACCAGGTGGTCGGGGTGCTGGAGAAGCGTAAGGGGCAGTTCTTCAGAGACGAATCGGCAGACAAAGTAGTGGTCGTACCGTATGGGGCGTACCACAAACACAATCCGCAAGACGACGAACATTTTATCGGCGCCCAGGCGTTTCCTGGTAGAAAAGCGCAGGCGGAGGACGAGATCATCGGCCTGCTGCGCCGGCGCAGGGGGGTTGCGTTCGACAAAGCGAACAATTTCGCGATTTCGAGTTCGGAGGAGATTGCGCGCCAATTCCGTCAGATCACGGGAGCGATCGCCATTGCAGTGGTTGTGATCAGTTCGATCGGCCTGCTGATCGGCGGAGTTGGTGTGATGAACATCATGCTCATGTCGGTCACCGAACGCACGCGTGAAATCGGGGTGCGCAAGGCCATCGGCGCACGCCGCCGAGACATCGTCCGCCAGTTCCTGACAGAAGCCATGACCCTGACGGGCACCGGGGGAATCATCGGTGTCGCACTGGGAGAGGGGATCAGCTTCTTGATCAATCGGCTATTGCCAAGTTTGCCTTCGGCAGTCCCGCTGTGGTCCGTCATCGCTGCAGTAACGGCCTCGATGAGCGTCGGGCTCTTCTTTGGAATCTATCCTGCGATGAAGGCCTCGCGATTGAATCCTGTGGAAGCGCTGCGCTACGAATGAAATTGGGTCGGAAGCCAGACGCTTGCACAGGAGTCCAAGTACTTGACTCTCGAGAAAGAGAAAGAAGGGTTGGAGGCTTGGGGACGGCGGGATGATTCGCGGGCTGTGTTGTTTCTTTCGCTCCTTCGGAGCTGAGGGCTCTTGAGTTCACTTTCCCACGGCTGGCGCCGTGGGCTGCATTCTGTCGCCGCTATGCGGCTCGTTGGCGTGGACTTCGGGAGCTCGTGAAGTTCCCATTTCTCCCTGGCTGAACGCCCCTCTTCTCGCGCACCGAGCGCGCACGAAAACGGCGCACCCGGAAGCGCGCGTGCGCAGGAGAGAAGCATGCGCTAGGCTTAACTCTTCATTACTTTCTGGAAGGCTGACTGGAAGTGGGACATTTCCTCTTCGGTGCCCACTGTGATGCGGACGCAGGTGGGCATCGACGGCCAGACTCGGCCAATCATGACATTCTCCTTCGCCATCGCTTCTCTTACCTCTTTTCCCGGACGCTTCGTGTCGAGCAGGAAGCAATTGGATTCGGAGGGGATGTAGGAGTATCCGTTGCGGTCGAGCCATTGGAAAGTCTGCTGGCGGATGGTGGCGTTGATGCGGCGGCGTGCAGGGACGAGCTGCGGGTCCTTGAGGCTGGCGGTGGCGGCAGCGACGGCGGTGATGGGCATGAAGTTGTATCCGCCGTGCTCCATGACTCTTTCGAGGAGGTCGGGGCGGGCGATGGCGAATCCGCAGCGGATGCCGGCCAGTCCGTAAACTTTGGAAAATGTGCGGAGGACGACAATGTCTTTGCCAGCTTTCACGAGATCCAGAGCGCTGGGGGCCTCGCTGAAGTGGATGTACGCTTCATCGACTAGAACGACGGAGTCGGGGGGCTTGTTGGAAACGAGATATTCAATGTCGCTGTGCGGAGTGAGCGTGCCGGTGGGATTGTTGGGATTGCAGATGTAGAAAACGCCGGCGTCGGGAGCCGCGGCGAGCATGGCTTTGACGTCGTGAGCGTAGGTTTTCGTGAGAGGGACACTGGCGATGCGGGCGCCGGTGATGGTGGACATGTGCATGCCGGTTTCGAATCCAGGGTCAGCGGTGACGTAGCTTTTCTTGGGCGAAGTGAGAGCGAGGACGGCGACGCTGAGTGGCGGAGTGGAGCCGACGGTGGCTCGGATCCAGTCGGGGTTGAGGCCTTCGATCTGGGCAAAGGTATTGACGAGTTCGTCGGTGAGTTCGTCGCAGTAGCGACCGCCACGAGGCAAGAGAGCGGACATGGCGTCGCGGGCGGCCTGGCAGGGGCCGAGGGGATTTTCGTTGGAGTCGATCTGAATGGCGCCGGGGACATGCGGGCGGTGGCGGGCAGCGGCAGCCAGCATGGGTTCGTTCATGACGCGGAAGGCAGCAGCGGCGGTCGCGGCAGCGGAGAGATGCAGGAACGAGCGACGGGAGAAGTGGGGCATGTGTATGTCCTCGTGGGTAGGAAGTTTAGCAGGAAAGTGTGGGGCGGTGGGCTATGCGCGGTGAGCGATGAGCGAACTGGTTAGGTCAGGTTGACTGGGGAAGCTGTGTAACGGCAGGGCACCGAACCGCACAATAAGAATGTTGGGTTCGGGTAAATCCACAGGGGCACGATCTCCGACCTGAGTACGAATCGAATCCACAACAAGAAATATATTCCCTCGGGAAGATCCCGCACTGGGTTCGGCGGGATTGCGAAGGAGGCTGCGGCAACAGCCTCCTCGCCTTTTAAGGAGTGTCAAGTTGTGACTCTCGCGAGTGAAAAGAAGCTGAGAAGCAAGTTTTGTGAAGCCCTCGAATTCCTAATCCTGGCTTTTGCCAGCGTAGTAACCGGCGCGGGCCTGGATTTTGTAGCTCTGCTTATTCTTGATTTCCAGCTTGCGATACGTGCCGTCTTGTTTCGTGTTGGTGGGGACGTAGCCGATGTTGTACTGGCTCCGGAGCTCGGCGGCGATCTGGTTGAACGCCTCTTTTAGCTTGTCGAATTTATTGCCGACGTTGATGACGCGGCCTCCGGTTTGTTCGGTCAGTTTGCGCATGTCGCCTTCGCCGGAGTATCCCATCCCAAAACTTCCGTAAAATCCACGATCGGCACAGAGCAGGACGTAGACAATGGCGTCTGCCTTCTGGGCGGCCTCGATGGCGTCCTGAATTTTCAGGCGGCTGCCTTCGTCCTGGCCATCGGTGAGAAGGATCATGGCCTTGCGGCCGACTTCCTTGGAAAGCATGTCGTGGGCAGACAGGTAAACGGCGTCATAAAGCAGGGTGCCGGGGGAATTCTGCTGGGGAACGGGGCCGCCGCCCATGCCGGGAATTCCGCTGGTGTAGTCGACATTGACTTTGGCTTTGTTGAGGGCGGCCTGGAGGCGGTGGATGTCGCGGGTGAAGTCCTGAAGCAGGTCGACGGTGATGTCGAAGCTGATGACGTAGGCTTCGTCCTTGTCGGTGAGGATCTGCTTGAGGAAAGCGCCGCCGACTTCCTTTTCCATCTCGATGACGTTGCGCTGGCTGCCGCTGGAATCGATCATGATGCCGAGCGTGAGCGGGAGATTCGTCTCAGGGGTGAAGTATTTGATGGTCTGGGGCTTGGCGTCTTCGAAGATCTCGAAATCGTCCTTGGTGAGGTTGGGGATGAGGGCGCCGTGCTTGTCTTTGACGTTGAAAAAGAGTTGAACGACGTTGACGTTGACCTTCAAGGTCTCGACAGGCTCCTGGCTGGAGGTGGACTGCTGGCTGGCCGCGGATTGCTGAGCGACCGAGAAAGGAGCCAGCGACAAAGCCAGACAGACCAACAGGGACGTACTTCTGGAGCGAACAAATGGGAGTTTGGGCATCCGGGGATCTCTCGTGATTCTGTTAGTCTAATCCTGTAGGTTGGATGCACCAAAACGGCCTGTACCGGCATCCCAAAGGTACGAACCTGAACTTTTTTACGGGGGCAGCGGCGGTGAACAGAAGGCGGATTGGGATAAAAGCTGCGCTTCTCATGTTAGGGGCTACGGTAGTCCTGGGCATTTCTGCCTTCGGGCAGTCGAGCGGAGGGCAGTCGCAAGGGAATGCGCAATCTCAGGACATCCCGGACGCGCCGTCGGCGGTGCAGCCGCCGGCGCCCAAGCCGACGCCACCACCGGTGAGCCAGCCTGAGCAGGATCAAGATAAAGAGCAGGCACAGGAAAAGGCGCAACCCGAGCGGGCTCCGGAAAATCAGCCGGCGCAGCAGGAACAGTCTGCACCGCCTCCACAGATGCCGCCGGTGCAGACTGTGCCGCCGGGAAGCGTTCCAACCAACCAGATCAATCCTAAGGAAGACCTGTACAAGCTGGTCGTGCCGGTAAATTTCGTGCTGGTTCCGGTGATGGTGAAGGACGTGCAGGGGCGGCGGGTGGACGGACTGCTGGCCAAGGATTTCGCGGTGATGGAGACCGGAAAGAAGCAGACGCTGACCTATTTCACGAGCGATCCGTTTCAGTTGTCGGTGGCGATCCTGCTGGATACGGGCATGCCGGATGTTGCGCTACAGAAGGTGAATCAGACGTATACGGCGCTGCTCGGGGCGTTCAGCCCATATGATGAAGTTGCGCTTTACACTTACAGCAGCACGGTGAGCCAATTGACCGACTTCAACCAGCGGACGGATAAACTCGCGGCCGTGTTCAACGATCTGAAGGTGAATGTGCGCGGGCACAACAACGGGCCGCCGGTGCTGGGTGGGCCGCTGGGGCCGCAAGGGCCGACGATCAACGGGATTCCAGCGGGGACTTCGGGACCGCCGCCGGTTTACACGCCGCCGAGAGAAGCCCATGTGCTCAACGATGCAATTCTGCGGGCGGCGCTGGATTTGAGCAAACGGGACAAAACGCGACGCAGGGTCATCTTCGTGATCAGCGATGGGCGCGAGTTGGGCAGCCGGGCGAGCTATAGCGATGTTCTGAAACTGCTCGAGACGAGAGACATTCAAGTAAAGGGCGTCGTGGTGGACAGCGGGGCGCTGCCGATCTACCGGCAGCTTGAGAAGATCCACCTAAAGGGACAGGGATACGGCAACATCCTCCACAAGTACGCTTCGGCGACGGGCGGAGGGGACGTGTTCTCGGAGTTGTCGCGGAATGCGATCGAAGAGGCGTATGCGCAGGTTACATCGGAGGCGAGGAACCAGTACACGCTGGGGTATTCGCCGAACACTCCCAAGCCAGGAACAGCGACAGCGTATCGGAATATCGAGGTACTGGTGAACCACAAGGGACTGAAGGTATTCGCCAAAGATGGGTACTATCCGATCCCGACCGCGCGGTAAATCTCACGGAAAAGAAGGGTTGGCTGCTTGCGAGGGGTAGCAGGGGCACGGGAGTAACCTGCGTCGAGTACCCCCCATGTGATATAAAAAGCGCGAGCCTGCATAGGGACTTTAGTGTGCGCGGAAAGCCGCAAGAGTGTTTCCGCTAGAGGAAAGCCTTTGAGTTTCATCAACTTCGCAGCCCGAGAGATCAATTGCAAAATCGTTTACTATGGCGCCGGGCTGGGCGGCAAGACGACGAATCTGCAGGTGATCTACCAGAAGACTGCGGACCAGCAGAAGGGGAAGATGATCTCGCTGGCGACCGAGACCGAACGAACTTTGTTTTTTGACTTCTTGCCGCTGGATCTCGGGTCGGTGCGCGGATTTAAGACGCGAATTCACCTCTATACCGTTCCCGGACAGGTCTTCTACGACGCCAGCCGCAAGCTCATTCTTCGGGGCGTGGACGGCATCGTGTTTGTGGCGGACTCGCAGGAGCAGCGACAGGACGCGAACGTGGAAGCGCTCGACAACCTGATGTCGAACCTGAAGGAGCATGGGTACGACTTCAACAAGATTCCGTACGTGCTGCAACTCAATAAGCGCGACCTTCCGAATATTCTTCCAATAGACCTGCTGACGACTGAGCTTCGACGCAAGAATGAGCCGGTGGTGGAGGCGGTGGCGTTTCAGGGTGTGGGTGTGTTTGAGACGCTGAAGGAAATTGCGAAGCAGGTGCTGACTGAACTTAAAGCGGGGGGATAGCTCTCCGACAATAGTGCGCACTCGCCACTGGTAAGTGAAAGGTCTGGTTCGTTCCTGGCGGTTGGGGTGTAATCCCCCCGACTTCGTAAACTGTCGACTGCGGCGCCAACTCTCCAACATCATAAACTTCTGTAAACCGACAAAACAGCGGGGCAGATTGACGCGTCCCTCTGCCCCGCGAGGTTCTGCGGCTCTCAATCACCGAGTTGCTACCATTTCCACAACGTCACTTCCATGGATGATGTCATGAATGTGGTTGTCATCGACGAGGCTAATTTGATGCAGGACGTGTTGGCCATTGTTGAAAAAGAAAATAAGCTTAGTGTCCTTTTGGAAGGTCCCTGGGTTCAGCAAGATGTTCCTGTTTTGTAAGACCACCTTCTGGTCCGGGGCCTGGGTGTTTTGAATCAATAGCGAGTTTCCTGTGCTGTAGGTCGTGATTCGATATTCCCCAGCGGGAAGCGTCGCTCCGTTGACGACGAAATCAAATGGCACAGTGGCGGTCGCTCTCGTCGTCCATGAGTCTTGAGAGACTGCAGGCGATACAAGAAGCACGAGTACTGCAATGGTTAACCAGCGGATTCTCATAGCATCCTCCTTCTCCGGCCCTCAAATTTGAGCTACTGCTATAAGGCCCAATAACCGGACTAACATCCACGAAGGATCGCGGGGCCTCCGCCTTTCACTCCGGATGCGGAGTTCAGAGGAATGATGGCTTCGGCTCGCTTCCAGGTGAAGGGTGCCTGATCGAGGAACTCGCTCTGCAAGGAGCAAGTCTTCAGCTAGGGGAAGCTTATGACAAAAGCAGGTTCTGGTCAGTGATACAGGTCACGGATCCGAAGGCCGGGATCATCACGGAAGCCGCAGCGGCCATCACTGGATTTGAGGGTGCTGGAGCAATCGCCGAGCGGCTGGAAAAGAAAGAAGAAGGCGGTCAACCCGCAGAGCTAGCCCGGCTTCTCCGAAGGCCGACATCATTTCTGAAGGAATCGAGGTTTGACGACCGTTCATACCTCCAATGGTGGTTTCTGCTCGGACGCGAACCAGCCACTGCAAGAATTTAGTGAAGTCCAACTTGCCCGAATTGAATCCGAGAACTCTGGTTGCAGCCGAATAGGAGCGAATCGGCTTTGGCCGCTTATGGTGTGCCTGAAGGCCGGGCGAAGAGTCCCGCTGTTACCAACGTAAGCTGCCAAGGGACGATCGATTGGCTAGCCTGACCACGGGACGGAGTGTGCCCAGCCGATCCCGCGGAATTGTCCCTTGATTTGCTTTTTATTGGTGCGCTCGTCGGATCCGAGTGGTCTGCTTATCTGGTGCGTGGTTGGTTTCTGCGCGGGAATCGGACTGTTTGGGTACGGGTTCAAGTTACTGCAGCGGCGCAGACTAATTCTGGACACGCCGTTCTCAAAGATTCGTAGCGCTTCGATGGGAATGGTGGAGGTGAGCGGGCTGGCAGATGGTCCGTACACTTTGATTGCACCGGTCACGGCCCGGGCTTGCTACCACTACCGGACGCTGGTTTGGGAGTGGAAGCAAAGTGGGAAGAACAAACAGTGGGTAAAGGTTGCCGGCGAGTGCCTGCACGTGCCGTTTTTCGTGGATGACAACACGGGGCGCGTGCTGGTGGATCCTCGCGGGGCGGATCTCGATCTGCACCGGGACTTCGAGGAGGAATTCTCCGATTCGTTCTTCACGACCAAAGAGCCGGTGCCCGGGAATGTGCGGAGTTTTCTGGCACGGCACGGAGTGTCGACAAATAACAAGATCAAGGTGGAAGAGTTCTGCATCAAGCCGAAGAACGCGCTGTTCATTTTGGGGACGCTGGCGGAGAATCCGGGGATCGAGGTGAGTCCGGAGGCCATTCGAGATGAGGAACCGATCAGTTCCT
>Ga0209698_10006758_pt1 | contig 12131 bp, 9 predicted proteins | sample LitLauG_LLR_2012_FD_187203 | JGI IMG/M metagenome (GOLD analysis project Ga0209698, IMG submission 187203) | Freshwater sediment microbial communities from Pennsylvania, USA - Little Laurel Run_MetaG_LLR_2012 (SPAdes) (version 2) | ecosystem: Environmental > Aquatic > Freshwater > Creek >...
GAACAATAGTCAGTGGCGGCCGATCCATTTGCTACACTTCGCGCATGCGTGTGTTTGTTGCTGCGGTGGTCATAGCGATGTTGGGGGTCGGTCTTTGCGTGGCGCAAGTCCCGGCGGTGGGCCTTGGAATCGCATCCTTGATCGAGCAAGCTCCACCACGCGATTCCCCGCCCGATATCATCTTCTTGAACGGCGTCATTTACACCGGAGAAGGCTTCGCTCAGGATAAGCCGCAAACGGTTGAAGCGATGGCGATATGTGGTGGCAAGGTTCTCGCCATCGGCAGCAACCAGCAGATCAAGCGGCTGGCCGGACCAAAAACGCAACTCCGCAATCTCAACACTTTTGCAGCGGGCCCCTTCGTGTTTCCGGGGTTCAACGACGCGCACACTCACCTGGGAGAAGCCGGTCAAATCAAGCTCAATGTCGACCTCGCGGGTGTCGAGTCGCTCTCCGCAATGCTCGCCAGAGTCGCGGACTACGCAAGGGCCGCACCGTCGGGTCACTGGCTCACCGGCGGCCGATGGGACCACACGCTGTGGCCCATGAAGGCGCTGCCCACAAGGCTTGAACTCGATCGGGCGACTGGAGATCATCCCGCATTCCTCCAGCGAATCGACGGCCACATCGCCATCGCCAACACGGCGGCACTGACGGCAGCGGGCATAACCGGCAAGACGGACCCGCCCCAGGGCGGTGTCATCGACAAGGATGCGGACGGCAACCCCACCGGAATTCTCCGCGAGTCGGCTCAGGACCTGGTTTCAAAGGTCATCCCGCAGCCCAGTCACGAAGAGCGTATGCGCGGAGACGAACTTTCAATCGCCGACGCCCTGATGCACGGGGTCACCAGCGTGCAGGACTTCAGTGACTGGCAGGAATTTCTCGTCTTTGAAGAACTGGAAAAATCGGGCAAGCTCAACCTCCGAATCACCGAGTGGCTGCCCTTTGTCGCCTCGCTTGACGAACTGAATCGAATGCGCAACCATCACGACCGTTACGATCCCATGCTTCACACCGGCATGTTGAAGGGCTTCATGGACGGCTCGCTCGGCTCGCGAACTGCAGCGTTGAAAGCTCCCTACTCTGACGATCCAGGAAATACAGGATTGCCGCAGTTCACCGGGGCGCAGTTGAATGGCATGGCATCCGAACGAGCCCACGCGGGCTATCAGTTGGGCTTCCACGCCATTGGCGACCAAGCCGTTTCAATGGCGCTCGACGCGTATGCGCAGCCAGGGGTCTCAAAGTCCGCGCGCAACCGCATCGAACACGCCCAAGTCGTGGACCCATCCGACATTCCCCGCTTTGCGGAGCTAGGCGTAATCGCTTCAATGCAGCCCAATCACCTGCTCACCGACATGAACTGGGCTGAAGCCCGCCTCGGCTCGCAACGCGCCGCCTCCTCCTACGCATGGAAGGCTTTTCTCGAAGCCGGCGTTCCACTCGCCTTCGGCACCGACTACCCCGTCGAGCCGATCACGCCGTTTCGCGGACTCTACGCCGCCGTCACGCGCATGAATGAGGCAGGAACAATGAGCTACTTCCCCGTCAACAAAATCACCCGCGGGCAGGCGCTCTACGCCTACACGCAAGGCTCGGCCTTCGCTGAATTCGCAGAACAGAGAAAAGGCAAGCTCGCTCCCGGCTACGATGCGGACTTCATTCTGGTAGACCGCGATCTCTACAATGTTTCGTCGCCGGAACTTCTGACCACCAAAGTGTTGGAGACCTTTGTGGCTGGGCAGCAGGTGTACGCTTCCGGCATCAAGATCCGATAGACCAAAGGCCCAAACAACAGAAAGATCCAAGAGCCTGGGCGCGGCCGGTGCTTCCTCGAACTTCCAGCTTGTCTCGGGCACCTTTAGGCGAACAGTTGGCGGCGCCAGGAGACTGTTCTCCTGCAGAACCCTACCATCCTTTCGCGCTCGAGGAATCGCGGAGACCGCTGGAACCCGGACGAGGCACGCCCAACTCTTTTCACTTCAACTGCGTCTAAACCCCAGATGCGAAACGTTGGATCCCTGCGCTGCGGTTTGGCCTCGCCTCGGCATCTATGGGTCAACAAGGCAGTTTTGCCCGCGACTGGCTATACTAGGAGTTGGTGCAGTTAACAACCCAGCCGCAAGGTTGGTCACCTTACGAGGTCACTGAATCCATGAAATCGCTCTTCGAACGGCTGCGCACGCGCCGTCTCGCTTCAACCTTTGCTATCCTTGCTGCCCTCTCGGCTGCAATTCTGGTTGGTTCCTTCGCGGCTCACGGAGTGCGTGGACAGGAGCAGCAAAACGACAGCGCCGATGCGACTCCCCTCAAGGTGGTCAATTCCACCGTCCCCCCCAACGATTTTGTGAAGATCGCCCGGCAGGTTGGGCCGGCTGTGGTGAACATAAATACGCAAACCCTGCCCAAACAGCCGACCAGCAAGAACCCGCACAACTTCCACTTCCGGGTTCAGCCGAATCAGAAGAATCCCGGCGACAACGGAGACAATGGCGACGAAGAGCAGCAGCCCGGACAAGGACAGGGACAAGGCCAGGGCCCAGATAACTTCCAGGACTTCTTCAATCGCTTCTTCGGCGGACAGGTTCCTGCACCTGACGGCGGCGACGGGGGCGGGAGCGTCCAGCAATCCCTGGGCTCAGGTTTCATCGTCGATTCAAAGGGCTACATTATTACCAATTACCACGTGGTCGAAAAGGCCGACAAAATCTACGTCAAGCTCTCTACTGATCCCGACACCCAGGACCTGGGTCGGCCTGCGCGAGTGATCGGCACCGACAAGGCTACCGATCTCGCGGTCATCAAGATCGACACCAGCACGCCGCTTCCTACCGTGAAGTTGGGAAACTCCGATACCGCCTCGGTTGGCGACTGGGTAGAGGCCATCGGTAGCCCCTTCGCTTTATCGCAAACTGTCACCGCCGGCATCATCTCGGCGAAGAATCGGACCATCGACCCCGGCGCGGGCGGCCAGTTCCAGCACTTTATCCAGACCGATGCAGCCATCAATCCGGGCAACTCCGGCGGGCCTCTGCTGGACATGAACGGTGAAGTCATCGGTGTGAATACGGCCATCTTTACGCAGTCGGCCGGATACCAGGGCATCGGCTTCGCCATGCCGTCCAATACTGTCGTTCAGGTGTACAACGATCTCATCAGTCCCAGCCACAAGGTCACCCGCGGCTCCATCGGCATCCAGTTCCGCGAAGGCCTCTCCGGCGCGGTCAATCGCGTCTATGGCTTCAAGAACGGCGTACTGGTGCAGGAAGTGCAGCCGGCCGGACCCGCGGACAAGGCAGGCCTCAAGCCAGGCGACATCATTGTTTCGATCGACGGCCGGAATATCAAGGACGGCAACGATCTGGTGGACGAGATTGCCAGCCGCCGACCGGGCTCGACGATTCGCCTGGGTTACTTGCGGGACGGCAAGCAGGCCGATACCACCGTGACCATCGGCGACCGCGACAAGGTGTTTGCCGATCTGGGCAACAACCAGGCGGAATCCAATCCCGAAAGCCAGGGAGATGCCGGCGAGACCAAACTCGGCCTCGTGGTTCGCGAGATATCCCCGGCTACCGCCGCCAAACTGCACAGCTCAGGCGTGCTCATCGAGTCGGTTCGCAGCGGCTCGTTCGCTGACCTGCAGGGGCTCGAACCCGGCCTCGTCATCACCCGCGTCAACAAACAGCCAACCGGAACCAGGGATCAGTTCGATGCCGTCGCCAAGAAACTGAAAAATGGCGATGATGTTGTCTTCGAGGTTTTGGATCCGAAGCATCCCGACCAGGGGATTAATTACGTCGGCGGAACATTGCAATAGCTGGAGTTAAGGCGCCGGTTGCTAATTTGAGTCACCGGCGCCCCATTACTTGAAGTGGTTAGAATTCTGATACAAGATCGATTTCTCCGTTGCCGCATTGCGGTACGTTGAGCTATATTGCACACTGCAGCCTTGAGCAACCCAGTTTCTCAAAGAGGTAATACATCTTGCTCTGTTTTCGCGCAAACCTGGCGCTCATCATTTCCGCGGCCCTGATTGCGCCTCAAGCATTTGCGTCCCGCGTTCATCGCGCTCCCACCAGCGGTCAAACTGTAAGCAAATCGCACAAGACAACACGCAAGTCTCGCCGGCCGCGCGGCCAAACTGCAATCGAGCCGGAGCGCGTCACTCAGATTCAGCAGGCCCTTATCCGAGAGCACTATCTGAGCGGTGAGGCCACTGGCAAGTGGGACGCGTCTACAGCAGCCGCAATGCAAAAGTACCAGGCCGACCAGGGATGGCAGACCAAGCTCATGCCGGACTCCCGCGCAATCAAGAAGCTCGGTCTTGGACCCGACTACTCCAACGCCATCAACGCAAAAAACTCCTCGTTCGCCGCGCCTCCCCCCATCAACACCATTCCCAAAGACCAGGCTTCCGGCTTTGCCGCGGCAGCGGGCGTCAATCAATAGGCAACTTCGCGGCGGCGATGACTCAACGCTGCATCTGCATGGGCGGCATGCCTTTCAAAAGAAATTCATACCGTGACTCGACCGTACTCGGTCCCGATGTAATTGTGCTGTCGAGATGGATAAGTTGGCTCTCCGCGCCACACTTTGGCCAAAGAGGCAAACCGGGGCCGTTCGGATCACCGGTCCTCGCGAAGTTGGTCCAGTAGCCCATCATCTCTTCGCTCAGTTTGCGATCCTCCGGCCGCCACACGGCGCCGGGACGCGTATCCAGCGTGCCAAAGACATACTCAATGTCATCCGAGTGAAAGGCCACCGCATCCGGATGAAATTTGCTGGGCGGAGCAGCCAACTCAAAGTGATAACGGTAGACGGATGAATCTCCGGTCTTCCGATGAGCCTCAATCCACTTCCAGGTTCCGAAGGCGATGAATGAGTCGCCGCCATAGTCGGCAGCCGAGCGCGACGCCTGCTCATCCGTGTCCCCCGGATAAAGCTTGAGAAACTCAGTCGCCCGGTCCATGAAATGCTCTGCGGCAAAGGCCTTCCACTTCTCCGCCGTCATTCCGTTGCCGAGAAAGGAGCCTTCGTCGCGGTTCCAGCCGGCGATAAGCGGCACGTGCGCCTGCTTGCCCTGAGCGTAGGTCTCGGAAACTTGTTCGGTCAGGAACCTTCCATCAATAACCGGCGAAAACCGAGGCGCCCCTTTCTTCTGTGCCGCCGCAAGAACTGCATCCGATGAAAGACCGCGAAGCTCGCCCAGACTCTTCACGCCGAGCGAATCCACCCACTCTTGATCCTGCTTCTCGCGCGCATCCAGCGTAGCCGTCGGTAGTACATCGCTGAACGCTCCCCCGCTTTCGCCGATGACTTTAGCAAACAGGCCCCTCGCCGGTGGCGCAGCCATCAGCGTACTCACGGCAAACGAACCGGCACTTTCGCCGAAGATGGTCACGTTGCCCGGATCCCCGCCAAACTTTCCTATATTTGCCTGCACCCACTGGAGCGCGGCCACCATATCCAACATGCCGTAGTTCCCTGCCGTGCCCCCGGCTTCTTTCGCCAGATCCTCAGCGGCCAGAAATCCAAAGACTCCAAGCCGGTAATTGATCGTGACCAGGACCACGCCTTTTGTCGGCAGAAAATCGCCGTTGTGCCGAGGCTCATTGGCGGAGCCTCCCGCGTAGCCACCACCATGAATCCAGAACATGACCGGCAGCTTCTGGTTTGCCTTCGCTTCGACCGGCGCATAGACGTTGAGATACAGGCAATCTTCGCTTTGTCCTTTGTCCTGGAAAATCATATCGGCGAAGACGCGGCCCTGGGCGCAGTGTGCGGCATAGGCCGTCGCATCGCGAACACCCTTCCATTTCGTCGGAGCCGCGGGAACCTTCCAACGCAGATCGCCAACCGGTGGCGCGGCGTACGGCAGTCCCATAAACGCCTTCACCTTGCCATCGCTGATCGTCTTCCCTTGGACCTTGCCTTGTACTGTCTTGACTGTGAGTGAGTCGGCCTGAACCGGGATGGTGTTTCCAATCATGAGACCGGCAATCGCCAGCGCGTAAATCCATTGCATGCGAACTTGCATCGTGAATTCCCCCGCGCAACACCATAACAGGACCAGGTCCGGGATGCACGTATTGAAATCCACGTCCGTATCCTCTGGTTGGACCTCAGAGAATCTCGGGCGCCAGCAGGTCGGCGATCGTCTCCCGGCGGCGAATGAGCCGGGCCTTCCTGCCCTCGACCAGCACTTCGGCGGGGCGCATCCGGGTGTTGTAATTCGAGCTTTGCGCCATTCCGTAAGCACCGGCATCCAGCAGTGCCACCAGGTCGCCAGGCCTCAACGGCTTTAGATTGCGGTCGCGCGCGAAAAAGTCGCCGGACTCGCAGACCGGCCCCACTACATCGACGGTGCGCGTTCTGCCGGGGCGCGGCCGCACGGGCACAATCTCGTGATGCGCCTGGTAGAGCGCAGGCCGGATCAAGTCGTTCATCGCCGCATCGGTAATCACGAATGTCTTCTTGCCGTTGCGTTTCACAGTGAGGACGCGCGCAACCAGCGCGCCGGCCTGGGCCACCAGAAACCGCCCCGGTTCAATCAGCAACCGTCCGTCAAAGCCGGCAAGCGCTTGCTGAATGGCTCCGGCATACTCCTCAACTTTGGCTGCGGCATCAAATGCTCCGCCGTGATAGTCGATGCCCAGGCCGCCACCGGCGTCGACCGACTCTAGCGCGATGCCTTCGTGCCGTAGCTGCTCCACCAGTTTGCTTACCCGCTCCATGGCTTTGCCAAAAGGTTGAGCGGAGCGAATCTGCGAGCCGATGTGGACGCTGACTCCGTGCGCTTCCAGCCACCGGCTTCCTGCCGCCTTCTTGTAGGTGCGAAGCGCCTGGCGAATATCGATGCCAAATTTGTGCTCGCGCAGCCCGGTAGAGATGTAGGGATGCGTGTCGGCGAATACGTCGGGGTTCACGCGCAGGGCGAATCGCGCCACGCGTTTCTGCTTACGGGCGCGGACCGCAAGCAGTTCCAGTTCCGCCTCGCTCTCCACGTTGAATTCAAGAATGTTCTGCAGCAGCGCGAGATCGATTTCAGGCGCTGTCTTCCCCACTCCCGAAAAGACTACGCGTCCAACTGCCTCCGGTGCTGCCGCCAGAACCCGCTCGAGTTCGCCGCCTGAAACGATATCAAACCCTGCGCCGCGGTCAGCAAGGAGTTTGATAATCGCCAGCGCCGAGTTGGCCTTCACTGCGTAACAGACCAGGTGATCGCGGCCGGAGAGAGCCTGCTGAAAGAGACCGAGGCGCTCGGCAATCTGGTCGGCCGAGTAGACATAAAGTGGAGTGCCGTACCGGCGGGCCAGCGCTTCGAGCGAGACGCCTCCGCAATGAAGTGCGCTGCCGGGCTGCGGGTGATGAAACGGGCGCGGGGATGGAGTTTGAGGTTGGGGCACTTTCGACGTCCGGAACGAGCAGAATACTCTTTTGAGCCTACAGCATCGGGGAGCGTCTCAAGCTCGAGGGGACAAGGACATCTCGATTCATCTGAACGGAAGAGGAGTCGCAATGTCGGGCTGCGATACTTTAGTACCCGACAGTTTGGGCACCGAAATCGGCACTGTTACCTGCAGAGAAGTTCCAGCATCTGAGCGAGTTACTGCGGTCAAGGACCTAGATTCTTCCTGTTTTTTCCCGCAGGTGGTGGAGCGGATCAGGTCACACAAAAGTCACTAGATGAATGTTGCGGTGGAACAACGAGGCTCGTGGCAACTTCGGTGTCAAATTGGGGTTGAAACAGCAAGAGAGCAGGAAGTTGGAACCAGGAGAAAGGAGAAGGGCGAAGTGATTTGAGTCATAGCGCCAGAGTTAACAACAGGGCACAATGTCATCATTATTCACCGGACTAATGTGGTTCATCTCGATTTGTGCGGCAATCAAAGTGCTTACTTTTCCCATCCGGTCTGTTGAGTTCATATCCAGGGGAGCAGCCCCTGAGGGAGAATCGACATGCCTACTCACTTGCTCGAAGCCTCGATCTATCACGGTACCCGGCGCGCACAGGCGAGACAGGGGAACCACCTTGCCGTCTGCATCGAGGAGCTGGCCAATTTGCGCTTCACAATCATTCTCACTGCCAAATGGGAAGCTTCGGCCACCGAGGACGTGGAACGCCGAGATGACTTGCGCGCTGATCTTGTAAGCCTCCGCCGCGAGTACTCGAAGAAGATCGACGAGATCGCGATGACCTTCGGCGTCCAGCAGGCAATCGATGCGAAAGAGGAAGTTGAACGCTCGGTCACTGTCCCCCAGAGTATCGATCTCACCGATTTGCCGCGGGACTCCAAAGACCAAGAGAACTGAAATCGGGCGAAGCTCCGCAGCCTGATAGCCGCGCGTTCAGCAGACGCTCAGGATTCCAGGTTCGGACGATCGATGAGTCATCCCGAAAACCAGCCAGGGAAAAATGCGTTCACTATGCCTTTACAATGTTTGAATGACTGAAATCCAAAAGGTCGACTTGGTGGGCGTTGGATTGAATGCTACAGACACGCTCATTTCGCTCGCCGATTATCCGGTGCGCGGGTCGAAGTTGGAGTACAGCAACTCGAGCGTCATGCCAGGAGGACAGGTGGCGACCACCGTAGTGGCCTGCCAGACCTGGGGACTGCGCACACGCTACGTGGGCAAGCTGGGCGACGACCACGCTGCCTGCCTGCATCGCGAGGCCTTTGACCGCGTAGGTGTGGAAGCTCGGCTGATCACCGTTTCAGGAGGAGTAAGTCCGCAGTCGCTGATCCTGGTCGACGGCGGAGGCGAGCGCACCGTGCTTTGCCGGCGCGACGAGAGCATGGCGCTGCAACCAGGCGAGCTTAAGCGTGAGTGGATTCTGAATGCACGAGTGCTTCACGTAGATGGCCATGAAACAGCCGCGGCGACCTTGGCCGCCAGTTGGGCCCACCAGGCCGGCATCCCCGTGGTCGCCGATCTGGACGAGACTTACCCGGGCGTTGACGATTTGATTGCCAACATTGACTACCTGATTGTCAGCAAGGACTTCTCCTGCAAGCTGATGGATGATAAGAATCTCGAGAGTGCACTCAAGCGCATGCAATCGCGCTACGAGTGCCGGCTCAGCGCGGCCACTCTGGGCGAGGATGGCGTGCTGGCCTGGGATGGAAGAAAGTTCTACCGCAGCGCCGCGTACCAGGTTCCGGTTGTCGATACCACCGGGGCCGGCGACATCTTCCGCGCTGGATTCATCTACGGACTGCTGCGGGAGTGGCCGCTGGACCGTCAGCTCGATTTCTCCTGCGCGGCAGCGGCGTTGAACTGCATGGCCGCCGGGGCCAGGGGCGGCATCAAGACCGTTGAGGCGGTCGAAAACCTGATGGCAACCGTCTCCCGCCGCGAGAACGGCCTGAAGGTGCCGATGATCGACCTTCGAGTTCTCTAGGCGTCGATTCTCGTAGCTCCAATTCTCGATGAGCGAGGCGTGGACCCGATTTCCCAGTAAAACTCCAGCAGAATTCCTCAGACTTCGAATTTCCCAAGCCAGCGGGCGAGCAGTGCCGCGACTTTGCCCGGATCCTCATACGCGGCAAAGTGGCCAGCGTCGGGCAGAAGATGGAACTCACAGCCTCCCGGCGCAGCTCGAAGTGCTTCCATCTCCGCCGCAGCCACGGTGGAGTCCTCTCCGCCGGCAATGGCCAGCACCGGTGCATCGATGGTGGTAATGGTGGGGACGGAATCGGGGCGAATGGCGAGTCCCGCCTGAACGGCAACAGCAGCTTCAGAAGTGATCGTCATCCGGGAGCGCAGCTCGTGCACGATTTGAGGGCGCCGCTCGCGGGCGGTTGCACTAATCAGAGATTGAGCCATTCCATCGAACAGAGCCTCTGCTCCACCGGCCCGCGCCTGGGCAATGTTGGCGACACGCTTGGCCAGATTGGCTTCGGCGTCGGGCTGGGGCTTGGAGCAGACGAAGACTAGGCCGCGCACGCGCTGGTGTGATTGCCGCCAGAGTTCCAAAAGAACATAGCCGCCAATCGAGCAGCCGGCAAAAACTGCCTCCTGCACACCGAGAAAATCGAGAAGCGCGAGGATGTCGGTGGCCAGTTGCGCCATGGTCAGAACCGGAGCATCGGGAACCCGGTCAAAATCGCCAACTGGTAACGTGCCCAGTTCCGAACCACCGTGGCCGCGGAGGTCGACGACAATGGCACGCAAGCCGGCCATCTCCTCTGTGAGTGGACGCCAATAGTCGTGATCGAGCGGCGTCGGATGCAGAAAGACCACCGGCAATCCCCTGCCGGAGTCGAGAAAGGCCAGCCGAGCTCCGCCTGACTGGTAGGTACCTGTCATAGACCGGTCGGAGGATAGGTTCCGGGCAGCGGGAAAGGCTCTTCCGGAATGCCGATCCAGCCCGCAAGGTAGGCGACGCCGACAAATCCGCCTGAGAAGATGAACCCAAGCACCGCAATAATCCTGATAACGGCCACGTCCCAGCCGTTCGCCTGGGCCAGCGCCAGGCAAACTCCGGCAACCTGGCGTCCAATGCGAGGCCTTACCAGCGGCCTGCCGGGCATCGGCTGCGTTGCGGGTATCACTGCGCCGCAGTTGGAGCAAAAGCGCGCGGTTGGGGGTAACCCGTTTCCACATTGATGACAAAAGACGGCCATTTTTCGATCCTCCTCAGGTAGGGCCAACCACCCTCAATCATACGGAATTGGCTCTCCTCCGGTTCCATTTTCCCATGCCCAGAAAACCCCGCCCCGGCGACGCTAGTTTCCCTTGTAGGGAGTGCGCAGGTGTCTTCGCGCCGTATCGGCGCGGGAGGTGTTGGGACCGGTTTCGATGGCGGCTTGGTAGTCTTTCACCGCCTGTTGGCGCTTATCGCTCATGTCGTGGCACTCGCCGGCAGACAGCAGGCACCGGATCTTGAGCTCAGGCCCCACGTCGTGGGCAGAAGCTGCTTTCTCGTACGCTTCGGCCGCCTCTTCATAGTGCCGCTGCCCACGCAGGGCATCGCCCAGGCCGAACCAGGCCAGCTCAAGTTGCGCCGAGGCAAAGTATCCCGGTTTTTCGCTGTCCGCCAGTACAGTCCGGTAGGCCGTCACTGCAACCATGCCCTCGCCCGCGTCCCGGCGCAGGTTGGCTTCTTCAAGCGCAAACAGAAAGTCGTGTGGATACTGGGCCTCGAGGCTTTCGACCACCTTGATCGCCTCCTGGTACTTCGCCTCGCGGCGCAGGAAGAGCGCCATCGCAGTCCGCGCTTCCAGGCTGGTAATTACGCCGCGATTCCCAGCGTCCCTGAGCATCGCAAGCCCAGTTGATTTTGAACCAGTTACACCGGCAAAGCCAATGAGCAACTTGAAGGGCCAGGGCAGCGCGCCCACCACATACTCGTAGATGCCCACCACCAGCTTCGCTTCCACATAATTCGGATCCAACTTGAGAACCCGCTGTTCGTCGTCCCTCGCCTTGAGCGCGAGCCGGAAACCCGCGCCGAACTCGCGGTCCACCATGGCTAGATAGGTGCATTTGAGACTGCGCGCCCAGCCGCGGGCGAACAGCGCGTCCAGGTCGTTTGGGTTCTTGCTCACGCGCCAGTCGGCCTCGTGAACCGCCTCGTCAGCCAGGCCCAGGATACGGTTGCGCGCCTTCGGGTCTTCCCTGGTGGCGTGTCGTCCGGTCAGAAAGCCGTCGTTGGCGTAGAAGGTAGTGTCGAGCAGATCCTGTCGGTAAAGCTCCTGGAAAAGTACGGCCTCAAGCAGGTACGTAGTGGCCTGCGGATCGGTCTGGTGCTGAGCGTGAAAGCGCTCGAATCGGCCCACGGCCTCGGGAAAGTCCAGGTCATAGAAGTAATGGAAGGCCTCGCGCACCTCGGGATCGTAGTTCATCGGATTTGTGTCGATGTGATTGTCCTCGGCGACGGCCAGGGCCAGGCTGCCGGGCATGAGAAGTGCTGCAGCCAAGGCAAGACTACGCAATCGAACCGGCCCCTTCTTCAAAGCAGAATCTCCTTCTTGCGCAACCTGAATCAGATTAACGGATTTGGGTAGCGGAATGCTCTGAGCCGCGCTTGTTCCAGCGATGAGCCCATCCCCGATCGCCCACTCGCACAAAAGAGTTCCCGTGCCCCATCCATGCTGTCATTCTTAGCAGCATGACTT
>Ga0209698_10006760_pt1 | contig 12131 bp, 11 predicted proteins | sample LitLauG_LLR_2012_FD_187203 | JGI IMG/M metagenome (GOLD analysis project Ga0209698, IMG submission 187203) | Freshwater sediment microbial communities from Pennsylvania, USA - Little Laurel Run_MetaG_LLR_2012 (SPAdes) (version 2) | ecosystem: Environmental > Aquatic > Freshwater > Creek >...
GGACAGGACATCGTCATCCAGATCGCCAAGGAACCGCTCGGCAAAAAGGGCGCTCGCATCACCAGCCACATCGCGCTGCCCGGCCGCTTCCTGGTGTACATGCCCACGGTCCACCATACTGGCGTTTCTCGCAAGATTATCTCGGCGGACAACCGCGCTCGCCTTCGCCGCTTGGTCAGCGAAGCAGGAAGCGTATATCCAGGCGGCTTCATTGTCCGCACTGCTGCGGGCGGAGCCACTGACGAGGAAATCCGCGCCGACATCGAATTCCTCGGCAACACTTGGAATGACATCAAGGGCAAGAGCGAAGAGCGCAAAGCTCCTTCTCTTCTGCACCGCGATCTCAACCTCGTCGAGCGCATTCTTCGCGATTACGTCAGCGATGACTTTGGAGCCATCTGGATTGACAGTGAAGAGGAATACGGCAAAGTAGTTGATTTTGTCAGCCGCTTCCAGCCCAAGCTCGTCAACAAGGTCAAGCTCTATACCAAGGAAACTCCGATCTTTGAAGAGTTCGGAATTCAGCATGAACTCGACAAAGCCCTGCGCGCAAAAGTCTGGCTCAAGTCCGGCGGCTACATCGTCATCAACCACACCGAAGCGCTCGTCGCCATTGACGTCAACACCGGAAAATTTGTCGGCAAAGGTTCAACGCGCCTTGAAGACACCATCGTCAAGACCAACATCGAGGCCGTCCAGGAAATCGTCCGCCAGATCCGCTTGCGCGACCTTGGCGGAATCATTGTCGTCGACTTCATTGACATGGAAGAGCGCCGCAATCGCGAAAAGGTTCTCTTTGCGCTGCAGAAAGCCCTCGAACAAGACAAGGCCCCTTCAAAAGCTCTCTCCTTCAATGAGTTCGGCTTGGTTTGTATCACGCGCAAACGCACCAAGCAGGCCCTCGAACGCGTTCTTTGCCAGCCTTGCCCGTATTGCACTGGCTCCGGCATGGTCAAGTCAATTCCGACGCTTTGCTACGAAATCCAAGCCGAAGCTCGCAAGATGGCTGCCGCTGCCGAAGGGGACAATCCAAACCTCACGCTGCGCGTCCATCCTGAAATCGCCAAAGCTCTAAAGACCCGCGAGTCCATGCTCATCGACGAACTCGAGCAAAACTCGCACAAACACGTCATCATCCAGTCAGACGCCACCCTCCACTGGGAGCAGTACGACATCTACTGATCGTCTCTCTGTCGAGTCGACTTGCCCTCACAACTCGCGATCACAGCTAATTCTTATGAAAACGCCCAGGTGAGTTCTTCCCCCCGGGCGTTTTACTTTCTCCCTGATTTTTCTCCACCTTCATTTCTTCGCTGCGGGATTCCCCTCCGCATCCAGAATCACTACTTCTCCGAGATTCAATTCGCGCACGCCGCTCTCGATCTTTGACAGATCGCCGACCAGCAACAGCGTCACGCCGCTTCGCTTGGCGTATTTCTGCGCGGTGGCATTGACGGATTCGAGCGTAGCCCTTTGCAGTTCATCGGGTTCGCGCTGGAGCTCGGTCATGGGGAGTCCGGTGGCCCAGAGCTGCACCATTTGTCCGGCCACCCGGTCCATCGATTCGAACTGCTGCGCGTAACCGCGCACGCGCATGTGTTTGGCATCCGTAAGTTCTTTTTCCGACACTGGCTTTTCCCCGGCGATGAACTTCAGTTCTTTTTCGAACTCCACCACCGATTCCTTGGTTTTGTTGGTTTGTACTCCTCCCGACGCTCTCCAGATTCCGTACTTCGCGTTCGCGGCCGGAAAAGCAAAAACTCCGTAGGAGTATCCCTTGTCCTCGCGCAAGTTCATCCCCAAACGGGCTCCCGCCGCGCCTCCCCATACCGCGTTCGCAAGGTTCAATGCGTAAAAGTCTCCGCCGTTGCGCGCTGGCCCAGGCAACAGCTCGGTCACGAACGTCTGTGCAGCATCCGGCCGGTTCACTAAAAACACCTTCCCTGGTCCGACCGGTTGCGGCGGAGGAACGTTGGTTACCGGCGGGGCTCCGCCGCTCCAAGTGCCAAAGGTTTGTTTAGCCAGATCCGTGGCTTCGGCTAGTGAAACATCTCCCACAAGAACAAGGGCTGAGCCACCCGGCTTCCAATATGTGGCATGGAACTTGGCGAGATCTTCCGAGCTAACTTTTTCTACTGTTGCCGGAAATCCGTTCGACGGACGGCCGTAGGGATGAGTCGGCCCGTAGGCGAGCATCGGCCCTACACGCCCGGCAATGCCGCGGGGCTCGCTCTCCTCTTGGGCGAGAGCAGCTAGGCGCAATCTCCTCTCTCGCTCAACTTCCTCCGGTGGAAAGCTTGGATTCCGTGCGACATCTGCGAGCACGGCCAGCGCCGGCACGAGGTTTCTACGAAGCACTTCGAAATTCAGGGTTGCGGATTCTCGTCCCACATTGCCGCCGAACGCTGTCCCCAGATCGCCCAGCGCGTCATCAATTTCCAGAGCTTTTTTCGTCGTAGTTCCCCGCTTCATCGCTTCCACTGCCAGGCTCGCGACACCTTCCTTCCCTTTCGGATCCGCGATACTTCCCGCCCTTGCAGCCAGTGTTACCGAAACCTTTGGGAGGTCCTTCCTCTCCACGACAAATATCTCCATTCCATTCTCCAGCTTCGCGGACTTCACGCTGGGTGCCTGGAACGGCCGGTCGGCTCCTAACTCAGGCTGCTTGGTGCGGTCCACTGTCGCTGCCGCATCGGGTTTCGAGTTCTCCGGATGAAACCGAATCACCACGCGGTTGCGCGTATCGAGCCACTTCGCGGCTGCTAGCCGCACATTTTCCGCAGTCGCAGCCCGGTGCCTCTCAACGTCCGCGGCGAATTTATCCGGGTCGCCCAAAAATGTGTTGTAAGTGTTCAGCAGATCGGCTTTGCCGCCAAATCCTCCGATGCGCTCGAGCCCGGTGACATACTGAAATTCCCACTTGGTTTTCGCCCTGCTCAACTCTGCCGCGCTGGGACCTTCCTTTGCTAGCCGCGCGATTTCTTCTGTCGTAATCTGTTCCGCCTGCGCTAACGATGCGCCCGGCCGCGCTGTCACCCAGACCACAAAATTCCCCGCAATCTCCGACGAGTTCTCGAATGAAAACACGTCCGAGCAGATCTGTTTGTCATACACCAGCGACTTGTTCAGCCTCGAAGAAAGTCCGTCTGTCAGAACCAACGACACCAGGTCCAGTTCGCCATCACCCGGACCGAAGAAAGCCGGAGCGGGCCAGGCAAAGTAGGTGCGCTCTTGCGGCACGTGGTCATTCACCTCAATAATTCTTTCTCCGTTGATCCCTGCTACCCAGTTCTTGGGACGATCCAGCGCCGGCCCCGGTGGTAGGGGGCCGTAATATTTCGCAATCAGCCGCTTCGCTTCGGCCGCATCAAAATCACCGGTGATCGCCAGCGAAAGATTGTTAGGCGTGTAATAGTTGTGGAAGAATTCCTTCACATCGTCGACGCTTGCCGCTGTCAAATCTTCATGGCTCCCAATCACCGTGTGGGCATAGGGGTGGCCGTTGGGAAACACGTTCTCGGTGATCAACATGAATGCTCGGCCGTACGGCTCGTTTTCTAGCCCCTGTCGCCGTTCGTTCTTCACGATGTCCCGCTCATTATCGAGCTTCTCTTTCGTCAAAACGTCAGTCAGCGTGGCCAGACGGTCGGACTCGAGCCACAGCACGTATTCGAGGCTGGCCGATGGCACCGACTCGAAATAATTGGTGCGGTCCTCGTTCGTCGTCCCGTTCACCCCTCCCTCGAAAAGATTCGCTCCCGCCTTCTCGACAAAAGAAAGATATTTTGTATTGGCATCCTTCGAGCCTTCAAACATCATATGCTCGAACAGATGCGCGAATCCTGTGCGTCCCACCCGCTCATTCTTTGAGCCCACGTGATACCAGTTGTTCACATGGACCATCGGCAGTTTGCGGTCCACGTGCAGAATCACCTGCAATCCATTGGGTAGGGTGTACTTCTCAAAAGCGATCTTTGGCACGTCGCCGGTTCCACCTGCGCCGCCGCGAGCATCTTTGGACATCTCTTGGGATCTTCCCGGCAGTGCGGCAAAGACTAATCCGAGAGAAACCAGTACGATTCCCCAATACTTGATTTGGCGTTTCATGATGCGAATCCTCCCTGTAAAAACCTCGGGCGCGCTGTAGGTGAGTCTTGTTTCCTTCACACTTGATTCGGTCGCGCACGGCCCCAAGCAGCATAGCAAGTTCTGTTTCCAGCCGAAACCTTTCACCCCTCGGTGGCAAGTCGGCCCAACCTGCAGGCTTGCGATATCCGCAACCTAATCCACACCTCGCAACCGATTCTCGGTTCATTCCATCCCTCCCCCCAGCAGGCCTGAATCTGATCCTTGGATCCTTGCTTCTGGGGCCCCGAAAATAGTTGTAACCCTGCTTGGCAAAAAGAAGTAAGTAGGTATAGAGAGTGGCAAATGGAATTGCTGGAGCGGTTCGCTGCGGGCGACTTGGAGGCCTTCGAAGCACTCTTTCGAGACCACCAGAAGGAAGTCTACTTCTGGATTGTCCGCATCGTCCGCGACCACGGTATTGCCGAGGACCTGACAGTGGAAACTTTCTGGCGTATCTACAAGTCGAGCGCGCGCTTCAAACCCGACGGCAATTTTCGCGCTTGGTCGCGCAGGATTGCCACGAATGCCGCTTTCGACCACTTGCGGTCGGGCCACCTCGAAACCGAACTCCCGGAAGACCTTCCCTCTCAGGAAGTTTCCGATTCCGCCGTTTGCCGCGAAACTCGCGCTCGCATCAGGGACGCTTTCGCCCAGCTCCCCGCAAAATACCGCCTGGTCGCCACGCTCGCTCTCATTGAAGAGGAACCTTACAACAGCATCGCCGAAGCCCTGGGAATTTCCGTTGCGTTGGTCAAAATACGCGTGTTTCGAGCGGTGCGAATGCTTCGCAGGAAACTTAGTTCTTTGGCGCCGGAGGTGGCCACAAAATGAACAACGAAGAAAACGCTGACCATTTGAAGGCACTGCTCAAGCAAGCGATTTCCCCCGTAAAAGACGCAGAACTGCATCGCGACCTTTGGCCGCAGATGCTAGGCAAGCTCGACGAACAGGCGGTCCCTGTGAAGCATGTTCCCTGGCTCGATTGGACGCTTGCCGCCATTCTGAGCGCGGTTCTTTTTCTCTTCCCCGGAGCTATTCCGGTTTTGCTCTATCAACTGTAACTCAGGAGGTTTTTATGAATCAGCACACTTATCTTCGAGCGTATCTGGCGGGCATCGCCGTGCCAACGGTGTTCCTCTTGGTCATCATGTCCGGTTATTGTGTCTTGCGGTATGTCTATAACTTCCCTGTTCCCGTCGAGCGCGTGATCGTGTTTCCCATGGCCGTCGTCCCAAATCTATGGGGGTTGTGGAATATGCTTTTCATCGCACTGCGCCCTCACTTAAATCTTCACCTCGGCCTGCACGGCGCGCTCCTACCAATTCTGCTGGCGCCGCTTGGCTTGGTATTTGCCGGGCTTCTGCATTTCCCCGCCGGGGCTATCGTCTCTCACGTATGGCCTATTGCAGCCCCTGTTGCTCTCATCCTCTACTACTTCGCCTGGAAATACCTGGTCGGCTTCCTCAATCGTGTTCAGCAAGTCGCCTGAGGGCCGGCGCCCGGAACCTGTCCCCGCGCACAGTTTACGTTCTGCGCAATCAGTCACAATGCGTGATTGCTTTCTCTTCTCGGCTGCGCCTAAAGTGAATCAAGCCGCCATTTACGACCAGGGCCGCATTATTTTTTCTGGATTTCTCGAGGGAGGAAGTATGTGGAATAAGCCGCAGTCCGATATGGAAGCCCCCGCAGGCCCGCCCGTTCCACGGCCCGGATCTTCCGCCGTTTCACTCGGCGAACGCTCGGCAGTTCGCTTGGAGAGCGCCGGCCCGCGCGGTGGTGCCCGTCTTGGTGCCAGTCTGGAGATCAAGGGCCAGATCACTGGCTCGGAAGATCTTCAAATCGATGGCAAAGTGACCGGCGCCATCTCGCTCAATGGCCATGAGCTGACCGTAGGCCCTAACGCTCAACTCCAATCCGAGATTGAAGCCGGCGACCTCATCGTCTCCGGCAAAGTCATCGGCAACGTTCATGCCCGCGGCCGGGTGGATATTAAACGAGACGGCTCGGTTACGGGAGACGTTTCTTCCGCGCGCATTAGCATTGAAGACGGCGCCCATTTCAAGGGCCGCATCGAAATCGACCCCGCAAAATCCAAATCCACCGCCGTTTAGTTCGAGTCAAACATTTCCACAAGCTGCGCTCCAGGCGACGGTTCACCTCCATCGCCGCTGCCATTTACCGCCCCGAATAGCGCTGCTCTTTCCACGGATCCCCGTACTCGTGGTAGCCATTCCTCTCCCAAAATCCCAGCCGGTCATGATCGAGCAGCAGGAACCCGCGCACCCACTTTGCGCTCTTCCAGGCATAAAGATGTGGCACCACTAGCCTCAGCGGCCCGCCATGTTCCACCGTCAACCGAGCACCATCATGCTCAAACGCGAACACCACATTAGGTCTTATCAAGTCCGCCAGCGGCACATTTGTCGAGTAACCTTGCTCCGCTAGCATTAGCGCAAATGCCGCCTCAGGCTTCGGCTTCACCAGTTTCAGCACGTCCGTAAACAGCACACCCTTCCACCAGTTATCCAGCCGGCTCCAGCGCGTCACGCAATGAAAATCAGACTTTACTTCCGTTTGTGGCAAGGCCCGGAACTCATCCCAACTCAGCTTCCGCTGCTCTTCCACCATCCCACTAATCTTGAAATCCCATTTGGTCGCGTCAAAAGCCGGAATACTCCCGTTGTGCAGCACCGGCCATTTCAGCGTCAGCGACTGCCCCGGCGGCAGCCGCCCCTCCTCCTTCGCCTTTTTCTCCAGCTCTCGCCGGTCCCCCAAATCTGCAAACAATGCCATTTCAGCCCAAACCCTCCCCTCGGCCGCTCACGCGCCACTGCATTAGATACTTCTGTTACCGATCCGTTTCACGGATTCCCGCAGTAGTTTTCTACTCCGTCATTCGAACGATAACCCAATTTTGTCTTAACTTTTCGATTAAATTGCGCGAGGCTGTTCAGGGGGGATTCAGGCTCACCCTCTGGGCTCGGTCCCGCTTTGAGTCTTCCTTAATTGTGTTACACGCTTAGATGAAGCGCGGAAATCTCCCGGCTGACCGTATGCTATCATTTCCCCGTTTCACGAAAGCGAGTCTGCTCAGATGACCGCACGCATCCTCGATGGCCTGAAAATCCGCGACGAAATCTTCATCGAACTCAAGGACGAAGTCCGCATCCTCACTGCCGCCGGTGTTCGCCCGGGCCTCGCTGCGGTCCTCGTCGGGGAAGATCCCGCTTCTCACCTTTACGTCAAGAGCAAAATCGCCGCTTGCGAACAAATCGGCCTTTCCAGCGCGCTCATCACTCCGCCCGCCACGGCCTCCACTCTCGATCTTCTTGCCGTCGTCGAAGATCTCAACCGCGACAATAACGTCGACGGCATTCTGGTTCAGCTTCCGCTCCCCAAGCAGGTGGACACCAAGCGCATTCTCGAAGCCGTCGATCCGGCCAAAGATGTTGATGGATTCAATCCCGTAAATCTCGGCCGGCTCGTCAGCGGCCGCGAAGGCCTAGTTGCTTGCACTCCTGCCGGCTGCATGGAAATCTTGCACCGCAGCGGCATCGCCATCGAAGGAGCCAACGCCGTGGTTCTCGGCCGGAGTGACATCGTCGGCAAGCCCATGGCGCTTCTCCTCATGCACGCGAACGCCACCGTCACCATCTGTCACTCCAAAACGCGCGACCTTCCCGAAGTCGTTCGACGCGCGGACATCGTCGTCGCTGCCATGGGCAAAGCCGGTTTCGTCGAACCCGAATGGCTCAAGCCCGGCGCCACTGTCATTGACGTCGGCACGAATTCCATCAAAGATTTCGCCGAAGCCGAGCGCTTCCTTAAGAATTTTCCCGCGCGCCTCGAAAAATTCCGCAGCAAAGGTTCTGTCCTCATCGGCGACGTTCATCCGGACGCCATCAACGCTGCCGGAGCGCTCACTCCCGTTCCTGGCGGTGTCGGTCCCATGACCATCACCATGCTCATGAGCAACACGGTGAAAGCCGCGCGCCTCCGCCGCGCTTCGCCAAAAATCTCCGCCACTCGAGCTTCTTCTCGCTAGAATAGATCGTTCATGCTCAAACTTGGCCTCACCGGCGGAATCGCCAGCGGCAAGAGCGCAGTGGCCGTCATGCTGCGTGAACTCGGGTTCTCCGTGCTGGACGCCGATTCCCTCGCTCATAAATTAATCGAGCCGGGTCAACCAGCTTACGACGATGTCGTCAGCGAATTCGGCCCTCCCGTGCTGGATGCAGCGGGTCGCGTAGACCGAGCGAAACTGGGTCTCATCGTTTTTGCCGACCGCGCAAAACTGGATCGCCTCAACGCCATTACGCATCCGCGCGTCGCGGAAGCCATCGCTCATCAATTCCTCGAATGGGAACGGGCGGGAACACGCGATGCCGCGTTCGCCGAGGCAGCCTTGATCATCGAAGCGGGCCTCCACCTGCGCCTGGACGGCGTGGTTGTCGCCTGGTGCCGCCCGGAGCAGCAACTCGAACGCCTCTTTGCACGCGGCCTCAGTGAAGCTGAAAGCCGCCGCCGCTTGGCAGCCCAACTCCCGGTCGAAGAAAAGCTTCGCTATGCTACGGAAAAAATAGATTGCTCCGGCTCCCTTGAGGGGACTCGCCGCCAAGTCGAAGCGCTCGCCGCCAAGCTCCGCCGTCCCTGCTCAGGATCGGCAATCTCCTGATTGGCGTCGGGCTTAGTTGAAGCGCCATGATTTCTGCATTGGATTTAGGATTTTTTTCAGTTGTGGTTCACTCGTAGCATGATTCTGTAACAGATTTTTCCTATACTATTGTTACCTCAAATTCCGAAGGGACGAAGCTAATGACCTCAGCCAGAAGTTCCAACCGCACGCGGATTTTCCTCGCAGCCCTGGTGCTGATCTTGGGCGCCTACTGGGCCGGCGCACGCTACGGCCAGCATCAGCCAACCAATGTGGAGGCGCTTCCACTCGGCTCAAACGCAAACCAATCACAGAACGACGCCGGACTCGACCCGGATGAATTGATAAACGTCCGCATCTATCGCCAGGCTTCTCCAGCCGTCGCGAACATTCTGACCAAAGCCACGGAGTACGATTTTTTCATGGACCCCGTGCCCGTCGAAGGCGCCGGATCCGGTTTCGTGATTGATCCGCGTGGTTACATTCTCACCAATTTTCACGTTGTCGCAGGCGCGCAATCCATCGAAGTTGTACTCGGAGATCAGTCGCGGTATTCGGCAAAGTTCATTGGCGCCGATCAACGCAATGACGTCGCCCTGGTCAAGATCGAACCGAAAGGCAAGCAGCTTGCCGCTCTTACTCTCGGTGACTCTTCCACGATTCAGGTCGGCCAGAAAGTTCTCGCTATCGGCAATCCGTTTGGTTTTCAATCAACTCTCACAACAGGCGTGATCAGCGCGCTTGGCAGGACGGTGCAGACCAGCCAGACGACTTTTATTGATGAAGCGATCCAAACTGATGCCGCCATCAATCGCGGCAATTCAGGTGGTCCGCTTCTGAATTCTCACGGCCAGGTTGTGGGCATCAATTCTGCGATTTATACCCCCACGGGCACTACGGCCGGAATAGGTTTTGCTATTCCCATCAACACCGCCAAGGCCATTGCGAGTGATTTGATCACGGACGGCCGCGTCCACCGGGCGTTTCTCGGAGTGCAAACTCTTCAGGTCAGCGAATACCTCGCCCAAGCGCTTGATTTGCCTGTACAGGAGGGTTTGCTCGTCGAAATGGTACCGCGCGGAGGGCCCGCCGCTGAGGGCGGCATTCACGGGGGCGATCGCGCGGTTCAAGCTGGCATGCGCAAAATATATGTGGGTGGAGACGTCATCGTGGCCCTTGACGGCCAGAAAATCGCCAGCCAATTTGACGTTAATCTGGTCCTGAATCGCAAACGCCCGGGTGACACGATTACGGTAACCCTCTACCGAGGCGGCAAGAAAATGGATCTCACCATCAAACTCGGCGAACGCACCGGCAATTGAATTTCAAGTGCGCGAAAGGTCGGTCTTAAGGTGGGTAGCGCGGAAAGATTTATCGGCTGAATTCGGTTCTGTGAGCGTCTTGTTCGGCTTTGGCTAGTACGTACCAACCTTCGGCAATGTCCCGCACTCTCTCCAGCTGTTTCTGCATTTCCACGTGCTTCGTTTCCATGACCTCGGCGTTGGCATCTGTGGGAACCCAGATCGGTGGCGCGAACAGAATCACCGCGCGCGCGAACGGCATAGGCAGCAGAAAGTGGTCCCAGGTCTTCTCAAATGTTTTTCCTCGATCAACTCCGATGTGAAACACAAGAATGGGGCAGCCCGTTTTTCGCGCCAGCATTACGGGCCCCGGCTTCGCCACGTAACGCGGTCCTCGTGGCCCATCAATTGTGAATGCGCAATCCAGACCCTCTTCCAACCTCCGAGCCATCACCGCCAGCCCGCGCAAACCTCCGCGCGAAGAGCTTCCCTGCGCCGTCCCGAACCCCAGCCACTCAATCACTTTTCGCGTCCACTGCCCATCGAATGCCGTTGTGTTCATCACGACGACGCCATGATTTCGATGCCACCAAACGATCGGGATGATGATCCGGTGCCAGAACGCCCAGATGCACTGTTTCCCCGATGCATGAACCCGCTGCGCATTCTGCCAGCCCAGCACTTCGTACCGCACTGTGGGGCCGAGCACTCGAATCAAACCGTAAACGAGCGCGGCAATCACTGGGATCTGGATGCGGCGCGACCATGGCAGTTCTGGAAGACGTGTGTCGTAGTGCTGGCTCACGTTCTTCTCAGCTGTTTCCACTTGCGCTCCCGAATTTGCTCCTACAGCTGCCATCCCTCTGTTCCGCTCCGTGGCCACCAACATATAGTATAGGTGAGACTTTCCCCGCTCTTGATAGGGAGTATTCCCGCGTGGCTCGGCCTTTGAGAATGCGCCGTTTCCTCTTCGCACCACTGTGCTGTGCGGCCACACTGTCCGTTGCTCTTGCTCCTTTCTCGAAAGCGCGAATGGATGAGCCTCCCTCAGATTCGGTGGGAGTCATCGAAGGAGAAGCAATCACGGTGACGGGCCCGGTCTTGATGGAATCCGTCGGCGGGCATGTTCGGACCACGCTCCGCAGCGGAAGCGAAGTCAGCGTAAAATCGGGAACGGCACGCATTGACCTGGTCGAAGGAGGCCAGATCAGCATTTGCGGTCCTGCTCATCTTTCGGTGCTCAAGTCCGGCGGATCACTAACGGTGGCCCTTGATACCGGCACCATTCGTGTTTTCATTCCGCGTGATTCGGGTTTGAACATTTATACGCCTCAAATTCAGGCGCACCCTATTTCCATCGGCGGAGGGCCGCTGGAAACGCTGGTCGGATTCGCAGCCAGCGGCGAGATGTGCGTTCGGGCGATTCGCGGCGCAATCCGCATCGAACAACAGTTGACCGGTCAATCCATCATCGTTCCTCAAGCCGAGGATATTTTCCTCACCAACGGCCAGATCGATTCAGTGCGAAACGGTGTCAGTCCGTGCTCTTGCGAGCTGCAACCGGAATCGGCCATACCTTCCACTCGGCTCGAAGTGAGCCAAATGGCGACCAGGGAAGAAGTAAGGAGAAGCGCCCCTCCGCCAGAAGATCCGCCGCCCTCAGCCACGGGGAAAGAAGAACCTATTTACCAGGTCTTCATGCCGCCGCTAATTTACGATGCGAAAGCGAAAGTTCAACCGGAGATTGACCCGCGAACAATAATTCTGGTCCGTCGCGTTCGCATCCGGTCAAGGCTCATCTTCGAGGGCCGCGTTGAAGGCGAACCCATCCGCACAGCCAGCGCCGCTCCGCCTGCGGCGCTGGCGCCACCCTCCACGGCAAACACCGCAAGCCAGAAAAAAGCCACGGCGCCGGCAACGCCGTCCCTGTTCGACCGTATGCGCAACTACGTCCGCAAACTTTGGTCCGGCGGCTCCTGAATTTCCACGAGAACAGTTTCTAGCTTTTGGCCGAGTTCGCCGACAGAACTGATTTTCAGCCTCTTATA
>Ga0209698_10006761_pt1 | contig 12131 bp, 11 predicted proteins | sample LitLauG_LLR_2012_FD_187203 | JGI IMG/M metagenome (GOLD analysis project Ga0209698, IMG submission 187203) | Freshwater sediment microbial communities from Pennsylvania, USA - Little Laurel Run_MetaG_LLR_2012 (SPAdes) (version 2) | ecosystem: Environmental > Aquatic > Freshwater > Creek >...
GTCCCGGGTCGGCCTGCCCCGCCGCGCGTGTTCCAGGCCGACCGCGAGCGGCTCGGTCATGGCCGCGAGGTCGTCGTCGAGATCCGACGGCACTTCCATCAGCATGTTCTCATCGAGCAGCATCAGTTCGCCGAAGCCGCCCGGGCATTCATGGCTGAAGCCCACCACGGCATGTGCGCCGCCGGCGCGCATGATGGGTATGGACGTGACCTTGCGTCCGGTTTTCACGGTTCGCTGGCTGCCCGGGCCGTAGTCGAGCACCTCCCCGACATATTCGTGTCCAGGGACGAACGGGCGCGCCATGTCGAGCCCGGCATAGGCCCCGCCATGCTTGCGCGAGAGGTCAATGACATTCTGGCCCGAATGCAGGAAATGCGCCTCGGAGGCGCACATGCCACAACTGTGCGTGCGGACCAGCGCCTGGCCGCGGCCCGGTACGGGATCGGGCACTGCGCCGACGTGGATGGCGCCGTTCTGGATGAAGGCAGCTTTCATGAGGTCTCCGCAGAATCCTGTGGTGTGGGCGCGCGCGGGGTCATGTCGTTGTGCGCAATTCCTGGTCCTGGCCCGCAGCTGGCGTTTACGGAAGACGGCCCGACGTATCCTGTATGCGATGTTATTGCAGTCTTCAGCTGAACCGCCATTCAAATGTGCGGCGGCCGTGGGTGCGAACGCGGCGCCCCTCGATCCCGGAAGTGACCGCCGCGACCGCCTTATCCGTCAATGAACTCAACTACTTACGTGGATGGCGACGCACGCGCCGGCGTGCCGCCTGCATGAACCCGCGGAGGGTTGATTTCCAGGGGGAACGGATCGCATGATGACCCTGAGGGGCGCACGGCGGTGCGGGGCAGTGATGCAGTTGGGGGCGAGACCGTGGCCATGGCCATTGACGCGGCGGCAGCCAGACACGATTCCTCGCTCGAGCGCGAGGCGCTCGGGTGGATCAGGAATCCCTATGAGCACGTGGGCTGGTCGAACACGAAGATACACTCGATGCCGCGCCAGGAGGTCGAAGCCATCCAGCTTGCGGCCCTGAACATCCGGCTTGAACAGCGCCGCCAGCAGATCCAGGTGCTGCAGAAGCTCGCCGATGCGCAGGGGATCAGGAAGTTTGATTCGCTCGACGATGCCGCGCCCCTGCTTTTCCCTCACGACGTCTACAAGTCCTATCCGGTCTCGCTGCTTGCCAAGCAGCGCTTCGACCAGATCAGCAAATGGCTCAGCCGCCTGACGCCCTATGACCCCAGTGGCGTCGACGTTTCGGGCTGCGATTCCATCGATGCGTGGCTGGTCAAGCTCCAGCAGGAAACGCCACTCGACGTGGCGACCTCTTCGGGCAGCAGCGGAACCTGCTCCTTCTACCCCAAATCCAAGCGTGACTACGTCGTCTGCGTGCAGGGCATGCGCACGCAGCTTGCACAGAAATTCGGCGTGCCGCCGACCGAGGCCGATCTCAATGCCAAGATCCATGCCGTGGTGCCGCTTTACCGCGACGGGCATGCCTCGACCGGCGCTTTCCCGCGCTACATCCGCGACATCTTCTGCAGGGGTGACGAGAATTACCTGCACACCGCATTTCCGTTCAAGATCAGCAGCGACCTGATGTGGCTGGCGGCCCGCCTGCGTGCGGCTGCCGGCAGGGGTGAGGCGGGAAAAGTCGACGTTCCGCCGGCGCTGCTGGCGCGCCGGGCGGAGTGGGAAGCGGCCCAGAAGCACATGCCGGCGCAGCAGCTCGCCTTCGTACAGCGGATGGTGCGGGAACTGCGCGGGCAGAGGGTACTGGTGATGGGCACCTCGAACCTGCTGTACGCGGCAGCAAAGCGCGGCCTGGATGAGGGCTACACGGGCAGCTTCGCCGCGAATTCGGTATTCATGGGGGGCGGCGGCGCCAAGGGCGTGCCCCTGCCCGACGATCTCGAGGAAGTGATCTGCAGGTTCTTCGGCACGGACCGCATGATTTCCGCCTACGGCATGACGGAGCTCAATGCGCAGGCCATCCAGTGCAGCCATGACAAATACCACCAGCTGCCATGGGCCGTGGTGTACCTGCTCGATCTTGAAACCGGGCGTCCGCTGCCGCGCAGCGGCCTGCAGACCGGGCGCGCCGCCTTCTTCGACATCACGCAGGATGGCACCTGGGGCGGCATCATCACGGGCGATCTGGTCACGATCGACTGGGACACGCCCTGCGGCTGCGGACGCACCTCCGTGGCGATGAACAAGAGGATCCAGCGCGTCAGCGAGCTTCAGGGCGGCGATGACAAGATCAGCTGCGCTGCGACGCCGCAGGCGCAGGCCGATGCGATGGACTTCCTGACCTCGTTCTGATCCGACCTGCCGATGACCAGTGCGGTTGTCGAAGGCCAAACATGGGGGACGACTACCATGACCAGACCTGTTTCCTATGCGGTCATCCGCGGCAAGGTGATTGATACCGACCTGATCGAGTTTGGCGGACGGGGCGGGGATATCACCTTCCTGGCTCCCGATCCGCACCGGATCGTCGACCAGCTCGCACTCGGAAATCCGACGAAGATGGCGGACCTCTATGAGCTGAGCTTCGACCAGATCCTCGACTATCTGGGCGAGCTGGGCAGCCGGCTGGAGGTCGGCAGGAACGACTACCTGCGTGAAGCGCGCGAGATGAGCTACGCAACGGCACCGACCACGGTGCCGATCATGAAGGCCTTCTTCGAGCATATGCCCGCGATGTTCGATCCCAGGCGCATCCGCGACATGTGTGAATTCAACATCGGCATTCCCTATCTGGAAGGCTGGGTACAGAAGTCGATCAACGGGTCCAATGTCGGCATCCGCGCCTACGGCTCGCGTGCCCTGCACATCGTGGCCGGCAATGGCCCGGTCCTCGGTGCACTGACCATTCTGCGTGGTGCCGTGACGCGCGGAGACACGATCATCAAGGTTCCGTCCAATGATCCGTTCACGACCGGCGCCATCGCGCGGACCATGGTCGACATGGCGCCCGATCACCCGATCACCCGACATGTCGCGGTGGCCTACTGGCGCGGCGGCGATCAAGTGGTCGAGTCGAAACTCTACCAGCCCCACAGCATCGAGAAGATCGTGGCCTGGGGCGGGTTCGCCTCGGTCAGGCACGTCACCCAATACATACAGCCGGGCCTCGAGCTGATTTCGCTGGATCCGAAGAGAAGTGCCAGCATCGTCGGCGGCGAGGCGCTCGAAAACGACCTCATCATGCAGGAATGCGCCAGCCGCATCGCCACCGATGTCGGTGCAAACAACCAGACCGCCTGCGCCAATTGCCGCATGGTCTATGTCGTCTGCGGAACGGATGAGCTCGGCGTCGAAAAGCTCAAGAGGCTGGGCCGCAAGGTCTATGACGCCATGCTGAAGCTGCCGTCCGATCTCAGCACGAAGCCGAAGCGTTACGATCCCGATCTCAAGTCGAAGGTCGACACGCTGCGGCTGAGCGAAGACTGGTACACCGTCATCGGCGGCACGGAAGGCGAGGGGGCCGTCATCGTGTCGCACACGGCCGACCGGGTGGACTTCTACGAATACCTTGCCGACCGCACCGTCAACCTCGTGCCGGTCGACACGCTCGATGAAGTGCTGGACGTCATCGACGCCTACACGCAGACGGTCGGCATCTTCCCCGAGAGCCTGCGCGAGCGGGTCCGGCATCTGGGTGCGCTCTGCGGCGGGCAGCGCTTCGTGAGCCTCGGCTACGCCTTCAATGGCCCCGGACTCGTCGGCCCGCAGGACGGGATCGAGCCGCTGCGCCGCATGTGCAAGTGGATCATTTCCGAGGAACCGCTGCCCGGCCGCAAGCCCTTCTGGGAATGCGCAGAGGGCGAGGTGTCGATGGTGGCCTGATCGGTTACGGCGGCGCCACTACAGGTGGGTGGGCGGTGCGTTGCCGGCGCCGAAGCGCGCACACCAGCCTGCGTAGGCTGCGTCGCCCACGAAGGGGTTTGCCTGCCTTTCGTGGCCGAATGTCGAGGTTTCGCCATGACCCGGAACGAACCGGACATCGTCGCCGAGCGGAAACAGCCTCGATCGGATGGAATCCACCAGCTGGGGCAGATTGCCGTCGGGATGCTCCCAGGCGCCGATCGCGTGACGGAACAGGATGTCGCCGACAAAGGCCTGTCGCGCCGTCGGGCTGAAGTAGGCCACGTGCCCGCGAGTATGCCCCGGGCAGTGCAGGACATCGATGACCACCTCGCCAAAGCGCACCTGGTCGCCATGCTGCAGCCAGCGGTCGGGCCTCACGTCCTGCGCCTGGATGCCGTAGCGCCGGCCCGCCTGGGCCAGGCTGCCGAGCAGGGTTTCGTCGCCCCGATGCGGGCCCTCGATGCGCGCCCCGGTGAGCGCGGCGATCCGGGCCGCGCCGCCGGCATGGTCGAAGTGGCCATGCGTGATCAGCACGACTTCCAGGTCCAGCTCCATCAGCGCCAGATAATCCTGGATCAGCGGGATATCGCCGCCCGGATCGATGACGGCGGCCCGGTTCGTGGCCCGGCAGTGGAGGATCGAGCAATTCTGCTCGAAGCGCGTGACCTGCAGGCAGTCGAACTCCATCGAATCAGCCTTCCGGCTCCACGCTGTAGCGCGCCAGGTAGCGCTCGAACAGCGGCCTGATCTGCGCGGCCGTTCGGCCAAACTCGGCCAGGCGGTATTCGTGGCGGCCGAATTTTCCCTGCGGATTGTCCGCCAGCCAGGCGCGCATGCCCGCCTCGGCCGCAGGCGTGAAGGCATCGCCGAGGGCGGCATAGAGCGTGCGCATGGCGGCGATCGGATCGCGCATCAGGTCGGCGTAGTGCACGTCGATGATGCGGCGCTCGCCGAGCCGGTCGCGCGAGTTCATGATCCGCTCGACGTGCTGCACCGCCTGCCACGGCATGTTCTCGCCGATCCACTCACGGTCGACGCGGCCGATAAAGGACATGTGCCCGGTGCTGATCAGGCTGCAGAAGGAGCTGGTGGCGGTCAGCGGGTCCCGATGCGTCCAGATCAGCCGAGCGTCCGGGTAGGTTCCCAGCAGCGCCTCGAGATGCAGGCCGTGCGAAGGCATCTTGAGATTCCAGGTGCCCGGAGCGTCGGCCTGGAGCAGTTGCAGGAAGCGTTTGTGGTACGCGTAGGCGGGTCTGATATCCACGCCCCCGAACAGGTAGTCGCGATAGGCCGGCAGGCGGCCGCGCGATTCCCAGTTCGCGGTCTTGAAGTCGTGACCCATGAAGAAGATGCATTCATTCGGATAGACGGCGGAAAACCGATAGTATTTGCCGATCTGCGGGTTGGCGGCGAGCATCGCACGCTCCTGCTCGAGTCGCCGGAGCGCGCGCGGATCGTTGAACAGCGTCCGGCTGGTGGGCGGCGGCACCGGATCGTCGATCTCCCAGGAGAGCGGCGAGCGTCGCGCCGGGTCCGCCGCGAGCAGGTTGCTGAGCAGGGTCGTGCCGGTACGGGGAATGCCGAACACGAACACCGGTCGGCGGATGGGCCGCTCCAGCAGTTCGGGCCGATCCTGAAGGTAGGCATTAACTTTCAGCCGCGTGGCGAGCGCGTCGACGATCTCCGTCGCGAGTCGCTCGACGGCCGTCTCCGGCACCTCCTGCCGGTTCCAGTCGCCGAGAAAAATCTCCAGGCCCTCGCGGAAGGTCTCGGCATCGAAGCGCTCAAGCCCGGTCCTGCGACGGGCGGTCTCGATCAGCTGTTCGGCGATCAACGGTCTGGCCATTGGGGTGCCTTCCTTCAGGTGATGCGATGGCGGGCGCGAGCGCCGTCGTGCAGCGCCCCCGCCCGCGCCAGCAGCTCGCGTGTCGCCCGAACCGCGCCGGACAGACGCTGCCCGGGACCGATGCCTTCCTGCGCCGCGCGCAGCATCGGCGTCTCCAGTCCCACGATCACATCGGGCGGCGCCGCGGCGAGCAGATCGAGCAGCGGAAGTTCGCCGCGGCCGGGTGGCAGGCGATCGAACCGTGCTTCATCGGCATAGCTGGCGTGCTTCGAGACCAGGGGCACGTCGCACAGCTGCACATAGCCGATCAGTCCCGGATCGAGTGCGGCGAGTTCGGCCGGGACGGAGCCCGAACGGAAGAAGTGCATCGCATCGACGAGCACGCGAAAGTCCGGATTGGCGGCATGGCGGACCGCTGCGACGGCGGTGGCCAGATTGCCGATCGCCAGCCCGGGCAGGTATTCCAGGGTCGCCATCAGTCCCCGCGCGGTGGCAAGTTCGGCGAAGCGCGCGCACTGCGCAAAGGCGCGGCTCAGGTCCGGATCGAGGCTCACGAGGTTGACGCGCTCTGCACCCAGCTCACGCATCAGATCGAGATCCGCCGCGGAATCGCCGATGTCCTGATCCGGCCGCGCGAGAAAGCCCTCGCCCAGCGAGATGGACACGCCGCGGTTGCGCATGGCCGCCTTGGTATCCCGTCGCAGCCCGGAGTCGCTCCTGAGCGACCAGGCCGGATAGCCGTGCGGATTTTCCCGGAACATCGGCTGCAACGCCATGCCGATATGCCCGCATTCCAGTTCCGCAGCCAGTTCGACGAAGGCCACCGGCGGCAGGCCCAGGACGCTGATGAACTCGATTCCGACCCGCCCCTGCTGCTTGTTCATGCCGGCTCTTGCAAGTCACTGGCCTGGTAAGATCCGCTTCGATCCTTGCAGCTCCGGGATGCCATTGCAAGTGCGCGGCGGGACCGGCCGCGGTACCATGGCCGCACTCGGGATTGCCGATGCCCATGCCCGGCACGCCGGCCCGTTTGTTTTCTTTTGGGGGGAAGCCATGACTGATCCGACTGCCGCGTCCGGACAGGCGATTGCCGGCTGGAACGAGTTCATCGACCGCGTTCGGGGATTGCCGGAGCGCATGCTCGCAAAACTTCCGGAGGAGCGGCGCGGTGATCCGCAGGTGCAGCAGGAGATCGGCCGGCTGGCTCTCGAGGCACTGGCCTGCTGCACGATCGACGCGCTGGGGAGCGATGCGGATCATCCCTTCTTTCTGACGCAGATCGGGCAGGTATTGAATGTCGGTCAGCCCAACGCGGATACCATCTATCGCGTGGCGCGCGTTGCTCCCGCGGGCGTGTACCGCCTGCGGGGGCGGCGCGGTGCACTGCGCATGTTCGACATCGCGCAGTCGCCGCCGTCACCGGGGGAGCCCGGCTTCAAGCCCCAGCGAGGCTCGCGCACCAGCCACGATTGCAATGCCCTGCGGGTGGACGACGAGGACCGATTTGACGTGATCCTCAGCGCCGAGCGGCCCGCGGGCCACGCGGGCGACTGGTGGAAGCTGGAGCCGACCACCACGAAGCTCCTGGTCAGGATGGTGAGCTGCGACTGGGCCGAGGAACGAAGTCCGACGATCTCGATCGAGCGGCTCGATGTGCCGGTGGCCCGCCCGCGTCCCGCGGCCGCCGAACTCGAGGCGCGCCTGCGCAACCTGCCCGGGGCCATCGATTTCATCGGCCTGCTGTTCGTCGATCACGTGGATGCCCTGCGCCGCGATGGCTATGTCAACAAGCTCAAGGTGTTCGACATCGCCGCGATGGGCGGCCTGGCGGGCCAGTTCTATTACGAGGGACCCTATGAGCTGCGCGACGACGAGGCGCTGATCGTCGAGGCGAAGGTGCCGGGCCGCTGCCGTTACCGGTCGCTGATTCTGACCAACGGCCTCTACGAGACGACCGACTGGTACAACAATCACAGCAGCCTGAACGACACGCAGGCGAAAGCGGACAGCGACGGCGTGCTCCGCATCGTCGTCTCGGCCCGGGATCCTGGCGTGCCGAACTGGCTCGATACGGCCGGCTACGCGCAGGGCCTGATCCAGGGCCGCTGGGCGGATTGCGACTCGCAGCCCATACCCGCGATGCGCAAGGTGCCCGTCGCCGAGGTGCGCAGACACCTGCCGCCGGATACGCCGACGATCTCGCCCGCCGAGCGTGAGCGGATCATCCGTGAGCGGCGCGCTGCGTTTCAGCAAAGGCCGCTGTGGTGACCACCCGGTACGCGAGATTCCATGGCAAGCAGGAGAGGATCGTATGGCGAAGAACATGTTTGACCTGACCGGGAAAGTGGCGGTCGTGACCGGCGGCAACGGCGGCCTGGGGCTGGGCTTTGCACGCGGCATTGCGAAGCAGGGCGGCAACGTGGAGATCTGGGCGCGATCCGCGGAGAAGAATGCCAAGGCCAAGGCAGAGCTGGAATCCTACGGTGCGCGCGTGAACACCCGGCAGGTCGACGTCGCTTCCGAACAGGAGGTCATCGCCGCGTATGAGGGCACCATGAAGGATTTCGGCCGCGTCGACTGCGTGATCGCCAACGCCGGTCCGCCGCCGACGGCAAGATCGACCTTCGAACTCACGTCCGAGGTCTGGCACGGGCTGCTCAACATCGGCCTGCACGGCGCCTTCTACACCCTGCGCGAGGGAGCGCGGCAGATGGTCCGGCGCGCCGAAGCCGGAGAACCCGGCGGCTCGCTGGTCTTCTGCGGCAGCCTGTCGATGTTCCAGGGCATTGCCGGCAAGGGCAACTATGCGGCCGCCAAGGCGGGCATGGGCGCAGTGATCCGGTCGATGGCGGTGGAGTTCGGCAAGTACGGCATCCGCGCCAACACCATCGCGCCGGGCTACATCAAGACCGAGATGACCGGCTCCAGCGAGGAGTGGAGCGGCATCGACAAATTCTTTGCCTCGAAGACGCCGATCCCGCGACCGGGCTTGCCGGCGGATTTTGAGGCGATTGCCGCCTACCTGTGCTGCGATGCCTCGTCCTTTCACACCGGGGATACGATCGTCATCGACGGCGGCAGCGTGATCGCTCCGGCCTACGCCAACTTCTGAACCGCCGCGGGGCGCCATGCCGCGATGATTCCGCACGGACCTGATCTGACCGGCCGCGTCGCCATCGTAACGGGCGGCGGGACCGGCATCGGCGCTTCGACCGCCCGCCTGCTCGCCCGTCATGGGGCCGATGTGGTGATCGCCAGCCGTACGCTCGAGGATCTCGAACGTACCGCCGCGAGCGTGCGCGCGCTCGGCGGCGGGCGCTGCCTGAGCGTGCCGACGGACGTCAGGGATGAGGAGCAGGTCATCCGCATGACCCAGCGCACGATCGACGAGTTCGGTCGCATCGACATCCTGGTGAATAATGCCGGCGGCACGCGCATGGTGCCGTTGAAGGCGCTGAGTTCGAAAGGCTGGGATTCGGCGTTCAACCTGAACATGCGCTCGGCGTATGTGTGCACGCGCGAAGCCGGGCGACACATGATCGAGCGCCGTTCCGGGGCCATCGTCAATATCTCCTCGTCCTCGGGCCTGCATGGGGTCAAGGGGGGTGCGCACTACGCCTCGGCGAAGGCGGCGCTGCAGATGTTCACGAGAGTCACCGCAGGCGAATGGGGCCGCTATGGGATCCGGGCCAACTGCATTGCGGTAGGGATGATCTCCTCGCCGCGAGCGGTCGAGGCCTGGAAGGCGGCGAAGCTCGATATGACCGCGACCGGCATCCTGCTCGGGCGCGCGGGGACGCCGGAGGAGGTGGCGAACGCCATTCTGTTCTTCGTGAGCGACGCCGCATCCTACATTACGGGACAGACGCTGCTCGTCGACGGCGGCATGCCGATGTCGGGCATTCCCGATGCTTGAGACCGCAGGCGAGCGGCCGTGACGAGCTGGTATCGGCGCCGGGTCGTCCCGCACATCATCCGGCTGGGCTGCGGTTGCGCACTGATGGACGAATACCGGCAGCAGGTCGTACCCCGGGCGCGCGGCTGCGTGCTGGAGATCGGGCTCGGTGCGGGCGCCAACCTGCGCCACTACGACCGGGCGAAGGTCACCCGTGTCACGGGCATCGAACCCTCGCCTGAACTGCGCGCGATGGCGGCGCATGCACAACGGGTCGCCCGCTTGCCGCTCGAGATCGTGGATGCCGCGGGCGAGGCGCTGCCGTTCGCCGCCGCGAGCTTCGACACGGTCCTCTGCACGTTCACCTTGTGCACGGTCGACGACGTCGGCCGCACCCTCGCGGAGGCGCGACGCGTGCTGAAGCCGGGCGGGTGCTTCCTGTTCTGCGAACACGGCCGCGCGCCGGATGCGGGCGTGCAGAAATGGCAGGAGCGGATTGAGCCTGCCTGGAAGCGGGTCTTTGGGGGCTGCCACCTCACACGCCCGGTGCGCGGCAACATCGAACGCTGCTTCTCGATACAGGACTGGACCGGGGGCTACCAGGGCAGGGGCCTGCGCATTGCCGGTTGGCTGGAGTGGGGCGCGGCGACCGCCGGCTGACTCGCGGCGGCGGCAATGGCGGTCCCAATCAGCTTTCGGTGTAGATTGGGATCCGGGGAAAGGCTGGCGCTGGCGCGCCGGGGGTCAGGACAATGAACCGGCTGGGCATCGAAATGATCAGCGCTTTCGGGCTTCCGCCGGTCGAATATGTCCATCTCGCGGCGGATCTGGGCTGCGCCCATGTCTCCTTCGCGCTGGGTCAGACTGATATCAACCCGCATGGGTATGCGCGCTATGATCTCAAGGGCGATGCCGCACTTCGCCGCGCCACGAGAGTCGCCCTGCGCGATCGCGGCGTGTCGATTTCGCTGGCGGAGGGGCTGACGGTCAGGCCTGGTGTCGAGGCGCGCGACCGTGCCGCTGAATTCGACGCCTTTGCCGAACTCGGCGCGAAGCGGATCAATACCGTGAGCCTGGATCCGGATCTCGGTCGGACCTTCGACCAGTTTGCCATCACGGTCCAGATGGCGGCCGAGCGCGGCATGGAGGCGACCACGGAATTCGCGCCCGGACTGACGGTCGCTGACCTCCAGACCGCACTGCAGGCCATCCGCCATGTGGGACGGCCCGATTTCCGGGTGTTGGTCGATACGATGCACCTGGTGCGCTCCGGATCGGGTCCCGCGGACCTGGCTGCGCTCGATCCGAAGCTGATCGGCTACGTCCAGTTGTGCGATGCGCCGCTCGTGTCCCGTTTCTCCACCTACATGGAAGAGGCGATGACCGAGCGCAGGGTGCCCGGGCAGGGCGAACTGCCGCTGCTCGAGATCCTCAGGGCGGTGCCGCGTGATCTCGTGGTCAGCCTCGAGGTACCGCTGCTCTCGCAGGCGAAGGCGGGCATCGGTCCGCTCGATCGGCTCCGCCCGGCGGTGGCGGCGGCCCGGGATCTGCTCGCGCGCCTGGATTCCTGAGCGCAGCGCCCGATCAATGAGCGGGCTCGGTGAAGGAACGGGCTCGGGGAAGACTACGGTTGAGGTCCCTTTATGAAAGGGGCCCTTTTTCACTTGGAGGAATGCAGCAATGCTCGAAGGCAGGCACTACCAGAATGCCTACGTCACGCGCGACATCGGCAAGGCGATCGACGCCTTCAGGGCCCGCGCCGACGTACGCAAATTGATCGAATATGAAGGCACAACGGCCGTCATGACCCCGTCCGGTCCGGGTACCCAGACGAACAAGCTGGCCTTCATCTGGGTCGGAGATCTTCAATATGAACTGATTCAGCCCGTCTCGGGCTCGGTCGAGGTCTACCGCGAAGGCCTGCCCGCGGACGATGCGCCGAGATTTCACCATATCTGCATGCGCATCGACCACTGGGATGACTTCCGCGCACGGGTCGATCGCCAGTCCTTTCCGGTCGTGCTGGAGGGCGGCGGCGACAGCTTGAAGTTCCTCTATCTCGACGCCCGCGCGTTCCTGGGCCACTACCTGGAATACACCTGGATGATCGACGAGCGATGGGCCCAGCTCGGCGGCCGGTAGGCGATCATCCGCTGTGGAACTCATGAAGGACATCATTTTCCTGCACGGAGCCCAGCACGGCTCCTGGTGCTGGGAGCCACTGCTGGCAGAGCTGCGGAAATCGCCGGCACGCTATGGCCGCCTCATCACGCTCGACGTGCCCGGGGCCGGAAGCAAGCGGGGCAGGGATGCAAGCCACGAGACGATCGCTTCCCTGGCTCGGCTCCTCAATGATGAACTTCGGGCGGCCGAGGCCAGGAAGGCCGTCCTGGTCGCCCATTCCCTGGCCGGCGTGCTGGTCCCGCGGATGGCGGCGGAAGACCCATCGCTGTTCTCCGCTCTCATCTTCCTGCAGGCGGTGGCTCCGCTGGAGGGCCAGTCCATGTA
>Ga0209698_10006762_pt1 | contig 12129 bp, 14 predicted proteins | sample LitLauG_LLR_2012_FD_187203 | JGI IMG/M metagenome (GOLD analysis project Ga0209698, IMG submission 187203) | Freshwater sediment microbial communities from Pennsylvania, USA - Little Laurel Run_MetaG_LLR_2012 (SPAdes) (version 2) | ecosystem: Environmental > Aquatic > Freshwater > Creek >...
GCTCTGAAGATGGCGCTCGATCTGGACTAAGCCCTACCCCGCCGCTCCTTTGAATCCCTTCCGGCGCTGCTCGCTGTAGCGGTGCAGCGCGTCCTCGATGATCGGATACGCCTCGGTCGCAGGGCGGATCTCATCTACCTCGACCGACTTCCCTTCCAGCTGTTTGTAGTCCTGAAAGAAGCGGCGCAGCATGATGAGGCGGTGAGGGGGCATCTCCGCGGCCTCGCGGTGGGAATTGAATTCCGGATCTTCGGTGGCGATGGCGATGATCTTGTGGTCCTTCTTGCCGGAATCGATCATCGTCATCAGCCCGATGGCGCGCGCATGAATGATGGTCAGCGGAACCACCGTTTCCTGGCACAGCACGAGCACATCAAGCGGGTCATCGTCCTCGGCGAGGGTCTGCGGGATAAAACCATAATTCGCTGGGTAGTAAACCGCGGAATAGAGAACGCGGTCGAGCTTGATGAGCCCGCTGGTCTTGTCGAGTTCATACTTCACGCTCGACCCGAAGGGGATTTCGATCACCGTGTTGAATTCCTGTGGAAGCTTGCTGCCGGGGGTAACGTCGTGCCAGGGGTGAATCATGAGCCTGCCTTTGTGACTAAAGTGACCGCCGACAAGAGGCATTGTAAATGCAACAGCATAGCCAAGAGGTGGCGCGAACGTGTTGCTCTGGGAGGGGTCGGTTCAGAAATCTGGGCATCTTGACCCCAGCCCGGAGCAGCGCGTACAGTTTTTAATCAGGGTGAGATCTCTTATGTCGAAGGAAACCAGCAAGTATCTCAAATTTGGCGCAGTCACCGTATTGATTCTGCTCTCACTCGGCTACCTGGCATACACCGGTGTGCAGGACAGCAAGAGCTACTACGTAACGATCAAAGAACTGAACGGGATGGGCAGCAGCGCCTACTCCAAGCGTCTGCGCGTAGCTGGCAACGTGGTGCCGGGTTCGATCAAGCGCTCAGGAACGCGCGTGGAGTTCCTGCTGAAAGAAAATGATTTGACGTTGCCGGTTTCCTACACTGGAACCGAAGCTCCCCCGGACACTTTCAAGGACGACTCGCAGGCCCTGGCCGATGGCAGTTTCGGTCGCGATGGCGTTTTCCACGCCAAGGGACTGCAGGCCAAGTGCGCTTCGAAATACGCACCCAAGCCCGGGCAGCCGGCGGTTGCTCCCGCGGCCGCGCCCGCCAAGAGCATGACGCAGAACCAGAGTTCGAACTCGAGCGGGATGGCCGACTAAGATCGAACCGATTGACTGACAACGCGCCCGTCATCTCCGTCTCCAATCTGATCAAGCAGTTCGGCCGTTTCGCGGCTCTGCGCGGCGTGAGCGCCGACTTTGTTGGCGGAAAGCTCTACGCCATCCTGGGCGACAACGGCGCGGGCAAAACCACGCTTCTGCGTACCTTGGCGGGCCTGAACCGGGCGTCGAGTGGTCAGGTGACGATTCTCGGGACCAGCAACTTTCACGATATTTGCCAGCAGGTCGGCTACATGGCGCATCCGTCGCTGCTCTACGACGAGATGAGCGGGATGGAGAATCTCGCTTACGTCGCGCGGTTGTATGGGATCGCGGATGGTTCGCGATGCGCGGAAGTGATTCGCTCGGTCGGCCTCGATCCCGAACTCACCCGTCCCGTCGGCCAGTATTCCCAAGGCATGCGGCAGCGGATGTCGCTGGCGCGCGCATTGCTGCACGACCCAAAGGTTCTGCTTCTGGATGAACCCTTTTCCAACGTGGACGTGCATTCCACGGGCGACATGGTGCGCCTGCTCGGACGCACGCGCGATGAGGGCAAAACGATTTTCGTGGTCACGCACCAGGCGTCGCTGCTCGAAGGCACCGCCGACGAGTTCGTCTGGATGGAGGCGGGCAAGATCGTGGGCCGCACCAGCGATTTCAGGCCGCCGGAGCGCACGGCATGAACCCGCCCAAAGGCATCACGCGCGCCACGCTTCTGAAGGACCTGCGCCTGGAGTGGCGCTCGAAAGACGCCATCAACTCGATGTTGTTCTTTTCCCTGCTGGTGGTGGTGGTCTTCAGTTTCTCGTTCGACCCGGTGGCGGAAGAGTCGCGGCACATCGCGGGCGGGTTGGTGTGGGTGGCCTTTCTGTTCGCCGCAGTGGTGGCGTTAAATCAGACCTGGGCGCGCGAACTGCGCAACCAGGTGCTCGACGCCTATCGCGTCTCGCCCGCGCCTCCGAATTCCCTGTTTCTGGCGAAGGCACTCGGCAACTTCGTCTTCGTCACCGTGCTGGAGGCCCTGATGACTCCGCTGTTTATCGCGTTCTACCGGCTGCGGGCACTAGGTCCGGCATGGCAATTGCTTCTGGTTGGAGTGTTGGGAACATGGGCGCTGGTGGTAAACGGAACCTTTTTTGCTGCGATGTCGATCCGGACCCGCAGCCGTGAGATCATGCTGCCCTTGCTATTGTTTCCCATCTCGATCCCGGCCATCTTAGCGATGGTGCAGGCGACCACGTCGATCCTGACCGCGGAGGCAAGCGCCCGCTTCTGGATCGTGTTGCTCGGAACCTACGATCTGTTGTTTACTACGAGCTGTTTGCTTCTTTTTGAAACTGTGTTGAACGCGGAGTGAGGTAAAAGTTTCAAGGTTTCAGAGTTTCAAGGTTTCAGGGACTTCGGCACACACGATTCCTTGAAACTTTGAAACTTTGAAACATTGAAACCTTATGAAACGAGCCTTCCCCATCCTCGGCGTCCTGACGGCGATCCTGCTGAGCTATGCGCTGTACCAGGCGCTGGTGGTGGCACCCACCGACGCCATGCAGGGCGAAGTCTATCGCATCATTTACTACCACGTGCCCTCGGCTTGGACTGCGATGTTGATGTTTTTCATCAACTTCATCGCGTCGATTCAGTACCTGACTCGCTCGGATCCCAAGACCGATCGGATCGCTTCGATCGGCGCCATCATGGTTGGGCTGGTGTTGTTTGTCATCCCGTTTTTCGTCAAGCTGCCGGAAGGAATGAGAGCGTCGGCCGTGGGGACGACGGGGTTGCTGATCGCGGGCATCTACTTTTTAATCCGCAAACTCTTCTCTCATGCAGACACGGACATCCTGGCGGTGGTGTCGGCGGAAGTGGGAGTTGTTTTCTGCACCATTGTTCTCGTCACCGGGCCAATCTGGGCGCGACCGGTGTGGGGCATCTGGTGGACATGGGACACTCGGCTGACTTCGACCCTGATCCTGTGGCTGATCTACGTCAGCTATCTGATGCTGCGGAGGTTCTCGTCCAGCGGTCAGACGGCCTCATTGGCGGCAGCTCTGGCCGTTTTTGGGGCGCTGGACATGCCCCTGGTGTACTTCTCGATCTGGTTCTTCCGCACCCAGCATCCGCAGCCCGTACTGGGCGGAGGGGGACAGATTGATCCGCGCATGCTGCACGTCTGGCTGCTCAACTTTTTCGCATTTCTATGCTTCGCGTTCCTGGTCTGCTGGTCGCGTTACCGGCTGGAAAAATTGCAACGCGAGGTCAATGAAGCTCACGCCTTTGAATCCTTGAAAGATGCCCCCAGGAGCGCACGATGAGAGGAAACGGATATCTGTTTGCGGCGTACGCAGCGGCCTGGATCATTCACATTGTGTACCTCTCGACCATCGTGGCGCGGTACTCGCGGCTGAAGCGGGAGATTGACGAATTAAAGAAGAGTAGCCGGTAGCCAGCGAGACCGCTACACCTCCAACCGTCGAAGCCCAGCTGCGCGTTTCACGTCTCCACGTTGACAAGTGTTAAGTTACAGGCTACAGTCGAGTAGTGCGAATCCGGAACTTCACCCATAAGGGTCTGAAAAGGCTCTATGCGGAGGATGTCGCGAAGGGTGTTCCACCAGAGACCGCGGACAAGCTCCGTAAAATGCTGGCTTTCCTGGACGAGATGCACGACCCGGAGGAATTGCGATTGCTTCCGGTGTGGAAAGCGCACGTCCTAGCCGGCAAGCGCAAAGGAACGTGGAGCCTCAGCGTCACCCGCAATCTCCGTTTAACGTTCCGCATCGATCGTGCGGAGGACGAGATCTGCGACGTAAATTTGGAAGATTACCACTAGGGAAGATAAAGGAGCGAGCACCATGCCCATGAAGAACCCACCCCATCCCGGCGACTTTATCCGCACGGAGATCGTCGAACCTGCCGGCCTGTCGGTGACGGCGGCGGCGGCGGCGCTCCGGGTTTCCCGGCCTGCGCTCTCGAGCCTGCTCAACGGCAAGGCCGATCTCTCTGGGGATATGGCGCTCCGCATTGAAAAGGCCTTTGGCGTGAGGATGGACACGCTCATGCGCATGCAGGCAGCCTACGACATTGCTCAAACCCGCAAGCGCGAGAAGCACATCCACGTCCGTCGGGTGGCGCAGATGGCCGCAGCAAGCAGCCAGTAGTCAGGACTCGGTAGCCAACAAAACCTCCATGCAGGCCGCTGACTACTGGCTACAGGCTACCGGCTACTTTCCTTACAACCATTTTCCCCTCTCCCCGCTTCTCACTAAAGCGGCGCTAACCCCTGCTTGGCTTGACAGGGTATCTTCCAGATGTAAAAGTATTTGTTTGCTTTAATCCCAGTTCTGGTGACAGGTACTCATCCGCTTGCTTAAGGCGTCGAGCCGCAACGGTGTTTGTGTGCCGTTCTTCTCATTCCACGAAATTGGGACATCGGAGGAGCGTTCGTGAATTTCAGGTCTCGGGTGTCAGTTGTCAGGTCTCAGGACTCAGTGGCAGGATCCGTCAGCCGTCGCAGGTTCGTGGCTCTTCTACTGTTGGTGGTGACGATGGGCGCTGGAGCTGCTCTCTACTTTGCGCCCGGCCTGCATCGGGCGGCTGACCCGTCCCAATCTGGACCGCAGAAGGCCGGTTCCAGTGTGTCGGTGCCGCTGTTCTTTGAACCCAACCTGGGACAAACCGACCCACAGGTCAAATTCCTGGCGCGCGGTGGCGGCTACGCGTTGTTCCTGACTGCCAATGAGGCGGTGCTAAGACTGCAGCATTCAGCATTCAGCTCTCAGCACTCAGAACACGGCTCTCAGCTCTCAGCTGTCAGCTCGCAGCATACTTCCGGTTCCGTGATTCGGATGATGCTGGAGGGAGCAAATTCCTCGGCTCGCGTTTCGGGCGCTTCGCCTCTGCCGGGAACGAGCAACTACTTTATTGGGAACGATCCTTCCAAGTGGCGTCATGGAATTCCGCAGTTTGCCCGGGTCGAGTATCGGGCGGTTTATCCGGGCGTGGATCTGGTTTACTACGGCGACCATGGACAACTCGAATACGACTTCCGCATCGCGCCGGCGGCCGACCCCAACCAGATCGCTCTGCACTTCGATGGCGCCTCGCCGCACATTGATTCGGGGGATCTGATTCTGTCAACCGACCAAGGCGATGTGCGCTTCCACGCGCCGCGCATTTACCAGCAGGATGGAAACGCACAGAAAATGGTCACGGGAAGTTTCCGTCAGATCGCCGGGAACAAAATCGGATTCGCGGTGGGAGACTACGATCGCACCCGCGAGTTGGTGATCGATCCGGTGCTGAGTTACTCGACGTACTTGGGTGGATCGAACGACGAGTCGCTCGTACACGTAGCCTTCGGCCCGGATGGCAATATTTATCTGGCAGGATCGACGCTGTCGGCGGATTTTCCGACTGTGAACCCGTTTCAGTCGAACAACGTGGGTACGCAAAACATCTTCCTCGCAGTGTTGAATCCCAATCTGACAGGCGCGGCGCAACTTGTGTACGCGACTTACCTTGGGGGTTCGCAACCGTCCAGCGAACTTGATTCAGCAGCTGGCGTTGCGGTGAGTGCCAACACCGACACGGGACAGGGCTACGACATTTATGTTGCTGGCACGACCACGGCCACGAACTTTCCCATCAGCACCAATGCGTTCCAGCAAACCATTCCATCCACCGCTCCGGCCGGGAATCACGGGTTCCTCACGCGGCTGAATTGGGCAACCAACACACTGAGTTATTCCACCTACCTCGCCGGCGTCAATGGACTGGATACGGTTACCGGGCTGGCCATCGATCTCGTCGGAGACGCCTTCGTAACCGGAATTACCACCTCGAGTAACGCGCTGACCCACGACGTGAGCAACGGGTTCCCCTCCAATAGCAATGGGTTCCAAACGATCGCGAATGCGCCCAGCCAGTTCTTTGCGAGCAAGATCAACACGAAGGGTTCGGGTCCGACGAGCATGCTGTACTCCACCTACTTCGGCGGGGGCAACCCGCAGTCGGGGATCACCGAGGGAGGCGGCATTGCGGTCGACGCCTCGGGCAACCTGTACATTACCGGGGCAACGAATTTTCAGGGTGTGCCGGGTGGGGGCGGCGAGGCTGCATTTCCACTCTACAACGCGCAACAGAGCTGTCTGAATGAGGCGAGCAAGACGGTTAACTGCACGAACCCATTCCCGGGTAATGTGGACGCCTTTGCCGCCAAAATCAATCCGAATATCGCCGGTTCTCCCCCCGTCTACTCCACGTTCCTCGGCGGTTCGGGTAACGATATCGGCTATGGCATCGCCGTCGATTCGGGCGGCAGCACTTATGTTACTGGCTCGACTACCTCCACGGACTGGGTTCCGCCGACGGCTTTGCAGCCGTTCCAGGCCGCCTATGGAGGCGGCCCTACGGATGCGTTCATCGCCAAGATTCTAAACTCCGCAAGCGGAAGCGCGTTTCCGCTGAGCTACTTCACCTGGCTGGGCGGATCGGGGACGGACATCGGACGGGCAATCGTGGTCGACGCAGTTCAAGCTGCGCACGTAACCGGGTCCACCAATTCGGCTGATCTGAACGTGAAGAACCCACTGGCGGGACAGGTATGCCCTCAGAACAGTGCCAACGACGCCATGGTTGGGTTGATCTTGACAACCTTTTCGGGCCGTCCCCCGACCGGCACGACCGACACCACTGGGGATTACCTGACGTGTCTAGGGGGAAGCGGGGACGACCAGGGTCTGAGTATCGCGCTCGACTCGAACAATGTGACCTATGTAAGCGGCGTGACCAATTCCCCCGACTTTCCTACCACACCCAACGCGTACCAGTCGCACCTGAATGGGTCGCACTACGATGCTTTTGTGAGCAAGCTGGGCGCCAATAGCATTCTGACTTTGACGGTGCCCACGTCCAGTCCATCGCCCAACCCGGTGGCCGCTGGAAACCAGGTTGCGTTCACGTTCGACATCGTGAACGGTGGGCCCGACACCGCCGCGACCGTGATCTTCACCGCCACGATTCCCTCGATCGGAGTCGGTTCACAAGCCGCTAAGGTCACGAGCGGGAATGGTTCGTGTGGAGGCCTGGCGGGACAAAATACGCTAACCTGCACGATCTCGTCGCTGGCCGCGGGCGCGACTGGCGTGGTCGAAGTCGATTTGACGCCCACGATTCCGGTGGTGAACCCGCAGATCACCGGTGTATCGGGTACGGTCAGCGCGAACGGCGGCCAGATTCAGGCGACGGCGACGCAGCCGGCGGTGAACGTCACCGACTTCACGATCAGCGCGACCGCTCCGACCGTCGTCACTGCTGGGCAGACGACCAGCACCATCGTCACGCTGGCTCCGAGGGCGCTGACTCCGAATGCGACGTACACGGGGTCAATCTCCCTGACGGACTCGGGACTCCCCACGGGTGCGACGGGGACGTTCAGCCCCATTTCGCCGATCGCGATGAGCGGAACCAGTTCCCAAACCACCACGCTAAGCATCTCAACTACCGCCCGCCCGGTGTCAACGGGAAACCTGCTGCGCGGGCGCGCGTTCTATGCCACCTGGTTACCAGTCGGAGGATTGAGCCTGCTCGGGCTCGGTGTGGGCGCGGGCTACAAGCGGCGGCGCTGGCTGGCAGGAGCGTTGCTGGGACTGATCGCGGGCATCATTCTGTTGCAGGGGGCGTGCGGCTCTTCGAGCAGCGCAACCAGCACAACCGGCACTCCAGCGGGGACCTACACGATTACCATCACGGGCGCCAACGGGACGGTCTCGCACAACACGACTGTGCTGCTGATCGTAAACTGACGTTCTCTGCGCTTCTGAAAGCCTCCGCTAGGGCGGAGGCTTTTTGTTTTGGCGGAGTTCTTGTTGACGGGCGAGGGCGCCCGCCGCTCCAAGTCATTCAAAATGGGCGGAATTCCGTGCTTGACAATATTACATATTGCGATATTCTTATTGCGATCTGGTATATGACGCTGGGCGAAAAAATCCGTTACCTACGCGAGGTGGATGGTTCGCTGCGCGGACTGGGAAGGCCCATGACCCAGCAGGAAATGATGAAGGCGATCCGCAAAGAAACCGGCAAGACGATCAGCCAGTCGTATCTGTCGCAGATCGAAAGCGGAAAGCGTCGCCACATGACGCAATCGACACGCACCCTGCTGGCCCGCTTTTTCAAGGTGCATCCCGGGTTCCTGGTGGACGACCCGGAGGGTTACCACACCGAACTGGTGTCGGATTTGCGCACGACCGAGGGGCAGCTCGACGTGTGGCTGCTGCAGGGATCGGAGCGCTTTGCGAGCGACCCGGAAGTGAGCGAGGTGCTGATCAAGGTGGCACGGGAGAAAGATACGCGGCGCGCAATTCTGCTGCTGGGCGAGATTTTGAACACGCCCGGGTTGGGCGAGCGGTTGTTCGAGGCGCTGCGTCCGGAGAGGGGCTATTCCCACTCATCGCAAAGAACGCGATGAGTGGGGCACCCGAGCGAGGAGGCGAAACCTATGACCTGGGCCGATTTTTATCTGATCTGTTTCGCCGTGGGATTCTTGTTGAGTGCGATTTCGTTCATCGCGGGCGGACTGCGCTGGCATGCGCATCTGCCGCATTTCCCGCAGGGCGGGGGCCATGTTGGTGCCGGGCACGCGCCGGTGACCAATGGGAGTGCTGTCAATGGTGCGGCGGCTCATGCGGGACATCAGGCGCCCATATCGCCGTTCAACTTCATCACCCTGACGGCGTTTCTGGGGTGGTTTGGCGGCACGGGTTTCTTGATCACGCGTTTTTCGAGCATCTGGTTCGCTTTGGGATTGTTGATTTCAGTCGCGGTCGGGCTGGTTGGAGCCACCATCGTGTTCCTGTTTATGACGCGGGTTCTGATCTCCCGCGAGGAGAATATGGACGCGGCTGACTACGAAATGGTGGGCGTTTTGGGACGCACCTCGTTGCCAATTCGCGCGGGCGGAACCGGCGAAATCATCTACTCGCAGGCGGGCACACGGCGGACATGTGGCGCCCGCAGCGAAGATGGAAGCGCGATCGAGAAGGGCGCGGAGATTGTGGTCACGCGCTACGACAAGGGCATCGCGTACGTGCGGTTGTGGGCGGAGATGAGTGGAGAGTAGTCCAGTACCAGTGATTGGACGTGCGGTTGGTGTTGCGGGATTGAAATATGAGCGATGCATTTCAGGGCAATGTTTTGACGGAAGAGACGCACTCGGGGCGGGTTTGGAGCCTGATTATTCTGCTGGCGCTGCTAGGGCCGGTGATCGGAGTGGCGATGGTGCCTACGCCGGGAGGCAAGCTTGCCGTCGTCCTCGTAGGGTTGTTCGCCATCGGAACCTTCGCGATGTCGTGGAGCGGGTTTCAGTACCGGTTCCTGGGGGATGGAGTCGAGATCCGGATGCTGGGATTCCGGCTGCGATCGATTCCGAGGCAATCGATTGTGAGTTATGCAATCGAGCCCTGGCCCTTCATTCGCGGGCGTGGAATTCGCGGCATTGGAAGCACTCGGGCATATGTGTGGTCCGACAAGGTTGTTCACATCCGGACTTCGAACGGTGAGGTGTTTCTGGGACACAACGAACCGGAGCGAATCGTGCGCGATCTGGATATGGTGACGGGTTTTGTGACGCGAGGCTAGCAGAAGTTTCCGGGGCCGAGGGCGGGACGCCCTCGGGCAGCCGGCGAGGACGCCGGCGCTACGAAACAGCGGCGTAACTTCAGTCCGCTAGAAGCTAATAGCTGGAGGATCTTAGGAGGCGATATGTTTTTGGGACTGCCAATTGAGGTTTGGATCATCATCGGGCTCGGGGTTCTGCTGATTCTGTTCCTGATGAGCATGCTGGCCCGCTTATACCGCAAGGCGGGACCGCATGAAGCGCTGATTGTCTATGGCTTTCGCGGCACGCGGGTGGTGCAGGGACACGGCACGGTCATCTTTCCGATGGTCGAAAACTGCCGCGATCTTTCACTCGAATTGATGTCGTTCGACGTAGCTCCGCAACAGGACCTGTACACCAAGCAGGGCGTCGCGGTGACAGTCGAGGCAGTGGCGCAGATCAAGGTGAAGTCGGACAAGGAATCCATCCTGACGGCTGCCGAGCAATTTCTGACCAAGACGGACCAGGAGCGGGAAGGCCTGATCCGGCTGGTGATGGAAGGCCACCTGCGCGGCATCATCGGACAACTCACGGTGGAAGAGATCGTGAAGCAGCCGGAGATGGTCGGCGACCGCATGCGCGCGACCTGCGCCGATGACATGAACAAAATGGGCCTGGAAGTGATCTCGTTCACGATCAAAGAAGTTCGCGACAAGAACGAGTACATCACCAACATGGGCAAGCCCGACGTGGCACGTATCAAGCGCGACGCCGACGTCGCCACCGCGGAAGCCGACCGCGATACGGCCATCCGGCGCGCCGTCGCCACTCGCGAATCGGCAGTGGCCAAGGCGCAGGCGGACCAGGAGCGCGTGCTGGCCGAGACGCTTTCGCTGGCTAAGCAGGCCGAGGCGCAGCGCGATCTCGAGATCAAGAAGGCGCAGTACCTCGAAGTCACGAAAAAGCAGCAGGCGCAGGCCGACAAAGCCTATGACATCCAGACCAACATTATGCAGCAGCAGGTGATCGCCGAGCAGGTGAGGGTGCAACAGGTCGAAAAAGAAGGACAGGTCAAGGTGCAAGAAGCCGAAATCGCACGTCGTGAGAAAGAACTGATTGCGACCGTGCTGAAGCAGGCGGAGGTCGAGCGCCAGCGGATTGAAACGCTGGCCAACGCCGAGAAGTCGCGCCTGATGGCCGAGGCCGAGGGCCATGCGTCGTCGATCCGACAGCAGGGTGAGGCGGAAGCGGAGATCATCTTCAAGAAAGGCGAGGCCGAGGCGAAGGCGATGAACGTAAAAGCCGAGGCTTTCCAGGAGTACAACCAGGCCGCGGTGATCGACAAACTGCTTACGGGCTTGCCGGAAGTGGTCAAGGCGTTGGCTTCGCCGCTGGCGAACGTGGACAAGATCACCATCGTTTCCACCGGGAACGGCGATGCCGCCGGCATGAACAAGATCACCGGCGACATCACGAAGATGGCGGCGCAGGTGCCAGCCCTGTTCGAAACGCTCTCAGGCATGCCGCTCACCGACCTGTTGAGTAAGGTGCGGCAGATCGGGGACAAATCGCCGAAGCCCAATGACTCAAGCAAAGGCACAGGCAAGTAATGCGAACCAGGTGTAGAGACGGGGTTCGCCGCGTCTCTATGCCGGTGACGAAGCTCAGGAGGATACCGTGCAGGACGAAGTGCATCACGCAAGATCACTGGGCCTGGCCGTTGCGCTGGGAGCCGCGATGGGTGCGGCGATGGGAGCGGCCACCGGGCACATGGGTGTCTGGGTCGCCGTTGGAATCGCAGCGTACATCGCGATCTCGGTGGCGGGAGGGGCATGGAGCACGAAGTAGCGAGTGGCGAGTAGCGAGTTCTGACTCGCTACCGATCACGGACTGCTCAAACGCGCGACTCGCTTCTTGCGACTCGCGACTAACCGTACTCGTGTGCCTAATGCCCCGAGTTTGTTTTTTTACTGTTCGATTCATGATCAAAATGGTTACCCTCGAATTCCCTTTTGCTTTCGAAATGCTCAATACCGACCTCATCAAAGGCGGACGAAAGCGCTGCATTTTTTCTTTATGCCCAAGCAAATTTTGTGAAATCGGCACATTGAATTGGAAATTGATTTTGGTAACTAAACTATACAAAAGAAAAAATCTGCGTAAATTGTCTTTCCGTGAGCGATCGCATCAATTGATTGAAGACGCGAAAGTTATCTAGGCCGGGGAGATGTCTCAGTCGCTCCCCGCGAAAACCGCTTCTGAAGAGATTCAAGGTCGAGGCGAAG
>Ga0209698_10006763_pt1 | contig 12128 bp, 15 predicted proteins | sample LitLauG_LLR_2012_FD_187203 | JGI IMG/M metagenome (GOLD analysis project Ga0209698, IMG submission 187203) | Freshwater sediment microbial communities from Pennsylvania, USA - Little Laurel Run_MetaG_LLR_2012 (SPAdes) (version 2) | ecosystem: Environmental > Aquatic > Freshwater > Creek >...
GGCCCACCAGGTCACAAGGACATTGACTTTGGCACAGCGTCGAATTGGCCTCGTTGCGTCTACTGCGCCGCGATTTGCTTGCGAGGTTCGAGAATGACGATCGGCGTCTCGACGGCTCGCTGCGCTGCGTAGGCGTCGAGCCCGGCATCGGTTTTGGCCCAACGCTGCCACAGCCGGTCTCGCTCGTCTCCACTGGCGACCCTCCCCCGCACGGGCCGGGGCTGTTGGTGGGCCAGGCGCACGGTGGCCTCGGGGTTCGCGGCGAGGTTGAGCCACCACGCAGGATGGCCTTCATCCCAGCCGTTCATCGCCATCGTGACGAGGTTGGGACCGTCTTCGATGTATCCGATGATGACAGTGCGTCGCTTCCCAGACTTCCGGCCGACGGTGGTAAGGCCAAGGGCTCCCCAGCCGCGCTTGCTCGCCGGGGTCCAGAGCAAGTGGCCACCGCTGAGCCGGTACAGCGCGCGGTGAACACGCCAGAAGACGTGCTTGAACCACTTCGGTGGCAGCTTTGGCGATCGCGTGATGGTGTCTTTCATGGCTCATCGTTCTGAAACTGGCCCGTTAGCCCGACTATGGGGGTCCACCCGCCCTCCGCCCAGGGCCGAAGGGCCTCTTCGGCAGCAAGTCTGCGGCGGTAGCCACAGTGTGAATCGAACCTGACACCCACGTGAACATCGCAACATGAATTCGCCCAACGGATTTGACTGGCGAGCCGTAGTGGATCCCGTGGGCGACCGATCACACACTGGCGTGACCACTGGCTGGGCGTCTGCGACACTCGGCGCGTCCACGCCCGGCCGCAGCCGGATTCACGCAAGAACATTCGATGGACCTTGGACCCTGGCTGGCCAGCAAGGGCTTCCTCACACTTGAGACATGGCCAGCGACGACGCGCTCCGATCTCCTTTCCATGGTCCAACGTCGTGGAGGGCAAGCATGGCCCTTGGTCAATCGGGCGTGGCGATGAACAACAACAAGAGTTCGGCTGACGCATCCGTGTGTCCGTTGTCCCTACTGAATTCGGGCACTGGTGAATTCGTTGTGTGGGGATCCATATGAACAATGGGAACGAACAGTCATCTCTTCGTTCACCTCCCGTACTGCGTGGAGGGATGACGTTCGTAGGTCTGATCATCCACAATCTCAACACGCGCCGGATTCGAACGCTGCTTACGGCAATCGCCGTTGCCATCAGCGTTATGGCCGTCGTCACCCTTGGGGTGGTCACGGCCAGCTTGAAGTCTTCAGCAGCCGAAGTGCTGTCCGCTGGTACATCGGATTTCACTGTGGCTCAGAGAGGCTCTTCAGATGTGCTCACCAGTGTTGTGACCGACCAACAGGTCTCGCAGATCGCAGCCACATCGGGTGTGGGGAGTGCGGTCGGTGTTCTGATCTCGACGGTCCGCGTGGACGCTGACCATCCCCTCTTCCTGGAGATCGGGATATCGCCTTCAGCGCTGGCTCCCTTTGGTGTTCGCATTCTCGCAGGTAGGGCCTACGGCGCGGCTGCGCCTCGAGAAATAATGCTCGGATGGCAGGCCGCACAAGATCTGAACAAGCGCGTCGGGAACTCGATCGTTCTCGATGGAACCTCCTATGACATCGTGGGTCTCTACTCGACCAATCAGGTCTTCGCCGACACCGCAGCGATGTTTCCGCTTGTCACATTGCAGGCAATGGAGCGTAAGCCGGGAACCGTCACACTAGCGGTCATCAAGGTCACGCCGGGAGCCAGCATTCAACGAGTGCGACATGCCATCGAGCAGGCGAACCCGAACCTGGCAACGGTTCGTGAGGCCAACGAGTTCGGACGAGTTGACCGGAACCTGCAGTACTTGGATGCTGCTCACACGGGTGCGCTCGTCATTGCCATTGTGATCGGAGTGATCATCGTGATGAACACAATGCTCCTGTCATTCGTCGAACGCATTCGAGAGTTCGGCCTGCTGAGGGCGGTGGGCTGGTCCCGCCGCCGGCTTCTCGCAATGGTATTCGGCGAGGCGATCGGCATCAGCCTCCTCGGAGCTGGCCTTGGCGTGGGACTTGCATTTGCCTTGATGACCGCCCTCGAGTACTTCTCGTCACTGCGCGGGATCTTCCATGCCCAATTGACCTCCGAAGTGTTTGCCACCGCCCTGTACTCTGCCGTAGCAATCGGCGTTCTTGCTGCCCTCTACCCTTCCGCCCGTGCTGCACTACTCCAGCCCGGCGTGGCATTGCGTCGTGAATAGGAACGCGGTGTACCGCGCGGGTGAGCTGGAGCCAGATCTGACCTCATCGCCCAAGGTGGGGTCCGAGCCGCCCGGCGACCAGCTGATTCTCCAGGCTGCGAACGTTGATGTGGAGTACGGTTCAGTGCGAGCACTCGCTGGGGTCTCGATCGAGATTGTCCAAGGGGAGTGGCTGGCGATTACTGGGCCTTCGGGATCCGGCAAGTCCACGCTCCTCCAGCTGTTTGCCGCTCTCGATCAGCCCACACGCGGTGTCGTGAAGTTTCGAGACAAGGACCTCAGCAATGCTGTGAACCTTGCCGAGTACAGGCGGACTCAGATCGGTCTTGTATTTCAGCTACACAATCTGCTGCCCCATCTCGATGCCGTGAGCAACGTGGAAGTAGTGATGTTCGGCAATCACATCGGTCGGCACGCGCGTAGGTCACGTGCACTGGAGCTCCTCGCATCCGTTGATGTGATTGACCAAGCGGCAAGGAGGCCGCCCGAATTATCGGGTGGCGAGCGTCAGCGCGTCGCCATCGCTCGGGCATTGGCGAATGCTCCAGCAGTTCTTCTCGCGGACGAGCCGACTGGAAGTCTGGATCCAGCAAGCATCGCCCGGGTGATGGAGGCATTCGTGCGGCTGCACGAACAGGAGGGAACCACCATCGTCATGGTCACCCATGACGATGCCGTCGCCCAGCAGGCAGATCGGATGATTCGCATCGAGCGCGGGTCAATCGTCGGACAAGCAAGGGGCGACCTCACGAAGAAACCGACCGCCGCTGGTTCATCGAATGCTCTGAGCCGGGGCGTGTCTGGTGGATTGCCATGAGGAGCGCCGTCCCAGTGACGCATTGTGGAGCGGGGGCTCACCGGATCATCTCGGCCAGAAGTGGGCTCAGGCGCCGCGGTGAGCCTCATAGGAGTCGAGCACGGATCTCACCTGGTGAACGATATGGAGCGTCTGGAAGCGGTGGATGAGCTCACCATCGAGGGGACTGCTGTCCGAATGCCTTCCCTCCGCTCACAAGTGACGGACACGTCGACCATGCCACTGCCGCTCGGCATACTCCCTGCGACTCAGTCGGCATACCGGATGCAACCTGGCATCTCCGTTCACAGCGGATCGGTGATGACGACATGCTCGGTCACATCAGACCGGGGGGCACCGGGCTTTCACCGTAACAGCGGGATCCGGGAGCGACCAGGGCGGTCAATGAATTAGAGATGCGAACCGGCCTGAGTCTTCCGGGGACTCCGGGGATCCCAGGCCGGTTCACCTTCTGGTCTTGGACTCAGGGTCGATTCGTCAGCAGCATCGACGAAGGTCACCTGCATCGCAGGCCTGCCGGGTCGAAACGCATAGGGGGTCAATGCAGTTCGACTCGGCACGCCGGCACCGACGACTCCGGAGGCGACCGGGCCACTTTGGGGCGCGGAACGGCACGTAACCACCGGTGCCAACGTGGGCGGTCACGCTCCGCTCGACACGTCCTCGACTGTGCACCGTGCCGTTCCGCAGTTGCCACAAGCGTGCGATTCGGTGGCCGCGGCGGCTCCGCCTCCCACGAGGCGACCACCGCGGCGAAGGCCAAGTCGAGTAGGTCCGGATCAGCCAGTACGACGGCAAGGAACTCATCCCTGGCCACCACATCGGATCTCGCCGTGACCATGACAGGTCACACAGAGACTGGCCGGCGATCCTCAGCGGTGGCCGAGATCACCTGCGAGTCGCCGGCGGGCGACACGGCGGGCTGCTCGTCGGTGGAGACGGTGATCTTGCGGGGCTTGGCCCGCTCCGCCACCGGGATCGTGAGCCGGAGCACGCCGCTGTTGTAGGTGGCGGCGATCCCCCCGGTGTCGAGCGCGTCCCCGAGCATGACCTGTCGACCGAACACGCCCCTCGGACGCTCCGAGGCCACCAACTCGACCTCGGGCCCGGTCGCGGCCTGGCGCTCGGCCCGGACGGTCAGCACATTTCGCTCCACATCGAGGTCGATGCTGGCCGGGTCGATTCCCGGTAGGTCGAACTCGACGACGAACTCGTTGCCGTCACGCCACGCATCCATGGGCATGGCTGCCGGACGGGCGACGGTTCCGAAGACCTGCTCGGCCAACCGGTCGAACTGACGGAACGGATCAGAACGAACAAGCATGACGTACCCTCCTTGTTTCAGCCGGGGACGTCCTTCCTGCGCCCCCAGAATCTATGGTGATTGCTACAGATTTGTTATACTCTGGAGACCATGTCCGATGCAAGTGGATTTGCCGAGATTCCGAAGCGCCGATCTCTGGGGCAGGACGACCGTCCCGATCCGAGCCGGGGCCTCTACGGCATCTCGGTGGCGGCCGAGCTGGTGGGCAGCGCTCCACAGAACCTCCGGCTCTACGAGACTCGGGGCCTGATCAATCCGGCCCGCAGCCAAGGTGGCACCCGTCGCTACAGCGACGACGACCTCATCCGCCTCCGACAGATCGGCCGGCTTCTCGACGACGGCCTCAATCTGGCCGGCATCGCTGCCGTGTTGGCCCTCCAAGCCGCCAACCAAGCCCTCCAGATCGAACTCGACCACACGCGCCAACGGGCGTCCGCAGCACGCCGTCGCCGGACGCGTCAATAGACGCTCGGACTAGACCAGCTGCTGGATGGTCCACATGATTGCGAACGCCGCCAGCGCGTGCACGGAGTCAACGACCGGCGACGAGATCACCACCGGGATCGAGACCCGCACGGCCCACCAGGCACCACTGATCGGGGACATGCTCCCGTCGTTGGCAGCCCCGGGGGACTCGCTTCGCTATCTGACCTCAAGTGTTGGGGTGATTGATTCGATGTCTCTCGTATGGCTCTACGGCATCTATGGGCGCAGACAGCAGCTGACGATCGAGACTCCACCCCGCCGGATATGGAGCGGGTCGCCCAAATTGTGGATCAGTTGTTCACGGAGATCGGGAATCTGCGGAGGGAACGGGATTGCCTTCGTTCCGCACTCGTCGATGCGGGCTTCTCTCTCCGGACAGAACAGATTGCCCGCTATGCCCACGGGACTCAGGCCCAGCCCCGAGGGATCGGCCCCGAACCAATGCGTGAGCACCGTCAGGTCGGGAGATCGGCTGACATCGGGGCGTGAGGCTTCCTCTCCGAATGACCTCGTGTTCACTCTCCGGGCGCTGCCGGATTGGAACTCGCAAGCGCCGGACTGGCCGTAGAGGGTTTCGTACTGATGCCCCTCGGCGATTCGGGGCATTCAGGTAGAGGTCGCCCAGTCGCCAGGCAGACTATTCGTCGTCGGCTTCCAGAATGGATATGTCCTCTTCGACGGTGTGCAACTGGCCGTCCTCTCCCAGCACCGAAAGCTTCTCGTCGACGACGGCATCGCCCTCCGGCGTGATGAAGGCGACAGTCTCGTCGGTAGCAAGGATCTTGCCTTCGCTGTCCACGGCCACCACGAGGTCATCAATCACCAGATCGCCGTCTTCATCGGCCCCTTCGGTCACAACCTCCACGACCTTCAGGGAATCGTCATCGGCTGGCTTGTCGTTGGTCCCACTCATAGCTGGTCTCCCGTGCTCTGCATGATCGGTCGGTCCCCGATCATGGCATGAAGTCCATGACGCCGCCGTCGGGAAGTCCCTCGACTTGAAGTAACCCCGCAGGGCAGGGCGCCGACTTTCGTGCGGCCCAGGATCTAAAGAGTTCCACTCGGCGTGCCGACCCACTCAGTGTGACCCGTCCAGAGAGTCCGAAAGTGAAGGAAGCCATGATCGCCGCGTTCGTGGCGGCCCGCACGCTCGGTCGTACCACGACCCCCGTGGAGGACGCGAATCTCTCCGAGGCCTGGGACCATGCCTTGTACGCTGCCTTCGATGCGGCTCGCCCACCCGGCAAGTTCGAGTCCTGGGCCAGGATGTCCTTCCCGAAGATCGCCGCCTGCCTCCAGGCGGCAAGGCTGGAGACGACGAGTCCCGAACGGAGTGACGCCATCCATCTTTCGGCCGTGGCCATCTTCGAATCCCGGTGGCGTGAGTTGCATGCTCAACATGGGTGATCGGAACTAGGACTCAGAGCGCTGTCAGCTGAGAAGCAAAGGTTTGCCGCGTCCCTGCGGTGGGTCGCGCTCCCGCTGTTGAGGGACGGCAGTGGCAGACTTCCCGGCATGGCCCAAGCAGTCTCCGGAACGCGCCTCCTCGACCCGTCCGTGATCGACGAGCCCTACGGCTTCTACAACGACCTCCGGGCTGATGCGCCGGTCTGGGAAGTTCCCGGCACCGGAATCTTCACGGTGGCAACGTTCCAACTTCTCGCCGAGGCTGCCGGCCGGGTGGAGGACTTCTCGTCGAACATCAACTGCCTCCTCTATCGGGACGCGGACGGAATGCCTCGTCGGCTCCCCTTTGGCGATGCCGGGATCCAGGCGTTGGCCACGGCAGATCCTCCGATGCACGCACTTCACCGAGACACGGTGTTCCCCGAACTTGTGACCAAGCGTATGGCCGCCCTGGAACCGGACATCGTGGAGATCGCCGAGGACTGTGTGGGCCAGGCCGTCAACGAGGGGTCGGTGGACTTCATGGCGGCCATTGGCAACGTCGTCCCCATCACCATGATCAGCCGCCTCATCGGTTTTCACGACAGTGACCTCGACCAGTTGTTGAACGCGGCCTTTGACTCGACCGCCATGCTGGGATCGACACTGTCCTACGACCAGTTGGTTGCGCTCGTTGCCCGAGTCGGTGAGATCCAGGAGTGGCTATCGCGCCAGCTCGCAGAGGCCATGACCGAGCCGACGGACGACCTGATCGGGGCGGTCGCCCGAGGTGTCGAGAGTGGGGCCTTCTCCGAATTCGAGGCCACCGCCATCCTCCACACCTTGCTCAGCGCTGGCGGCGAGTCCACGACGAGTCTGCTCGGGAATGCTGTCCGGATCCTGGCTGAGCATCGAGATCTCCAGCATCAGCTGCGTGAGAATCCCGAGCTGATCCCGATGTTCGTGGAGGAAGCGCTGCGGTTGGAGCCACCATTCCGTTACCACATGCGGTTCGTGCCGAAGGGCACCGCACTCGGGGGGGTAGAGATACCGGCCGGCTCCACGGTGCTACTGCTCTGGGGTTCGGCCAATCGGGATCCGGCGATGTTCGACCGACCTGAGGCAATCGACCTGACTCGCAAGGCGCCGCGGCGACACGTCGCGTTCGGCAGGGGTATCCATCACTGCGTCGGTGCACCCCTCGCTCGGGTTGAATCCAGAAATGTACTCAGTGTCCTGCTCGCTCGAACGAGCGATATCAACCTTGATCCCCAGCGACCGCCCAGATGGGCCGACAGCCTGATGGTCCGACGCCATGCGGAGTTGCCCGTGCAACTGGTGGCCTCGTGACGGCCCCTCCAGGGCGCCGCGGCCGGTCCCGCTCCCAGAGCTCAGGGGTAGGTCCTAGATGGCGAGGTTTCCGTAGGTGGGCTCGCCCGCGGTCTCGTACACGAGGTGGAGCGTGCCGCTCGGGTAGGTGACCGAATCGGTGAGGCGCAGTGCTGTGGGCACGGTCCCCTCGGCGAACACCTGCTTACCGCTGCCGAGCAGCAGCGGGTACAGCCACAGGTTGATCCGGTCGACGAGCCCGAAGCGCAGCAGAGACTGCAGGAGATCGAGACTGCCGATCATGTGGACCTCGTCATGGCCCTCCTTGAGGGAAGTGATGCTCTCGGCGAGGTCGTCGGCGACCAGCGTCGACCCGTGCCAGGCGAGAGGGTCGGCCAGTGTGCGGCTGGCGACGTACTTGGGGACGCCGTTGAGCAGGCCGGTGAAGGGGATCTCCGGCGGAGCGCTCGGCCAGTAGCCGGCAAAGATCTCGTAGGTCTTTCGTCCGAGTAGCAGGGCGTCCATGCTCCTCGCTTGCTCGAAGATGACCTCGCCGGACTCCCCGTCCGCAACCGGCGCCTGCCATCCGCCGTGCACGAAGCCACCGTCGCGGTCCTCGTCCGGAGCTCCTGGCGCCTGGGCCACTCCGTCGAGCGTCACGAACTCGGTCACGATGAGCTTGCCCATGGTGTGCTCCCTGCTTCGTCGCGATGCATTCCTGCCTACGACACTGCCGTCCTGTCGAACTCATCCCCGGCGCCGGGTTCAACCTTCCTCGTGGCCACGATGCCGGGTTCGGTCGGACTGGACCGTCGGGTCTTGTCCCTTCGTGCCTCATGATGACATGCCGACCAACGGCCCTGCCGAGCCCAGGCCCAGCTCTGGACCGCTCAACGCGGTGTCGATTACCGGTCGGTGGGCCATGCTCGTAGGATCCCGCCAGAACGAGCGCTCGAGTGCCGGAGGGAAGCCATGACGGAAAAAATCCTGCTGGATGTGAAGGGCTCGATCGCCGTCATCACCAATAATCGTCCCGAGAAGCGCAATGCCTTCGACGACGAGATGGACGTGCGTCTCTTCGAGATCCTCGCCGAGCTCAAGGAGCGGCGCGATGTTCGGGCCGTGATATGGCGGGGCGAGGGGCTCGTGTGGTCGGCGGGAAGAGATGTCTCCGTGATCGGCACGAACGCGACGACGTTGAGCCATCACGAGCTCATGACGAGGGGCCACCGGGGCATCCTCCAGCTCTTCGACCTGGACGTGCCGGTGATCGTGGCCATCCATGGGTGGGCCATAGGAGGCTCCTTCCAGCGGGCCCTGCTCTGTGACATGCGCATCGCGGCCGAGGGCACGCAGTTCATGCTTCCCGAGCTGAGCAAGGGTGTGATCCCTGACACGGGTGGTATGGGCCGCCTCTTCGAGATCTGTGGATCGGGTGTTGCGAGCGACCTCATCAACACCGGGCGGTCGATGAGTGTCGAAGAGGCGTTCATGCACGGCATCGTCTCTCGAGTGGTTCCGCCCGAAATGCTCGACGACACGGCGTGGGAGATGGCAACGAAGATCGCTGCCGCACCCATGGTCACCGTGAAGATGGCGCGGCGCGTCCTGCAGCACTTGAGCGAAGCCCAGGTCCGTTCGTCGATGGCTGACGAGCTCATCTATCAGACCTTCATCAATCGATCGGATGACTTCGCCGAATTCCAGGCCGCCCAACGCGAAGGACGTGAGCCGAAGTACTTCGGCAGCTGAGCTGACGGCGCCACGAGACCAACCGATGGGGCCGGACGGTCCTCGGGATGAGAGGGACGAACGTGGATTTCGATGACACGCCGGTCGAGGCCGCCTTTCGGGCGGAGGCCCGGGCATGGCTGGAGACCCACGCCAGCCGCCGTCCGGTCGGCTCCATCGGGGCCCGCAGCCGACTGCGGGACCCGAGCCCTGAGGCGCAGGCCGCCCACGTGGAGTCGTGCAAGGCGTGGCAGCGGGAGCTGTACGACGGAGGCTGGGCCGGCATCACCTGGCCGGTCGAGGCCGGCGGTCGCGGGGGCACGTCGATGGAGCAGGCGATCTTCAACCAGGAGCAGCAACGGTTCGACGTCTCGACCGGCTCGTTCGCCATCGCCCTCGGCATGGTCGGGCCGACCCTGATCACGTGGGGCACCGAGGAACAGCAGCGACGGTTCCTCCATCCGATGCTCCAGGGGAACGAGGTCTGGTGCCAGCTGTTCAGCGAACCCGGGGCCGGCTCGGACCTGGCCGGACTGCGGACGACGGCCGTCCGCGAGGGCGATACCTGGGTGGTCAACGGACAGAAGGTGTGGACCTCGCTGGCCCAGCACAGCCAGTGGGCCATTCTCATCGCCCGCACCGATCCCGACGTGCCCAAGCACCAGGGCCTCACCTATTTCGTCGTCGACATGGCGACGGAGGGCATCGACGTGCGCCCCCTGCACCAGATCGACGGGGTGGCCCACTTCAACGAGGTCTTCCTGACCGACGTACGCATCCCGGACTCCCAGGTGGTGGGAGCCGTGGGCAACGGATGGAAGGTGGCCCAGACCACACTGCAGGGCGAACGGGCCCTGATCGGCGGTGGCGGGTCCGGCGCGCAGTTCGACGACCTCCGGTCTCTGGCTTCAGCCACCCCCGGGACGATCGGACCGGTCGAACGCCAGGGGCTCGCCCGGGCCTACATCCGGTTCGAGCTGTTGCGCTTCCTCGGTCTGCGGGCACAGACCCGGTTGAGCCAGGGGCTCCCGCCCGGGCCCGAGAGCTCGGTGATGAAGCTGGCATACTCGCGTCACGCGGCCGCCACCGCCGACCTGGCCCTGGCGCTGGAGGGCGCCGCCGGCATGCTCCAGACAGCGGACGCCCCGGATGCCGGGTACTGGCAGCAGCTGTTCCTGTCCCAGTGGTCCGTGCGCATCGGGGGCGGTACGGACCAGATCCAGGGGAACATCATCGGCGAGCGGGTCCTGGGTCTGCCCCGGGAGCCCGATCCGGGACGAACGGAACCGTTCCGGAAGCAAACGGGCTGACGCCGCTTCGGCCGTCGGTTGCCTTTTCGGGGCGATCGCTGAGCGGTTGATGGGACATGAGCAACGTCGGAGGCATGATGACAGAGGCGTTCGACAAGCACTACTGGGACTCCCACTGGCAGCAGGCGAGCGGGCACGGACCCGGCCAAGAGATCGATCCGAACCCGTATCTCGCGCGCGAGATCAGCGGTCTGACGCCGGGCACGGCGCTGGATGCCGGCTGTGGCGAGGGGGCGGAAGCCATCTGGCTGGCCGAAGCGGGCTGGCAGGTCACCGCAGCCGATATCTCCACCGAGGCCCTCTCCCGCCCGGCCGAACGGACGTCGAGGGAATGTGCTGCTCCCGAGCGCGTTGGATGGATCGAGGCAGATCTCACCGTCTGGCAACCGGGTAGGCAGTTCGATCTGGTCACGACGCACTACGCGCACCCGGCACGCTCGCAGCTGGCGTTCTACCTACGAATCTCCGATTGGGTGGCACCGGGCGGCACCCTGCTGATCGTCGGACACCGGCACACTTCGCAACCATCTGAGCGCGGACCTGGTCACGATCACGAGGGCCACGGACACCCTCCCGAAGAGGTGACGGTCACCGCTGCAAGCATCTCGGCGGCACTCGACGCCGCCCGGTGGGACATCGTCATCGCCGACGAGCCGGTCCGCACCCTCGTCGACCGCGCCGGTCGGACCGTCCAGTTGGACGACGTCGTCGTCCGCGCCACCCGACGCTCCTGATCCCCGGACTCGCCGATCCCCACTGCCGCCTAAAACTAGTTGACTGAGTCCAACAACTACTCTAGGGTGCACCCATGGCCAGTTCACAGCGTCCGCCGGACGACTTCGCGGGCATCGAGGTCGCCCTCGACCACCTGCTCCGCCTGAACGCCAGCCGCAAGGTCCATGCCCGGCGAGCCGCCGCCATCGGCGTGGTGATCTCCCAGCCGGGACTCCTGCTCCTCCGCCGCCTGGACGAGCACGGCGAGCTGTCGATGGGCGAGTTGGCCCGACTGACCGCCATGGACCCGGCGGCGGCCGGTCGTCAGGTTCGCCAGCTCGAACAGGACGGGCTGGTCATCCGCTCGCGCGGCTCGGACGACGGGCGGGTCGTCACAGTGGACCTGACCCCCCGTGGCACCGAGGTCCGACACCAGCTGGGCGCGGTCGGCGACCGGCACATGGCGGACGTCCTCTCGACGTGGTCGACCGAGGACCGGGCGCAACTGTCCACGCTGCTCCGCCGATTCGTGGACGGCCTCCGCGAGACCCCGTTCCGCCTGGACGCCGAGGACCTGGCGTCATGACCGACCTGGCCACCATCGGCATCGTCGATCTGATGATCGGGTTTCCGAGTGCGCAGGCCTCCCGTCACTACGACGAGATCCGGGCGCTCACCAAGGACGCCGCCAGTCAGGACATGGAGTTCCCGGCGGAGTACATGTTCAAGGGCGTCCCGAACCAGGTCGAGGACGGTCGGGACCCGGTCGAGACCACCCTCGAGGCGATGGACAA
>Ga0209698_10006764_pt1 | contig 12127 bp, 10 predicted proteins | sample LitLauG_LLR_2012_FD_187203 | JGI IMG/M metagenome (GOLD analysis project Ga0209698, IMG submission 187203) | Freshwater sediment microbial communities from Pennsylvania, USA - Little Laurel Run_MetaG_LLR_2012 (SPAdes) (version 2) | ecosystem: Environmental > Aquatic > Freshwater > Creek >...
GGCGCAGGGCCTCGATCAGCGCGCAGGCGCCGGCCAGCGGCAGGCCGACGAGCAGCAACACGTTGACATCGCGCGGGCCGATCTGCGCCCGGTGCCAGCGCGCCCAGCGGCGCAAGGCCCACACCGCCAGCGCGTAGGCCGCCACGGTGGCCAGCGCCGCCGGCACGGCCGTCCATTGCAAATCCAGGGGAGCGGCCAACCACCAGGCAATCAACACCGCGGCGAGCAATGCCGGCGCGGGCGCGAAGCCGGGCAGCAACAAGGCCAGCGCCAAGGCCGGATGCGGGCTCATGGGTTGCACGCCGAAGCGCGGATGCGGGAACAGGCGGGTTGCCGGGTCCGCCAGCACATAGGCGGCCAGCACGGCGCCGGCCAGCAGCCATGCCCGGCGGCGGAGCAGAGTATGTCCCAGGCCACGGCCTTGCGTCGCCGGCGCGTCGGGCGCCAGGGCAGCGAGTTGCGTCATGCCTTCCTTGGAAGCGCTCATCGGGCGTAGGGATACCCATAAAACCGGGGACGCGAGTCAGGGCTGCGGCCTAGGGGCTTCCCGTAAGGCCCTGTACCGATTTTGCTCTGACCGCCATTGTGTACGCTCGGCGCCCTGGGAATTTGCTGAACGCCTCTCCGCGGATTCCCCTTTCCCCCGGTGCCGCGAGCGTCTTGTGCCGACCAGCGCGAGCGGTACCGGGGGAAATTTTTGCTCAGTGGGTCCCGCGCTCGGGCATCGGCGCGGCCGGCGTGACGTCCGCATTGCCGCCGCCGGCATTGAAGATAACCGGCAAACCGCTCTTGCCCGAGCCGACGATGATCACCTTGGCATTGGGCGAGGAGGCGAGCTTTTCGGTGGCGTCGATACCCTTCCATTCGATGATCTGCTCGCTCAGGCCCTTGCTGATGATGGCCTGGAAGTCGGCGATGCCGCTTGCCTCGATGCGCTTGCGCTCGGCCTCCTGGCGCGTGCGGTCGAGCACATATTGCATCTGCAAGGCCTTTTGCTCCTCCTCAAGCTTGGTCTGGATTGCCGCCTGCACGGCCGGCGGCAGATGTACCTCGCGGATCAGGATGGCGTTGACCTTGATGTGACGGCCGGCGAGCTTTTCGGTGACTTCGGTACGGATTTCATGCTCGATCTGCTCGCGCTTGGTGGAATAGATCTCTTCGGGCGAGAAACGGCCGACCACCCGCCGCGCACTCGAGCGCACATACGGGGCAACCAGGGTGTGGTAGTAGTCGTCACCGGTCTGGCTGACCAGGTCGAAGACTTCACCGGGCGCCGGCTGGTACAGGATAGAGGCGGTCATGCGGATGTCCAGGCCGTTGCTGGCCAGGACATCGAGCGGCTCCTCCTGCTCCTGCTCGCGCAGGTCGACTTCGTAGATGCGGGCGAAGGGCGAGACCATGTGGAAGCCCTCGCCCAAGGGCTCCCGGATGGTGCCTTCGGTCGGGGTCCATTCGATTCCGGTCCTGCCGGTAGGCACGGTGGAGCACCCGCCCAGGGCGCCGAAGGCGATAATGGATCCGGCCAGCACCGAGGCGCTGATGCCTTTGCTTGGGTAAAAATTGCACTTGCGCATGACATGACTCCCGCGACAGGCGGGGGCCCAACGGCCGTCCGGGCGGCGTACGCAGCCCGGACGGGTCACGCCTGGCACCCGCAGTGGATGCCGACCGTCTGCTTGGTCTTGTGGCCAGGCAAATCGTTCCGGCCGCGCGCCCACGCATTTAGGTTTCATCAGCCGTCCTGCGCCGGGCTCCGGTACGCTAAAGGGCACCATGATTGAGACCCTGGCCGACCGCTACCCGGTTCTTGCGATGCTGCCGCCTGTGCTGCAGCGCCAGTTGACCCAGCAGGCGCGCATAGTCGAGGTTCCGGCGGGCACGGTGCTGTTCGATGAGCGTCAAGCGTGCCTGGGATTTCCGCTGCTCCTGGCGGGTTGCATCTGCGTGTCCAAACGAGCGCCCAACGGGCGCGAGTTGACGCTATACCGGCTGCTGCCGGGCGAAAGCTGCATCATTTCGTCGGGCTGCCTGCTCGGTGACATCGATTACAACGCCCATGCGCTGGCGGAAACGGACTGCGTGCTGGCGCTGCTGCCAGAGCCGCTCTTCACGCAACTGCTGGACGAACCCTCGTTTCGCCGTTTCGTGTTTGCGATATTTTCCTTGCGCGTCACGGAACTCATGCAGACGATAGAGCAGGTTGCCTTCCTGCGCCTGGACCAGCGGCTGGCCGCCCTGCTATTGCGCAAGCGCTCGCCGATCCACGCCACGCATCAGCAATTGGCGGACGAATTGGGCAGCGTGCGGGAGATCGTGTCGCGGCTGCTCAAGACTTTTGCCGACCGCGACTGGATCCGCCTGGGGCGGGCGCGCCTGGAGGTGCTCGACGAGCGGGGACTGCGCGCCGTCGCCGACGGCTTGACCGAGGTCCCGGAAGCGGCCACGCCGGCTCGGTGACGACGGTCACAGACAGCCAGGCCCCGTCGGCGTCTAATAGCGCTGTCGGGTGGTGGAAACGCCCGCAATCCGGAGGGAATAAGCCATGAAAATCAATGTTGGTGGTATCGATCGCGTAGTGCGCGTCATTGCGGGTCTTGGACTGGTCGCCTGGGCCTTGATGGGTGGCCCGATCTGGGCCTGGATCGGCGTCGTGCCGCTGGTAACGGGCAGCGTCGGCCTTTGCCCGCTGTATTCGATATTGGGCATGAACACCTGCCCGATACGCAAGTAAGACGCCCCCACGCGGCACCGGCTCCTCAGCGTGGCGCAGATGGCCGCGTCGGGGCCCGGTCTGCGCCTATACCTTAATGCTGCTGCACTTGGCGGGGCCGGGGCAGCCCTCAGGCGGGCACGACCTGCGCACCATAGCCCGCTTCGGCAACCGCGGCGATGAGCGCCTCCGGCGTGGCCTCGCCTTCGACGCGGGCGCGCCCGTGTTCGACCCGCACGTCAACCGCGGTAACGCCGGGCACTTTTTGCAGCGCTACCGTGACCGCGTGCGCGCAATGGCCGCAGGTCATGCCGCTTACCTTCAGGTTCTGGGTGCTCATAGCTGCCCTTTCGTGGGTGGCGTGCCAATTCAGTGTCGTAGCGCCGGTGCCGTCCAGGCGCCCTGCCCGCGCAGCCGCAGGCTGTTGGCCAGCACCAGCACGCTGGACATGCCCATCGCGAACCCCGCCAGCATGGGATTCAGACGCAGGCCCCACCAGGGCACGAGCGCCCCGGCCGCCACCGGTATCAGCAGCGCATTGTAGATAAACGCCCAGAACAGGTTGGCGCGGATCACGCCCATGGTACGCCGCGCCATGTCGACGGCGTCGACAAGCAAGCCCAATTCGCCGCGGGCCAGCGTGATGTCGGCCGCTGCGATGGCCACCTGGGTACCGCTGGCCACGGCGATGCCCACGTCGGCCTGCGCCAGCGCCGGCGCATCGTTGATGCCGTCACCGACAAAGGCGACGCGCGCGCCCGCGCCCTGGCGCGCGGCCAGCGCGGCCGCCTTGGCCGCCGGCAGGGCATCGGCCATCACCTCGTCGATGCCCGCCTGGGCCGCGATGGCCTGGGCCGCGCCGGCCGCGTCGCCGCTGATCATGGCCACGCGCAGGCCGCGCGCCCGCAAGGCCGACACCACGGCAGCCGCGTCGGGCTTGAGCGCATCGGCCAGACCCACCAGACCCCAGTAGCGGCCCGCGACGGCTACATGGATGACCGTGCAGCCTTGCGCCAGCAAGGCCTGCGCCTGGGCCGCCAAGGCCCCGCGGTCGACCTGCTGCTCGTCGAGCAGACGGCCCGCGCCCAGCAGCACGGCCTGGCCGTCCAGGGTGGCGCGCACGCCCAGCCCGGGCAGCGCCACGAAATCGCTGGCGGGCGGCAGATCCAGGCCACGCGCCCGCGCCGCCGCCACGATGGCCTGGGCCAGCGGATGTTCGCTGCCCGCATCGGCCGCCGCCGCCAGACGCAACAGGGCCGTCTCCTCGATGCCCGCAGCAACGCAAATCTGCGTCACGCGCGGCCGCCCCACGGTCAGCGTGCCGGTCTTGTCGAACACGATCGTGTCCACGCCGCCCAGCGCCTCCAGGGCCTCGCCACGACGAAACAGCACGCCCAGCTGCGCGGCGCGGCCACTGCCCACCATGACGGCCGCCGGCGTCGCCAGCCCCATTGCGCAGGGGCAGGCCACGACCAGCACGGCCACGGCGCTGATCAAGGCCGGCGCCAGGGCCGGTGCGGGGGCCAGCAGCAACCAGCCGACGAAGCTCAAGGCGGCGATGAGCAGCACGGCCGGCGTGAAGCGCGCGACGATGCGGTCGGCCAGGCGTTGGATCGGCAGCTTGGCGCCCTGGGCGGCCTGCACCAGCTCGATGATCTGCGCCAGGCGCGTAGCGCCGCCCACGGCCTGCGCACGCACCTGCAACAGACCCAGCTGGTTGACCGTTCCGGCCGACACGGCATCGCCCACCCCACGTGCCACCGGCAGCGGCTCGCCGCTGAGCATCGCCTCGTCGACGTAGCTGTGGCCGGCGATGACCGCGCCGTCGACGGGCACGGTCGCGCCGGGTTTGACGATCACGACATCGCCCACCGCGATCGAGGCGATGGGCACGCTCTGCTCGCCCCCGGGGCCGGCCACCAGGGCCGTGCTCGCCTGCAGGCCCGCGAGCTGCGCGATGGCGGCGCCGGCGCGCCCCTTGGCCAGCGCCTCGAGGTATTTGCCCAGCAGCACGGCCGTGATGACCACAGCGGCCGATTCGAAGTAGTAGTCGCGCGCGCTGGACGCAAACCCGGCCGGGAAAAACAGCACCGCGGTGCTGTACAGCCACGACGCACCAACCCCCAGCATCACCAGGCTGTTCATGTCCGGCGCCGCATGGCGGAAAGCGACCGCGCCATCGCGAAAGAATCGCCGTCCGGGAAAAGCCGCCACGGCTGTGGCCAGCACCCATTGCACCCAGGGCGACCAGGACGGCGTCATCGCCATCGCCGCCTGCGAGACCGCCGCCCACAACATGGGCCCCATCGCCAGCACCAGGAGCGGCAGTGTCAGGGCGGCGGCCAGCACGGTCGCGCGCCGGCGCTCCTGCAACTCCTGGCGGCGCGCGCGACTTTCGATGTCGCCCGCGCCCGGCTGGTCGAGCAGCTGTGCGGTGTAGCCCGCGTGCTCGATGGCGCGCAGCACGTCGGCCGGCGCGACGCTGGCGGCCAAGGTGCGCAGCGTGGCCCGTTGCGTGGCCAGATTGACCTGGGCCGAGAGCACGCCCGGCAGCGCGGTCAGCGCGCGCTCGACGCGCGCACTGCAATTGGCGCAGCTCATGCCGCCGACAGCCACCCGCAGCTCGGCGAACTGCGGCGTATAGCCGGCCTGCTCCACGGCCCGCGCGACGTCCGCGGCCGTGCTGCGCTCGAGGTCGACCTCGACCTGGGCGCGTTCGCTGGCCAGATTGACCGAGGCGGCAAGCACCCCGGGCAGGGCACGCAAAGCGCGCTCGATGCGCGCGCTGCAGTTGGCGCAGGTCATGCCGCTGACGCCAAGGCGCAGCGTGGTGAGCTTCGGCGCTGGTTGGCTCACGGTGACGCGATCAGGGGCGCGGCGCCAGCACGTCCGGATCGAGCCAGCGCGCCGCCAGCGCCGGCTCGGCCTGCTCCAGCCAGGGAATGCGCCCCAGGCGGGGCGCGGCGATGATCTGCTGCAGCGTTTCGAGGTTGCGCTGCACCTCGGCCATCTGCGGGTCGATGGCATTGGCCACCCAGGCCGCCAGGTGCAGGCCGCGGGCGCGAATCGCCTCTGCGCTCAAGGCCGCATGATTCAGGCAGCCCAGGCGCAGGCCAACCACGAGGATCACGGGCAGGCCCAGGGCACGGGCCAGGTCGGCGGTTCCGAAGCCGGGGGACAGCGGCACGCAGAAGCCGCCCACGCCCTCGACCACCACCGTGTCGGCCTGCGTGCACAGTTGCGCATAGGCCAGCAGCAGCGGCTCCAGGCGGATCTGCACGCCGGCCCGCTCGGCGGCGATGTGCGGGGCGATGGGATCGGGCAGCAGGTAGGGGCAGCGCATCTGCACCGGAACGTCGACATTGCCGGCGCGCGCCAGCATCTCGACGTCGTCGTTGCGCCAGGCGCCCCCCAGCCAGCGTGCACCGGCGGCCACGGGCTTCATGCCCACGGCGCGCTGCCCGCGCTCCACCAGTGCCGCCAGCAAGCCGGCCGTGACCAGCGTCTTGCCCACGCCGGTATCGGTGCCAGTGACCATCCAGTGCCGGGGCGCGGGGGCTTGCGCGACGGCCATCATGGCTGCGCCGGCAAAAAGTCGGCAGCGCGCTCAGGGCGCCAGCGCCAGGTCGAGGGCAGCGCGGGTGACGCGGGCGAGGTGCTCGTTTTCACGTTGGTCCAATACAAAGGGCGGCATGAGATACACCGTGTTGCCGATGGGGCGCAGCAAGGCGCCCAGCGCGCGGGCCGCCGCAAAATAGCGCCGCGCGAAGGGATCGTCATTGCCGCGGCTGCGTGCCTGCTGCACGGCTTCCAGGCGCACGTCGAAGGCCCAGATCATGCCGCAGCGGCGCAGGTTGGCCACCCGCGCGTCCTCGTGCAGCGGCCGCAACAAGGCATCGAGCTGCGCGCCGCGCTGCACGTTTTGCCGCAGCACCGCGTCGTCCTCGAAGATGTCGAGCGTGGCCAGGGCCGCGCGACAGGCCAGGGGATTGCCGGTGTAGGAATGCGAATGCAGGAAGGCGCGGGCGCTGTCGGTGGAGTAGAAGGCCTCGTAGACTTCGTCGCGCGTGAGCACGATGGACAAGGGCAGGTAGCCGCCGCTGATGCCCTTGGACAGGCACAGGAAATCGGGCCAGATGCCGGCCTGCTCGCAGGCGAAGAAGGTGCCGGTGCGGCCGCAGCCGACGGCGATCTCGTCGGCGACGAGGTGCACTTCGTAGCGGTCGCACAGCACCCGCAGCTCGCGCAGGAACAAGGGATCGTGCATGACCATGCCGCCGGCGCATTGCACCAGGGGCTCGATCACCAGTGCCGCGATCTGTCCGGCGCGCTCGGCGAACAGGCGCTCGACATCGAGCGCGGCGCGGCGCGCCGCACCGATGGCGCCGTCGGCCTGGCGCGCGTCCGGGCTGGCCACGACGTGGGCCGGGTGCAGCAGTCCGGAATAAACGTCGCGAAACAAGGGCACGTCGGTAACGCCCAGCGCGCCCAGGGTCTCGCCGTGGTAGCTGCCGTGCACGCAGGCGAACTCGCGCTTTTGCGGGCGGCCGTCGTTGCGCCAGGCGTGATGGCTCATCTTGAGTGCGATCTCGATGGCCGAGGCGCCATCGGAGGCATAGAAGCAATGGCCCAGCGCCCGATTCGTGAGCGCGGCCAGGCGTTCGGACAGCTCGACCACCGGCGCATGGGTGCAGCCGGCGAGCATCGCATGTTCGAGTTGCTGCAGCTGTGCGGCTAGCGCCGCGCCGATGCGCGGGTTGGCGTGCCCGAACAGGTTGACCCACCAGGAGCTGATGCCGTCGAGCAGGCGATGGCCGTTGGTTTCGATCAGCCAGGGACCGGCGCCGCGCTCGAGCGCAATAAGGGGCAGCTTTTCATGCACCTGCATTTGCGAGCACGGGTGCCAGACGGCGCGGCGGCTGCGCTCGGCCAGATCGAGGGTGGCGGATGGCATGGATGGCGGCATAGGTCGTGGCGGCTATTTGGAGCGCGCAAGGCTCCATTATGCGGGCGCGGCCCAATCGCGCGCGCCCTCGCCCCCCGGCCGCCCCCTCGTAACCGGGCGCGGCCTACTCGATCCAATCGCGGCTGCGCGCCACCGCCCGATGCCAGGTGTGCAGCAGCGCCTCGCGCCGGTCGGCATTCCACTGCGGCTCGAACGTGCGCTCGGGCCGCCACAGGGACGCGATCTCGTCCTGGCCGCTCCAAAAGCCGACGGCCAGCCCGGCCAGGAAGGCCGCGCCCAAAGCGGTGGTCTCCACGCACTCGGGCCGCACGACCGGTACGCCCAACAAGTCGGCCTGCATCTGCATCAGCAGGTCGTTGTGCGCGGCGCCGCCATCGACGCGCAACTGGCGCAAGGCCAGACCCTCGGCGCGCATCGCGTCGAGCAGGTCGGTGGATTGCAGCGCGATGGACTCGAGCGCGGCACGCGCCACATGGGCGCGCGTGCTGCCGCGGGTCAGGCCGACCATGGTGCCGCGGGCGTTCGGGTCCCAGTAGGGCGCCCCCAGGCCGGCAAAAGCCGGCACGAACAGCACGCCAGCGCTGTCGGGCACCTGGGCCGCCAGCGCTTCGATCTGGGCGGCGGTGTCGAACAGCCCCAGGCCATCGCGCAGCCACTGCACGACCGCGCCGCCGACGAAGACGCTGCCCTCGAGCAGATACTGCGGCGCCCGCCCGGGCAGGCGCCAACCCACGGTGCCCAACAGCCCGTTGCCGGGCACGCGCGCCTGCGCGCCGGCATTGAACATGAGGAAGCAGCCGGTGCCGTAGGTGTTCTTGGCCATGCCGGCCTCGAAGCAGGCCTGGCCGAAGGTGGCGGCCTGCTGATCGCCGGCGATGCCGGCGATGGGGATGGGCGCGCCGAACCAATCGGGGTGGGTCATGGCCGCGACACCGCTCGAATCGAGCACGCGCGGCAGCAGGGCCTCGGGAACCTCGAAGCATTGCAGCAGATACGGGTCCCATTGCAGCGTGCGCAAGTCGAGCAACTGCGTGCGGGCGGCATTGCTGACGTCGGTGCCATGCAGCGTGCCGCCCGACAGGCGCCAGAGCAGCCAGGCATCGACAGTACCGAAAGCCAGTTCGCCGCGCCGCGCGCCGGCCCGTGCCCCGGGCGTGTGGTCGAGCAGCCAGGCGATCTTGGCGGCCGAGAAATACGGATCCATCACGAGTCCGGTGCGCTCGCGGATGGCGGCATCGAGGCCGCGCGCGCGCAGCTGCGCACAGACGCCGGCCGTGCGCCGGTCCTGCCAGACGATGGCCTTGCCGATCGCCTGGCCGCTGGCCCGGTCCCACACGATGGTGGTTTCGCGCTGGTTGGTGATGCCGATTGCCGCCACATCGGCGGCGCGGGCACCGGCTGCCGCCAGCGCCTCGCGGGCGCAGGCGAGCTGCGTGCTCCAGATCTGCTCGGGATCGTGCTCCACCCAGCCGGGCTGCGGATAGAACTGCGGCAGCTCGCGCTGGGCCATGGCCAGGGGCCGCGCGGCACGGTCGAAGACGATGGCGCGCGAACTGGTCGTGCCCTGGTCCAGCGCCAGGATGAACGGCCGCCCGCTCATCGCGCCAGCGCCCGCGGGCCGGAACGGGTCGCGATAAGCGCGGGAAGTGTCACGGTTTTCATCCGTTTGGACGAGGTCGAAATCGTATTAACTGCTACTCGGGTACGGGCGCGCCGGGCGCCCGCACCCGATACCGGACGAACATCATGCGCATGCAGGTCAGCGAGCACGACAACGAGGTCTTGATAGAGCTGCACGGCGTGGCCGGCCGGCAGCAGCACATCCTGCAGATCCTTACCCAAGGCGCCGCTGGCCGGCCCTCGGTGCTGGGCGATACCGCCTTGGACACGACGCTCATCGCCGTACGCGCCGGCAACGATGCGATGCGCATACGCTTGAAGCGGCGCGACGGCGGCCTGCTGCAGGCCGGCAATATCTACCGCTTCCTGCGCGAGGCGCTGCTCGAGGCCGCGCCGGACCCGGCCACGGTCGAAGCGCTGGCGGGCGAGGCCCGCCTGGCGGCGATCTGACCCCGACCCGGGCACGCGCCTAGGCGCGCAACTGGCGGCGCAGGATCTTGCCGACGGGGGACTTGGGCAGTTCATCGCGAAACTCGATCACCTTGGGACGCTTGTAGCCGGTGAGATTGGCGTGGCACCACTGCTGCACGGCCGCGGCCTGCAGCGCCGGATCCTTGCGCACGATGTAGAGCTTGACCGCCTCGCCGGAGTGCTCGTCGAGGATTCCCACCGCCGCGCATTCAAGCACGCCGGGCATGGCGGCCACGACATCCTCGACCTCGTTGGGGTACACATTGAAGCCCGACACCAGGATCATGTCTTTCTTGCGATCGACGATGCGCGTATAGCCCTGCTCATCCATGATGCCGATGTCGCCGGTACGCAGGTAGCCGTCGGCCGTCATCACCTTGGCGGTTTCGTCGGGGCGTTGCCAGTAGCCTGCCATGACCTGCGGTCCGCGGATGGCGATCTCGCCGGGCGTGCCCGGCGGCAGCGGCCGGCCGTCCTCGTCCAGGATGGCGATCTCGGTCGAGGGCACCGGCAGCCCGATCGTGCCCGTGTAACGGTCGGTGTTGGCCAGGTTGCAGGTCGCGAGCGGCGAGGTTTCCGACAGGCCGTAGCCTTCGCAGATCGGGCAGCCGGTGAGGGCCAGCCAGCGCTCGGCCACCGCGCGCTGCACGGCCATGCCGCCGCCGCCGGAAAGCACCAATGCGGAAAAATCCAGCGTGCGAAAACGCGCGTCGTTGGCCAAGGCATTGAACAGCGTGTTGACGGCCGGAAACACATGAAAGCGTCGGCCGCGCAGCGCCTCGGTGACCGCGGCAAAATCGCGCGGGTTCGGTATCAACAGGCATTGGCCGCCGACGCGCATGGCGAACAGCGCGCAGCAGGTGAGCGCGAAGATGTGATACAGCGGCAGCGCGGTGACAATGACGATGGGCTCGTCGGCCGCCACGGTGGCCAGCGCGGGCTGATACCAGGCCTCAGCCTGCAAGGTGTTGGCGACGAGGTTGCGATTGAGCAGCATCGCGCCCTTGGCCACGCCGGTGGTGCCGCCGGTGTACTGCAGCAGGGCGATGTCATCGGGGCCGCGCGCCACCGGCCGCCGTTGCAGGCGCTGGCCGGCGGCGAGCACCTGGTCGAAACGCTGCGCCCGGGCGCGCACGCGCGGATGGGGGCGCACGAGCTTTTTCACGTGGCGCACCACCAGATTCACCAGCCAGGACCGCGGCGCGGGGAACATCTCGCCCAGCGAGCACAGCACGATGCGCCGGGTCGGGATCTGATCGAGCACGGCCTCGGCCGTGTGGGCAAAGTTTTCCAGCACGAAGAGCGTCTGGGCGCCGGAGTCGGTGAGCTGGAAGGCCAGCTCGTGCGGCGTGTAGAGCGGATTGACGTTCACGACCACCGCGCCCGCGCGCAGCGCTCCGAACAAAGCCGCCGGGAACTGCAGCACGTTGGGCAGCATTATGGCCACGCGCTCGCCCGCCACCACGCCCTGCTGTTGGAGCCATGCGGCAATGGCGGCGGTTTGCCGGTCGAGCTCGGCGTAGGTGAGATCGCGCCCCAGGCAGGTGTAGGCAACGCGCTGCGGGTAGCGCGCCAGCGACTCCTCGAAGATCTCGAGCAGCGCGCCGTAGCGCAGCGGGTCGATGTCCGCTGGGACGCCTGGCGGATAGCTCTGCAGCCAGATGCGCTGCGTGGACGACATGCCCGGTCTCCTTGGCGCGGCCGGATTCGTGGATCCGGCTCTGCGGCCTGTTGCGGCACTTTGCTCCCGGTGTGGGGGCGTGGGCAAATAATAGCTGTTTGAGGGAGTGCATGATGGACGGGCCGCATGATCGAGGGTTCGCGTTATGACGGTCCGCACGAGCCCCGGCTGCCCGGCGCCCCCATCGGCCCCGGGAGCGCGGTCGGCCCTGCGGGCCGACTGCACTGCGCTGCTCGCAGCGGGGGCGCACGGCCAAACTCGCTGCGCGGCCTGACGGCCGCTGCGCGCAGACAGTGGCCGTGAGTCAGTGGTACGAGGCGCGCTGCGCGCGCCGCCCCCGCTACTGCGCTGCTCGTCGCGCCCCCTGATGGGGCCGATGGGGGCGCCGGGCAGCCGGGGCTCGTGGCAACCACCGTCGCGTAGCGAGGGCGGCAAGGGCGACGGTCGACTTTGATGGGAGGTTTTAAGCTTGCCCTGCGAAGGTGGTCTCGGCGAGTGGCGGCTGTGCCCCGCCGGGGCCGGCATAAAGCGCGGTGGTGAGCAGCGGAAGTCCGCGGGTGGCGCGCGCAGCGCGCCTCGTTCCTCTGATTCACGGCCACTGTCTGAGCGCAGCGGCCGCCGGGCCGCGCAGCGAGTTTGGCCGTGCACCCGCGGACTGAGCAGCGCAACGCAGTCGACC
>Ga0209698_10006766_pt1 | contig 12126 bp, 12 predicted proteins | sample LitLauG_LLR_2012_FD_187203 | JGI IMG/M metagenome (GOLD analysis project Ga0209698, IMG submission 187203) | Freshwater sediment microbial communities from Pennsylvania, USA - Little Laurel Run_MetaG_LLR_2012 (SPAdes) (version 2) | ecosystem: Environmental > Aquatic > Freshwater > Creek >...
GGGATGGGGGTGTGCACCGTCGGTTTCCGCGCCCCGAGATGGGCGCGGAAACCTCACCCCAACAGGCGCTTCGAGATGACGATCCGCTGTATTTGGTTCGTCCCCTCGTAGATCTGGGTGATCTTCGCGTCGCGGAAGTACCGCTCAACGGGGAAGTCCTTGGTGTAGCCGTAGCCGCCCAGGAGCTGCACGGCGTCGACGGCGACGCTCATCGCCGTGTCCGACGCGAAGGACTTCGCGGCCGCGCCGAAGTAGCTCAGCGTCCCGTCGGGGTCGCCGGCGTCGATGATCGACGAGGCACGGTAGACCAGCGCGCGTGCGGCCTCCGTGCGGATCGCCATGTCCGCCAGCATGAAGCGCAGACCTTGGAACTCGCTGATCGTCGTGCCGAACGCCTTGCGCTGCTGCATGTAGCCCCCGGCGTAGTCCACGCAGGCCTGCGCGATCCCGACGGCCTGGGCGCCGATCCCGGGACGCGAGCGGTCCAAGGTGTGCATGGCGATGTAGAAGCCCTGCCCCTCCGCGCCGATGCGGTGCGTCGCTGGGACGCGGACCTCGTCGAGGACGATCTCGCCGGTCGGGCTCCCGCGCAGGCCGAGCTTGTCCTCGTGCTTGGAGACCTTCACGCCCCAGTCCTTCTCGACGAGGAAGCACGACACGCCCCTCGAGCCCGCGTCGGGATCGGTCTTCGCGAAGACCGTGTAGGTGTCCGAGATCCCCGCGTTGGTGATCCAGTACTTCGATCCCGTGAGCACGTAGTCGTCGCCGTCGCGCACCGCCCGGGTGCGCATGGAGGCCACGTCGCTGCCCGCGTCCGCCTCCGACAGGCAGTAGCTCGCCTGGATCTCGCCTGTCGCGATCCTCGGCAGGTACTCGTGCTTGAGCTGCTCGGAGGCGAAGTTCATGACGGGCAGCATCCCGAGCTTGGAGATGAGCATCGTCACCGACGTCGACGCGCAGCCGCGCGCCACCTCCTCGGCCATGATCGCCTGGATCACCGAGTCCGCACCCGCCCCGCCGTACGCCGCGGGGATGCCGAGCGAGGGCAGCTCGAGCTCCTTGCAGGCCTCGAAGCTCTTCCACGGGAACGTCGCGGTGCGGTCCGCCTCCGCTGCGTTGGGCGAGATGCGCTCGTCGACGAACGTGCGCATCGTGTCGCGGAACAGGCGCTGCTCATCGGTCAGCTCGAAGCTGGTCACACTTCCTCCTTCTCAGGCGCCGAGCGTGGAGCGCCAGGCGGAAATCTCAAAGGTCCCCGGGGCCGCGACGAGCGCGTCGTCGGGGACCGCATCGGCGAGCGCGCGCTGGGCGCTGTAGCTGTGGGCGATGCCGGAGAACAGCGTGCGGCGGTGCGCGACGAGGTCCGAAGGGGCGTCCTCGGTGAACCCGAAGAGCTCCGCCGCGGCGTCGAGGTCATAGATGCACGGCGCGCGACCCATCAGCGCGGCGCGGCGCGCGGCGAGCAGCGCGAGCCCGCACTCGGCGTCGTGGCGGTCCTCCCCGGCAACGAGGTGCAGCCGCGGGGCGAGGCGGTGCGCGAGGGTGAGCGCGTAGCCCTGGTCCGGGCCCGTCGTGCCCGCACCCGGCCCCTCGTGCGCACGGGGGAGTCGCTGGACGCCCGGTCGGCCCTCGCGCGCCTTGGTGGGAACCGGCGAGGGGAACGAGGGGCGGACCTTGTCGGCGTCGGGGACCGGTACGAACGAGGGTTGCGCCACGTGCTCATCGTAGCGACCGCGTCAGATGCCCCAGGGAGGCGCCGCTACGCGAACGCGAGCCAGTGCTCGTAGTGCGGGATCTCGCCTCGCACCGCCGAGAAGAAGGTCGACTGGATCTCCTTGGTCACCGGCCCCGGCGCCCCTGCGCCGATCGACCGGTCATCGACGGCGCGGACGGGCGTGACCTCGACGGCGGTGCCGGTGAGGAACATCTCGTCCGCGAGGTACAGGTCGGTTCGGATCAGCGCCTCGTAGCGGACCTCGTAGCCCAGGTCCCTCGCGATCGTGGTGACCGAGTTCTGGGTGATCCCCGGCAGCGCCCCGGCGAGTGAGGCGGGCGGCGTGATCACGACGCCGTGCTTGACGATGAAGATGTTCTCACCGGTCCCCTCCGAGACCGTCCCGTCGTGGCCGAGCATGATCGCCTCGTCGTAGCCCGCGTTGACGGCCTCGAGCTTCGCGAGGGCGGAGTTCACGTAGGCGCCCGTGGACTTGGCGACCGTGGGGACCGAGTTCGAGTCGTGACGACGCCAGGTCGAGATCTTGAGCGAGACGCCGCTCGCGAGGCCGTCGTCGCCGAGGTAGGCGCCCCAGGGCCACGCGGCGATCGCGACGTTGACCGGGGCGGGCCCGGGGTTCACGCCCATCTCGCCGTACCCGAGGTACACGAGCGGGCGCAGGTAGATCCCGTCGGAGGCGTCGTTTGCGCGCACGACGTCCAACGCGGCCGCCGTGAGCTCGTCGGCGTCGTAGGGGACCGGGATCTGCAGGACCTTGCAGCTGTCCATGAGCCGCTGCATGTGGTCGTGGAGCCGGAACACCGCAGGACCCCGCGGCGTGGCGTAGCAGCGGATCCCCTCGAAGGCACCGGTGCCGTAGTGCAGGCTGTGGGTGAGCACGTGGACCGTCGCCTTGTCCCAGTCGACGAGTTCACCGTCCATCCACACCTTCGACGTCGGCTTGACGGGCATTTGCTACCTCCCTCAGACGGGCTCTCGGCCCGACCGTATCGCGCCGCGCGACCCACCGGCCGCCCCACGGGCACGTCCGAGCCGGTTGCGCGGTAGCCTCGCAGCCCGGACACGGCCATGGCAGACAGCGCGCACACCCTCACCCAGGAAACCCACGACCGGCTGGTGGCCGAGCTCGAGGACCTGACGACGCGCGGGCGAATCGAGATCGCCAACGCGATCGAGCAGGCGCGCGCGCTCGGCGACCTCTCCGAAAACGGCGACTACCACGCGGCCAAGGACGCCCAGGGCAAGATGGAGGCGCGGATCCGCCAGCTCCAGGCGCTGCTCAAGACCGCGACGATCGTGGACGCCTCGGAGGGCTCGGACGGAACGATCCGCCACGGCGACGTGGTGGCCCTGCGCTACGAGGGCGATGCCGACGACGACGTCCAGCGCTTCTTCGTGGGCTCGATCGAGGAGCGCGGCGACCTCCCGGTCGCCTCGCCGAGCTCCCCGCTCGGCCAGGCGCTCATGGGGCGCACCGTCGGCGACGAGATCGAGTACGCCGCCCCCGGCGGGACCCTCAAGGTCACCGTCGTCGCGATCGGCGACTGAGGGCTAGGCGAGCGCGAACGCCGCGCCCGGATGCGCGGCGACCGCGTCGATGCGCGCCGTGCGGTGACGGTACAGTGCGAGTGCCACGATGGCGAGGTTCGCCACCAGCGCCAGTCCCATCGACGCCGCGGCGGCGGTCATCGACGACGCCGCGTAGTAGCACAGCCACATCGACACGCTCAGGGATCCGAGCAGCCAGGAGGCCGTCGAGACCCCTCGCGCGTGTCGGACCCGGACGAGCTCGACGAGCTGGGGCATCCTCGTGGCCACCATGAGCACGCCGAGCCCGAGGAGCCCCGCGTTCCAGCCGAACAGCGCCGCGGGCAGCCAGGTGGTCACGAAGATCGCGACCGCGCCCCTGGCGAGACCCCGACGGCGCTCCGCGGCGTCGAGCAGCATCAGCAGGCGCACGAGGAACGGGAGACCGAGAAGCGTCCCGGCGACGACCTCCGAGGATCCCGCGGAGATCCCGTAGGACAGCCAGAAGGCCGACATCAAGGTGAACAGGGACCACGTCGTCGCGTTCACGCCGTCGGCACCCTGCTGGCGCACCCGGAATGCCTGGGCGATGGTGGTCGCCGCCCCGACGCTCACGCCGCCCCATCCGACGAGCGTCGCGAGCGGCATCGCGCGATCGTAGGGATCGGCTGGCCCGAAGTCCGGTCAGCCCTCGCGGAATTCACGATCGCACAAGCCGCGAGGGGCCTAGAGTTGCGACGTGCGCGCGCGACGACTCCTGATCCTCGCCGCACTGCTCGCGGTGCTCGCCGCGGTCGCTGTCGGGGTGCGGCTCATCCAGCGGGGCAGGCCCTCGCACTCGACCGACGACGCCCGGGCCCCGGGCAGCGTCGACGCGTGGCCCTCGGTCCCGCGCCCCGCCGGGGACTGACTACAGCTCGACGCGGTACAGGTCCAGGATCCCGTCGCCGCCGCGGAGGCGGTCGAGCACCTCGTCGCTCGGGCGTCCGTCGCAGCTGAGCACCATCAGCGCGGTGCCCTCCGAGGGGCTCGGGCCGACGGCCATCGACGAGATCGACACCCCCGCTCGGCCCAGCTCGGTGCCGACGAGCCCGATCATCCCGGGCCGGTCGTCGTTGCGGACGACGAGCATGTTGGGGGCGGGCGGGATCTCGACGGTGTGACCGTCCACGGTGACGATGCGCGGCTCTACGCGCGTCCCGACCGTCGCGAGGGTGCCAGAGACCGAGTGCGCCGCGGAGCGGACCGTGATCAGGCTCACGAACTCGGGGCTCTGGATCGACGCGCTCTCCTCCCAGTGCACGCCCTCTGCCTCCGCGGTCTGGGGGGCGTTGACGAACGAGATCGTCTGGTCGGTCCACGCCGAGAGCACGCCCTTGAGCACGCACAGGGTGAGGATCGACGTGCCCGCGCCCGCGAGCTCGCCCTGGAAGTGCACCTCCACGGCGCCGGGTCGCGAGTCGTGCAGGCAGCTGAACACCCGGCCCAGCTGCTCGGCGAGACCCATGAAGGGCCGGGCGACGTCGGAGACCTCGCCGGCGGCGACGTTGACGGCGAAGGGGACGAACTGGCCGTCCAGCGCCAAGAGGACCTGCTCGGCGATCGTCACGCCGGCCTTGTCCTGCGCCTCGACGGTGCTCGCGCCGAGGTGGGGCGCGACGACCACCGAGTCGAGCTCGAACAGCGGCGAGTCGGTGCAGGGCTCCCTTTCGAAGACGTCGAGCCCCGCGCCTTGGATCGTGCCCTCGCGGATCGCCTCGGCGAGGTCCGCCTCGACGACGATGCCGCCACGCGCGGTGTTGATGATGCGCTGACCGGGCTTGGCGCGCGCGAGCAGCTCCTTGTCGATCAGCCCGATCGTCTGCGGGTTCTTCGGGAGGTGGATCGAGACGAAGTCGCTCTGTGCCATGAGGTCCTCGAGGCTGAGCAGCTCGACGCCCATGTGACGCGCGCGCTCCTCGGAGACGAAGGGGTCGTACGCGACGAGGCGCATGCCGAAGGCGAGCGATCGCTGCGCGACGAGTGCGCCGACGCGCCCGAGGCCGATGATCCCCATGGTCTTGCCCGCGAGCTCGACGCCCTCGAACTTCGAGCGCTCCCACTTGCCCGACCGCAGCGACGCGTGCGCCTGGGGCAGGTTGCGGGCCTGTGCGAGCAGCAGTGCCATCGCCTGCTCGGCGGCGGACAGCACGTTGGACTGCGGTGCGTTGACGACCATGACGCCCCGCGCCGTCGCGGCGGCCACGTCGACGTTGTCGAGGCCGATCCCCGCCCGGCCGACCACGATGAGCTCGTCGCCGGCCGAGAGGACCTCGGCGGTCACCTGGGTCGCCGAGCGGATGATCAGCGCGTCAGCCCCCTTGACGGCACCGACGAGCTCCTCGGGCGTCAGGCCCTCGGCGACGTCGACGTCATGGCCCGCGGCGCGCAGCGCGTCCAATCCCGACGCCGCGATCCGTTCGGTCACCAACACTCGTGCCACAGGGCTCCTTCCGCTCGAACGCCCAAGGCTACGGGGCGGCGTGGGAGGCTCAGGCCGACGCGGCGAAAGCCGCGATCCGGTCGATCCCCTCGGCGAGGTCGGCATCGGCGAGCGCCGAGGAGAGCCGCACGTACCCGGGGGCGCCGAAGGCTTCGCCGGGAACGACCGCGACCAGGGCCGCCTCTAAGAGGTGCTCGGCGAGCTCGGAGGTCGTCGAGCATCTCCGGCCCCGGATCTCGCGGCCCAGCAGCCCCGTGACGTCGGGGAAGCAGTAGAACGCTCCCTCCGGCACGACGCAGCTGACCCCGTCGATGGCGTTGAGCCGCTCGGACATCTCGAGGCGACGTCGGTTGAAGGCGGCGCGCATCTCGGCGACGGCGGACAGGTCGCCTTCGAGCGCGGCCAGCGCGGCCGCCTGGGAGACGTTGGGGATGTTCGAGGTGACCTGCGACTGGAAATTCACCGCCGCATCGATCACGTCGCGGGGTCCCACGACCCAGCCGACGCGCCAGCCGGTCATCGCGTAGGTCTTCGCGACGCCGTTGACGATCACGGAGCGCTCCGCGATCCCCGGAGCGACGAGGGACATCGAGACGTGCGCGGCGTCGCCGTAGACGAGGTGCTCGTAGATCTCGTCGCACAGTACCCACACGCCGTTCGCCGCAGCCCACTCGCCGATGTCGCGGACGAGCCCCGGGGGGTACACCGATCCCGTGGGGTTGCACGGTGAGTTGAACACGAGCAGCTTCGTGCGATCCGTGCGCGCCGCCTCGAGCGACGCGACGGACGCGAGGAATCCCGATGATGCCGACGTGGGGACCTCGACCGGCACGCCGCCGGCGAGCCGGGCGGACTCCGGGTAGGTGGTCCAGTAGGGCGCGGGGATGAGCACCTCGTCGCCGGGGTCAAGGAGCGTGACCATGGTCGTGTACACGGCGTGCTTGGCGCCGTTGGTCACGAGCACCTGATCCGACGTGATCTCGCGACCTGCGTCGCGCGAGGTCTTCGCGGCGATCGCGCTGCGCAGCGCCGGGAGGCCCGCGGAGGGCGTGTACTTGTGCATGGCGGGGTCCACGCACGCGCGCTCGGCGGCCTCGACGATGGCCACGGGCGTCGGGAAGTCGGGCTCCCCCGCCCCGAAGCTGATGACCGGTCGCCCCTCGGCGCGAAGCGCCTTGGCCTTGGCGTCGACGGCGAGGGTCGCCGAGGGGGCGAGGGCCGAGAGCAGCGAGGACACCCGACGCGTCGCGGTCGAGGCGTCCTGCATGGCTGGCATGATGCCATACGTGACCGACACCAATGACCTCGTGATCCCCGCGTCGATGCGTCCCGCCGACGGGCGCTTCGGCGCGGGACCCTCGAAAGTCCGCGACGCCCAGGTGGCCGCCCTCGCCGCCGACGCGCACTCCTTCCTCGGGACCTCGCACCGCCAGGCCACGGTCCGCGACGTCGTCGGCGAGGTCCGCAGCGGGCTCACAGAGCTCTTCGAGCTGCCGGACGGCTACGAGGTGCTCCTCGGCAACGGCGGCACCACGACGTTCTGGGACGCCGCGAGCTTCGGGCTCGTCGAGCGGCGCAGCGAGCACCTGAGCTTCGGGGAGTTCTCCTCGAAGTTCGCCGCGGTCACCGCGGCCGCCCCGCACCTCGAGGACCCCCGCGTGATCTCATCGGACCCCGGGACCTGCCCCGAGGCGGTCGCCGACGGCACGGTCGACGTCTACGCGCTCACGCACAACGAGACCTCGACGGGCGTCATGGCGCCCATTGTGCGCCCGGAGGGCGCCGAGGGGCTCGTGGTCGTGGACGCGACGAGTGCGGCCGGCGGGCTGCCGGTGGATCCGCGCCAGTTCGACTGCTACTACTTCGCGCCCCAGAAGTCCTTTGCGAGCGACGGCGGGCTGTGGCTCGCACTGTGCGCGCCCGCGGCCCTCGAGCGGATCGAGTCGATCGCAGTGTCCGGCCGCTGGTGCCCCGCATCGCTCGACTTGAAGATCGCGCTGGAGAACTCGCGCCTGAACCAGACCTACAACACGCCCGCGCTCGCGACGCTCCACCTGCTGCGCGGACAGCTCCGCTGGTTCCTCGACAACGGCGGCCTCGGGTTCTCGACGGGGCGCTGCGAGCGAAACGCAGCGGCCCTGTACAGCTGGGCGGAGGCCACGGGCTTCGCGCGCCCCTTCGTCGAGGATCCAGCGCAGCGCAGCCGCGTGGTCGCCACGATCGACTTCGACGACGGCATCGACGCGCTCGCGGTCGCAAGGGTCCTCCGCCAAAACGGCATCGTGGACACCGAGCCGTATCGCAAGCTCGGGCGCAACCAGCTGCGCATCGCGTTGTTCCCGGCGATCGAGTCGGGCGACGTCGAGGCGCTGTGCGCGTGCATCACCTGGGTGGTCGACCAGCTCCGCTCGTAGTACCGGCGTCGCCATCGGCGAGCTCGGTGACGATGTCGAGATGGCCGAGGTGCCGCGCGTACTCCTGCACGAGGTGCAGCGCGATGCGCTCGAGCGTCGGGGGGTCGTCGCCAGCCCATCGCTCGGACGGCTGGCCGTGCTCGGCGAGGTCATGGTCGAGCAGCACGCCGGAGGTCACCCGTCCCTGTGCGGCGAGCTGCTGGAGGACCTCGTCGCGACGCGACGAGGGTGGCGCGACGAACGTGGAGTCCTCGGCGCGGTCCGGCCACGGGTCGCCGACGTCCTCGCCGAGGAACCCCCACACGATCCACCGACGCTCCACGTGCGTGAGGTGCACCGCGAGCCCGAGCGGCGTCCACCCGCTCGCGAGCCGCGAGGAGCACGCTGCACCCGGCTCCATCGCCGCGACCGTATCGCCGAGCTGCGCGCGGTAGGCATCGAGGTACGCGCAGTACATCTCCGGTGCTCCGGCGAACGGATCGGTTGGCGACGGCGTCTCCACGCCCTGACGCTATTCGCGACGCGCGCTAGCCGGGATGACGCGCGAGGAAGGCCCGCACCGACAGCACGCACAGGTCGTGGAAGCGGTCCGGGAGCGTGCAGGTGTCGAGCCATGCGGTCGGCAGCCGCGTGCCGGGCAGGTGCCACAGCATGGCGCCGTATGCGGCGAACCCCCCGCCTGACGGCCGACCCGCGCCGAGCACGCCGGCGGGATCGATGAACAGGACCTTTGACGGTGACTCGGGGACGCGGATCTCGTCACGCTCCGAGGCGAGGTGGCATCGCACGCCGTAGGTCGCGACGTAGGCGTGACGCGCACCGGGGAAGATCGGGCAGGCGGTCTCGAGGCTGCAGCCGAGGCAGCCGCCGGTCTGGGACGCCACGATCCCGCTGCGGACCTCGGCGATCGAGCCCCAGCTCGGCTTCGGCGCACCGGGCGGGTACACGACCAGCGTGCTCGACGCGTCCACCGCGTCGAGGGCGGTGCAGTGCCACGTGGCGGGTGCGAGCACGTCGAGCGTGCCGAGGCCGTCGGTGAACACGGCGACCTGCGAGGCGAGTCGAGACGAGACGTCGACGTTCAGCGCCCCGGGGAGCCGCACGTCGCGCGAGCCGGGGAGCCCGAAGCTGGTGGGGCACTGGGTCACGGGCACCGACGTCACCACGAGGGGCCCCTGGACCGACCAGGGGTCGGCTGGGAGCGTGCGCGCGTGCGGTGCGGGGATCACGAGCAGCGCGACGACGCCGAACGCGACCACGCCGATCGCGGCGAGCACGAGGATCGCTGTGCGCTTGGACACCGTCACGCCAGCACCCTTCTCAGCGGCGTCGGGCGAGCTCCGAGATGACGGCCTTGCCGTCCGCCTGGCCCTTGGTCGCCTTCATCACCTGCCCCACGAAGAACTGGGCGAGCTTGTCGTCGCCCTCGGCGTAGCGGGCCCATTCTCCGGGGTTCGCCTCGATCAGCTCGTCGATCGTGTCCGACAGCGCACCGTCGTCGAGGCGCTCGAAGCCCAGTGACGCCGCCAGCGTGCGGGGGTCGCCGCCGCGAGCGGCAAGCTCGGCGAGGACCGTCTTGGACTGCGTCGCCGACAGCTCCCCTGCCGCCTCCATCTCCAAGAGCGTGGCGACGGCGCCCTCGTCGAGCTCGGTCGGCGCGTCGAGCGCCGCGAGCTCGTTGGCGACGCGCGCGAGCGCGAGCGGCGCCGGCACGCCCCGGTCGGTGGCCGCGGTCACGAAGCGGTCGAGGTCGCCCTCGACGACCGAGAGGATCGCGTCGGCCTGCGCCCCCGTCGGCGCGTCGATGAGCGCGGTGAGCGACGCGCGGCGCGCGGCGGGCATCTTGGGCAGCGCGGCGATCACGCGGTCCCGCCACTCGTCGCTCGGCACGAGGGGCAGCAGGTCCGGCTCGGGGAAGTACCGGTAGTCATACGCCTCTTCCTTCGAGCGCATGGTCACGGTCTTGGCCGCGTCCTCGTCCCAGTGCCGCGTCTCTTGGACGACGCGCCCTCCGCCCTCGAGCAGCGCGACCTGGCGCAGCGCCTCGTGGTCTACTGCACGCTGGAGGCTGTGCAGCGAGTTGAGGTTCTTGATCTCGCAGCGCGTCCCGAGTGTCACGTCGCCGATCCGCCTCACTGACACGTTGGCGTCGACGCGCATCGACCCCTCTTCCATTCGCCCGTCCGAGGCACCGGTCGCCACGAGGATCGAGCGCAGCTCGCGCGCGTAGGCCTGCGCCTGGACCGCTGAGCGGATGTCGGGGGCCGAGACGATCTCGACGAGCGGCACGCCGGCGCGGTTGTAGTCGACGAGCGAGCGGTCTGCGCCGTGGATCCGGCCCGTCGCCCCGACGTGGGTGGTCTTGCCGGTGTCCTCTTCCATGTGGGCGCGCTCGATGCCGATCGTGGAGCCGTCGGGCAGCTCGAGGTGCCCGTCGACGTTGATCGGCTCGTCGTACTGGCTGATCTGGTAGTCCTTCGGCATGTCGGGGTAGAAGTAGTTCTTGCGGTGAAACGACGAGGGTCGGATCTCGCAGCCGAGGGCCGCGCCGATCGCCATGGCGAGCTCCACGGCCTGCGCGTTGATGACCGGCAGCGATCCCGGCAGGCCGAGGCAGACCGGGCACACGTTCGTGTTCGGCTCGGAGCCAAAGGCGTTCGGGCAGCCGCAGAACAGCTTGGTGCGGGTCTTGAGCTCGGTGTGGACCTCGAGGCCGACGACCATCTCGTAGCCGCCGGGAAGTGCGCTCACGCGCCGGCCTCGTGTTCGAGCACGGTGGCCGCCGAGAACAGCGTGGGCTCGGACCGAGCCGGCCCGAGGAGCTGGACGCCGATCGGGAGGCCGTCGTCGCCGACCCCGAAGGGAACGGTGATCGCCGCCTCGCCCGAGAGGTTGGTGGGAATGGTGAAGACGTCCGAGAGGTACATCGACATCGGATCCTTGGTCTTGGAGCCGAACTCGAACGCCGTGCTCGGCGCGGTCGCCCCCAGCAGCACGTCCGCGTGCTCGTAGGCCGCCGCGAAGGCGCGGATCATGAGCGTGCGCACCCGCTGCGCCTGGCCGTAGTAGGCGTCGTAGTAGCCCGCCGACAGCGCGTAGGTCCCGAGCATGACGCGGCGCTTGACCTCGTCACCGAAGCCCTTTGTCCGCGTGGCCACGTTCATCGTCGTGAGGTCCTCGGCATCGACGCGCAGCCCGTAGCGCACGCCGTCGTAGCGCGCGAGGTTCGAGCTCGCCTCCGCGGGCGCGATCAGGTAGTACGCCGAGAGCCCGAGGCGAAGCTCCGGTATCGACACCTCGACGACCGACGCGCCGTTGCGCTCGAGTGCCGCGGCGGCCGCGGCGACCCGCGCGGTCACGTCGGCGTCGGCGCCGTCGACGAGCTCGCGAACCAGTGCGACGCGGAGGCCCTCGACCCCTCGGCCGAGCGACGGCGTGATCGACGGGGCGGGCTCCGCCAGCGACGTGGCGTCGAGCGGGTCGTGGCCGGCGATGGCCTCGAGGCAGGCCGCGGCGTCGGCGACGGACCGCGCGAAGGGCCCGATCTGGTCGAGGGAGCTCGCGAAGGCCACGAGTCCGTAGCGCGACACCATGCCGTAGGTCGGCTTGACGCCGACCACGCCGCACAGCCCCGCAGGCTGGCGGATCGAGCCTCCCGTGTCGCTGCCCAGCGACAGCGCGACCATCCCTGCGGCGACCGCCGCGGCCGAGCCGCCCGAGGAGCCCCCGGGCACGCGGGTGTGGTCGTGGGGGTTGCGGGTCGGACCGAACGCGGAGTTCTCCGTCGACGATCCCATGGCGAACTCGTCGAGGTTCGTCTTTCCCACCGCGACGGCGCCCGCCGCGGCGAGGCGCTCGACCACGGTGGCGGTGTACGGCGGCTCCCACCCCTCGAGGATCCTCGAGGCGGCGGTCGTCGGCACGCCGCGGGTGCACAGGTTGTCCTTGAGCGCCACGGGCACGCCGGC